>JAAUXU010083237.1_pt1 | contig 26464 bp, 30 predicted proteins | sample 7278151 | NCBI WGS metagenome assembly JAAUXU01 (sample SAMN14350113, study PRJNA611818) | marine sediment metagenome | isolation source: surface marine sediment (1.8m) | place: French Polynesia: Moorea | collected 2018-08
CTAGCATGCTCATCTTTGGGAGTTCAGAAAAACCAAAAACATGCAACACAATTGGGGGTCCATGACTACACATTGATGACTGAGCAAGGTCATCACAAAAATTTTGGCCACCCTAATGAGCATTTAAAGTTGATTCTGTTTTTTGCTTCCGCACACTGTAAATAGATTAATGAAGTGGCCAATATTATGTCCAAGGATGTCACTTCCATTGCACAGACAAAAGAGTTCTGTTTATCAGTGGGGTTGCTTGGGTGCTGTTAGGTGACAGCTGTTAACACCTATTTTTAATGACGGTCATCCCTGGGAACTTGGTCACACTGTTGTTGTTCTACTTGTGCATTGGGGTATGGAGCTTTTGGCAATCGTAAAGTGCAATGAGTAAAGTTCATTAATATAAATGGGATAAGAGGCTCACTGATTTGAGTTGTGATATTGATCTGGGTAGGTAATGAGTCTGCCTTCCTGTATGTAGGATCTTGCTGATATATATGTAGTTGGCTAGGTTGAAAAGGGGTCAACTTTGGAAATGCACTGATGGGAGCTGGGGTTTGTTACAGGGGTGCAAAAGATGAAGATGTAGTCATATACTTTTGAAAAAAAATTGCATTTACCTATGCCCAACTTGATTTGAATTTTATGAAGTAAGCCACTGTAGTAAATTTACTGTGAAAGTAAATTTTAGCTCTGGTGGCTGCCAGAAACAGCCAAACTGGGTGAAAATCACTGACCAAAATGCTGACATGCTCCAGTTTGTCAGAAAAATATTTTACAGCAAGTCCTGAAGAAAAAAATGCAACTTTAAGTGCATTTGGGCATAGTTAAACATCTTTTTTTCACTTTCATTTGGCTACAAAGTCTTCAAATGGTAGACAGTTACAAAGTTTGGGCACTCATGGGGAATTCCAATTTTCGACCTAGCCTAATATGTAATATGTAGAGAAGTTAGTCTTCCAGAACAGGAATGAGAAGACTTAGGGCCGTGAAATTTTAATAGCTGTGAAGTAGATGCACATTCGCAATTTCTTCAATTGCATGCTGGACACAATATTGGAAAGGTTTGCAGGCATTTGTGACCTTCATAGGGTTGATCTGGACTTCTCCTTTGCCACAGAGGATATCAGGGGCTCAATATTGTTGTAGGGTGTCAAACAAACCTTTCTCTGAATTTATCCCCACGACTGTTTATCACATGGCTCCAAGTCTAGGGAGTTCGGGGGCAAGAAGTTGGGCATCCAGAAGTGGGGCAAATTCTCTTTGATCCACTCCACTACAAACTTGGCCGTGTGCTTTGAGGACTCCACCTATTGGTGGAGTGTACAGTCTCTCAATGGCGCCTTGAATCATCAAAGGCTTCAGAATGGCGTTCATGACATTGTGGTAGACCTACTTGGTCATGTAGGCAATGCGTGTGTGACCTGAAAGAGTCACTCCGCACTACATTGAGCCTTGGTATTCATCTCTTTCCACCTCCTCTTGGAATTCATGCAGTTTTGATTGCCTATGAGCGTTTTTTGATGCGACTAGCAGCTAATTTAGTATGGTCTCTGGCTGCTTTTGCAGAAGTAGTGATTTTTACATGTGATACCTGAACGTTTTTGTCTGCCAAAATTATTTGTGACTGTTGCTCTGAAGATTGTGTCTGGTTGTTCATTGGCTCAAAATCCAACTGAGCAAAACTGCAAAACTTTTGATACTCATCCTGCACTCACTCTTCCTGTCTAGACTGCAGCCTATCAGTGGGCTGTGGGAGGTGCCGAGGTCAAGGAAGGTAACAATGCTGTCTTTTCCATTCAGTCTTTGCAAGACACATCAAGGCAAGCCAAACTGGTGACACTCATTGAGAAGAAGTCAAAGGAGAGGCACAAGAACTGGAAGTCCCTTGATGACTTTGTCAAATCACAAAACAGTGTCTGGGAGATGAAAAATTTAGCAAAACAATTACCTTTATGCGTCCTGTGCATGCAGTCAGTGGTTGAAGCTTGGGTTAAGCAAACACTCTCTTGGTCTTGCAATTTGCCTGCAAAACTGTACTGTACCGTACCATGCCAAAGATGTCCCTATTGGACAAAAGTGTAAGCAGGGGTGTTGTGCCAAACCAAAGACTGCTTTGATATTTACTAGTATATACTATTATAATGTACTAAAATTAATATACTACTATATAAAGTACTACGGCTGTACTTCAAACAACTTTAGCTCTTATTGTTGCAGTTGAGACAATTTGCCCCAAAGCATATAACTTTTGGGTCTAATTTTAGTCGCCAGTTCAATATTTTAGTCCTCACCAAAGCCTTATTCCTTAGTTATATTTTATTTAATTGTTATTTTGATATTTGTATGGCATAAACCGTTTTCAATATTAGTTGTATTCATAGGTGGACCCCCAAGAAAACATGATTTTAAAAAGGAGCTCACTTTTGTGCAATGAACATCTCTGTGCAGTGGACAGGGAAGGCAATACACCCCCCCCCATGTGTTTTAAATTGCTTTGCGTAGTTCTTGTCATTGCCAGTCTGTTGAGCCTGTGAAATTTATACCACCCGGTTATATCATTGGGTGCATAGTTGTCATCTCAAAGCGTACATTTCAAATTGTTTACCTCATGCTAGATTTTTTCTACTCCAAGAAACTGAACTTCCCGTTCAGCAATACTCTGAGGAGTGTCAATGACAACTCATGAGTCCATTTTCATTAACTTATCTGGTTCCGAGGAGAAAGCCAGCAAGATTGCGTATTGGAGGCAACACTAGTGCGAGGGGCTGAACAGTCAAATCCGCAATGAAGGTGTAGCTTGTTCATTTGTTTATATAATTTAACAATTTTTTTTTACTTTTCCACATAATCCCCCTTAACTCAATGCACTTCTTCATCCTTTGCTGCCACCTCTCAAACACTTCCACAGGCCCATTTTCATAGAGCTGTCGCACACACCTCTCCACACCAGCCTCAAGCTCTCCTTGCGTATGGAATGATTTGCCACCTAGCCTCACCTTAATGGCTGGAAAGAGCCAAAAGTCGGCAGGGGCGAGGTCAGGAGAGTAAGGGGTATGGCGGAGGAGGTTGATCCCCTTACTCTCCATGAAGTCCTTGGTGTACCAGGACACATGGGGGCAGGCATTATCCTGGTGGAGCAGCCAGCCCCCATAGAACTTCACAGGTCTCTTGTGGCACAGGTGGCTGAGGAAGTTAGTGAGAATTCCCACATAGAGCTCACTGTTGATTGTTCTTCCCTGAGGCACATAGGACTGGTAAATCATGCCCTGGTTATCGAAAAAGGCCACCAACATGGACTTTTTGCTGGCGACCACCTTTGCCTTCTTGGGAGGAGGTGCTCCCTTCAGTAGTCACTGTTTGCTCTGCTCCTTCGTCTCTGGCATGCTGTAGTGTATCCAGCTCTCGTCCATGGTCACCAGGGAGTTGAAGAAGCCCTCTCTGTCCTCCTCACAGCACCGAATGAAATCCCTGGCCATCTCAAGATGATGCTGTTTGTGGTCATCTGTGAGAAGGCGAGGGACCCATCTTGCAGCTCTCTTGCTGAATCCCGAATCGTCTGACAAGATTCACTGAATTGTCATGTGTGACACATTCATCTGCTCTGCCAGCTCATGCAAGGTGATCCTCCTGTCTTGCTCCACAATCTCCCTGACCCTGTCAACCATCTCTGGCATCCTCAGCTTCTTTGGCTCAGTTAGTGGGAGGTGACCTGACTCTGAGCAGATATTCTCCCGACCCTCTTTGAATGTCTTCATCCAGAAGAAAGTTTGCCTCTTGGAGAAGGCCTTCTCACCATAGGCCTTTACCAGTAAGGTGTAGGCCTCGGTGGGAGTCTTTCCTGCCCTGGCATAGCACTGCAAGAAGCCTCTTTGTGCATCCAAGTTGCGGTTGCCTCCATTTCCTGTCGAATGTGTGGCAGCAGCCATCTCTTCTCTCTTCTCCTCTTGGTCTTTGAAAGTGGGGACTTTATTTAGCATAGGGGTCAGCAGGACTCTTGTGATATTGTTTTGAATAGCAAATCAGCTGATGGTTTCCCACAAAACTTTTTTTACGGAATTTGCTCCAAAGACTTGTGTCTAGAAACCTCTCAATCAGAATTTATAATTACATGCATAATGATGACAAACCAGCGTCATTGCGGGTTTGACTGTTCAGCCCCTTGTAGTTCTGCCTAGACAGAGCTTTTGTTGCGGACCTTGATAGTCCGCGGTAGGGTAAACCATAGCTTTCCTGATACTACAATAGAAAATATGCGTTTGTAGTCCCTTTGCATGTAGTGACCGGTCACTACTGGCCACAGTTGGTCACTACTGGCCACAGTTGATCACTACTGGCCACAGTTGGTCACTACTGGCCAGAGTTGGCCACTGCTGGCCACAACTGGCCACAACCGCTGCAGCTGTGACAGACAAACTTACATTACGTCCTGAAGCTGCATAAAATTGTATCTATGTGGATGGACCCTCCCCCCTCCTCCACACCCACGGACCCGCAGACGCAAAGAGGCTACTGCTTCATTTACACGATAGCACCCTTATGACGTCATTGGCAAGCTTGAGGCATCAGAAGTTTTAGTTACTTAATCACCAATTGGACAGTTTTTTCAACGACAGCACTGGCGATTTCACCACTAATACTACATTTTCTCGATCTCCCAGTACAAAGCTAAGGTGCGGTCAGTTCTGCGGACAGGTAGACAGGTAGATACATCAGTGGTCTGTCCTTTTTCTTCAGGACGTTATCCGATCCCGCCCTATTGGTCCTTGGGCTTTCATCTGTGTCGCTACGGCTACGACAGCATCGAAAATCTCCAAGCTGCAGTCGACCGAACGGCGCAGTTCGATATTCCGCAGGACGCGCAATGGATCGACATTGACGTCATGGACCGAAGATTGGACTTCACCCTGGACGAACAGAAGTAAGCGGTCAGTGTGACGGTTGGACGCAGGAAGCTACGACAAGATCACTTAGTTTTGCAGGTCTTCCAGCCTACGTCCAGCAGCTCAAGTCTGAGGGCATCAAGTTCGTCACCATCCTGGATCCATGCATCAGCTCTGGAGAGGGAGACTCATACAGACCTTATGCTCTTGGCAATGAGGTATGCCAACAATTGGTGATCAAGGCAAGAAACTAAGTCAATGATCAACCAACAGCTGGATGTCTGGGTGAAGAAGTCAGATGGTTCTCCTGCAAAAGGGGTTGTGTGGCCGAGTGACCCTACTTACTTTGGAGACTTCAGCCATCCAAATGCATTTGTGAGACCATATAACTCAGCTAAGCTAATAAGCTCTGTTAACCTGAGCTACCACGCAATGAGCGCGACTCAACAGAAGGGGTGAATTATTTAGTCATTTTAGGAATGGTGGAGGACTCTTATTACTGAATTTCGGGAGCTGCTGGAAGTTGACGCCCTCTGGGTTGACATGAATGAGCCTGCCAACTTTGTAACTGGCGATGTTGAAGATGGATGTGCAGGTCTGCCGACGGGGAGACGGGGGTCTGTACAATCAAAGATAAGCACAGGGGGTGGGTGGGGGTGGAATGCCACTTTTTCAGGTGGGGCACAAAATCACTTGAGTAAGCTTTTTTACCTTTGCTCAATTTCTTACGGGATGTCTTGAAATACCTTATGTTTTTTTCTAAATTCTTTATCAAGCAGGATGGAAGAGGCTTCAAAATGCTTTCTAGGAAAGCAACTACTCACTTCTTCAATTAGCTTTGCTGTCATGTCAAAGCGTACATCTTTTAACCTTAACAAGTCAGTGTCTTGAGTGCCTTTCCACCTCATAGTGTCACCATCATAAAGTTCATCTTCAGGACAGGGGGTGACATCAATGTGGTCAATGCTGTGCATTCAGAAGCAACTTGACATGACTTCAAGGCATCTTCTTCTGACAGCAGAAATACTCTGGAGTTTAATTTTTAAAAGAGGTTAAAAGTTAGTTCAGTTTAGTGCCATGAACAACTCTGTGCCGTTGACAGGGAACGCCCGGCCTCTCCTTAAAGAAATGCTTTTTGTAACCCGCTGTGCTTATGTCTGTGTTCAATTATCTTGTAACTTATCCCAACTTCCCCCCGACAGCCAACAATATAAACTATCCTCCGTATAAGCCTGCCACCTACGGTGCTGAGATGGCCGACAAGACGTTGTGCGGCGATCACGTTCAATATGCTGGAATCCACTATGACACTCACAACTTGTACGGGTGGTTCGAGTCAGAGGTGACGGCCGGAGCATTGAGGGAAGCCACCGGACTAAGGGAGTGGGCCTTGTCCAGGTCGACCTACGTGGGGTCGGGCCGCTGGGTGGCGCACTGGCTGGGGGACAACACGAGTCGGTACGCACAACCTTGACGTCGTCATCCAGACTCATTGATGGCATATTGATTTTAGATGGTCCCATCTGGCGCACTCAGTCATTGGCATGTTGCAGTTCAACCGATTCGCCATCCCTCACGTGGGTGCTGGTAAGTGACGCACTGTACAGTACCACGTGCCAAGGCCGTACAAAGACCGGCTAAAAGTCTAACCACGCTGACTTGCCTGACTAGCCTTCGGGCGTCTGCCTAGCCTTGGATAGCCTGACCAGCCTGACTAACCCAACCTTGGTTGGTCAAGCCGTGGCTGATCAGTTAACCTTGGGTTGGTTGGATAACCAGGCCCAATATTGCATAACTAGCGTAGAACGTAAATGGAGTAAATCGATTCAGATATCTGTGGCTTCTTCAACAATGCTGGATTCGAACTATGTGCCCGATGGCATCAGTTGGGAGCCTTCTACCCATTCTCCAGAAATCATAATGCAGTGGGCTTTGCTGATCAAGATCCCGGATCCTTTGGTTCTCAAATGGGCGAAATCACCAGAAATGCCCTCCACATGAGATACAGATTCCTGCCCTACCTTTACACCTTGTTCTATCAGGTATGACCCGTTTAACGACTTCGTAGCCTAGGGAATAATATTCGCACAACTGCAGCATCACGAGACTGGTAGCAGCGTCGCCAGGGCCTTGTGGGACGAGTTCCCCACTGATGGCACCACGTGGAACATTGACAGACAGTTTCTGCTAGGACCGGCGCTCATGGTGACGCCAGTACTGGACGAGGTATTGCCCGGTGACGTCATTTACGTACCACTCAGCAGCGCAATTTTACCTGCTGCTGTACTTCAGGGAGCCGTCAGTGTCGATGCCTACTTCCCGGACGCCCGCTGGTACGACATCACTTATTGGATCATCGGCGACGACATCACTGAGGTGGGCGTCAGGCAGATATTTACCGTGTTGCGTAAGTAGCAATCCCACTGCAACGACTGCATGGATCCGTACATGGGGCGTGATGTTCGCAGAGGCTCCCTTGGATGTGATCCCGCTGCACGTCCGCGGCGGTGCCGTCTTCCCACTCCAGTTGGAGGCCAGGAACACTGACTTGGCCAGGAGGAACCCCTGGAGGTTGCTCGTGGCCTTGGATGACGAAGATAGGGCAGAGGGTGAACTCTTCGCCGACGACGGCGTCTCCGTGGACGCGGCCTACTTCTTGGTAAGCGCTGTCAAGTCTTAAACTAATATAAAAATACTCAGCTGGCGCAATTCTGGCTTCTGAGGGAAACTCTATCTTAAAAAAAGTATGAAAGTGGTTCTTTGTCGTGAAGAGATGAGGAAAATGTTCATGATTATACAGAGAACGACAGGTAATATTAACACCACATCTTTCACTTTCTCTATATTGGCCACCTGAGCTTTGATACGCACAGGTCCACCTGTGCAAATACAAACAGAAAAAGCAAATGCGAATTGGGAGAATAGTATTTTTAAATAAATACTTATTTGGCTAGACCGTAAACTGAACTGAAGCAACCATCTTGTCCTTCACGAATTCCAGACTCGTTTCACTGTCTCTGAGCGCGTTCTGACCTCGCAGCCGCTTCGGGGTGCCTTTCCCGAGGGGGTCGAGAACTCGCTCGTTGGCCTCGATGTCCTCGGCCTTGACGGTGCTCCTGCGGTGGTCCTTGTCAATGGACAAGCCACCTTTGACTTTGCCTACTCTGAGGGAAGACTGACCGTGGACCAGCTCACAGGCCTGACCATAGACTCCACTTTCGAAATTGTTTTCCAGTAAGGAGACTCATTCATTAGCGGATAAATATATTTTGCAATCTAAAGCAATGAATGGTGATGATCAACAACACGAAGCAATTCGCCATCATGACATTGACAGTATTAGGTCTCGTATGCGACGAGACCTAATACTTATGTTCTTAATACATAGTATGTAAGCGGCAGTGTACTGTAGACCACGCTCGTACTGCTAAACTAACCACTAAGAGTAATAATCTGCACAGGCGTCCTACTACTACATGTACATACATGTGTTGACGAGAAATTGCTAGTCAAATTTGAGGATAAGTTGCTGCTCTCGCACCTGGATCGTGCGCAAGATTGGCATACTGTGTACGGAGATATACGTAAGTATGAGTGATGCATATTCTCTTGTTCTAACGCCGCTCTTTGGGGTGCATGCGCAATCTTAGATACTGTCGTGTATGTGGATGCACCCGGACAGAATGAATAACTCCTTTTCTCAGACATCCGTGTTAAGGTAGCGCCTCTTGCCGTCTGTGACAGTCTTGGTCACGACTGGGAACGACGGCGCCGGCGTCTCGCTTTGGCGCACTCGGATGGCGAGAGCGCCACCAGCGGTGGGAGCAAATTTAGCGCCGTCAGCAGAATCCGGTGGCGCTGGCATTGACGCTGGAGCTGAAGGTGGCGCTGACGACGACGACGACGACGATGCCAGCAGCCTCGACGTCTCCGCGGGTTCCGCCTCGATGACGGCTCGAGTCGTCGATTGGCCGGCAGTAGCAGCTTTGTTTTCTGCCGGAGGACTCTTCTCTACGACGGTCTCACCTTCCAGGATCATGCTGACGTCCTCCTCGTCGTCGTCAACGTCATCATGGTTAATGACTGATTCTCTTAAAGGAGTCCTTTCATTGACATCCTCTTCCTCGTCGTCATCTCTGCCAAAGCTTCCTTTGGAAGAAATTGTACTGAGCTTTCTGGGTAGCAGTGACGGCGCAGCCGCGGCCGCCGCCGCTGGAAGACGTGTGGCGGCTCCTGGCGCAGCCGTGGCCGCTGCCGCTAGAAGCGTGTGCGGTTGTACCGCGGCCGCTAGAGTTCTGTATGTGCTCCCAAGGGGCAGTGAAGGAGCGTGCCCAACCAGCAATGGGTGGTGCTGATGGGAGTGGCAAGTGTCCGAATCAGAGTCGGCGTCGGAAGCCTCCATGTCCGACTCCTCGTCCTCCTGGTGTACGATCAACTGATCAGGACAGTTGCTCAAATGTCGTAATGTAGTTTCTCACCTGATTCGACTCCACCAGTTTATTATAGAGGCTTCTGTATCTGCTGCCCAGGATGGCCGCGTATTCGGCCGAGTGCACGGGACACACGGCGGTCTTTGTCGGCGGCGGCGGATCCGCAAAGGTCACACTCTTGCCACTCCCGGTGGAATCAACATCGGCCAGGATGGCTGCCTGTCGAATCAGCTTCGGCTTAATCAGACCGCCGTTACCACCCCCGCCGCCGCCACCCCCGCCGCTTCCAGCCGTCGTCGGCGCCGCGGCGGACGCGGTGGCGTTCGCAGCCGATTGATGCGCCGGAGGAGCAGAAGCAGCGAGGAGGAGGTGAGCGTTGTCGGACGCGATTCTGCAACACAACAGGCGATGTGGACACGATGTGGACACGAACAATATGCTCATGGGCTTGGCTGACCAATAAGTGTGTTAAGACAGAGAAACATAGGGGCGTCATATGGACTTTGGCCTGGTTGATCAACGAGAGAAAGAAATAGAAAGATCACGTCACAAAAAGGTACCTGGCAAAAGGGGACGGCCTTGCGATCCCCACGATGCTCGCGGCTGCGGCCGCCCTCGCCTGCGTCCGTTGCGCCAGAGCGGAAAACTTTCCACTAGTTGAACCGCCTTCGGCGCCGCCAGAAGCCTTGTTGGCGTAACCAGAACCGGCCCGCCCCACGCTGTTGCTCATGTCGCTCGACACGGACGACCTGAAGAGAGTCATTCTCGTATGCTGCGCCGTGGAGATCGATTTCTACAATTACCTGGACATTCTCCACGTGTTAGTTGAGTTGGAAGACGCCGAGTCGTTTCTGGAGGATGAGAGTTGAGAATCCTGCGACGGCTTTCGAGTAACAGTCCACGAATTTCTGCGACGATGTCTTTGGCCGCCACCGCCGCCGCCGCCGCCAAATCGGAGACCAGGTATGCATGCGCCGTGATGACGCCAAGAGTCCGAGCTGGAGATTAAAGTTATAGCTCGTTGAAAGGGTTATGAGTACCATATTCATACCGGGAGGACGAAAAGTTGTCTGACGAGAGCGACGCCTGCCTCTTTGTCCTGTTCTGCTTATTCTGGATCTCTGCTATCTGCTGAGCATAGGACCCTGAGGCGTCTCCTCCACCAGCTCCGCCCAGGTGTTTAAGGCCGCCGGGGCCCCCGCCTTGTCCGGCCAAACCACGAGGCCCTCCAACTCCACCACCCAGACCGCCATCGCCTCCAAGGCCACTGACGCCTCCTCCGTCTTTGTATCCGCCGAAGATCCGCTTGATCTTTGCGAACGGCCACTGAGCTGCGCGTCGCACCCCGAGTCCTAACGGGCCGAGACCACCTCGATGCTGGCTGCAGCTGCAAACAGTTTGCCTCGAGTGGTGCGAGTGGCCGCCGGACCCGCCGCCGCCGGATCCGCCGCCTGAGTTGAGGCTGTTGGTGTTGGCCGGAGTCTGACGGTTGGAGAAGTTGGAGGAGTGTCTGCAGCGGCCAATGCCGCGTGTGACGCGCGATTCCTCGATCGCTTTGCAGATCATTACGCAGTCTTTCTTGAACTAGAATCAAGAATGATGTCAAAGATGCCTAAACTGCACAAGACCTTAACTGCGTACCTGCTTCGTCAAGATGGCATACAGGAAGGGGTTGCAGCAGGAGTTCAGAGGCAAGACAAAGATTGTGAATACCTGCATAAAGCAAAGGTGAGGCTTTAAGTAGTGATACTTGAAGAAGTTGCTTACTTTTGCTTGCTCCAGGGAGATGAGATGGACCCCAAAGCAAGAAGACAAGGCCAAGAAGGCTATGGGAGCCCAGCAAATGAAGTCGGTAAACACCTGAGAGAGCATACGCGTGTTAAACGTTGTCATGGACTGTGTTCAAGACGCTCGTACCAAGAGTGCCATTCTCTTGGCGATTCTGGAGTCGTTCGAATTCCACGCCTGCGAGCCTCTGATTGCGCAGTACATCTTGAGGTAGCAGCCCATGAGGATGGCGAAGGCGACCCCGTTGACGAGCATGAGGAAGACAACGTAGGTGAGACTGAGTGCGTCGCCGGTCTCGAAGGGCAGACACACAGCGAACTTGCGGTAGTCGGAGACGCCAGCCAGGGGCAGAGCAGCCATGAGCAGCGCGAACGACCAGCCGCACATCATGATGTAGGACGCGTGTCTGCGTAAAGAGTGTAACGTATGCATGTAGCTCTGCAGCGCATAGGTAACAACCGCACAACATGTCGCTTACTTCAATGACAGCCTCTTATTGAGATGCATGGCATGAGTGATGGCGTAGTTTCTCTCCAGCGTGATGACGGCCAGCGTGAAGACCGACAGCTCAGAGGAGAGCACCCCGAAGAATCCAGCCGCCTGACAGCCGGCAGAAAACTGCCAGGGGAGCGCGAACTTGCGAAACTCGCCCAGGGTAGATGCATCCACTACGGCCAAGAAGCCTGGAATTTGCGCTTGATAAATCGTCGTTTCGAGGCGAGAAGAGTGATGATGAAAAAATTGTTCTTGATTGATGATCCACGGGGCTTAGCAATGGCCTGGAAAGCCTACGATATGACTACCAACTTTCCTTTCTCCGTCGAAGAAGTTTGGAGGCTACGGATATCCGACTTTTATTAGATTCGATCCATGTATAGTACCTGTCGTGCTCCCCGCGTGCAAAAAGGGTCATCCTACTGCACAAGTAAAAAGCTGTACCCACCCAGGTAGAGCCCCATGAAGAAGTCCGCCATGGCCAGGTTGCAGACGAGGAATCTGGGCACGTCCATTTTTCCCCGTGACGCGGCGAGGACGATGACCACGCATCCGTTCCCTAACAGCGCCAGCAGGAAGACAATCCACACGGAGCAGCGCAGGGTCCACCAGTCGAACAGGTCGTTGCAAGGGAGAAATGGGCCTAAAATGCACGCAAAGTTGTCACCTACGTAGATAGGCCCCAAACTCGCTCCTCACCTGGGGCTGGCGTGCACTCGATGCCTGGCGGAGGCGTGACCGCGATCAGGTCGTAGAAGTCCGCGCTAAAGCCCCCACCCAAGTTGGCCCAGAGCTCCTCGGGGGATTTGGTGCTGCCATTCGAAGAGGCGGAGGAGGAGGACCAGATGTCCGAGCCATTGGCGTGCCAGAGAGCGTGGTCGAAGTCGCCCTCGCCGGGAAAGAACACTGACTCCTAAGACCAAACACGACCTTGTTAGCGTGTCATCCATATTATGACAGGGTATATCTTATACAAAATTTAAAAGATGTTAAAACTTCAGGAAGTTTTAACATGGTCCAACCGATTACACACACCTTTTGACACAGGTGTTGACCTATGTAATTGTGTAGGACACTTGTCCGTGGATGTAATTCTTCGCTATTATATAGCAAGTGACGCAGTTAAGTTTATGTTTGTAAAAGACACGATATAAGCACACCCACCTGCAGCTGGCCGCCGCTGGCACCCCCGCCACTCAGGCCGACGCCGCCAGTGTAGTCGGGCAAGACGTTCTCGTACGTGGAGGGTAGAAACTGACAGCAGTGATACGCGTACGAGAGCACGAGCGACCGCACCTTGGGGAAGTGCGCAGCCGAGGGGAAGTCTTCCAGCTGAGGATTGTTGTGGCTCTTGATGTGCAACACATTGCGCAGGCCCCTCGTCGGGAACTTAGAGAAAGAGTTCACGCCCAAGTTCCTGGAAGCATAGTCAATATTACAGGGTGGGTTTTTTTAGGGAAATTGCTCAGAGGACTCACAGATCCTCCAGCTTGTCCAGACCCACGAAGGCATTCTCGTGAATGGTGGCTATGTCATTGTTGGACAAGTCCCTGAAAAAAAATATATCCGACTGTTTTGTTTGATCCCGTTGTTACTCATAAGTCATCACTCACAATATCTGCAGGTTTCCGAGCCCCTCGAATGCGTCCTGTCTGATCTCCGTGATGTTATTGTGGCTGAGTAAGACGTCGTGGAGGAGGGTCAAGCCGCCCAAGGGCCTCACCGTGCCGTTCTTGATGGCCAGATCCGATATTTGATTATGCGAAAAATCACTGAAAAAAATACCTTTTTGGGGTCTGCTACAAAGCAAATCCTTGATCTTAACTGACATGAGGCGTAGCTGGGTGCAATCCTTCAGCACTGGCAGCTCCTTTATGTTGTTGCTCTTCAACTCTCTGTGCAAAATGAAATCGTCACATGTTTTTTCCAGCCTTGCCATCTCAGTGATGAAACTTACAGACTCCTGAGATTTGGCACGCTTTGGCAGAGATTTGGTGGAACTTGCTTGATCTGAGCTCGGTCGATCCGGATGCGATCGAGGGCGGAGGTGCCGTTCAAGTTAGGGAAGTCCGTGACATCTCTTGCCTCTGACAAGATGCTGAGGACAGAATGGATAATCATGAATGGAACAGAAGTCACGCATCAATCCCAATGTTGTTCTTACAGCTGCTCCAGCTCGGGGAGATTGACGAAGGCGTCGTGGTCGAAGGTGTCCAGGGGATTGCCCTGGATGTTGAGGACGCTGAGTTTGGGGCAGTGCTGCAGGAGTCCGGCTGGAACTTGCTCGATGCGATTTCCCGACAAAAGTCTATCCAGAAACATTGTAGTGCTTAGAATGACTTTCTCTAACTTTGTACTTACAGCTCTGTCAGCTCTGGCAGATCACCGATGGTCTCAGGAATGCCTCTGATCACATTGTTGGAGATGTCGCTGGAAAATTATCATGTACAGTTTTCTCCCTAACCCCTGACATTTTGGTGATCTTTCGTTTGGAGTAGAGAAGAGTGAGAGAAAGACTATTAGTGTGACTACTGCAGAATAACATTTTGCTATGACTCTATGAACCTACAGGGTCTTTGACAGACTTTCGCCATCGTCCTTAAGACAATCATGAGGACCAGAAGTTCTGCCTTAATTCGGCCTAGCAAACACTTGCTTAAATCGAACTTCTGCTGCTCTATGACCTACTTTTTTAGTACCTACGACGGGAAAAGAAAAAAAAATCCTAATCTCTCGCTTGCTTTCTCCCAGCTACACTCACAGTTCTCTGAGCAGCGGCAGCGGCTTGAACGCCAGCGGGGACACCTCGGCGATCTGGTTGTTGCCCAATTTCCTGGAGGAGAACAGAAGCATCGTTGAGATCAGGATGGAGATTAGGACTGTGACACTTACAGAGTTTCCAAGCGTCGGAGGCCCTTGAAGGCGCCGGGCGGGACTTTGGCCAGCAGGTTATTCGCCAAGTTTCTGCAGGGAAATAAAACACAATGGCGAAACTGCCGCAATTTTTGCGCAGCCCCGCATAGAAACGACTACATTTCATGGCTGCTTTAACTTACAGGTGTCTGAGGGCCTTGAACTGGGCGAAGTTGAGCTCGTCGATGGTCTCGATGTTGTTCCTGTCCAAGCTGAGCACCTCCAGCGAGTTCTTCAGCCTCTGCAGAGCGTCGAATGGCAGCGAGCTGAACTGGTTGTTGTTCAAGGAGCTACGGAAAAGAGTCCACGTTCGTCGTGAGGGAGGCAAGCAACTCGTGCTGTGCTCGCTCTACTTACAGATGCTTGACGTTGGTGTGGGAGAAGGCCTTGGCGTTGATCTCGGAGATGCCGTTGCTGTCCAGCAGGCTGTAACAGAGGGAAGACGACGCCATAGCAAGATATACTTTCCCATTATCATGATATAAATTACATTTCCTCCAGACTCGGTAGAGCTTCGAAGTATCCGTCCGCCACTGTGCGGATGTAGTTTTGGCTGAGGTCTCTGAAATAAAGAGTCCATTGTAGTACAGAATAGAATTTTTATAGGTGACACAACGTTTGCCAAATTGCATGTCTTCCTTGCACTGCTCGAAAAAAACCTCTTTATGTACTAAACTCTGCCCGCCGCCTGCTCTTTAGACATGCTCTTAAAGCCTGTTATAAAGAGTAAATTCAAATAAATCATTCTGTTTAAGTCTGCCCTTTTGCGAAATGCATTTATCGTGCTCTCGTCTGGAGCCGTCGACTTTTTTTGTCCGGGGAAAAACACACGTGTGGGGGCTGGGAGAAGATCCTGGAGAAAATTCTTCCGCTTATCAAGGTTCTCCAGAGATGAGAATTTGAGATAGAGTAAAAAAAAAGCGACCGTGAAAACGTCCATAGAGTGAAATTTATCGTGACAGTGATTCTACCAGACGAGGGGAAGTGAGAGCATTTGACCGAGGACCAATGGGCTTTTACATCTCCCCTCCAAGAGATCTTCTCTGATCGTTGCCACATTTATTCTTGCCCCGAGGAGAAGAATGGCTGGCAGAGTCAGGCCCACGTCCATGCCCATCCTCAGGCCTGCACTCAGCTCCTCATGTCCACGCTGATCAGACCTGTGCCCCCCTCCAGCTCCACGGCCATGGTGGGGATCCTTCCCGGCGTCACGATCATGGACGTTGGCCGGACTAAGACAGCAGAAAGTTGTGTGTGTCTAATGAAAATTATCCTCTCCCCCTCCCTCTATAAGAGTACGCGTGTGCGTGTGTGCATGGCGCCGTTTGGCGTTTCGCTCTTGTAGTCGGATGGGGATGTGTCGAGCCGGCTTTTCAGCCTGGACCCTCGGCCGGGCTGATCACGGTCTGTCGAAACCGTTGATGGCTGTGGTTCCTCCCCCCGGAAGAACCCGTGGAGTCTGAGCTCGCGGCTGCTCGACCGGCCCCATCGACATCCCCACAGTCTGACGTTTGAGTTTACGACGGCCGCCGCCAGGAAGTTGGGAAAGAGAGAGGATATCTTGGCTTTCTACGCTGGCTTCTGCATCAGAGAAAGCGTTTTCTCTCTCTCTCAATGGCTTTCGCGCAGAAGAAGCCTTCTTCTGATGAAAAGAGTGGGGGAGGGAAAAACCGCCCAAAACAAGAGACTTCTTCAAAGCAACTTTTTGGGCGTCTATAATTAAAAAGTTACTGCACTTTCTGTTGTAGCTTAAGCGAAAAAAAAGGGGGTGTTTACTGTGTAGCTGAGAGCAGCAGCCCGAGACTTTCTCCGTAATCTCCGCTATTTCTGAGGCCTCAGCGTCTCCTCTCTTACTTTCCGCTGTCCGCTGCCTCTGGAGAGAGGTCGGTGACCTCGGAGCAGCGAGTCTATGCAGTGCAGAGAGAGAGAGAGCAGCGATATAGAAAAAGGCCAGAAGAAAGAAAGACTCTTGGGCGGGATGCATTTATTCGTGCAGGCAGGCCCACCCAAAAAACGTGGACACTGGCGACGTTTTTGGGTAGAAAAGGAGGAGGAGGGGGGACGTCCTCTTCCTGTCTGAGGCTTCTGGCCTCTCAGCCTCGAGCCAGCCTCGAGCACTCGTAGCTCACACACACAGCGAATGTCAATTAGAGGCATTGCGTGACCTTTATGGGGTTGTGTTTTCACGGGAAATTGGTTCAGCCTGCCCAATTTCAGAACTTGACCACTTCTTTTTGCTTTGTTGACGCCAATTCGTGTGCAGGACCTCAACTCTGGCAACGGACAGACGAGCAGGAGCAACTGCAGTGAGGAAGCAGTGAGGAAATGGGCCATTAATCTGAAGGGATCCAGGGAATTTGGGGCAATTAGGTTGAAGGACAACCCATTGTTTCTTTAAACATTTGCTTTGTTTCAATTCTGTACAATACAGACGTACGGCAATGATGGTCGACCACTGCGCAGACATATTGGAGTCGTGGCTGGAAAGAAAAAAGGGGCCATTTCTCCATTTCTCTCTGTTTATGGGGCCTCTTTCCAATAAAGCGGGCCTGATTTATGCCTAATATTTACGCGAGATAAAGGAAAGGACATTTGGCATTTGCATCCAGCCCTGAGTGAGCGGGCACGTACCAAGACTTGGATCTGTGTGTGCTGACGTGCATGATTGCTCGACACCACGCATTAATCTCGTGCACAGACAGACAGACACAAACATGCTCGCGCAGAAGTGGTCGGACCCTTGAGAGAAAAAAAGCCAACCGCACAGCAATAATGGTAAAAAAAAAAGTCGCTGTTTCCACACATTTTCCTTCGTCTATTGGTGTTGCATCGTTAAAGATGTCGGGAAAAGTTTTCCTGCTTTTTGCACACTTCGCAAATCCCCCCCCCCCTTCACACACACTGGGTGAGAGCAACCATTTCATCACGCATTCCGTTGACCCACTTTGGTTGCTCCGGCCCATCCAGAGAGCGCAATTCTTTCTTCTTCTTGGCCCTTTCCTCCATTAAGTGCAGCCGCTGTCTCGGTGATGTCAGCGAGCTGGGCAAAAACGCCCTAAGAAAGCCTGGATCGACACAGAAATGATCCTTGAGCCCTCGCGGGTGCTCATTTCAATGGTGAAAATGGGTCTGGCCAACTTGGGCTCACCTGTCGCAGTGGGTGGGAGAGAAAAAAGAAAAAGAAATGCTCTCTTGGCACTTGTCCATCCTCACCAAGAGTGATGACGAGGAGGACAGCTGGAGCCGAGAGAACAAGCAAATTTTTGTGCAATTCTTGAGCCAAGCAAGCAAACAAGTTAAATTTGTCACGGCGAGAAAAAAGGCAAAGGAAACAAGAAGAAAGTCTCATCATGGCTTCGACGTCTGCATCTTGTCTCACTTGGGGTGTCTTTGCACATTCTAGCAAATATCCAGAGGCGCCGAACGCGAAAAGCCTGTGTCCATGCCGCAATGCAAAATGGGCCCCAGAAAAGAGGCCCATGCGGGCCTGACTTCGATGCTTCGGCTGCTGCTGCACCCGCGCGAAATCTTGCGAAAATGAGATGCGAATTGAGGGAGAACGAGCGCGATTTGGGAGGATCTGGGGCTAAAGAAGAGAATCAAGTCTACGTGGGAGATTTGGTTGGGCACATTGTAATCTAACCATTTCTTCCCTCTCTCTATGCAAACTTTTAAAGCACAGAAAAACTCACATCTTGGTGAACTTGTTGTCTCCGCTGGGGAGGTCGGCAGGGATCTTCTCGAAGCCGACGTTTCTGCAGACGATGGAGTTCTGCGTGCAGATGCAGCGCTTGGGGCACCCAGCCACGTCCACGGAGGCATCGGCGAGCGACAGCCAGAGCGTCGCCCCCAGGATCCACGTCCACATCTCGGAGACCACTCACAACAGCATGCTTAGACGAGTCTGGAATGCATAAAAATAAGCTTCCACCATTGAGAGTACTTATGCAAACATTCTTTTTGTACCCAACTGCACTGAACAGGGTATCTCGAGGTGATTAGGTACTTTAGAGCTTTGCAGTTGCTCTGTAGACGACAATTTGTATTCCTCACAGCTCAAGCTTAGCTCATGAGCAGCTGTGATGAGATCTTGCCGAGATCCTATTGACTAAGGCTCAAGCAAAGGCTGCGCGACCCGACGCTGAGAGCCCCAAGTCTTTTTCCGCAGCAAATATTGCCCAGACACCCTGTGACGCTGCTACATGTTGAGTGGAGGAAGCTGCATGTTAAAGAGCTTTGAAGAAAAATGAGGACGCGCAATTTCTTTGTCCACAGCTTGTTCGAAGAATCATTAAGCTGGACAAAAAAAAAGGCCAGAGAAACTGTTAAGATGCAGCAGCTATGGGGAAAACAGACGCGAAAAGTCCCCGCTCTGGACCGACAGAACATTTGGACCTCTTGAATTTGAGCACGAGATAAAGGCCAAAAATGCTGGCCTTTCTTCTTCTGGGCAAAGGCCAGCAAGGCTTGCACTGGTGAGAGAGACAAGTCGATCTTCAGTCATTCGTCATGTGCACCTGCCTGGCGTGCATGTAGACGTAGGCCCAGTTGCCGCTGCTGCCGGGTGTGTCAAACGATTGTGTTTGGCTCATTGCCATCTTTCTGTCCTGACGACGCTCGTGTACTTGGACCCGGACGCCGTGGACAAGGGAAGGGGCCCTCTCGAAGGGCCCGAGGAACAAGTCCTGCCGATCTGAGACTTCCAGGTGGGGGGGAGGGAGGAGCAGGACTTAAGTGGGGGGCGTTTCCGGTCCAATGTCTGCATTGCAACAAAGTTGCCCACGCACAATGGTGACATTCAATCATCTGAGGAATAACAGAGTCCGACTCAACGGTTGACTTTCTTTCCTCCTTGACTTTCTTATTGCAGGGATCAGCTTACGCTGGCTCAAGTCATAAATCAGAGCATTACGACTAAGAGTAAATACATCCCTCGAAGCAATGTCATCATTTGCACGTGATTAGATGCATCTCATTTTGTCTCATCTATCGGGTGTGCAAGAATGTGACTCCGCTGCTTAAGCGACAACTGAAGCGATCTTGGTATCGATGGAAAGTTGATCTTGAGGCCACCAGAGATTTCTGAGCAAAACAAGTGTTCACACTATGACAATAGCTAAAAAACAAGTCAACATTGAGGCTCAGAAAGGTCAGGGGTAACAGATTGGGCATGAACTGGAGATTCTAAATCGAGTCCGCAATGTTGTAAAGACTGAGATCAAAAAAGTCATTTCAAATTCTTGCGTCATCCAGTCTCTTGGTCAGGCATGTTTTGTCTACAGTGATGGAGAGAAAATAGTTTCGGATAGTACACATAAGTAACAGAAAGATAAGGACTGCAGTGGAGACGAGCCTTAGTGTGCTGTTTCAGAAGGTAGCATCAATGGTCATTTTCAAGTCACTTTTCCACATTAGATATCTAAAGTCAAGCACTTAAAAAAGTTTATAAGACTTCAGTACTTTGGAATCTTATTAGTGATTCTCTCTCCCATAACTTTTTATACCTGTTCTGGATGTAACACTAAACTTCAAAATCACCCATCAATCTATGTTTCAAACCTTCCATGAGTTGCATAGAACCTATGTTGTAAGTGTATAAGGTCACTACTTGCTGCTCAAGTGGACCCCGGTGCAGCAGTGCATATTTCAGTAACGCTGGAAGTATGGATGATTGATCAGAATCGAATTCTGCGCACCCTGCTCAAAGATTTTAGCGCCTCTGAAACCAGACGAATAAAAAAATTTGATGCCTTCAAACTTTGAGTTGGCACACTCTCAAAAAGTTCACTTTTTCTCGAATTTTTGTACAATTTCGAGCTCCCTGGAACGTGTTAATTTGGACAAACTGCTCTGCGGTGCGTATAAAAATCTAGTAAATATAAGATTTTATCCGGTGAACAGCTGAATTTTCAAGTATACATACTATGCATGCTGCAGTCCAAGTTTATGCTCGGTGATTGAGTTACACAGCTGTTCCGGGATGTTTTGTACCTGCACACGTGTTGTGGAGTGCGAAACAAGAAGCTTCGTGTTTCATGCCAAGAGATGCCAAATTTTGAAGGGGAGGGGGGAGATCTCTTTGACCTGCGGGTTCCGAGCCAATTATGCAAATCTGAGTCTGCCATAAATTTGGCAGAGAATGCGCGAAAATGGCACTGGTGGAAGGGGCCAAACTCCCAAAAGAGCCAGAGAGACGGAGCTAATCAGGTCCGAGGCTGGCAAATCCAGACCCATGACCTCTGAAAGGAAGATCCCAGCCTTTTTATGCGGCACATCCAATTCTGCCAAGAGTGGCCCGACCTTTAAGGGCAGAGATTGCTCAATTTGCAATTTATACATCTCATTAGCCATTGACGTATTGCCCGTCCGAGTCCCGCGGTCTGGCCGCACCAAGTCCGACTGTGGCCGCAGCAGCCGCAGCAACACCAACGACGACGACCACAACAACAGACTGTTGAAGAGCAGGAAGAGCAGCCAGGAATGTAGCATTGAGGGCCCGAAGGCCAAGCTCGAGCGCAGCATTTGCATTTGACCCAGAAACGTCCAGAGTTTGTCGAGATCCATTTCTCAAAAATCCGATCCTCTCACACGAAGAATAAACGAAGCTGCCAAAGGAGGAAGGAAAGAAAGAAAGAAAGAAAGAGAAGGAAAGTTTGATGGAAAAGTGGGAAAGTCTCAATAGGATCGTAAAAGAGGGAAAAGCCAGATTTGTTTCTGAGCAAAAAAAGGCTTCTTTTGTGGGTGCAAAAGAACACGAGATCATAGGAACCACTTGGATTTAGTTAAGTTGGCACTTTTGCTTTGCCACTCAGACACAGGGTGTCTTTTTTGCCCAGGTCAAAATTGGCCGAGATGTTCAATTAGATCCCCGGCAAAAAAAGAGAGACACCCCGTAGTGCTGTGCAGTGAAATATTTGCTCAGCAGATTTTTCACTCCGCCGTCACTCGACATAAATTAAGAAGGATTGAGTGGGAAATTTGAAAAAAAAAAAAATCTGCCCAAATATTACCCAAAATGACGTGAAACAGACGCGCGGGTCCGATTTCGTTCACTCTGCTTTTTCTGCCTCATCAAACGTGAGGAGGACATAATAAATTCCAGCGCTCGCTCGCACTATAAAATATTCTGCGAGACAAACAAGCTCGTGTTCGGCGTCGCTTTGACCTACTTTATTTGTGCGTGTTTCAGGTCACATGCACAAGTCTGGTCACGCACACGACGATGACGGCGGAAGCGTTGCTGCTGCTGCTGCTGCTGCTGCTGCTGCCGACGCCGACGCCGACGCCGACGCCGCCGCTGTTGTCGTTGTTGTTGTTCTCTCTCTTTTATTTCACCTCATCTCTCCATCAACGATTTGACGGAAGTGGAGCAGAAAAACAGAGCTGAATCAAGACGAAGAATAAATGGTGATTCTTGACAGTGGCCTAGTTTTACCCCTCCCCAGTGTTGTCAACCAGTTCACCCCTGCGTGCACGCATGACGTGCTCATGGGCGTGGAGATCGAGCTCGTTCATCGTCATTGTCATATTATGTGCCAGGAAGACAAAAAGTGTGTGTCTTGGCCACATCTTTCAGCTTGAGTGATGGCAGCGTTAAGTGTTATTGAGGAGAGGCGCCTTTCCTGTGCTCGCAGCTTCCCAATCACGCCCTGTTTGCTTTGTCTCGTCCACTCTCAACCCTTTTCTCCACATGTTTTTCTTTAAATAATATATGAAAGTCTCGGTGTTTCAATCGCTCGTGACGACCCTTTAAGGCCGTAAAGAAGATTGTTTTACTGCTGGCGGCAAAAATAAGGAAAGCCTGGCTGGAAAGAAAGTCCTTCTCTAATTTCTGCCTGGTCCACGAGCTCTTATGAAAGGCCCAAGGAGGACAGATCAGGAAAGGCCTTTGCTCTGACCGGCCATTAATCAAATGGAGGAAAGTTGGAAAGTTGGGAGGCGACACAAACTTCTGAGATGTTTCTCATCGAAAGCTACTTTCAATGCATCGATCGAGGGGTTTTTCGCTCATCCCACTTTGCAATTGCCGTGCAATTTGACGACTCCATGAAAGTCAATACTTTCCGCCAAGTGGGTCACGTCTGACTGAGGAGGCTAATTCACTATGCCGGGCCGTTGATGAATGTTTGGGGAGAAAAATCGCCCGAATAAACACATCTTTGGACCTCTTACCAGTCTCATGAAGCCTCCTTATCTCCTATGTTACCATCTTCTTCTCTGGAGAAATTGCTTTCTCAGCTGTCAACAGTATTTTGGCAAATCTTTGCTCCCATAGGTCGTTGACTTTCCCGGAAAGTGTCTAAGTGTTGATAGCCTCGACGCGTGACAAATTGGACCAAGACATCTTCACACTACTTTTCTGACGGAGAAGCACTCATGAGCACCTTAGAGATCACTGAAAAAGCCAAGCAATGTTTTCTTTTCAAACATCCACGCGAGCGTTTTCGCCCAGATATACTACATGTACAACGTCAAGGGGGGCAGGAAGGAGGAGAAGGGAAAAAAAGGGGGAAGAGAGCGCGCGCTCATAGAGGGAAAAACTCTCTCTCGACGACGTCGTCGCCGACGTCGACGAGAAAGTGTGCGGCTTTTACGTCCCAGCTCTCATGCATGCGTGCGTGCGTGCGTGCGTGCGTGCGCGCGCGCGCCAGAGAAACACGCACAGAGTTGTCACTGCACGTGTTTGACTGAGAGAGACAAGAAAAACCCGCGAACGAGTTGACTTTTTTTTGCCCGGGTGTTGCAATCGCCGGCACTGGACTGCGTGGCCGGCCAGACCAACGTGACCTTCCCCAGAGTCCACCGGGGCGTCCCCATCGCCCATGGACCTCTGCGTGGCAGCCATGATGCCCCCGTGAGGCATCATGCACTCCTCTTGTGCTTCTCCCTCAGCGCGATCGCTCTCTCCGCCCTGTCCTGGTGCGTGCACGCTTTCCCAGGAGGAAGAGGAGGGAGAGGCTGAACCAGCAGCAACAGCAGCAGCCGGAGGAGGCCTCTCTCCAAATGTCGTTGCCCCCAGTGAAAGCATCATCACAATGATAATAATAGCAGTTGAGTTCTTTTCTGTGTTTTCCTTCTTTTTGTTTGTTGATACTGGCACAATCAATCAAGGCGGTTTAGGAGCCTTCACCATTCTGTTCTGCCTCCAAAGAGGAAAATAGAGCAGAAAACTCCTATTTCTGCCTCGCGTCAAACAAGTCATTGACCCCTGTCTGGAACAGCCCAACAAAAGGTCTCGTCAGACGTGCAAAAAATCTGGCAATCAACTTAATCACCCTTAATTAACGACTGCTCTGAGCTTCTCCTCCCAAGGGTATTTATTTGTCTGAACCTCACTTTGCCTGGAGACTCTCAGTGAGTGAGTGAGAGAGAGACAGAGAAGGAAAGAAAAAGAGAACACCTTAGACAAGAAGTAGAACGCAAATTACGTCGACACCCACGAGTCCGCCAAGAGGGCTCGTGACGAGTCGGTCCGCGCGTCCTCCTGGTTGCAGGGGGGTGGGAGAGTTGGTGAAGAGTAACCCAGTTGATGAGGTCAACCCCGGGGGAACTGCCCTGTCCTCGTCAGCCCGGCGGGTCTGGACGCCCACCTGTAGCATCCAACAGGACTCTATCAGGTCCAAGGTCTGACTGAAGACGGGCGGGGTCCCTCTCAAAGCTGATGCAAGAATGCAGTCTTGTCCAAATATTGTTCCAGCGTGCACAAACCAGATAGCAGATAATTGCTTGTACGTTAGCTGGCATGACCTCCTTCCTCCGGGAGTCAGACGCCTCCACCAGACATCAATACGAGGACGTCGTCGACTCTTTGAAGTCACCGATCCACAAGGGTCACAAACTCAGGTCTTCAGGTCTGGATTCTAAACAAGACGTCGACTGCCTCCCAGAAGAGACCGAGACGCACTGCGGCGAGGCTATGACCAGCAACAAATCTGATGACAAAGATCACCAAATTCTGCTGCTGTTCTGGTGCTGATTCATGGTCACCCCCTTCCCCTCCTTGCTGCACCCCCGCATTAAGGTGAATGGTAGGAGAGCCTGAATGTGCCAGTCATTATGAGAGCAAGGTCTAAAAAGATCTTAAGCAGGTGAGAATCTTGAGTTCTGCTCAAAAAAATATTTTCTCATTCTACGTTGGAAAAAGCAACGGAAAAGGAGTTAAGAGGGAACTGCCAATTGTTTCAGCAATGACGTGAGGATGCTGAGGAGAGGCCTTCAAGGACACAATATTGACTGTAGTAAACTTCAGTGACATCTAACTGAGGTAGAGAAAGCTCTGAAGAGCAACCTGAACTAGTGAACTCTGAAAAAAATCTTTTTAATGTGATGTAAAAGTCATTATGAAGCCTTTTCAAGCACAGTCAAATCCGGAGTCAAAGCCGCGCCCACGTGGCAGCCACGCTTGTTTGGAAGCCTAAGGAAGGATGTCAACTGGGAGTAATGATGGCACTGGGAGTGGACCTGGGAGACCAGTTCTGACCGGTCTGGTCTCTAAAGGCGCACAAGACGCGCTCCAGGCTGCAGAACCTTAGGAAGAGCCAAGCTTGTACTCCGGACGCTGTAGTGACAGCGTTAGCAGCATTAGCAGAGGAGGCTCGGCCTGTCTGAGTATGCACTGTAGCATTAATATGACCCTGCAGTCAGCTTTCCACGCAGTGTCAATATCGTCATGATCCCTGTGCACCTCGTGTACTGTCTTTTTTACTTCACGGCTCGAAAGTGAGGCTCAAGTCCTGTTACTCAAAGACCTCTCCAATAGACGTCGGAAATGTTTGTTATGCTAATGCATGACGAATGTTTTGGCATAAAATTGGGCTCTGGTCTAATATAACAAGAATATCGAACTCTGAGATAAGTGTCCATGAAAATCATGCTTTGGGCCATATTTGGTACCACTCAGCCATGTGGACGACACGGTCAATGAGTCCCTGGGATCAAGGGTACTTCAGTCAAGGCCGACATTGGCTGTGTTTAATGGAAGAACCCTGACCTTTCACTTTTCAAGAAGCCGGGGAATCTGTTGGACAGGACAATGATGGCCTTTCCATGTCTGACGTTGCAGACGTCAGAACTGTCAGCCCGTATTGGAGCATGATGGCTGGTGGACCACAAGCAAGGGCTTTCAAAGACCATTTTCTTCATTTCACTCTGAATCTTCGGAGTAATTTTGACTGAATAAGAACAGCAGCTTTATCATGCACAACAAAGAAGTCTCTTTTTTGACTTTTAAATTGCATAAATCAGCAACATCATGACATGAATCCTGGATTTGTTCGTTTGTTAATGGGGTCCTATGATTGGGATTGATGCTAAAGCAGGGGGAAAGGAGTAACCCTGTATGGCCCCATGCATGATCAATTCTGGATTGTTTACCGAATTATTATACAATTATAAGGAAAAACTCCCCACTTCAAACCTTGTCAGCACGTCAGACAATGCAGATTAATTGTGCACACGTTTCCCACAAACTGGGTCTTCACCTTAAGTGTGTCAAGAGGGTTTTTCAAACATCAACTTTCATCCCTCAAAAATGGAAAGGTTTTCGCCGGTCTTAGTCAAGTCCCAGGGCAAACGTCAGATCAGAATGTTGCATTTACTACATGGGTCATAGATAGCTATACCTATTGGTATGGCTGAGCCTGCATGACTTGGCTGTGTGGTACCAGTACTTATCAGTGGCTTTCTATGGCTGGAGCAGGGAAGAGAAGGAGTCAGTTGAAGTGGACAGCGAGCTGGACAGACCCAGCTAGCCCAACGGGGCTTGACCTGTTAACTGATGGCCCGCTGCAATCACTGCCAAGAGCTGGGGAGAGGATGAGAGTGTCTGGATTGGCCAGTTCCAAAAGTAACAACAAAAATAGTGAGCGTGAAGTACATGGTGAGGTCGAGGCACAACAGCGTGAAGTACGTGGTGAGGTTGAGGCGCATAGACAGCGTGAAGTGTGTGGTGGACGAGGAGAGGGA
>JAAUXU010103862.1_pt1 | contig 26461 bp, 27 predicted proteins | sample 7278151 | NCBI WGS metagenome assembly JAAUXU01 (sample SAMN14350113, study PRJNA611818) | marine sediment metagenome | isolation source: surface marine sediment (1.8m) | place: French Polynesia: Moorea | collected 2018-08
CAACCAAACCCCCTGCCCCCCCCCCCCCCCCCCCAAACACCCACTGCCCGCCCCCCCCAAACATCATTTTCCACACTATCGCCCCCTCAAACTCCTGGGGGGGCCGGGGGGGGGGCCAAGCTCACTTAGAGTGAATGTTGGTGTGGTTTCCACCTATGTTTTCTTAACCTTAAGTTCATGTTAGTGCCAACAACCGAAGTCAGCCCCTGAGAATCATGGCCCAGGCTCAAGCAAGCCAAAATGTCAAGCCAGCAGCTGCAAATTTAAATATACTGAAATAACTTCAACCTGACCGAACCCAAGTTGGGTGCCTTATACAACAATCATGTTCAGCGTGTGCGTGGGTGTCTTAGCTTGTTCTACTACCCTTCTGTTTCTTGACTGTCATTTAGAACGACAGAAAAGGTAGGTTGTCTCACCTGGGGTTGCATACCCAAATTGGTGAGAGTTGATCATTCAGTTCCAAAGGTCAGGTTGAAGTTGCCATCGTCTCAGCAGCAGCTCATTCAGCATTTCACTCGTACACGTCTACGATGCAATTTTGTGGCAGATTCTTATGCCGGTTGGTTGTGGAGGATGCGAATTGTGGCCCTTTGGGTAGGCAACAACCGAAACTTGAGCCGGTACCTATGATGGCCGATGACGGCTGTTGGCGCCAACGTGTACTACGCGTGTTGACAAGGGTAGTGTGTTTTGCTACGTGTTGCAGTGGCTTTGCACCGACTCTCTGGTAGAAGCTTTGCTCAGCACTTGACTAAAAGGCCTTTGGAGAGGTCTTTCCACTCGTTATGTACTGCGTGTGAGTCACGGACGATGCAATCCTGAGATCACAACGACACTGACATAGTCTGGCGACAAAGTATTCCATGCTCCTTATAATATATCTATGTCACATGGTCGTATTTCGCATATCCCTGCTCGGATATGCAGGAGGAAGGAAATGCAGGAGGACCGTGACAGATCTACTCTATCGCTTACACTCGTATCTGCCCTTCACGATATCACCTGAGTTTGACCTATCAGAATTGTAAATACCACAAGAGTAAATTTTCTGTGTTTGCGGTTCGCTGACTCATGCAGTACAACCATGGTACAATGTGATTGCAATATTTGGCACCAATCTCATATCCTTTAAGGTACACATCCGTGGTGCTATCTAAGGCAAACATCTAAGCAGTAGTTTATATCCGCATGTACGCCTGTTCTCAAATATGCATGCACTCGCTGTCGCACATGTACTTACGCAGTACAAAGGATATTGCAGCACGACCTCTACACATACGGGACTAGTTAAATGCTGCATAGTGCATGTGGTTATGTACAGCGCCCACGATTGGATCACTGATCAGCAACCCAGCTACATCGCCCCGGTACACCTTGGCACGGAGGAGAGACACCCAGGGACTTCGAGTCTGTGAAGAGTCGTCACTGGAAACTGCTGGGCTCAGTATTCATTGGGGACGCAGCCCACGTAGGCACTGAGCTAGACAGTGCGTATGCGAGAATGCAGCCTTACACATATCTACGAATGTAAAAAAAGAAGCTGCATAACTACGTCAGTTGCTTTCTCAAGAGAAAAAAAGAAGGAAAAGTCATTGTTAGCGTGCACGCGCACACACGTGCACACCTCTTCTCCTCTGTACCAACAGTGTACTTGGTGATGGATCTTTCTCTCCTTTCCTTCCTCACTCCCTACCCCCTTTCTGTAAGCAACAACAGCACCATATTGTACGTACACTTCATGAAGCTCTAGGTGTTGTAGCAGTGTGTCAGGTTTGCACATGGATGTCGGGGAATTTGGGGTTCTGAGAACTTTTGATGAAGAAAGACGTGATGGATGATAAACAGAAAACAGTTTTATCACATACTTTGTACTACCCCTCTGTGTGTACATGCGTGCGTAGGGACTTCCTTGTACACCTTGTGCACTGACTAAAGCATGGAATGCACGAGCAAGGGCGGGTTCCACTACTGTAGTGAGCTGTGGTGCCACAAATTTTCACGTTCTAAACAAAATGTCTCGTTTCTTTCCTAGCTGTGACCGATCCAAAAGTGTTGATCGAGGGAGTCCTCTTCCGAGCACGATACCTCGGATCCACGCAACTAGTAAGAAAACCTTGTCATAAACGCACTGTTCGAGTAACGTGGCTCCATGCAATCATTCACTGTCATTTGTGTGTCTTGGCGAGGACAGGTCTGTTTGTCATTTCTTATATCGTTGTCTAGGTCTGTGAGGGGCAGCCCACCAAAGCCACGAGGATGATGCAGGCCGAGGAGGCGGTGTCGAGGATTAAGGTCAGTCTCCTAGTTAAAAGGCAGGGACGATAATGATGTTGTCTAGGTGAAAGTTTGCCGCGTGACCCCTTGTCTACGCTTTACTCATGTTTCTCCCTCTCTCTTGTGCATTCATTGCTTTGTTCGGTACATATTCAGGCTTTGGTGAGTACTTCTTGCATGCATGTTCGACATCTGAGATTATAAGTCCTATAATGCCTTTGTCAGTATGCATTGTGCGTGCAGCTGGGTAATGGTTTACAGTGCTGGCCACTTACGTCACCGCTTGCCATGACGGGAACTGATTGAAAAACGACATTCATTCCATTTCTTCCCGGTTATGAAACTTTCTTTAGAAAGGCGGATAAATTTGAATTCTAATATTTGGTACTTTTATATTTTGGCTTTTTGTGCAGTGACCAGTGTAAGATCTATCTATACGCCAAGTGCACAATCGTGTTGCAATAGAGAGTCGAGCTCTACGTCTCTTCTTCCTCTGGTGCTACATACGAATAAATGGCCGTGCGAACAAACGTACTACTGCATGTGGACAAACACACGAGCGTTGCACACCAGCTGCCCATAAGGATTGCCACATACGAGCGTTTTTTGGGTTTGTTTGGCTTGCTGACGATAAGAACCGAATGAATGATAAGTTCAGGGCGGAAAAATGGATGTTCACTGATGTCAACCAGTGCCTTATTTCTCCCTATGACGGGCCAGCCTGAAGAAAGTTCATTTTACATTGGCTTTTCTGCTTCACAGGCTCCAGAAGGAGAAAGCCAGCCATCTACCGAGGTGGATCTCTTCATCTCCACGGAGAAGATCATGGTGCTAAACACGGATCTCAAGGTAATAAGCGGAGGGAAAAGAGTCTTCTTTCCCTAGGACCCTGTCTCCTTGGCGATGTTTTTCCATCTTCTCATGTAATTTATGTACGAGTACGTCCTACGCACATAGAGCACAAAATATGTTCAAGCTTGAAATCAGATTGCTGCGGCATCGAAATTCAATAAGCTCTCCTGCTATTGCTGTAGTATGTAGTGGTACAGTCCTGTCTCTCTGTCCGTGAAGCTAGTCCCTCTCACCCAAAAAGCTGTCTTTTGATCCCTTCAATATGATTGGATTTTGGCCTCTTTTCTCCAGAAGAGAGAGCAAGCAATGTCATTTTGAAGAGGAAACTTCTAAATGCTTTCTAAACGCATTCCAGACTTGTATAGCAAAATCTCAAATGTCTTCGTTGTTGCCAAAGCAATCTTTACTGCATCGTTTTGCGCTTACAACGACTGGCAAAGTAGTAATAATTTTCCTTTCCCCCACCCTCTACTAATCCCTTGGCGTCGCGAAAAAGTTTGGGACCCCCTTCGTTAAAAAGCTCAGAATAGGTGGGTGTGGTGGTCTTCTGGTAGGGTCAATAAATGAGGAGGAAAAAGTTCTTCTCCGCACTTCGTGGCGTTGTTGCCCACGCTCCCGAAGGGGGAGGGCGAGGAGGTGAAGACAGAAACTATCTTGCCAAAGTTTCTGGGACCACGTGCTGGACTGAGTGTTCCTAATCTGATGGTCAATGGGCGACGCTCTCGCTCTCACAATGTGCTTCATGCATCACTTTATTGTTCTCTTACAGGAAATTATGATGGACCATTCTCTTCGGAGCATCTCCTACATCGCCGACATTGGTGATCTGCTAGTTATCATGGCGAGAAGAAGGATGCTGCCAAACGCTGCTGCCAACGCTGGCGCAGAAGGCGGCGCCAGTGAAGTGATCGGTTCCACACCAAAGATGATCTGCCACGTTTTTGAGAGTGAAGAGGTTTGTTGCCCGCTTCTACTCGTACTGGGACACTTCGATCTCAACACGTTTTGTTTTCTTTTCTAGGCTCAGTTCATTGCTCAGTCGATCGGACAGGCGTTCCAAGTCGCTTACATGGAGTTCCTGAAGGCGAACGGCATCGAGGACCATTCCTTCGTCAAGGAAATGGACTACCAAGAGGTGCTCAACTCGCAGGAGATATTTGGCGATGAGCTTGCCATGTTCGCCAAGAAGGAACTACAAAAGGAGGTACATACGAGTGTCTGGGTGCACTCTATTCGTATGCGTCTCTCATAGGACGATTGCCCCTCATTGAGCATTCCGCAGTTCATGGCTACAGAGAGCCGCTGGGAGCACTGTGCAGTAAAACGGTCCGGAACAAATTCCAGCACCCTTTTGTGGAGCGTGCAGCGCCAGCTAGTGCAGCAGAGCCTGCCCCGATAGTCCACCAGTTGTTAATCTCTGCCCAAGTGGTTCCAGCGCGCGTGCGCTCAAGTGCCCAAATGCTCGATTGGAGCTCGATCTGACAAGGAAGTCGCAGTTGCAGCAATTTTGTCACCCTTTTGACCCACTCGTGCTTCAGTGTGCAGCAAGCACATAGACTGGGCTAAGATTGAGGTTGAGGTGGCGCTCTTAACAGGCAGGGGGGGAAAAATTGCAGGGCGAGATACAGCGAGGGATGCTCGAAAAGTTTCTGGCAGCAGCGACGAAACTTTATCCTCTAGTTTTAACGACCCAAGTTCCCCCTGGATTTCAATCGGGAGTGGCAGAGAGAGAAAACAGCGAGTCTCGAAAATCCCTCTTCGGTCTGAAAATCCCCCCCCCCCTCCATGGTTGGTCAAGAGGATGTTTCTCTCTAGGAAAAGTTTTCCCATTTGCCTGCCTCCTTTTGGGTTTTTTGTCATTCGTCACGAGCTCTCGTACAATGGCTTGTACTGCCTGGACGAGCACGAGCGCTCGTGGGCCAGGATGCAACGCAACGTGAAGGGAGGACCGGGAGGGAGGGTGAGGAGCAAAGTGCACGAAGAAAGTTTTCGGGATTAGACTAAATTCAGTCTTGATAAGAGCACGGAAGAATGAGATAATTGGATGTTGAGGAAATTGCACCGGTCGGTCCCTGGAATGATAATAAGCTGTACATGTTACTCCGTTCACCCGGCCAATAGGTGTGGCAATAACGTACTTGTTCCAGGTGGTGGTGCCTAAGGCTAAGGGCGAAATCTTGGGCGTCGTCATCGTGGAATCTGGGTGGGGCTCGATGCTCCCGACCATTGTGCTGGCGAATCTCTCGCCCACTGGTCCAGCGGCAAGATGCGGGCAGCTCAACATTGGAGACCAGGTGAGGCGTCGACAGCCAACTAGCAATGGGAGTCGATCATTCAATGATGGACGTTTATCTCTTAGATCATCGCAATCAACGGCATTTCACTTGTGGGCCTTCCTCTCTCAACTTGTCAGAACTACATAAAGGTGAGGAATGCTTTGTACGCGTCGCACGCCAGGACAGTGAGAATGATGCAACATGAACGGATATCTGAGCTCTCTGGAGGCTTCTTGACTGGGTGGGTGTTGGAAAGAGAGCTGGAGGGAGACCCAGGTCTCTCTCGCTCTCCCGCGCCGCAGCATTAGAATCCCACTGTTTTGTGGTCGAGACTAATTAATGCAGCGTGTAGGAGGAGGCGGCCTAGAACTTGTCTGCCCTTCTTTTATCCTCCAGCCAAGAAGCTTTTCTTTGGCCTTCTTGCTCTTTTTGTTCTGTCCTTCCTTGGGTTGGAGGAATGAGACGAGTCAGGGGGGCTTATGAGAGCTTTGAATCGATGACTACCCACACTGAATATCTATCTCTCGCTGGCACGTCTGGCGCCAAGGTTTTATTATAAGTCAAGTTCAATGTGATCTTCTCTTCCTCAGCACACGAAGAACAAAACTGCGGTGAAGCTGACCGCTGTCTCCTGCGCCCCAGTCGTTGAGGTCAAGATCAAGCGACCGGACACAAAGTACCAGCTGGGATTCTCCGTTCAGAATGGAGTGGTAAGAAGACCTCTTTATCTTTCTTTACAGATTCTTGAACACGTACACGCATGAGTAGGAGTGGTGTGTAGCATGGGGAAAGAGAGCGTCTCGTACACAATACAGGACTGCTGAAGCGTAAGAAAGAACGAGTGAAAGTAGTCGTATGTAAACAAGCGGAAAGCATGCTGTTGCACCCGGGTAGTCTATTAACGTGGATAGTTCTATTACACAGAGACGAGAAATGTTCATTTTATGCCGCTGGGTATGGCTTTATGAGGAAAGCTTCTGTACATTACCGTCGTTCTCTCTATGAAAGAACCGAGGTTATAATCTGCAATGTTTCTGCTCTTTCCTGCTTGGTTGCTTGTTTTTTTTTAGGCACAACTGCTGTAAGTTACAGTGTGGTGAGAGAGAAAGGAGGGTTATGTGAGGTTATGGCATGACTTGGCTGCGTATGGAAGCGATTTCTTGCTTTCTTCTCTCTCTCACCTCTGCCTCCTTTCTTCTGCCTCTTGCTCCGTGGCATATGCTACCTTTGGTTATGCTTATCTCACGGCATCCAAAAGAAGAAAGCAAGGGTGCTTGCTGAAAGTATTTCCCTGTACATACTTTCAGCCTCGATAAATTCAATGCGACTTTTATGAAGATGACAAAACATGGTAAGTGTCATCTCTGCAGTCGCTCTGGGGAGGGCGGATAGAGACATTCTGTGTGGCACGCAGCTAAGCAGGTCTCCTGTCTGTTGGCTTTCAGAGCTCGGTGAGCTTTTGCAGATGACGTGAAAGTTTTAACTCTTTCACGCTTTTTCTCTCTTCGTTGGCTCTTACCATTGCCCTGGTGGCCTCAAAACAGGCCTAATTATGTGCAGAATAGTTTTTTTGCAGTTTTGGTGGAATGAAATAATCTTGACAAGGGGTTTGTGTGTAATCAATTAAGGTGTGACAGTGTCATTAACGTAGAAGCTTTTTCTTCGCTCAGGCTCCTTGGGTTATTGTGCGCCTCTGCCGATCCACCTGCACATGCATGCTGGTGTACGGCACGCGATCTTAACATAAGCTTTTCCCCATTTGTCTCTAGTCAAGCAAACGTAAGCAGAGGGGGGAGCCATTTTTGTTGGGGGGTGTTTCTTAGTACCGTTTCCTGCTTCTGTCTGAGAGAAAGCCTGAAGGGAACCAACCTAACTGCACTCAGCTGCCAAACAGTTGTCGGAGCTGCAGCTCTGGGCACAAACAGTTGTAAGAATCTGTAGTGTGACGTACGCGCTATTGGACATTAGGAGAGTACCGGTGTAGTCTCCTTGGCAATGGCTTAGGCGAGTTCGTCCAAGTTCGGGGGAGGGATTCACTCTAGATCTATCTATAAGCTCTGCCTACACGATTGTCGCAACTGAAGCGGTTTCACTCCAGCGCCCACGCGCGCAAGTCCACAGGCACGCAGGTGGTCTAGGTGGTGGCTACCGCCGAAATTGTCCTTTGCGCAGCAGCTCACGTGTGCAGTTTCCGCCGTGATTCCTCGCTTGGTGGAGAGAAAGCAGTTTGGGGCGGGGAAGGAAGTGGCCGGCACTGGCGTGTAGCTGGGTGCGTGTTTGTGGTTCTCCACAGTGTAGATGGCGGTATCAGCGATGCGGCTTTTAGCGCGCCAGCCGCCATTGAATCGCTTTGTGTAAAGGAGGAAGCAGAGGAGGAGAAGGAAGAGGGTGCTATCTTTTCATTGTGAGTGTCACCACCCAATATCACGAGGCCCTTTTCTTCTTCCTCCTTCTCCTCTCTCGCTTTTTATCGTCAATTGTTTGCTGAGGCAGAGAAAGAACTCTTTTTTTCCCCTCATTCTTCCCTGTGTGCAAGGAGAGGAACTGCGCTCAAGTCGTGGGCAAAACCAAGAAGTGCGGCCAGATGCATTTTTTTGCCTCACCAATAACGTTGTGAGCGAGTGGAGGAGAGTGTACAGATGTGTGAGTTGTCGCAGTCATGTCACACATGCATCCAGCACACCGTTAAAATTTTAAAGTATGAGGGAAAGTAGTTTGGTGTAGAAGTACCGTATGTACTTTGGGAGGGAAAGGTTTTTCGGTAGGAATGTGTAGAAAGCTGGGCAACACTTATACAGCTCAAAGTTTCCAAGAACCTTCTTCAGAGCTTTCATAGGGCCAATTGACTGAAAGTAGCAAAACACTCCACCTACATAGCAGAAATGAATTTAATACAGCAAAATGACCTCTGAAAGTTATGCTACAATAGCAAAAGTTGGAGGGGAGGTACTGCAATCCCAAACTTCTTGATAGGATGAAAAGTCAATAACTAAGATCAATAAAAAGAGCAGTTGTGTTCTACCTTGTGCAGAACAGAAGGTACCGTAGATTTAGTACGTTTCTGCTAAATACGCGCAGCAAAAAAGTTAATGCTGCGGATGCAGCCTTGGAAGAGGTGCTTTGCTCGGCAGTTGCAGGAGTGCGAAGGGTGATGATTTCTGCGCGATTGAGCCGCTCATGTTCTCCACGGCCAGCCAAGTGGCGTTTGTTCCGATGCTTTGGGCGCGCTTGCAATGGCCTGACCCTTTCTGGTCAGACGGTGATGAAGGACTAGGATTGTTGTGTTGATGTTTGGGGACTATTAATCGATATCGGGTAAAAGTCTGCTGGCGTTTACGTATAATGTTCCTGTTGTAATGCAGCGAGGATGAATGACGGATTTTGTCTTGTCTGGCCGCATTCCTTGACTTGATTTGCTTCTCTCTCCTCCAGATCTGTAGCCTACTTCGCGGAGGCATCGCCGAGCGTGGCGGAGTCCGAGTCGGTCACCGGATCATCGAAATCAACGGGCAAAGTGTAGTGGCTGTGCCACATGAGAAGATTGTCAATCTTCTGGCCACGTCTGTTGGAGAGGTATTGTCCATTGTTTGTTCGCAAATAGAGGTGCGCGCGATCTCATCTGTCTGACGTCAAATTGCAGATTACCATGAAGACAATGCCCACGTCCATGTTCCGGTTATTGACCGGCCAGGAGACTCCACTCTACATCTGAAGCTTTCACCCCATCCCCAAAGAGCCTTTCTCTTCTCACAGCGAAGAAGAGAAGAACGAAGAGAGAGATTTTTGGCGCATGAAGTGATACACGAGAAGTCCTCGTATTCTTTAGGGCTTTTTCACCGCTGCAGGATCCGGCGGCCTCCCTGGCCCTAAGGCAGTAGGATGAAGAAAAAGACTAACTTAACGTGGGGATAAGAAAAAACAGCCCAAGAATGGAACCAAAAGGCTCATAAGCATGACAAATAACATTTTCTAGTCGATGGCTAATCATGACTTCTAATAAGTCCTACTGCAAGTATATCTACTGTAGATTTCTGTTCTGGTCAGTGGTCTGAATTTTCCCAGCCATATTTTGACCCTCGTGCACACAGAGAGGGAAGTGAGAAACGTCAAACCCGCCAAGCAACGAAGGAAAGCAGCGACCGCAACCTCTACAAATCTCTCCTTTCCTGCTGCTGCTCTTCGCTAAAATCTCATGCTTTAGTGATATTCAGTCAGTCTGGAGCTACAACGGGCGCATATCACTTTCTATTACTATAGTATACTACACTACGGACTTCTTCGCCACAGCTATAGCATCGTTGATGATATTAATAGGAGTAGTTGCAACTAAGACAACACTACGTACATGTCTAAGTTGGCTGGGTGAACCAAATCCGCCGTTTTTATCTGGACGACTCGTTGTTATGGCTTTGAAATAAAATCCTATTAATTTGAAGAGAGCTTTATCATTTGGTCTAAGGCTCGTACTATGAACAATCGACAGTTCCATGCAGTCAATGAGGAACAACTCGACGACTCCTTATTAGTTGGTCGCTCTTACGAGAGGCAACGTCACAGTAAGAACCTTGGTGTCTCTGTGGAACTGCGCTCTGCAGTCGTCGTGCTCGCAGTCGATGTCGAGGTCGACAAACACATCCAACAGCAGACCTGCCTTTCTAGCCTCCACCACAATGCGATCGCCGCCCACGTCCAGCGTGAAGTCCCGGGTTGATCGCACACCAGGTAGGAATACCTCAGCGGTGAGGCGATCCGGGTCTGGGGAGTGCAAAGGTTCCTTGAACAGTTTGTACTTCGGAGTACTGGTGCTGGATGAACTCTCCTCCAGAACGCGGACAGGCAGGACTGAACGCTCTTCTTTTTTCTCCTTGGATTTGATCACTGTTTTCTGTCCTCCCTCATCCAACTCAAAGATCTTATTACCCTTGGCTCGTTTCTGGATTGTGTGCTTCTGTGCTGTCCCCAAGTACTTCTTGTTCTTGAGTATCGTCCACCCCTGCCGGTCTAGGTTGACTTCATCACCGTATTTGTCACACAAACCTTCCATGGCGATGTTGACGACAAACGTCGTGAAGACCAAATTGTCCCCGCCTGCCAGGCAATCGTCGAACCAGGAAGAGTTCACAGCGACGTCACAAGCTAAGCAGGGAGCGCCAGACTTGTCCTTCTCTTTGCGGGGGACGCCTAAGCTCATCGGCACCCTGAAAAGTTAACGTTGAATGTAGAAATGATTCAGAACGCCTTGTTTAAGACCGTTCACTACCTATAGTCAGAATCGTAGTCCTCGCTAGCTATCATCCCCCGCAGCTTTTCTTCGGTGATGTGCGGTGCCGGCGGAATCTCAGCAACCTTGCACACATTTATGAATACCTTTTTGCCAGAAACGTTCCTGGTCTTAACACAAAAGCCGGGGTCAGGCGTGACCGTCACGCTTGGAAGGAGTGAGTCACTATCCGGAACCAAGGTCACTTTGGACGGAGTTTCTTTGAACACGGGAGAAAATTCGGTCTCTTGGTGGCCGTCACCGCCCATCACGAGCAGGTTCCGGTTCAGTATGCGTTCGTCCACGTCCAGCGTCTGCGGCTGGAACGCCGGCGCCGAGTGACTCATATTTTTCTTTCTCTATCTCACTGCCGATCACTAAGCCTCTCTCTCAATCTGGTAGCAATCGCGCAAAGTGTCCCTTTGATCTACCACTCCTCCTCTTTCCTCAGGCTCTTAAAGTGCTCACTCAGGGGCACCGGACACATCATATTGGAGTTTTCCACGGCTAATTTGCGCATCTTGAACCAAGATTTCCCCGGTGGCATGGTCTCATCTTCCATGCGGGTCAGAATTTTGGACTCTTCCTCCTATGAAGAAACATTTTAATATCGAGGTCATGGTGCTGTAGATGACTTCGCGCACTCACTCTGGAGATGGCGGGATGCAGGCAGATAAGGGCGTTGGTCCTCTCCCTCTCCACGTCCAGGCGTAGCTGACGCAACTGATCATCTCGGACTTTAGGGACCATGCGATACTTCCTGCAATTCAAAACAACATGGACGGAGATAATTCCATGGCTGTCTCAGCGATGAAGCAACAACTGCAGACGTTTTACGCGATACACAATGACTACTGCTTAGTACGCTAGGACAAGGATAAATTCCAGTTGCCTTAATCGGCGAGCTGCTCCATACCCGATCCAAATGTTTCCCTTGGGCATCTTCTTGGGCCAGGTGGCCAGGAAGGCGGTCAGGCGCATGGTGGGCCTGAAGAAGAGGCCGACCCTCGACCTCGGGGTCCCGAGGTCAGTTTTTCGTCGACGAAAAATATGGCCAGGTCGGGCTCCAGGATCCAGATCAGTCGGTCCTTCGGTCGCCTCGCCAATGTTTATGTACTTGTCGCTGAGTCTTCCAAGGGTTGCCAGATGTCGTCATATGTGCCGCGGACTTCGATTCGGGAATAAGGTCGCGCTCGCTTAAGAGCAGAGGAGCTCCGGGATCATGTGGCCGCCCAATTCCCCTTCCGTGAGGTGCGAGGTGCAAAGCCGACAGCAGCACACGACGCTGAATGCGTTGGGTTTCTCCACTCAACACACTTACTTCACCCCGATGGCTTCTCGGGCAAGAAGTCGTCTTCTCCAGCTCGCCATGTTATGTCTTAGGGATGTTACTCGGGCTTTTTTTCCGAACCGAGCTGGAAAATTAAAAGGCTGTGATGGAGAATCTCCAAGGCTCAAGAAACCAAGCTTGACCCTTGACTCCAAGCTCGATGACAGCGCTAGTCTACCTACTGAAGTTAGAGGGGGGGTCTTTACTACGGGTTTAATTTTCAGTACTGATTTGAAAATAAAGGAAAGTGTCAGATTGTCGATTAACCTTTGGCCACTGCTGACAACCCATCATGGAGCTGGCGGTCGTGGAACTTCCGAGTACGAGTTGGCGAGCGGGACGATTGATGAGATACTAACTTGGGAACAACATGAAGCCGTCGGCGTCCGATCACGACGCCAGAAGACAAGTTTCAGCGGAGGAGGGGATGGTCATGTCTCACGAACACCTGGGTGCCGCGGCAAAGCAGGAATCGAATGACGGGCTGGTCAAACAGCATTCGAAAAGGAACGCGCTGGTCAACCAGATCACTCCACTTAGCCTGGTGCCCATCTCCAGTGCGAACGCTATGCTGGTGCTGTCGTCCAAGCTGCGCTTCTCCTTCGACCCTCAGGAGCGAGATTGCTACTTTCCTCTACCAGAGTTCATCCTCGTCACTGGCACAGTGTCTCTGTCTATCATCGTTCTCGGGGTCATCGTACGTCACATTTTGAACTGGATCATGCAGAACAAGGTAGTCACGACCCCGCAAGAGAGACTCATCAAGTGTCTAAGAGTGCTTGGCAAGACCCTCTCTGTAGTCCAGGTCTGCCTCTTGTTCTCCGGAACTCTACTGCTATTTTCCCACGTTCCATACGTTGTCATGGAGCAGAAGGCCGGCGAGTCGAGGTCAGATTACTACTGTGACTACCAACTAGTGATGTTCTCCGGCGTCCTCTTGGGTATGAGTTGGATATTAATCCTTCTTGCCGCAATTTGTTATGTGTTCGTCAAATACTGTTCGTGCTGCAAAACTAATGCCGATGACAATAAGACCTCATAAGTCAAGGATTCGTCCATACACTGAAGTGGAATGTCCGTTCGTTCATGTTCTCCGGATAGGCGGACGCACCGTAGGACCCAGGGGCCCCAACGCAGCTGTTCACTCTATTCCATAGATGAAGCAAATCACCAAGGCATTGGACAAAGCGTTGCAGTCTCGCTCGGAGTAGAAGTTCCAGCTCGTTACGCAGCTGACGTAGTCCAAGACCGACCAGGAGCACCTTCTATGTCTTTTTTGGAGACATGTTCAATCTTCTGAAGAAAAAAAAACTAATCTACTGAGTGCATGCAGCAGAACCAGGACTAAGTGGTAATCGGTCATGTTTATGTACATCTCCAACCTGTTAGAGTCAATTTCTATCTTCACCTCATTTGTGGTCACCTCTTCTAAAAGTCACTGTTGTTCTCGGCCACCAGGATCAAGTGGAGGGCCACCGCGGTGGGAAACCTTGTCACCAGCTCATTGCCATCAAGTTGACGATCCTTTTCGTGAACTCAAACGCTACGAGCCAAATGCCTTGTGATGTTGGATGAGAAACCCCTAAAGCTCGATTCGGCTCGGCTCGAAGCCAGATAACAGCTCCATCATGTCGTCTCCTCTGCTGCCTGTGAGGCCGCGGGGCCGCCCCTGGCAGCCTCGTCTTGGTCGGTCTCCAGGGTTTCCATATCGACATCAGAACGGCCAAGGGAGGCGAGGTGGCTCATTTCTCATTACTGGAAAGTTATTTTGTCCTTAGCAATGGTAAATATGCTATTGGTTTCTCACTACTGACCTCTTTAGATGTACTTGGGTGGTCAGAACGGTCAGATGTTGCAACTGGTGCGTGGACAAGTGCAAGTGCAGCACATTTGCTGCGACGTCATTTGAGTCATAAAAGGGAGCTGTTGAGTCCGGACTGAGCACAGTACTTTCTTTTGGCGTTGTCACTCTCGGACACCCACACCAGGAGCCAACTGTCTTGACAGCTCAGTCCTCATACACGATCTTGTCACCAGCATTGGTGTTTTAATTAGAACAAGGAGCGTAAGACCTGATCAGCGAGGTCTCGCAATGGAGACCAATGGTGTCAGGAGGGACACGCTTGACAGTGCTAGTTCAAGTCAGTTAGCAATCGACTGACGGTGTTTTGATTCGTATGGGAGATTTTACAGTGACACACAAATAAAGCTTTAGAAATACAGTATACTGTGCATAGAACTTTGATCTTCTCGTCCACCACCCCATGTCAGGTGTAAGGAAAAGGCCTCTCTGACGTTGTCCTCAGCCCTTGTTGACGTCCGGGGCCGCGTTTGTCCTCTGTCCCGAATGTCGTGCTGTCCATGCTGGAAAAGTCGATTACGCAAGACTTGCAAAAAAAAGCTGATCCCAGCGTTGAGACGGGCAAGCTACTTCAGCGGCTTGAGCGGCTTGAGCGGCTAGAGCGACTTGAGCGGCTTGAGCGGCTTGAGCGGTTCGAGCGGCTCGAGGAGCGGAGCGGGCTGTGGAATGGCAACCGCTCCTCTCTGCTCCCCTCCACTGCACTCTCCTGGAGCTTCAACAGCGTCTATTTGCTCTCCTTGGGCCCAACCTGACTTCAGACGAGCGAAGGCGAGTACGAGAAGAGCAGCAGCAGTCAGATCAGAGTAGGAGAAACGCGAAGGAAGGGTCGAACGGAGCGACGCAAATCGAGCTCGAAAGACGGTCGTCGTCTTGCAGCATGTCCTCCCCCGCTCCCACGGTCTCCGGCGGCGGAGGCACCGCCGCCAACCCGGGCGAGAAGCCGGCGCTCGTGCAGATTGGACACTACGTTCTGGGAGAAACTCTGGGAATCGGCACCTTCGGCAAAGTCAAAGGTCTGGAAGTGTCTGGATGCGGGTTATCCTTGATCAGTCAATCACCATCCCTCTGACTTTCAGTGGGCTTCCACCAGATGACGGGCCACAAGGTGGCTGTCAAAATCCTCAACCGCCAAAAGATTAAGACGTTGGACGTGGTGGGAAAGATCAGGCGTGAGATCCAGAACTTGAAGCTCTTTCGCCATCCTCACATCATCAAGCTGTACCAGGTCATCTCCACCCCAACGGACATCTTTATGGTCATGGAATACGTCTCTGGAGGAGAACTCTTCGACTACATCGTCAAGCACGGAAAGGTAAGAAAGGGGCCGACAATCCTTTTCACGCTGTCTACAGTCTTCAAGGTGGAGTCGTGGTGTTCTCATTACAGCTTAAGGAGTACGACGCCCGCCGCTTCTTCCAACAAATCATCTCGGGTGTGGAGTATTGCCACCGTCATAACGTGGTCCACAGGGACCTTAAGCCGGAGAACCTTCTTCTTGACCAAAATCTCAATGTCAAGATCGCCGACTTCGGTAAGAAGCTTCCGGTTCTCCTCCCCCCCTCCAGTCGTCTGACTTGTATCCCAGGCTTCAAGGTCGCGCTGTCTGTTGTGCCCGTATGGACAATGCAGTCAAAGTATGTCTGACTGTTGTCGTGCTGAATTGGAGCCTGTCAGTCAATGCGTGGCCCTGAGCAAGTATGAGGATGGTACAGCCATTCTAATCGCCACCTTGCACCTTTGTTGTTAGGTTTATCCAACATGATGCTTGACGGTGAGTTTTTGCGCACGAGCTGCGGCTCTCCGAACTATGCTGCTCCCGAGGTCATCTCTGGAAAGTTGTACGCGGGACCTGAGGTCGACATCTGGTCTTGCGGCGTCATCCTGTACGCCCTACTTTGCGGCACTCTACCTTTCGACGATGAGCATGTTCCATCCCTGTTCAGGAAGATCAAGTGTAAGACCTCAGCTCATTTGTGACTTTTCTACGGTGTGAAGGTGGGTCCATTTCAGCTGGCGTGTTTCCCATCCCCGACTATTTGAACACGGCCGTGGTCGAACTCCTAGTCCACATGCTACAGACTGACCCGATGCGCAGAGCGAACGTCAACGACATCCGGCAGCACGATTGGTTTAAGAAGGATTTGCCTCCGTACTTGTTTCCGGAAACTGACATCAGCACTCTCATACCCGACGAGGAGGCCATCCAAGAGACTTGCGAGGTACCGAAAAATTACCTTGGTTGATTGTTGCACAGGGACATGTACGTACGTTATACCTGTGCTTGTGCTCACAGAAATTCAGCGCCGATCCGGCCGAGTTGCGCCAGATCCTCGAGGAAGCAGACCACACCGACCCCCTGGCCATTGCCTACAGGCTCATTATTGACAACAAAAGGAAGGCGGACGACTCTGTTCCCGTTGTTGATTACAAGTGAGAGAGCTTTGAGCGCGTAGCACAATACTTGCTTGTTCAAGGAATGCATTTGTACTCGTGGATTTCTCTCTATCGCGGCAGCAACTTCATGTTGGCCTCCGCCACTCCTCCGGGCCACGACAGCCACATGCCGTCAATAGCAGCAGCCGCAGTCGCGAGCGAGCAGAGCCCAGTCAAACCTCATCCGGAGCGGATTGCGCGTAAGATATGAGACTTTTCCTCGCTCCTTGCATTTTCTTACCTGATTTTTAAACAAGCAAGCGACTACTGAGCAAGTGTAGTAGGATATCAAATTGTCAATCTCCTAGCTCACTTGGTGCATCCCGCTCTGTGGGACCCAAAACTGAACAAGCACAGAGATCTGCACGAGTTGAAGTGGGCGGGTGAGTCGCTTTAGTACCAAAAAGAGGAAACAAGTCTAGAAAAACGCTAACATCATGTTGGTTTGAGCAGACGAGACTTGTCGTTATGGTTTTGGCTGAACCCTCTGCTCAACGGATACTCAGCGTCATGATTCTTTGGTTGAAGCCCTCTGTTCCCCACAACCAACTAAGCCGCCTTAATGGAGCTTGGCTAACAATTGATAACCTCGCCCACAAAAACTGGATGTTCACTCTTTTGTTCACTTCCAGCTTGATCAATGTGACCTCACTTCATTCATGTTCTTCCAAATCTCCTTTTAGCTCTTCTGGATCGTGCCAAGGAGGCTGGTATCAAGCCTACCGAGAAAGTCCACCGTGGCAATCCAATCAAGCGCGCCAAGTGGCATTTAGGCATCCGATCGCAGAGCAAGCCGCAGGACATAATGAATGAGGTCTACAGAGCAATGAAGATGCTGGACTTTGTGAGTGAGCTTAAGGCTACGTCAATGGGTTTAAATGATGACTTGAATCGCCTCTTTTAGGAATGGAAAGTGATCAACGCGTACCATGTGCATGTCCGCTGCAAGAAGAGCGAAGACATCGCTAGACATGTCAAGATGTCCCTGCAACTTTACCAGGTCGACTACAAAAGCTTTTTGCTCGACTTCAAGAGCCTCCCATTGGATGACGGAACGGGAAGCAACAGCAATCCCGAGCTGAACAATAGCAACAGTGAGTTATCAATAATACCGTGTTTGCTCGATTAACAGCATATAGCCTATAACCCCCACCAACCCCGTGTGTGTGTGTGTTAAAGGTTTCAATGTGCCCTAGGGTGGGGGTCTCTTCAAGAGGGGTTTATCATGTAAGAGATGCTTGCACACTTTCACAACACTGAGCAAGCCGTATTTTCTGAAGAAAGCTTAATAACAGTATTAAGCAATGTGCTTCCTCAAAGGGACCTTGTATTCAGGGGGGCTTATGCGGAATTAATGTTGTCTTAGGGGGAACTTCTATTCAAGAGGGGGTTTATGATCGAACATATGCACGGTAAACGGTTGTAAACGGTACCTTCTGCATTAGGCTAGGTCAATTCTTGAAATCTCTTGCGGTGTCCTAGACTTGTTAGAATTCACTTGAAGACCTAATGAAAAGGAATAAGAAGATAATGACTTTTTGGGTCCCCCTCTGTCTCTAAAGTTTGTTAGACACAGTACACAAGGATGTTAGGTCAACATTACAAATTTGATGTGGACCAGATTAGCTACTTTCTTGATGCAAACTGAAAGCACTGTAGTGAAATGAAATTACAAATAATTTCTTCACAGCTTTGTCACAGGACTGTCAAAATCTGAGCATCTGGTTATGCACTGAACTTATGTAGTAAAACTATATTGCCACAGATAGGGATAAAAAAATACATTTGACTGCTTCTTCTCCATTTTGCGCTGGTTAACAAACATAAGATGCACTCAGTCAAATTCCCAAATTTTCATTTTTTGACCTGGCCATTTCTGCATGTACCAAAGACAAAATCTGCTTGCCCAGCTCATGGTTCTCATTGTCTTCTCAGGCGGCCGCGGTGATCAGGATGCCGATGCTGCACCAGCCAAGGGCCATTACACCATGGAGTTCTTTGAAATGTGTGCTGCTCTCATAACGCAACTGGCCCGGTAAAGCTGCAGGAATCACCCAGATGAAGAAAACGCAGTGCGAATGTTAGATAAATGCAAAGAAAAGGTAATCTTCCTACCAACATCAATAGGTCCTCTTCTCATAGTAATGTACGTATGTACACATTCGATATCGATGTCACCACGTAGACTTCTCGTTTGAGCTTGAGTTGAGTGCGTTTAATGAAGTTCAGCAAGGAGGCCGGTGCTCACTTATCGACAGATGATATTTTAATCGAATAAAACAGACAAGAGTAACATAGCATTGTTCAATATGTTGTTTCTTCATAGCAGGAATCCAATAAAACGAACGACAGCAATAACGACACTTCATGCCCTTCGACGTTTCGGCATAGAATGACGCGGATGCTTCTTTGCTCCCTTATGTTTGACGGCTTTGGTAATGTGCCCATGAGAGCGCGCGTGCTTGGGAGGCACCGGCGCCCTGCCCCCCTTAAACGACTTGCCACCGTGAGAGGAAGCCGTCACGTGCTTGGTGACGCTGAACTTCTTAGAGCCGCCAGAGGTGATGGAGGAGGTGAACGCACCATCCTCAAGCTCTTTCTCTCGATTCTCTTGAACGTTGGCCACCTCGTGAATCCACTCGTTCAGGGTATGAATGTTGCTGCCCGGATACCTGTCGAGCTTCAGCTGGTCAACTTTGATGTCGGGGTTGTGCTTGGTCCGCGTGTGCCACGCCAAAACCTGCAACAGGGGCACAATCGCTGGCGGGCGGGCACACACATAGCGTACTTTTTGCGTTCTGCTCTGTCGCAGATGCTACAACCTGCAAAAATAGCCAGCAGAGAAGCGTGCTGATGTACTCGTACTATACCTGTGTGCAGTCGTTTGCAAGTGGCTCAAACTCTTCTTTCTTAAGGCCCAGGGTCTCAATAAAGCCAGTCTCCTCATAGCCGCCTCTCATGGGCATGAAGGCTTCATGAGCTTTGGAAACCTATGGAATATGTGGAAATTTACTTATTTGACTACAACGCATGAACTGCCTCCAAACGCACCTGTCTGTAGAACCCAGTGTTCACGGCGAATCCTGCCATGTCGATGGGGAAAGTCCTGTTCGAGATGTAGCCATCGTAGTAGTCGACGACAATTCCCTCGGAGTTCAGGACCGGCGAGGAGAGTTGCAACTTAGTGACCATGCCCACAGGGAACACAGAGACGCGTTTAGTCTTGCGAATCTGAATGAAAGAACCTGCATCTGTACCTTGCGTCATTCATGCATGTACATACTGTACGTACATAAATAGTAATTCTAATACGAAAGAATATGAAGCGCTCTCCGCAGGGGCCTTTTGACGCACACGCGTACCAGATGCATGTACCTGTGCTTACGGCAGTACCTGGACCACACAGTCGAGTACACAATGTATGGTGTTCATTTGCCTGTCTGGCTCGCTTTTAATGTGCATTCGGTCAGTCATGGACGTGATGCTCCTTACAAGAATACTTCTCAAGTTCTACACTTTGGCGTTTCTATGCATCCAAATACATGTAGAAAATCACTACATACCGACAGTCATCAGCACGCATCTTACTCATCAACGTTGTCCCGCGGCGACTCTTAACGTGAGCAGTTTCGACATGAGTACATACATGGGCCTGTGCATGTCACTTATCCAATACACCATAGTGTTATTATCCATAATGCCCCTGAATGCTCACTCCTTGCACCTACTGGACCAGCAATCCACACTGAATGAGTTATCACTTCGTGCTTTGTCATTGTATGATCAAGTCTCTTATGCTGTTTTCCCGGAAAGGTGAAGACGAAAAGATAAGCGCCTGGTAGGCCACAGCTAAGATGACCAGCGCCGTTGTCATGGTCCAGTTCACGCCTGAGAAAGCAGACGCGGTACTGTAGAATGGGCAGTAGGGACACTGATACGAACCGCACACTTCGCAGATACTTAGGATATAGAGCGACGTCGCGTTGAAAGTTCGCACAAAGAACCTTTCGGGCCGCAGCGGTTCTACAATCACTGCCTGCCTCGTACGAGTGAGGTTGGCCACCGGGTAGTACCGGCGCACTGTGTGCTGAAAACAGCGCTTCTCAGCAGGCACGTGATCAAAATACCAAATTGTCTTTCCTGGCTTGTTCACGTCGGCGTCGCGCATCTCCGGCACGATGCCGCCGCGCACAATCTTGTTGGCCTCGGGCTGTAGGATGACGTATCCCGAAGGTATGTCAACCACCAGCATAGCCATGCCAGACGTGGAGCTTTCGCTTGTAAGCGTCCACGAGAAACAAGATTCGATTGTGATCTCGGACTTGTTCCTTCCGTGAAAGAACTCTCGCACAGTGAGTGTAAAGCAGTCTGAAGCTGGTTGGTCCTTTAACGGTTCGTAGTCCACACCCCAGTTGACGTCGAGTTGAGCGATAGCCTGCCCGGCTCCATTGGCCACCAGATTGACGTGACCCCACACGTTAGGAATGTGCAATTTCCGCGGCATTGCAATGTTATCGCCACGGATGAGGAAGCTCTCAGTCAGATTGCTGTCAGGAATGTCGACCTCAACTGTGAGGTCCGTGATGTCCTTAATGCGCGAATTGTACGAGTAGCGCACCAAAGCTTCCATGGCCACGATGGTGTCTACAGTAGATATGAAACCGCCGTCGCCTAACCGCATGGTGTTCATCCATTGAACCGCCTTATCCAGGAGGATAGTGTTGCCTCCTCCCTCCACTAGAAACATAGTGAGGAGTGCGTAACCGGTGGCTTCCACAGCAATCGCATCATCATCTTGATATTTCTTGGCCTCTAGAAAAGGCCTATTGAACTCGTAGCGGACGCTATTAGTCTGGATGGGACTCCGACCCCAGTACACCATTCCTCCCTCCTCCTTCATGGCACTCATGAGCTGGCCGTAGGCCAAATCGCTCTCAGCACTCCCGGACAGGGCGAGGGCGTACGCAGTGATGGCTAATTCGTATGAGTCCGTGATCTTGTGAAAATGGCGCTCCAGGTATTTCGCTGCTCTCTGCCTAGCTGCCGCGGAGAATTTCTTCTGATCTCCCTGAAGGTTGGGTGCGGTGACTTCTAAAGAAATGAGCACATGGGCGGTGAGCGCGACGTATCTCTTCACTTCCGTCGAGTCCGCTGAGTTCTGAAAGTCCGTAGGAAAGCGTGAGCGGCCATCCATGGGCTTGTGCAACGGATGTGGGTACCACTCCGTCTCAACAAATGATCCGTCCGACGTTTGATAGTTGAGCAGCCACATGACTGCCGAGCCCATGACCAATGGGTCGATGTAGATGTAGTCCTCCCAATCCTGGAAAGACACGCTCTGGAAGATGCGAATTACCCAGGCCGTGAGCCAGACGTTTGGCTTTGAATTGTCCCAGTTGGCCACCCAACCTTGTGAGCTGAAACGTCGCATCACGGCTGTGTACTCCACATTCATTTGCTCAAAGACTTGTTTGGCGAGAGTCCAATGAGCTGGTAGCTGGTTGGTCAGACGAAAGTAGTGCAGCTGCCACGTGTTGGCGGCCAGATTAAAGGCGTGGTACTCGGTGCCCTTTCCGTGACGACCGTGCCCCGTGGGGAAGAGGCGCTCCAGATTGACGGGTTGATTTCCTGGAAATACTGGACCGATGACATCGCCGCAAACTGTGATGTGGGCAAAGGGCGAGCCAGCCACGTAGCGGCGATACACCTCGTAAGGAATTATGGGCGTCTCGTCCACAATGATGTTCATAAACTTAAGGACGTTTGCGCGGCTCTTGAGGTCTAGAAGTACTGAGGTGTGGCGGTGCACGATGGACCCCTCGGGCAAAATCTCCACCTCCACTTCTTGCGTAGAACTCATGATCTGTGTGCTCAGTTTTACAGTAATAGTGATGGTGCCCTGCTCAACTTGCGGGGCCACAGGAAGGTGAACCTCTCGCTCATCTTCACCGCGCAGCCATACGAGATGGTGGTGATCGCCCCCAGAAAGTCTTGGAGCATAGCTCACGACGTAGCCGTATTCCTCCACGTGGATGAACTTGTAATCATCTGAGCCCATCAGCTCTATGAAGAACTCCAGTTCGTACGGAGAGCGATTCATTATCATGCAGCGCACACCGATTTCCTCGCCCCTATGAACCTGGCTGGGACCCTCACAATAGAAGTGCACAGGACGCTGAGAGCTGAATGGAATTGGGTCGTCCAGCAATCCAATACCATTGTCTTTGCTAATGCTGAATGCGTTGAAAAACCAGTCGTCAGTGGTTAGAGGGATGCCCAGGTTGTAGAACTGCTCCCGATCCTCGTCAATGTTGACGGTGAGCCAGCCCCAGTCTCCGTCGCTTGCGTCGTAGTAGTCTGCGTAGCGATTGAATCTGCTCAATCGGAATGACAAAGTTTGGTCCTGCTGCTTCTGCGAGGGATCGTCACATTCACTCTCGTCGAAGCCATCCTCGCAATCTCGCTTGCCGTCACAGATGTCGTCTTTCTTGTAGCAGCCATTGACCAGACAAGGGTACTGGTCCTCTTTAGGATCGCAGTGGCGCGTCAAGCGAGTCTGCGGGATGTCAAGATAGTCGGTGAAGATCAACAGCTCTTTAATGCTAAAGGTGCGCGTTGTGTCCACGCCGTAGTCCATGGACGGGTAATAAGAAACCTTGTCCGGAGCAGTGCCTTCTCGATCGGTCCAGAACACACGGTGGATGTGCCGCCGATCGTTCTCAAAGGTATGAAGCTGCTCAAGTATCGACGCCTTAGTGATAAAATTCTTGCCCTGGGTGGCGAAGTTAAACTGTCTGACCGTCGAGGTGAGGAAGACTGCGCCCGGATCGCCGCGGCATGTGGCCTCGACCGTGTCCATCAGATGGTCCTTGATCTGATTGAGAGAAAACTCGATGCGGTGGCGATTTATGGCTTGTACGGGAAAGTAGGCAGAATCTGATAGAAGGTAGTCGTCTGGAGTAGCTGTGTAAATGATGATGTGAAATCCTGGGGCCATCTCGGAGCTGACCACTACGCTGAACGTCGTGGTGACAGGATGAATGTCGCTGGCCAGCTCTCTTCCTGTCTTCAAGACGATATTCTTACTCACCACCATCCAGTCGAAATAGGGTAGTGCGAAGTTGGACTTGACGTGAAAGACGACGTACTCGCCGACGCTGATCGTTCGGCTGCTGGACGTGACGTGTATGTGTCGATCAAGCGGAGCGTAGGCCGCGTACATGGTGGTCTCAGCAAACGCTTTGCCCCCTTGCGAGACATCCTGGAAGTTCGCCACAAGCTTCAACTCCAAGGTTTTCTCAGGAATATCCAATTTTATCCTATGCACACCGGTCTTTCTGTACTCTTCGTACTCTTGCTCCCGCGCATACATTTCCATGATGATCTGTGTGTTGCGCTCAACATCGTCTGTGAAGAATGAAGCAGGGTTGATGTCCCTGCCAGGGTTGTCCGTGTCGCTGGCAGCATCGCTGCCGTACAACTGACCATATCGTCGCAGTCTGTCGATATCAACGAACGGAGCAAAGGCATCAGCCTGCTTCGTAGGTATCATTATGTCCTTCAGCTTTTTCACCTCGCCATTTTCCAGCTTGGCATGTGCTGTCACTACCAGGGTGGACTGTTCGAGCTTCTCTTGGCTTAACGCCACTTGATCATGATAGCGTACGGCTACCTGCGCCTCGAACGGCATTCCTGGCTTGAAGACTATCGGCGATGAACCAACGAAGCGCAGACTGAGCTCCTGATTGATGATCCTGGTCTCACAGAAGCCGCGCTGGGTCTCGTTGTAGAAGAACTCTGTGATTTCCGCTTCCGCCCTCACCTGAACGCCATCCACAGTTCCCAGGAAACTCTTGATCTCGGCCATCTCCAGAATAAAGGGATTTTTCCGCTCAAAAATCTGTCTGAACTCTCGAAAGTCCGAGCGAATGTAGGTCCAATTCTCAAACGCTGGCAAGACTGGCTGCGCAGAGTCGGTCTCGTACAGATTCAAGTAAGGGTTATAGCGCGGGGGATTGCTGATGACATTGATATCCCGGTTTGGGACGCCGCCCGGAGTGTTGTACAGACTTGAGATCAAGCTGTAACCCGTTTTTTGGTCGTATGCGTAAAAGTCCCTGTACAACACGGTGTCGTTGTACATGAGCGTTGTGTAGTCAATCTTTTTGGCGAACCAGCGCAGGTTGACATTCCCTCGGGCCGTCTTCTCCCAGGGATAGAAGGCAGCGACGTCGGCCTCGATGTACTTGTCCGTGTCGAGCACGAACGTCGGCATGCGCACGTACACCTCGAACTTGGGAACGTAGTACTTCTCTACTTTCACTGGGATCTCATTGACTTGGCCTTGCGCTTCAACTCGAATCTTCCAAAAGCCCACCTTAGGAAACTCAGGTAGTTGAAACTCCCCGGCGAGCACACCGTTGTTAAGTTCTTTAGAGTTCCACTTGCGTATGACGTAGCCATCAGGATCGACGACAAACAGATCAGCAATGCCGGTATACGGCTGCAGGGCCGTGGTAAGCATGACGGCCCGGATGAGCATCTTCTGGCCGCCGTCGTAAATGGCCTTGTTTGTGCTGATTGAAATGGAGAGAAACTGACGCGAGAACTCCAGCGTCCTCTCGTCCTCGAAGACGATAGCTCCTCCGCCCAGACCGGCACCTTCAACGCGCAATTTGTATTCGCTCGCAACATTATTTCCCGGCGGAACCTGAAGAGGCAAGCATCACGTCAAGACCGTTTCGACTTTGACCGTAAACTTTTTTTCACCTGGAGGAGAATGGTCCTGCTCTCCAGAGGGTTCATGTTGACGTGGTCGCCGTATACTTCAACGCCGTCCCTGGAGAGCGCAGCCCTGACGCGCATGGGCTTCGCTTCCTCTAACAGAGAAACGACAACCTGGAAGGACAAGCCATTACGTTTTGCACCATGTTCTTTACCGAGATCATGGTCAAGTGCCGCCTACCTGATATATAGTCGAAGGTCTGACTATCTTGCTGGCGATGATGAGGTAGGTGGGCGGGCGGCGATAAAGCCTGTTGTCTCGAACGTCCCAGTCCTCATCAGTTGAGGTCACCTGGATTTTGTCTGGGCGGCGATTTTCCTGTCCTGTCGTGGCTGGGAGAGACGCCAAGAAGACGGCGGCGGCCACCACCGCCGTGGTTGTCAGCCTCACCATCATGTCGTTGCTCGCATCGTCATTCTTGGAGCCTTCGTATGCACCGGTAGGCGGGGTCCTCTTGTTGCTTCGACGTTGACGACGCCCTCAGTTTGGGTGCCTCCCGGGCCAGTCGTTGCCCGCGCGCTCGCCCGACTGCCTGCTTGTGTCGCTGCATCATACCTGTGCGAGGCATGGGGACTTTCTACCTGTCTCCTCTACTTCAGAGTCCGCTTCTCGGGCGATCGTGTAGCCGCGGGATTACCTGCACGAGCGCGCGGAGGGCGGCTTCCGTTGAGAGGAAAAATGGCGGGTCGTTTGAGAAGCATGAACGATTGTCACGCAGCAGGTAAACGCGACCAACGACGAGGAGCAAAGATGAGGCCCCGAGGTCGGGACTGATACCGATGTATGCCCCTTAAACTTGTGTGTTGGACTGCTCGACGAAGGTTGTGTAAAAGATGAAGAGTTGGGAGGGACATCGTCTCGAAACCGGAGTCGCGGGGTGCTCCAGATGGTCGACCGAACGGTTAACACATGTCCCCGTTCAAATACCACGGATCCGGAGCTCGCCGGATCAGTGCCGGACAGTAGCATTCCCATCGGTTTCCGTCCGGGCCAAAGTGTTTGACCTCGAAATCCACCTGCTTACTTTTGGCAAATCTGGATCCGACTGGTTAATGCCCATCAGTGATAAGCAAGACTCTACTGGACTCTCCAGGGCACGTTGGTATAAAAGCTCCAACCTTGACCAAATCCCAAGCTGGTTCGTGAGTAGCAAATGTCTTGCCTCGAGTCGCCCTGGCCTCTTCGTGCAGACGATCTCCCTCAAGAGGTTCCCTCCCTTGGCCGGGTTCTTCGCCGACAGCATCTTCTCGTTCCTCCTCTCCGCTCCGGTGAGGGTCTGATAGCGATCAAGGCTAGTTCTACTAGCCTTGGATAGCGATGCCAAAAAGTAAATAGTAAGCAAAGCCAGGCTAGAAATGTCCACGTGACCGCGTCTATCAGGCGCAAG
>JAAUXU010092330.1_pt1 | contig 26460 bp, 23 predicted proteins | sample 7278151 | NCBI WGS metagenome assembly JAAUXU01 (sample SAMN14350113, study PRJNA611818) | marine sediment metagenome | isolation source: surface marine sediment (1.8m) | place: French Polynesia: Moorea | collected 2018-08
ATCAGAGCAGAGTGGACGTGGACTTGATTACCCTCTACTTTACTTTTACCCTTTGCGTTAGTTTTACCCGCTACGTTATGTTCGAATCGCTCACTCCCCCTCCCTTCCCCCCCCCCTCCCGACATTATTGGCTTCTTCGACCCACCGAGTCAATACCTCAGTTGGAAGCAAAGTGTTTATGCAGGTAGGCGACTTGCGCAAAAATCTATTTACGCACATACGCGCACTTCTTCAATCCCACCCGCGTGCTGAAAGTACACGTATGTAACCGCCTTCCTCAATAGCGCAGCTGATAAACATTTTGTCACTCCTCTGTGTAACGACACCAGGCAATTACGGATCCGCAACTTGACTGTTGCCAAGTATTCTAGCAGCATTCGTTGCTGCCACTTTTTTTTGGCATGCAGGATAAATACGCACACCACAAAGTTGTTGGTATTGTCAACCAATAAAGGAAATCATGTCTTTCTCCAAAAGATCCTTTCCGGAGAGAAAGTCGAAAACCTAATAATTGCCTTCGTTGCAACGAACAACTCAATTATAAGAGATCTGCGTAGCAGAGAGGGGGGGAAAAAGAACAGAGAGGGGGAAATCCTCATTGCTGTTTGCCCCTTTCTTCGTCTCTGGTCTTAACGCGAAGCTTTGGATAAGCAAACAACAGAGCGAAGATTTGTTTTATCGGAAGAGGAACAGACCAATTGAATTACTACTACACCGCTGCTCTGCCGATACTCAGAGAAAGGCAGGGGCCAAAGAAACAGAAAAAAACATGGTGCAGCCGATGTCTCTCATGGTTGTGCTGGCGTCCGCGGGACTTATAGGGGTCGATTCTGCCAAGAAACGGAGTCGGCAAGTGAGCAAGTCGCTGATGGAGGAGGCGGCCAACAGGCTCACGGTCTTGGAAGTGCCCAAGGAGTACGAAGACGACGAGAAACCCAGTGAGTGCGATGAGTCCGCCTTAAAAAAAAAATCGGTGCACAGTAATTCCCCCCCCCTTTCAGATGCGATCAGTGAAACTTTCCCCCGGCCTCCTCAATTCCTGAGTAGACCCTGATAAGAGCACAGCACAAGTCGTCGTCCTCCTGCTTGGCACTTTTTTTTCCCCTTGGAACTGAATGTTGACATTGCCATCATTACATAAGTGTCTGTGAGGGTCCCAATCCATCTCTCGCTCCTTCTCTCTTTAGCCATGGCGAGGATGAGGCTGACAAGACAGGTGTTCAATCAATCGGAAAAGACTCTGCCCGACTTTGATTGCGCTTGCCAGCTCATTCGCCCTCCCTCGTTCTCTGCTTTCCCTTATTCCATTATGAGAATGGGCAAAAAAACGCAGAGAAAAGAGGAGGAAAAGACTTTCAGAAGACAGCAGGAAAGGGGGAAAAAGACTGAAATGGCTTTCGAAATGAGAAAGAGTCGAGGGAGTCACTCAGAACTGATTTGCTCAAGCATCACGTGAGGCCTGGAGAGAGAGAGAAAAAAAAGCGTTATCATCTCCGAACGAGTGGCTTTCTTTATGGCTCTGCAACTCCATCCAGTCCACCAGCATGACGCTTGCTAACATCGCACAAAATGTAACCGCTAACGGCTGAAAGTTCAAACAAAGTGGCGGACGCTGGCACATGCTTATTCCCGCTTCTCATTTAAGGAGTTCAAAATAAGAGGGGCCCCCGTTTAGCTTCTTGGCGAGGGAGGGCAAGGGGGAAACAATATTTTTGAGGATGCAGAACCCGGATAATTAAACTTCTTCTGGGCCGGAGGAACAAAGAAGCGGAAATGGGGATGCTGCGAGCACCAGCTCGAAAGTTTGGAAAGCTGGTGGTCCTCACGCTACGTACTAGCCATCGATTAGTTTCCTTGCCCTTTCTCTGTAATAACACCTTGACGTTTGCTCGCAGTTCCCATCTTTCCTGTCTACGCGGTCATCGGCGGCAAGGCCGAGCTGCCCTGCGACATCAAGCCCACCAAGCCGGACGACGACGTCTACCTGGTTCTCTGGTACAGGCACGAGGCAGGAAAACCTCTCTACAGGTCGGCTATGTCACTTCTTTCGGAGGCTCCACAGTAGTGTAACACACCAACACTGTTAAACCGAATTATATTGCCAGAACTAACAGCCATTCCAAGCCAGACAGGCATGCAACAAGGAGAATATACATATTAGGCTAGTTCGAAAATGTCAATTTTTTAGTTTCTTGGGGTGGAAAATTGGCGTTACGCACTGTTATAACTGGTACAAGTCTCGTTTCTTGAAAAGAAAAATTGTACGTTTTATGAGATACCGTATGTAGTAACTGTTGTGCTCACTTCTTTTTTCAGCCGTAACATTTGACTGGATTGAGCTACAGAAGTGTTACACCCCTCCATGGAAAACCAGAAATCTCCTCTAAAGCTGAATAGATCTGCACTTTTGCTCTAGGATCAGTCATTTATCCGCAATATGAGATGACAGTTACGCACTGTAGCGGAGAATACTACATAAAAGTTTGGCGGCATTGTGATCAAATGAGTGGTCCTGGAGAAAAAGGGCATGTCAATTTTGCTTTCAAGGAGTTGCTTACCTTTCCATGCAGGGGTCAACCACTTCTATAGCTCAATCCAGCCAGAAGTTATGGCTGAAAAAAAAGAAGTGTGGACTAAGCTTACTACATACAGCATGCTATGAAACTTTGAGTTGAAAGTGCACATAGTAAATAGGCCTTACAAAGAAAATGTTTTTAGTATAATCTGAAAATTTTGGCCGAAGGCCATAAACCCAGGCCAAAGAGATATCTTTTCGAACTAATACATAGTTATCAATTTGGACGCCTGAAAAGGCTTCAATGCACTGGCTTCTTTTTCTGCCCTGGCAGCTTTGATGTTCGCGGCCGGACTTCGGAAGACGGCAAGCACTGGTCAGACGATCAGCCATTTGGAAACAGGGCCTTCTTCCGCGTGGGCACCGACCCGACCTACCTGCTCATCAATGACGTCAAGCTCGAGGTGGGTGGGAGCTTCCTCACTCTCCAGCCCTGTAAACGTTACTTAAATGTTACAATCGATGACTTTCTACTCACATCTGCCACAGGGAAATGACAAATCTCTCAGCCTTGAACCGATTCTTTGCCTAGAGCTATGTAAATAAGGGAAGGAGGAGGAATAGAAGGAAGAATTTAATCCCCCCCAGGAGTGAGTGAGTGAGTGAGTGAGTGAGTGAGTGAGTAAGTGAGTGAGTAAGTGAGTGAGTGAGTAAGTGAGTGGGCTGATAGGTACGTACGTAGCAGAGAAAAATAGGGAAGAAATCGGCTTACTGAGGATCATAAATCGACCTTCTCCATCTGAGTTATCTCAGCAAACAGAGATTTGTTTGTCTTTTTCACCCGAGTCCAGTTCGAGACAGAGAGAGAGGAGGGGGAAAATAGGAGAAGAAGCTGCTACTTCTTCCATTTGAATGCGTTCGTGGAAAGTAGGACTGTGTGAGCTCTGTCGCGGTAAAGTTGTAAGAAATCGTTGTTCAGTGCTGCACGCGCGTGCACTGCACGTCAAAGCTGGCTCTGAACGTGGCAGTGCAAGCTCCACAAGGACTTTGAAGTGTCCTCAAGAGGGGTTCGGGTGCATGGCTCTGGTGTGGTTGAACCAGAGATGGTCAGCCAAAGCAGCGACATCCTTGGCTCAGAGCTCAGTTGACATTGTGTCTCTTGATCCACACTTCTGAGGCCTCGTCCACGACCGACTACTAGTGGCGGCTGATGAACAATGTGTGCAGTGCACACTAGCCATGAACGCGATCAGGGGGAAGCTGAACACTGAGCTCTTTATGCATGACATCTAGGAAGTCATCTCAATAATTGATGCATGTCAGACTGACTGCTCCGAGTGTCGCTTTGTCAAATTGACTTTCTGATTCCAAATCTAGGATGAAGATATCTACCGATGCAGAATTGACTACAGAGATTCGCCCACCAGAAACGTGAAGCTCAACCTTACCGTGGTCGGTGAGTAAGTCGTTGTCGTCACCGTGCAGTACGTGTCAGCAGCTGCTGTAGTCCTCGATATGGCCAACTCGCCCCTGGCTACAGTGACTGGTGTCACATCCGATCAGGACCTCTTACTGAATCAGTACCAAAATAAGTTCACATTCTGCTATATAGATAGTGCGGTGGGTAATGATGATAGCGGAAGAGCTTGAGGAGCTGTTCGCAGCCGTGACACGCTCTTCACCAAGGCCCTTATTACGGTCAAGTAAAAAATTTAGTCACCTCCGATAGTCAATGCAGTCCGATAATCTCCGATTTTTGCGCCAGTGCTAGAGATTTTTGCCATTTTGCAAGATTCTTACATGACTTCAGATCTAATCAACGTGCAATTTTGGAGCATTCGGTAGAGGAAGAAAGTTCATTTTCCGTTAAACTGGTTAATGAGTTTGTTTCCCTTTTCAGTCTCATTCAAAACAAAAGAAACATCCATTGACGAAGCAGAAAAAAAGTCTCAGAATTTTTTCTGAGAAAGTAGAATAAAAATAGTGTAAGCAGTGGAACCCGCTCATTTGGCGGGAAAAAGCAGTTTTGGGCCAATGAAGCGGGTCCACAAATTAACTGAATTTCAAATTTCCCGCCTTCTCGCACTGGCTAGTTTGTCATAGCTAGGGCGTCCACAACGGCTTAATCGGTCTATTCTGCTTATATTAGCTGTTCTCTGTTAAAGATGAGTGCTTTTCAGTCCTCATGAGCATGAGAATTACAAGAAACTGTCAGAAATTAGAGGAAAATCTAGTTGGAATGTTCGGAAATATCAAGCAAAATCTGCCAATAAACCGGGTTTGTAAGCACAATATCCAGTCACTTAATATATCAGTCACTTCTTGATGAAGGAAATTATAAAAGGTGTTGGGAATTCAATATTTTTGCCAAAAATGTAGGTTTGCCAATTATCCGTTTGCCAAATAGGCGGGTTGTACTGTAATATGTTGCATTGAATGGTAGAAAGAAGCGACGTCATCATCGAAGAAGGCAGTTAATGTAACAGCTTTGGCCTCAGAAAGCGGACCTCTGATATAGTGGACCTCTCTGATGTGGTCCACATTTTGCGGCTGACGCACGAGTTGACTATGTCGGAGGTCGACTGAACAGTGCATGTTCGATTTTCGCACAGACTCAGTCAGCAGGATAATCTTGCAAAAACAGGGAGAGTTTTGCAAAACTTGAAAGTCGACCTTTACAACGGAAAAGCTCAGTCGGTGGGAAAAATCTTGCGAAAAACCGAGGGTTTTGCACTAATTGAAGTGGCAAAAAATCGAATATCTACTGTGCTTCAATCGTCATCACGGCTTCCCAGCTTTACTAACTACTGCTATGTACTCAGTATGTTTTCTACTCGGGTACCGTGTCTGCCGCATACGTACAGGGTGGTCATTATTTGTCATAAGTGAAGCTGCTAGCAAAACCACACATAATTTTGCCTCCGAAATGACACAAGCAGACCTGATGCTGAACTCACAACAAGTTTCGCTTTCAAACCCTAATCTCATGTGTCCATATCAAGCGCGTTTTAAAGCTGAATTGGGTGGGACCCGCGCAACCTTTAATACCCAGAAGAAAGAAAAACATTTAAATTTGTAACCCCACACGATTTGACGGCTGACATTCAAAAACTTCATTTGCATGAACTTTCTGAATTAAGTCACTTAAAAAGGTATTATTTGAGAGACATTTTAGAAATGTCAGTACTTGCAGCTGCTTCATCTTCGGGGCATCAACCTCTCTGTCTTCTTCATTTTGTGGAAGATCAAAGTGCAGCTGATCCTCCTGGTCTTGCAACCTCCTCCATTTCATGTACAGCAGCCACTGGTTGATTTCTTTTGCTTCTTGTCATGAGCAGAACTCCGGCTGGACTGTGACGCTCAGTAGATGCTGCAATCGGCCGAATCGATGTAACACTTGAGTCCGTGCTCTTGCAGTGCAGCCATGTTTCAGTGCCCACCCCGCACAGTCCGCGTTGCTGCTGGCCACTGACAGCAACGATCGCTCGCACCTGGTCAGCCTCTGAGGGGGGGAGAAAGGAGGATATCATCACTCTGGCATTCCATAGCTTTTGCCCGGATTTCTTGCCGAGGCAGGCAGTCGTGACGTCACCGGTGGGGAAGACGGAGATGGGGCTCGCGTTGGCCATCAATTTGTTGGCGAAGGTTGGAGGGGAAGAGGTTATATTTATTCGCGTTCCTGCAAAAACAATCGAGTGAAGGCAGGGGTTGACAGCAGGAGGGGAAAAAAGTGAAATACATGTATATTTTTTTAAGGAACCCGGCCTGAAAATGCATCTTGTGTGACCTCGTTTCACAATGGCATCGACTGCTCTTGCTCAATCATATCCACTATGCCGAAAACAGAGGGCATCATTTACTATGAAAGATAAATGAGTGTCATTTTTGTCTCTCTTCTCCCTGTCTTCGTTAGCGGCATCATTTTTCCGTCGATGAACTTCTTTGTCGCTCTAAAAAAATGTTCTGGAAAAGCGGAGAAGCAAAAAGAAAAAAAAAAGAAGATTTTTCTTTGACTCTTTCAACTTTCACTGTTGCTTCTCAGGTGCTGGTTCAACAGTTATCTTTGCTGTGGTATTTGATCTTTTTTTTTCTTCTCTTGTCCTCCTCCTTCGTCTGCAAGTCATGGACGCAGTCACGTTGCACCGATTTCTATTTGCTTGCCCAGCGATTCATCCATCACTATCTGGCGCGCCCCCACCCACAAGACCTCTCTCTGGGGGCGCCAGCGCCGACACAACAACGGCATTGAGGGCAACGACGTCTCCGTAAACAGGCCGGGGTTTTTTTTAGGGGGGTGGGTTCGCACCACGTTCCTCTCCTTTGGCGTCACCCTGTATGTGTGAGAACACGTGTTCCTTCCCTCTTGATGCTGCCGCCACCCTGTAAGAGGTCGTGAATAAATTCTGGGTCATGACGAAAATTAGTCTCTTGTCACATTTTCTGTCGTTGCAAAAATATTTTCAGAAGGAGGGAAAAAAAAGAGGGCGGACGGAAAAATACTCCAACATTCCTTCATGGCGTGACGCATCTTGTGGCCTCTCCAGGGCGGGACCAGAAGATTTGGCGAGGAACAAGTGACAAAATGTAGCGAAAGCTGAGGATTCTTTTTTTTCCGCACATGAAGCAGTCGACGTTTTCCGCACATGTGGAGAGCAGAGAGGGTGGGAAAGCGCAGAGGAGAAACCCAATCTGAAAATGTTTTTCGCCCGACTTTTTGTTTCTCTCTGTCTCTGCGAGTGACAACTGAGGATTACACACTTTCGGGTCGTCGGATTAACCGCTGACGCTTCATCCCTCCCTTCTGCGCATTTTTCCCGCGTGAAATATTTGCTCTTGAGAGCAAGAAGAAATTTTGTTGCCCAGGATACTTTGTCAGCCCCGTTGGGTGGGTCAAGATGGCTGGGAGAGTCGCAGGCACGCCAGGAATTGGCTGGCGATTGGCCGAACCCGGAGAAGGGGGCAATAATTGAGCGGTTAAAGTGGTAACGCAGCACTTAGTTAGGGTGGGGGGGGAGGAGAGGAGGTTTTAAGCATGTTTATATAAAATGGAATTCGTTGCTTTATGTCCGGTCGACCTATAAGGGCCGAGGAACCTGGACACCCTGCACGTCTGGGCAATCAAGGAAATTTACACCTGCGGCTACCCGTTCACTCACCTAGACTGCACTGCCTGCACAGTGTCAGGGCCCAGTGACACAGCTGAGGAGAAACGTTGCAGTGCACAGGAAATGTCCAGCCACCCATGTCTTCATTCTCCCTCCTTCTAATGAGTAATGGGGAGGGTTTACAGTGGAGCAAATAGGGCGCACACTATTTCCATTACGGGCGGAACAGATCGGGCATTTCTTTTATTGTCGTTGTGTCATATTGCCATCCCCGCGTTATTGCCAGTATGTAGGTAATGTACGAGGGGAGGCACGCACGCGTCCCCCGCCATGTTTATCGGGACCTGTCTGTAGTATTGGACGGCGGAGATGCCGCACGGACGAATGCGTGCTCGGCGCGGCCAACAAGCCAAAGTCGCAGGCCTCCATCACGTCGGCGCAGTCCAGAGACCCGTCGGAAGCCTCGGAAGCGGTTCATGAATAAGATATGCTTCACCATCGGTGTGAAATTTTATACGAATCAGCCGCCACATTCCGGTAGATTACATACATATAAGGTGCACTACTGTAGTGTACAATAGAGATGAATCAAGCCCAAATGGGCCCTTCTTGTCGCAGAGTGAGGAAAACTTTATCACCAGGGGTTTTTCTCCACCGTTCTTCTTATCACAGTCGTTTCGTTGTCGGGGCAAACCACCATCATTAATTGCACCAGACTCATATAATGCCTTATCCAACAAAGGTAAGGGATTCCCCTCGTACCTGCTCAGGGACAATGTGGTGGTCAGGATTTTGGGTTGGGCGCTCTGCCCATTTTTTTCTTCCTCCGCCTTTTTGGGTCATTTCATCATCAAAGCCTCTGGGGGCAATGACATGAGGACTGTGTCGTGTGTATATATATATATATAAGCGATAGCGAGGACATCAACGACAATTAGCTGCTCTTTGGCTATGGTCATTCGTTAGCATCGTTCTTTGACCGCAGCAAATTGCTGCCCCGGATAATACGAGTATAATCAGCAGCTGTTCTGTGCATCCTGGTATGTAACCCTGTTTTTTGCCGACGAGTCCGAGATAATCAACGCTGTCGATTTGCAAGTGAATTGTCCTTTGATGATCCGGCGCAAATTTGGATTTTGCCCGCTCTTTTCAATGTTGAGCACACCACATTTACATACAGTGGGGCCCAATCTATTTAGTAAGGCCTACATTCTGGATCCTAGAAGTATATTTATGACATAACAAACTGCTAAGTTGTGTAGTGGAAAAGTCAGCACATCTGCCGGCAGAGAGTCAAATTTCGTATATGGTATGAAGCATGAATGTGTAAAATTGGGGAGCAAAAGTAAGAATTTCAAAATTGCTACTAGATGGCTTCGAGACTAGAACGATACTGCTGAACATTGAACATTGTTGCGCGAGAAAATCGGGAAAAAATTCGCTCAGAATGATCGCTCAGAATGGTCTTTGCCATCGAATTCGATCAATTGGGCCCCACTTTACGAGTGAACGAATTCTGACTGTCGATGTTTGGAGTTTTATTCTTCTGTCACAAAGTTATTGTTTTCTCACTCCACACACATTAGCTGTGATGACCAATAGGTGAGTGAAAAATTGGGAATTTTGCTGAGTGTATCTGAGGTTTGTTGTCACCTAATAGGAGTTGGAGTCAAATGGTTTTCGAGAAACAAACTTTTTTTTCAACCCCCTCTTCGGCAATAAAGTAGTTACTACATAAGTTCAGTTCATGACAGGGTGTTCACAGTTGGAAGGCCAAGCCAATCACACTTTCTATTCAGTCTCACTTGACTGCAGTTTAGCATCTGGAAAGTAACTCTTGAAAGGCAGACTATGTCTTCATTTGATTCGAATGACCTTAAAAGGAGTCCTGCAAACAAACAAAGCACGCAGACAGAGATTAAGAAAATTGGTCCAGCTCACGTGTGTACTTGAGCCTTGCATTTCTGCTGTGGCCTCATGAAAAAGAGTGCAAAGTGATGGTTTACGACGTCATGACAGGTGTATCCAAGTCACTTTTGCGGGGTCCTGAACACAGACAGAGCCGCAAAGTCATGTCGTTGTACTGCAAATGGTTGCGAGTGCGCCAGCAAAAAAAAAAAAAGAAAATTCAAATGTCAGATTTTCTTTTTCATCACTCAAGCGTTTGTTTTCATACCTACGCTTCTAGGCTTGTATCTGCTCGACCATGAGTGGATGCTCTCAGCCCATGACTGCAGGGCTGACCCAGAGACAGACGGACAGACAGACCGTCGTAGGCGTGATGAAAGAGCTCTGACCCCAAAAACGCTCTAAAATTCGCATTCTGTCTCCTGGCGCTCGTCGTCCTCTTCTTTATCGGGAGCAAACTGAGACAGAACAGAGTTTCTGTCACGGAGCCGTCAGATTTGGCAGGCAGATAGTCGCTTTTCTTACCCAATACGTCTGACTGACACTTCAGCGAACCGAATATGCTCTTGGCGAACTTGTGCGCGATTGTCCCCACCGTCGGCACGCTTAGTGCTCCTGATGACGCTATCAACGATGTAGACAAGAAAAACCTTTAGCACGTGCATGCGGAAGACGTGTGCGATCCTGGGGACGTTCGCCAGACACACTTGCCTATCGACTCGCCGCGGTACAGGATGTCACGAAATTGATGCTGCCCTTGCTGCCTTTGGTAGCGTGATCAGTGGGCAGGTGCCAGCAGGCGTTTGCCGGAGCGGCGCTGGCCTCCACCGCTGAGCAACACTCTGTCGTGCCAACAAAGCGACAGGGGCAGCATCAATTTCTGGACACCCCGTAGGCATTTGCAGTCACCCTGTTCTGCAGGTGCACACGGCATTACAGACGTATGCGTGCGTACTTACATTCGATGGATGACGCCCTTGGCCGAGGAAAATCGGTGATTGATTGGTCGTCAAAACCACTGGGGAGGCTGGAGATGGGATGCGCTCAAAGCGACCTTCCATATGAGGCTTCCAACGTGCTACACGAGGCACAACACTTTCATCCGAGTCGTACATACGTACATGAATGAGGCCATGCCTTGAACATGTCATTACAGGCACTAGTAACAGAAGCCAAGAGAGCGTGAAGAATCAGAGAGAATTGCACACAATATACGCAACTAACGTCGTAGAGTGGAGCATATATAGCATAATCTCATCTCTTTTTTTTTTCCTTTTTTTGCCCTGCTGCATCTCGTAAATTTTTCCTTTTCTCTCCTTTTTTGCATTCTGGGTCGTTGCTATTTTTTTCGGGCACCTCAATCTTGGGCCTACTTAGTTCCTTGGACAGTTTGGGGAGAGCGGCAAAACAAAAGATACATCACGTTCCAAATCGGCCGTTTCAAGGCTGCTGACAACAGTTGAAGGCTTCCCTCAGATCACTCTTCATACCAGTGATGCAGAAAATGGGCCCCAACAATGATGTAGCTGAGTATAGGTTTGGGCAAAGGTGTTTGTTTTTTACTTAAAAGCCGAAATGTTTGCGAGACTTTTTATGACGCCACGTTTTTATGTGCTCTCTCGTGTGTCTTTGGACCATAAAAAGCTTTAGCAAAGATCTAAAATTTAGCCGCGAGTGAACAAGTTCCTTGCGTACCGGGTGTCCGATGAGTCGTTGTGCATATTTTGGGGGCCATTTTTAGCACATTTCTGCAAGTTGCATGGGTCCGTTGACAAATTCTCATTATTGAGTCTAGCCTAAGCTTTCATTGGCTCTATGGTGTGACTTTGTAGAGTAATTAATGACAAGATGTGCGAGCTCGGGTAAAAAGTTGTCCGATTGTGCGATGTGATGAAGTTTCTGGCACAATTTTTGGTAACTGAAGAAAGCTCATGAACCTCATGGCTCATATTTTTACCTCAAACCTCAGGCGGAATTGCCATCTGATGCATGGGAGCATCCACTAGATTGGCTACACCAGTCAGAGCACTGCCACCTGTAGGAGGCCCAAGATAATGCTCTGCTCATCACAGAGAACTGATGAATATGATAGTTGATTGGCAAATTAATTAGGAGTCAATTGATATTCAGTAACCCCAAGTCTAACTTTGTCTGGCACTTTCTGGGCGGCAAAAAATATGCACAACGACTTATCAGACACCCGGTTGAAAGTTCGGACACTCCTACAGAGACGCTCGGTGAGACAACGTAGAGAGTGACTTTTACAAAGACGCTCGGTGAGACAACGTAGAGAGTGACTTTTACAAAGACGCTCGGAGAGACAACTTTTAATTCACCAATGTCTTCATTCGAAGTAACGATACTCATGGTCAGTCAGTGGTTTTACTCTGTTACCGGACAGACAGGTGTGAGATGCCCATGCAAAATTATGCACACGCCGTGATCGACTTGGAAATCTGTCCGGGCTGTTTTAACTTTTTGCTGGGCAGAACTTGTGCTTTGTTAATATCAAGCCTTTTTCAAGGGCATCCCGAGTTACGCAAATGTCTTAGATGGGCCCATTGGAAAGTACAAGTGGCTACTACCAATCTCTTCTGCAGTGGCCTCAATTCTTTCCTCTCTCCCGTTAGTTGAAGCTTTCAGAGGATATGGAGCTTTCCCTGATTCACACTTATCTGTCGGCGCACACACCTCAGCTCGTCTTAGTTTCTGGCCGTGCTGAAATGAAGGTACAAGTGTGAAGTTTGTTTTAAACACCAGCACGTATCACACACACGCATGTGCGAGTAGTGCGGATTTCCGGGCCAAAAGAAACCTTATTCACTCCCCCCCGGCTTTTTCGTCTGCTTCCTCAACACATCCACGTCTTCCTCAGGGGGGGGGGGAAAGCTGGGGTCCGTCGTAGCTTACTTGATCCGAAGGGAAAACATTGCCGCGATTAACTTTCAGCACCAGTACTGAGGAAGAAAAAAGAATCACTTTCATTGCCACGCTAAATCTGTGAAGTTCACGCACAGGGAGCAAGAGTGAGGGAGGAGAGCTACCTGAAATGTTCCTCGCAAATGAGTGTACAGTGTGAGCCAGCAATAACTTCGACTTGACATTCGGGTGGGGTGGGGGGCGACTGCAGCGTGTTGTGAATGGTTCTTACAGTGAGGGAAATCGAAAACAGCAACAACTATGTCAACAACGGTGATCTCACCCATGAGCAACTTTTTGTGTTGTCTTGTCTACACCGAAACGTGGTGTGTCATGGTGCAAAATAAACTAAGACACTGCCTTAACTCACCCCAAAAACCCCATCGCATTTGTACTCATGTTTAAAAAGATTACCGAAATTATTCCTGGACCACACTGTATTTTTTGCTGCGGCTGCATCGGCTTTCCTACTACTTTCCGTTCTACTATGAATGAATGCGCACGTACGTCAAGTCACTCCTTAAGTACAAATGAAATCTACAGTGAGTGGTTGGTACAGGACCCATTCTGGTCTTCTTCTCTTCCAAACTGTTGCTTCCATCATGATCGTGCGTTGTGGAGAAGTTTCAGGAGAAACAAAACTCCGCCAGGATGAATATGACTGGATCTGCGATCTGCTGCAGATGCGAGAAGGCATAGATGGCCGTCCCCAAGTTGTCTGCGTGGAACATCTCCCCGTTCCTGCTGGCGGCCACCTCCTCGGCCAGCACCGCGCCCACGGGCGGAGAGGAATCTGCCGTCCATGACGCCTCATCCGCCGCTGCAGACTGGATCTGAGACAAGTCAAATGAAAGAAGTGCGTCCGATGGCCTCAGGGCAACCTTACCTGGAAGGCCAAGTCCAGCGAGAAGTTAGTGATGGTGGCCAGTAGAAAAATGACCGATAGAGCCAGCTTGTATTTCCTCCTGTGTGAGTCCTCCGGCTGTACGAGCATCTTGCACACCCGACCGTTGGCAGAGACTAGACCAATCGGGTCTGTTTCGGCCACTAGGTCGGGTCTCATGCCGGACAGGGAGTGACCTGAAGAAGTGAGACGTTATTTTCTTCAAAGAAGACTACAGGCCTACTACAGGCAACTCACCATTGGATACCGACTTCTTATTGATTCCGTTCTGCTGCTGGGCGTTCCTGAGCATGGCCGTCTGCATGTTGGGGCACTCGTGCGGAAACCTGAGAGCCCTGCCACCCTCGCCACAGCAGCAGGGCGCCTGCAGGTGTCCGAAGAAGAGGTGGCTCACGCGCTTGGACAGCGCCGTCTCTGGCCGCGCTACAGCCGCCAGCACCAGCGCCGCCGGTAGCACGTGGCGTAGGATGAGGCGAAACGCCACATACGCCGCATACTCTACGCCGGAGAGGCCTAGTATGCAGACAGTCAGTCCGCCGTCACTTCCCAGGGGAACGGACGCACGCACCAGGAGCTCTGGTAGCGCGTACAACCCCGAGGTGAGCGTCAGCGCCAAGAGAAGCCATCTGCAGTCGCGAAGGCGCTGCAGGCAAGAGGTGGTTGACTTCACCATGACCATGCCGACTATGGCTACCAGTAGGTAGGCGGACAGGCCGGTCACCCAGGCCGACAACCAGTAATATACCTGGAAGACGTGTTGGTTACAAATCTTACACTCGACATTCATTCGAGTGTTCATATCTTCATATCTACATATGCCGCATATGAGGGGGGGGGGAATGACAATTTTTCTGCTTTCTCGGAACTGACAACAATTCGGGCTTTGTCTGTTCTTCCTACAAGATTTGGACGTTGGCCTGCGGGAAGTGGGGAAATGTCAACCCAATAATAACATTTTATTTGAGATTACATGAAAGACTTGATACCTACTACTGTGCAGAGCATTGAAGGTAGGCTCCAAAAAAGAATTGCAATGGCCACGTGCAATGTACTGGCCATTTTACTGGTGCACATCCATATTTCCATGGGAAATCTAGTTCTTCCTAATGGTTGTCAGAATTTCCTCCGGATTGACCGTTTTCCGGCCCACGCATGTATGTCTAAACTAACACGTCGACTCCAGGTCGAGTTCGTCCTAACTGTCGGGGCACTTTTGTCCGCTTAAACTGAAGAGTCAGTCTAACTTAAGTCTTACTCCTGCGGTAAAGAATTGCCGACAAAGTCTTGCTTGTACCTTGCGCACAAGCTGAAGCCGTCAAATCAAGGCATGAAGAAAAAAAGAGCTAAGAAAAAGTGGGCAGGCCTTTTTACATACCTGACAAGATCCGGGCGCGCCGCCCCATAGCATTTTGCTGACCTCCATGACTAGCGATCCCAACACGCTGAAGAAGACAACTGCGACGTCGCTGATGGTCAGGCAGAGGATGAGCACGGCGAAGAGGCCATTGCCGAACTTTGTGCGCCTGAAGAGGATGACAGGCAATGCCACAGCGTTGGCGATCAACGCCAGAAGCAACACCAGCGCTAATACTGATACGGTTTGCGCCAGGTGAGGCGATGTGAACACCAAAGACTCTCCCACGACGAAGCTGTTGCCGTTGTTGGTTATGTTGATGTTGATGGCTTCGTTGAAGAGCGTTTGTTCGCCGTCGCTGAATCTGGGCGGCGGCGTCTCGTCCACCGCGGCGTCCCTCTGAGGCAAGGAGGCGCTGTCGCCGTTGTCCACTCCGGATGACATCGTTGTGCGTCTTTCTGCAGGAGCTGTGCGAGCTCTTCACTCTTTAATGCTCTTGGGCAGCAGCAGCTCTTCTCGGATAGATGCAGAGCATCTGCTGGGCCAGGACAGAGCTTCGTTCACTCATTGCGCTCTTCATGGACTTGAGTGATTAGTTGGTGCGAACAACGACTCTAATGAGCAATCATTCTCGAAGCTTCTGCCCCAGTGAACGACTGACACGGAATCCAGTGATGCTGTTCAAGTCACTCACGGCCGGAGAACAGGGGAGCCGAGAAGAAAAAAAAGTGGACAGCTCAAAAAGTCTTCTTTTTCCTATAAAGTTTGTGCGTGTCTCTCTCCGCGTACTGCGAGCGTGCAAGCACGGGGCGAATATGCCAGGAATGTAGACGACTTCCTATGCAAAAATCTCTCGAATTGAGATGTTGTCGGTCGGTGTAGTGTAGCAAAGCCGACTGCTATGCGCTCCTCTTCTGCCCGGGTAAGTTTGAATTTTGATTAGTCAAGGCTGATGACTCTTGCCTTGTCGTTTTTCCCCCTCCTTTTGACGTCTCTCCCAGGGAAAATATGTCGTCGTCGTCGACACAAATTAATACTCGCTAGATAAAGTGTGACGCGCTTCTCCGTCCTCTCTATTATACGTGTCTGGCCCTTCTTGGAACCGGACGATGACTGAATCTCGTTAGCTCTTCAAGAAGAAGAAGACGGCGACGAAGAAAGAGGGTTCGGGCATGCCCATTTCGCAGCAGCGCGTGCGCACACGCACATGTTTCTCCGGGATCATTGCTGCCTACCTATGCACAGTGTAGTCCGCCTCCTAATGTAGGCTGGGGAGAAAGAGGGGTAAGGGCGATGTCGAGCGCGCACTCTACGTAGTCAACAAGTATGTTGCAATTGGACACAAATTTAAGAAGAAAAAAAAACCCTGTACAATTTAGTTACAGTGGTCTCTCGAGTTAATCAAGTGTGATTTAGTAAAAGCTCCCGCCGATTGAGTCACATTGTCTCTGCTTACCGACTTTTTACTTCAGGAGTGTATTTGATTTAGTCAAGATCAGCTGTGAGCAACTCTTGATGTAGTCAAGTCAATTTGGGAACCTTTACAACGTAAGAACCCAGTAAAATCAAGTCATTTTTAGAACTTTTCCTACGTAAGAAGCCAGTCAAACCATAAAAAACCAGTAAAAGTGGTATCAAAGCAGAACGAAATGATAGTGTTAAAGTGGAGCTGCCATCTGAGAAGCTCCCCTTCATTGACTGATAGGGGCCAAATCATCGAATTGTCAGTTAACCGAAAATAAGATAGAATCTCAGTTGAGCAATGTTGGAATGAATGAACGATGCATAAAGACAATTCATGTGATGGTGGATGGGACCAACCTGTGATGCAGACATCACGTCTGTGAGTAGTCTGTTCTCATCTAGATCCCTAGGATAAGGGATTCAGGGAATCCTTCGATTTGGTCAAAACTTTTGATTTTCAAAACTCCACCGAAATCGAGACCCGACTGTAGTCAGCACTACTCAAGTTGCACGGCTGAGTACGTTCTCCGGGAGGCTTTCACTGTCCCTGAAGCCGAAGTACAAATACTGTCCACGAGCTTGTAGATGCTCGTGCGTAAACACCTTGGTACCTGTTAATGTGCTCCTACTCGAGAGTTGCGGAGGAGACATTGTGCGAGAAGCATCCGCACTGCTGGCGGTGCTGTTGTGGATGCGCTGCACTGTGTATAACTTGTCTGGCTGTAGGAAAGGATTAAGGTTTTGCGAGGAGACACGAAGTGTGAAATAAATTCTAGAAGATATGTCGAGGTATTAGGATTATTAATGATCTTTAAAACACCAGCGACGGAACGCTTTAATCACAAAGCTGTGGAGATCTCCAGAGATATTTTTCTGACGAGTTGCTTGTGCGTCCAGATTTGCATCTGTGCTTTTGACAAGGGTGGGGGAGAAGGGCAGAAAAGTGCCGAATTCTGTCGGGAAATTCCATCAAAGATGAGCTCATTTGTATGGTAGAGCCTTGGCTGCTTTGTCAGTGCGCACCCATACTTCTTGCGCGCACCAGGTAAAAGATTCTGAAGCAAGCTGGAGTCTGCTTGGCTTCCGAAGGGCATAATGAATTATTCCTCACTCCGTTCGCAGCTCAAGCATCTGGAGTCACCATCATCACTCTCCGTTGCCGAATTGAAAATAAACACTGTGGCTACTTACCCTTTTTTTTGCCGACCCCCCCCATGCACACAAATATTCTCCCATGCTTCTTCTCTCTCATGTGCATGTCCGTGAGCTTGGCTGCCTTCGTTCGTCTGTCAAGGAAGGGGATTGAGGCGTCTCCCGTGAAGATAACTCATTTGCACCCACAACTATCCCCTCGCGTCCGCACAAAACTTCTCTCTCACCACAGCGTATTATGTAGTACTTCCTCGGGAAGGTGACGGAACAGAATTAGGGTGCTGATGGCGCTTAACGACGGCATAAAATAGGTGCACCGACAGCCACAGCAACACCTCCTCCCCCCTGCTCGGCGGTCTCTAAATTGGCGCAGAATTGATCTCCCAGGTCCAATATGTCCCATTTACTGCTCACGAGTGCACGAGCACTGCTTGTATTTTCGTTTCGTCACCTACCAGACTCGCACCCCTCCCCTCCCCTTCAACCCCGCGCCCATCTGGACCCTCTGCTCCGTGCGTCCATAACTTCTGTGGCGCTAATATCGTCCCACGCTCTCCGTTACGATGGTGTCCGCGCCACTGCTCGCATTTTTAGTCTTCTGCTCCCGCGAATTGTTTTGATAGCAGAGAAAAAGAGAGTATAGGGGAGCAGCAGAAGGATACTCATGCATGCAGAAGAGTCGAGTGGGCGTATCAATGAGTGGAGAGTCCAAATAAAAATTAAGCGCCTTGGAGGGGGTTCCTCAGGCGGGGGGTGAGCGCAGTCCCAAGAAAGGTTTTGTCTGTGTGTTTGTCTGTGTGTCTGTGTGTGTGTCTGTCTGTCTGTCTGTCTGTGTGTGTGTGTGTCTGTCTGTCTGTAAGTCTTTCTGTTTGTGAATCGGTCTGTCTGTAAGTCTTTCTGTTTGTGAATCCGTCTGTCTGTGTGTCTCAGTCTCTCTCTACTACCCACCCTCATGTGCCCTTTTGGTAGCGGGTCCCACACGTGCCGTGATTGAAGGCCCTGATAAACTCTCCCGCCACCTAATAATTGCTGAGGTGGCTACAGTGCTCGCTTTGTTGAAGGCAACGCCCTTGGGCAGCAGCGTAAATGATTTTCGCGATTAAGTCCTTTCCAGGAAAGTAAAAGGGGAAAAAAAGCGACTGCGCCTGTTTTGGTTATTCAACCCACCTTTGCTCGCCTATTTGGCGTTTCTTGCGAAAACGAGAGAAAATATGTTTTGGACATTGAGCGCAGGTGAAAACATCTCTTAGTAGTGATGTCTCGAGCTTCAATGCGGCCTCACGGCTGGCTCGGGGCCAGTCACACAGCTGTGACTAGCAATAGGTGCGTATGTTCGTGGTGTGCGTGGTAGATTTCTTTGTTCCAATTCTCTCGTCGCGGGTTACCCGAACAAGTTATATCGTTCGCATCAACGTCCGAGTATCGTCTAGATACCTTTTTCTCTCTTCCACGACGATTGGAGACGAGACTTTGTAGCGGTGATTTATGATGCCTTCTCCGCTCCCTTGTGTCGCTGTCGTTATCTAGCCTTTGCTCTGGTAGGCAACGACTCCACAGCAATGCCGAGACCAAGCGGCCGGTGGAGACGTGCGCGCTGTACTACGCGTTGGTGTCTGTCAACACGGAGGTTACGTCTCCCAGTAAACGAAAAAAAGAAAGGCCGAGCGAGGACACATTCGAATTACACGAATTCGGTTTTATGCGCCCTCCATTTTTATCACTCCGCAGCCATCGTCGAGAGCTCTAAATTCCTTTGCTCGTGGCGCAATTCTGCGCCGGCAATTTAATGCCACCATCACGCCCGCCACCACCGAGCTGGGCCGGGCCCGGCGTTACTCGACTTACGGCGCTGCCACAAATCAAAAACTACACCCGAGTCATCGTCAACATCCCTTCCTCTTGGCCGTATTTGTATTGATCTGCAGAAGACCCGGCCGGAGCCACTTTACAGACCTCCTTCTTCTCTCATATCTGCCTACCTCTTCTACTAACTCACACGGGGCCTGGGCGAAAGTAAAAAAAAGTGGGGCAAAAAAAGCCCTGTCCATAAACGGCGACGCGCGAAGAATGGCGAGGGCAAAAAAAAGCTCTTTCCGACCATGCAATTTTTAATTCTGGCTCCCCGGCTGCATATCAGTCCATACGCACGAGGCATCAATTGCCTGGAGATGAGATCTGCACACACAGTCGGCAGTCCCAGCCTTTTTGTACCGGTCCACACACAGGTGTATGGAGTCCCGACTCCGTCAGACCCGCCGGGTTCACTGAACAGTCATTTAGCGCCAATTTATCTGATTGGTCCTTCTCGGCAGTCGGGTTTCAGACGTGGCTCCCGTATCAAGGTGGTGAGCCCGACATCGCTGTAGCTCAAGAAATCGTTCTCACAGATGTCTCTGGTCTCTCACTCAGAGAATCCCCCCCCCATCTCCATTCAACAGTTGCTGCTTTGCCTCCACAGAAAAAAAAGCGACCGCTTGAAGCTGCTTGAACGAGAACTCGGCTATCACATTTGTCGCCTGAGCGAGATAAAAGGATTGAAAAGCGAGTTAAAGGAGCCGAGAGAGTTATTTGCGTGGCCACCGGCGCATGAGGCAGGATCTGCCTTCCTTATTTGCTGCGTCAGTCAAGGCTCGAGGAAGATACGTGCGTGCCACAACCATGTGTGCATTGTTTTGGGGGTGCCCAAGGAGTCCGGGGGGGTTGAAAAGATGAGTTTGCAGAGCATCGCGGGTACAAAATATTTTGACATGTATGGGACGACCTGACCGTTTTTGGCAGGGGCGCAAAGAAGGGGGTGTTTGATTTGGGTACTGGGGACAGGAGAATACCTGGCTCGAGTGACCGCACGGGGGAGGGGGGGAGATTTTTGCATCATGGTTGTAGAATTTGGCTTCTTACGCACCACGAAAGTGTTGAAGTTTTTGTTCACGCCCCACAGAGGACAACTGTTTGTACCTGCATGTACATAAAATATCGCTGGACCGCGAATGACGGCCTCTGTTGAGTCCGTGGTCCTGGCATGAGATGGTCATCATGGCCATGTGTGGGGTCTCCTTCACGATGTGGCTGCTTTTCACTTTTTTTTTCTCCTTCAAGCCTGACCTACCGAAATTCACTCGGCCGTCAACAAGTCTGCCGATAAAAGTGGCAACGAATGCCCCAATTCTTGCACCAATTCTCCCGAAAAAGGCATTCGCCCATATGGCAGCAGTAGCAGGGACAGACAGATATTTGGCTCCAAATAAGCCGTCATCGGTGGGAAGCTTCTTCAGGGGTGCTTCGAAGTGCTCCTATCTAATCTGTCGACGGCGAAAAGCCAGAACTAATGAAACGAAACACATCAAGATTCCGGGGAAGAGATGACATTTTGCGGCGGATTCTTTCCGTCACGGTGTGACTGACTGACTTTGCTGTGCTGGGTAAGAGAGCACAGTAGTGTGCATAAGTGCACACAATGACTCATTGAAGCTTGCACGAAATGAGTCTTGGCAGGGTGGAATTTGGGTTTCCACCCCGAAAACGGGATTTTCGGTGTGTGACTACGAGAAGAAGGCAAAGGGGCATATCTGATTGAGAGAGTGAGACCAGCAAAGGTGGACAGCAAAGCTCGTAAACGTGTAAAGCTCATGCCATAGCCCCAATGTCTCGTTTTTGGGAGGCATTGTGTATTTGTATACTTTGCCCCCCCCCTCCACTCTCTCTATGGGGGTAGTTTCTTCCTACTCATAGTACGTATAATAGAGAAATGAGGCTGAGAAGTAGGAGGCTGGCCGGGCCTGCAGGGCATCCCAGGGCTACTTGATTCATAAAACGACTTTTAGGGCGTATGCATGTCGTGCAGCAGCAACCCTTTGGGTCCATAAGCAGGTACAGTGGATGCTGCAGCAACCCTTTAGTGGTACAGTGAGTACCTCACACGAAGAGACACTGAGAGAGACGCCTTCATTAACCGTAAGTCATAGAGAAGTCACATTCAGAAGGAGGTAAGAGGAAGACGCTATAGAAATGTCATCCTGCTCAATTATTCCAAGGCGTGAGTGCATTCAGACTCGCCCAAGGAGCAACATTGTGCGACGGAAGATACAGACACAATGGGCGGCACAATGGCACCAAATGAAGACACACACGTACCACGGGATTGACAATAAGGGAGCCTTTTGCGGGCACTTTTACACCTGAAGGACTGCATGGTCGTGTCACAAGGAGACCTCATTGGCGTTGCAGCTGACATAAATGCAGTAGCTTTTTGTCGGCAATCACGGAGAAGATCCCGATGAAATTTCTTAAAAGATCTGCTGGACCAGTGAATTTTGTTTTTGTCTTCTTCTCCTGCTCAAAAATGACGTCGGCTCGCATCATGTCAATTAACGCCGCCGATTTGATAAAAGGTTCCATTTAAAGCTGTCCTCGTCTGTTTAGTCATGAGCAGCCTCCACAAGCGATCCTGGATTTTCCTTCATTTACGACACTCCTGGTCAGATCCTATCAATGCTCACCAATTTGGAGCCGTCATGTACTGAGTAGCTGCTGGATTAATTTCACTGGCCAAGCATATCCTGGAATTTACTGCCGCCCCCCCCCTCCAAGCTAAGTGGTCTCCCTACCTGGACGCATCTCGAAGCTCCGCTGCCTCATTTGTGAACAACTGCGTGACGGAGACGTTTTTCCCTCTGAAAATGAATCAAGTTCGATGCTCGGTGCTGCTTGGTCATAAAGGTGTGGATCGAATTCCTTGATTTCCACGGCTTTGGAGGCAGGGGGGGATCGGGATCACTCGAGACTGATTGTATGAGGGGAAAAGAATTCACGAGATTGAAAAGTACCGTAAGCGTCATACGCAGTGCCCAGGTGTGTATGACTCCTAAATTGCACAGGTAACTAACAACAGTAAAGCGGACGAAGCAAGACGACACGTGAATGGGTGTGCATTACAGAATGATCAGATAGATGATTTATGAAGGAAAAAAATTCCGAAGAAGATGAAAAATAAAAAAAAACCTCCAACCTGTAGACTTTCATTGCCATCCACCCACCTGTGTTATCCTTTGTTTTGCCACCCTGCCTCGTCGGGGAGGGGGGGTGGGGTGAGGAGGCAGCACACGTGCCAGACCCCTCAGCACTGATCGTAGCATTGCGCACTGCACTGAGTGTGGCACAGTATCTCATCACCAGAGGTGGCCACCACACACCGAAGGAGTCAAATACAGCACTCATCCTGGTTCTCTCTACCTCGTCCACAGGCATCCATTTTTCTCCACCAGCCAATTTCGTCAGAAATGCGATACCATCGTCAGAATGAGCCAGATCTATCGAGAAGAGCTATCTTTGCTCCTGACTGCGTAGAGCATGTGTTTGGTTGAGTCACTTCATAGACGACGTCCCCGTCCCCATTACAAGGCAGAAAATGTTGTTCTGAGTCCGCCTGCTTTGGTCGCGAAATTTTGTCCCCAATAAGGACTTCTGGCTGGTGCAAAACTGGGTCGGCCCACAGAGGCAGAATACTGATCCCTGTACAAGTTTTCATTGTGACCATCTGTTGGTGAGCCAGCGCGTTACGTATGCTCTCGGCGTGTGAGTCATGAAAGGAAACATTAAGAGAGCTGCTGCAGTCAGTACACAACTTTTCCAGCAAAACTCTGACGACTTCTGTCCCCGGTCGCGGCCCCGGCGGCGGGGATGAGCACGTACAGGGTAACGACGGACCTGTGCAGCTGCAGCTGGCCCGCAAACGCACCGAAAAAAGAAAGAAACTTTTCCCTCTCCAAAGATGGACATCGGCAATCACCCGCTTCGCCTCGTATGAGCTTGTTGAATCTCAACCTCTAAGGAAGTGGAAGTCTGACTCTTCTCATTCTTATTTCTCTACCGTACGTAGAACGCGGCGAAACACGCGGCAAGAATATTTTGGGGCCCATTCTCGCCCAAGCAAAGAGGGTATTATTTTTTTTTAACTGAAAAAAAAGGAGCCGGCGTAAATGACCTGGAAGGCGTTCAAGTTCAGGCTGACGTTGCCGGTCAGACCGGTCTTCCATGACATGAGTTACATGGCACGTTTTGACTCCCTCCTTGACCCGATGATCTCTCGTGGTGCTTTTATTATCTCTCTATTTTGGGAAGCCAGTCACATTATTGCATCTGCTATCACAGGCGCCATCTGTGACATTCCTACAGAGTTGTTTAATTTGTTCGTATTCTTCTCTTTAAGTGTCTCCCACTCTGTGAGAAAGACATTATCGTGAATCACTAAATGGGAAGTAAAGGTCTGCAGCAAGTAGCGCATGGTAAACAAGAGCAGACTAGAGGTCAGGTCGCACCCAAATGTGACTGTTCTTTTTGCCGAGGAAGAATAACTCTGTCCGAATTATCTTTACGCGTCTGTCAACATTTGGCACGCCGGTTGTTTCTTTCTCTTTTTTTTGGGGCGGCAAAGATGGTCGCTTAGCGGCAAAGAGCTCAAGCTTGGGCTTTGGCCCGCAAAGTGAGGGAGGAAAGACAGATTCGTCGAGACATCATTACTTCCTTTTGGGCTAATCTCACAAGAGCCGCATTTGGGCACAGTCCAAACAGGTCTGCGCGGCGGCCGCGGCCGCCGCCGCCTCCGCCGCCGTCGTGGCCGCGGCCGGCGCGGAGATTTCGCTAATTGGCTATGGAATTATGGTGGGCGTCAGATTTTTTTGCTCTCCTCTCCTTACCCAAAAAAAAAATCTCTCGGGGAGGGAAACGACGGGGGCGCTCTTAATTTGAGCAGAGCAAGAAGAGTTCAGACAGCTCTAATGCGAGATAGCCTCAGCGGAGGAGAAGAATTCTCTCTAATCAACTGCCATGTTGGGAGAGATGAGGGCACGATTTACGTCGGGCAACCCTGGCATGAATTTATTGTCGTTCGTGGCAGCGCTGTCACTTTAATTCGGAGATGAATATTTACTGATGCCCCCGGAGCCCGATCCAAATGACGAATGGATCTGGCAGTCGACCAATTACTTACACCCAGATGAGAATCGGCCACCCAAGGAGGACGGGACAATTTGAAAATGTGAAAAATTGCTTGACTTTTCGAAATTGCCAACGCTTTTTTCTTCTTCGTCTCGAAAAAAGCCCGGGAGAAGAACCATTAAGGAGTGGCGCAGAATTTTTTTTCCCCCTCCATCTCGTCTGAGTGACAAAAAGGAGAGGAAAGAAAATGTTGCTGAAGTGACAAGTGGTGGAGGGAGGCAGAGACAGAGAATCCTTAGGACAAATTCCCTTCGGCTACTCTTGTCCCCCGACAGCAGCCAACGGTACTCTTGGAGCCAAGACCATCGAGGTTTTTCCCCCTCCCAAAGTCCCCATCGTCGATCTCACTCCATTAAAGTTAACATTAATGGGACGCAGGTTTGCAGCGCAGGATTTTCTTCACATGGACCCGGACTCTCCCTGGAGATTGGTTAGTGCCTCATTCGGAGATGTCATCGGGGTGTCTCTGGCACACGCGCGATCGCGGTAACACGAGCAGACGTCTTTGTTGTTGCTCGTCTTCTTCTGCTTGGGACTTTCATTTTTTCTAGGCTTGTGCAGTTGATCGCAAAGTCATCAATAATCGAGATTCATTGGTAATTGAATAGAGTTCGGGAATCATCATTGATTCAGTATGATTAATTGCCATCACTGATTACCATTGGTGACAAGTTGACAACCAGCTTCTCGATGCCTGTTCTTCAGAAGCTGGTTGAGCAGAAGAAAAGAAAAGCCTTGTGTTCTTCTCCACTGGCTTCACCAAGTGGCAACTGTTCAGTGGCAGCTGCCAGAACCCTGTTGGACTCAGAGAATGTGGCACCTTCACCGGGATTTGGTTCAATAAAGTGGGTTCAAGAGGTACTAAGCATCAATAATGAATGTCAATTGAGTAACTCATGAATCGAAGTCAAAAACTAATCAATTAACCATTGTCACAATTACAAGGTGCGAAATTAACTGTTAATCACGACTACCAATTTTTCACTGAGCCTACATATTTTGGCACAATGGCGAAATGCACTAATGCATGAAATTATTGCCTGAAATCGGCACGAGGCTAAGCTAAAAGTATCGGTCGAGTTGGACTGATTGTCAGTGAAAAAGAGCACCCTTCTGAAAGGTCGTGAACAAAGGTCGTGGCAATCTCAGATCCGGCCAATAAAGGCCGCGAAGGCCGAAATTTAGGGATTGGGCTAGACACTTGTGCATGTCAATCCACGAGACTGTGAAGAAATGCTTAGTCTGGACAGCGACGAAACTTGAGCGTCGAAGAATCCATTTATTAGCTTTTTCTCAAACTCCTCTTCTTGTTTGTGTCCACGTGCTGAAAAATGATCGATTCTTATCAGGGCGCTGTCGCGGTTGCTGCGGTTTTTGTTGCCCCCCCCCCCTCCAGCTTGGCTGAGAAGAGTTATTTGGACGGACAAATTCAGGCTGAACGTGGCATTTTTGACCCTCAGCATAGACAGTTGATCGAGGTGATCGTAGGACTCAGTGGGGATGCAGCCTACGTCGTTGCCAAGATGTCGTTCTACTTGACCCTGATCCTTCAAACCACGTGATGTAGATTCTGACGCTTATCACATCTTTGTCAGACGTTGCTGGGGTCGAGAGGGAAAAAAAAATCATGCACACGTCAATGTTCCCCCTCGAGAGGCGGAGGAAGGAGAAATTTAGTCCGGCTCAGCAGTCCGAGCTCGTTTGAACAAGGATTTCACCAATGCCACAAGGTTTATAGAGCATCCATACAATTATTAGGCCCACAAATGTCTCAATCCCGCTCATTCCTTTCTCTTCATTCCTGCACCTTTGGCATGATCTTCAAAGGGCAATTTTTTTGCTGCCTTCTCCCTCCCCCCCCCCTCTCTCTACCCCATCTGCGCAGGCAGATTTCGCTCGCGTGCATGCGTTTTATCGCCGACACAGATCTGGAGAACTTTTGGCCCAACACCCCCGCTCTAATTAGTCAAGGCAGCAAAGCTTGTATGTTGATCTGACGGAGGAAGAGTTCGCTTTGACCGATTTCACCTTTTCTCTTTCGCTCAAAATTCTTTCAGGTGTAATCGCTCCCCCTCCCGGACTGTCCCCCTCCCCCCCCGCCGGGGTGGGGGCGTGGGTGGGGGGGGGGGGGTGGGGGGGGGGGAGC
>JAAUXU010147875.1_pt1 | contig 26442 bp, 12 predicted proteins | sample 7278151 | NCBI WGS metagenome assembly JAAUXU01 (sample SAMN14350113, study PRJNA611818) | marine sediment metagenome | isolation source: surface marine sediment (1.8m) | place: French Polynesia: Moorea | collected 2018-08
AGCAATTGGGCCATTAAAGTAAAATGAGTCCTTTATTTTTTCAATTACTGATTATGGCCCACAATTACCTTTCAGCAATTAATGCCAAAACATTTGGCATGCCGTTAAGGCACTATGGTATTATCTTTATTGCTGGAGAATTAGGGCATGTAACCACAGAAGCATATACATAGAAGGCGTATCTCTAAGTTAGTAAGCCTTTAAACCTCTAGGTTTATATTTATATTATTTATATGTATTACGTGGGGGAGAGGCTCTCCATAGTCGGGGGAGCATTAAATCTATTAATAAGGTTTAAGCCGTATAAGTTAAATGAAGAGAGGTTCCTTTCGTACTACTATCTTCTAGTAACTTGGAAGATAGAATCCAACCTGACTTGCGTCGGTCTGAACTCAAATCATGTAAGAGAGAAAGGTCGAACAGACCTACCCCCGTAGGCTTCTGCGCCGAGGGTTTCTTAATTCAACATCGAGGTCACAGGCTTAGATTTATATAAGAGCTACTATCTAAATTGTGCTGTTATCCCTAAAGTATCTTTTTTCTTAAAACTAAGAGGGTAAGTCTTTAATTAGAAATAAATATAAGAGTTGCCCCAACTAAATTTAGCTTTTTTAAAATTTTATGGTGAATAAGATTTTAGGGTCTTCTCGTCTTTCCAAATAATTGAAACATTTTCATTTCATGAGTAATTTCAAGGAAACTAAAAAAACATATATTTGATGGCTCATCTTTCATCCAAGAATGCAATTATCAAACTATTTATTATGCTACCTTAGCACTTTTGCGGCCATTAATAAACATAGGGCAGATGTTGCCAGAAACTGGCGTAGTATTTGAGAAACAGGCAGCAAATAGTTGAATTTTTGTTTAATGTCTAGTCTAGAATAGGTAAAATATTATCTAGAATTTTAGGAGCGTAAATTTACTAATAAGTTCATTAATTTAAGTTATAAAAGAAGAAAGGTTTAATAAATTTTTTTTATTGGTTGTGTTAATACTAGGAAGATTTAATTCTTATTTTAATATTTAATTAATAACTACTAGGCTTATCTTAGTAGAGTCTAATTGAGGCAGAAAATAGAATTTAATTCTTTAATTTCTTTCTAGAAAGATTAAGTTATATTGTATCAATTTATTCTAAATATAGGGTAGTATTTTTACAAGCAAACATATTTGGAAATTTACTTATTTTCGAGATTTAGACGATGGAAAGTTTTGGAGGTTTTTTGATGCACCAAAAAAATTCTTGGGTTGGGGGCTTGAGAGTTAATTATGGGTTAAGATTTCTAAAATATAATATTAGAAGAATTTACTTCTTCTAGGTAGAGGGTCGATAGAACCGTGAAGACATAAGCCTGGATACAGGCAACTGCGCTTTCTAAAATTATTAAAGCAATTCTGCCTGAGATTACTAGAATGCTGATTAGAGAGAGGGGACTTCTAGCCCCCCCGCCCACGAGGGTAAGGAGTAAATGTCCGGCAATTATATTGGCTGTAAGACGAACAGTTAAAGTAAGAGGGCGAATAATAGAACTAATAAGTTCAATTATTACTAGAATCGGAAGCAGGGGGGCAGGGGCACCTCTAGGCACTAAGTGGGTAGCACAGGATATGGGTTGTTTTATTAGAGCAAGAATTATATGCCCTGCTCATAGGGGCAAAGCTAGACTAAGGTTAATACTAGCATGGCTTGAGGGGGTAAAAACGAATGGCACTAATCCTGAAATATTAAATAAGATAATTACCCAGAAGAGGGAGAGACTAACTAGAGTTATTCTATGCAGGGAGAATGATTTAACTAGGGGAATAAGTTCATTTTTGATTCATTTTAATAGATTATTAATTGCACATAATATTGTAGACCCAGCTACCCAGGGGGACGAGAATCTTAGAATTATAGGAATGCTTAATCTTACTCAATTTAAAGGCATATTGAGGATGGCCTGAGGGCTGAAAGCTGCAAAAAGATTACTCATTGACTATTAAAATATAAGTTAATGTATTAAGGACAAGAAAAGTGGAGAAAAGAAACAATATTAATCATCATATTGGGGCTACTTGAGGTATTATCCAGGGCATAGGCCTGATTAAAGGTAAAAACTTTATTTCTTGGAGTAATATTTGGGGCCTAAGCCCAATGCACTAATCTGCCAGACAGAGTTTGATTGGAAATCAAATGTAATAAAATATACTAAACTATGGGGCAATAAAATATAATCTGAGCTTTGAAGGCTCAAGGTTTTTTTAACCTAATAACTAATATTAAAGATGATAGATTCGAAGAGTCACGATGCCCAAGATTTACAAGAATTACTAGTCCTAAGGTTGCCCCTCTGACTAGTATAACAATAGCAGTATTAATAGCTAAGGCCCCTGAAGATAGTAATCTGCTTATAGAGATTAATTGTCCTAAAATCAGAAGTCCTGTAAACTCTAAGGTTAACAATAAGGAGATAATATTATTGGCTAAAATAATTCTAAAAATTAATATTATAACCCTAGTAATTCCAAGGATTGGCAGTCAGGGGAGCAGAGGGAGCGAGAATCAAATAAGAAGTAGCCATAATATAATAATTAAAATTTTTTAATAAGAGCCCCTTTAAAGGTTTCTAATGATTCCATAATAATAAAAAGAATAAAAATTAAAAGAATTGCAAGAAATATTAAGGCCATTCTATTTATTTCGTAGAATAAGTCTCTTATTGCTCTTGATTTGCTGGATTCTGCTGTAGGAGCCGGGACACACGGGACAACATAGAATATTATACTTATTAGTAAAATTGTGAGGATAAGATTTAGTTTTATTGGGAGAATTTTAGCATCATTTTTTAGTGAGCACACATAAAGAATTACAATCAGCATTCCCCCAATATAAACTAAAGCAATGGTAAGAGCTGCCCATTTTCTAGAGCTTACTCAAGATACTCAGCATACTCTGATTGCTGTTAAAAATAGGGACAAGGCTGATATTATAGGTCTTTGTAATAGGATAATAGTAAGTCATATTAGTCTTAGAGTTATTATAAAAATTATTAAATTTTAGGTGCTATTTCCATAACATCTACTTTGCTACGGCTTATCTCCTTAGAGAGTGACGGACAATTTGTAAATACTAAAAAAGGTTTTTAAAATTAAGGTACTTTTAAATCCTATATTTAACTTAGTTAAATAAAGCAACTCATGTGTTAAATATTTATTAAATGAGACTTGAGGTCGAAAATTAAAATTTTTTATTTTCTTGTACAGCCACGCATAAATTAAAATATTTTAAATAATATAGGGGAACATCTAAACACAAGTTTCTCTAAACTCTATAAGTACTTTCAAAAAAATTAGGTTTTTAAGCTTATACTACCTAATGTTTAAATTGTAGTAGTCAGGTACTAATCTGATTTCTGAGGGTATTAAGATTTTTTTTCAGTAAAATAATTTAATTTATTAGACCAATTGTTATTTTACTTTATGCATGAGTTATTTAAATAAAGAAAGGTGTAACCGCAGCTGCTGGCACCTTATTAACTCTTAGTAGAAACTTCTCTTGAAAAATAATAAACTGAGACTTAATCCTCTATTCATGAATTCAGTGGGTTATGTAAAAATAAATTTTTTTTAAATTTTGCCGAGGAACGTAAATTTACAAGATTTATGTTTTTTTTAAACTACTGGGCTCATTGTAAGTGAAACGTAATAATATACTATAGTGCTAGGCGCCCCCTCATCAATAAATAGTTAGGTACAAAAATAATCAGACTACATCTACAAAATGCCAGTATCAAGCCGCGGCCTCAAACCCAAAATGATGCTGTGAGCTTAAGTGCCCTTTAAGCATACGTAATGTGCAAGCTAGTAAAAATAAAGTCCCTACAATTACGTGAAGACCATGAAATCCGGTTGCTACGAAAAAGGTAGCCCCATAAACCCTATCCGCAATTCTGAACCTAGCTTCGAAATATTCTAAAGCTTGCAGAGCGGTAAAGTAAACCCCAAGAAGGACTGTAATGAATAAACCTTTAATAGCTTGGTCATGATTAGCACTTATTACTGCGTGGTGCGCTCAAGTTACTCTTAGGCCAGAAGATAATAAGATTAAGGTATTTAGTAAGGGTACTTCAAAAGGATTAAAGGGGGAAATTCCCACAGGAGGCCAGGATCCCCCCAGTTCAACTGTAGGTGCCAAGCTTCTATGAAAAAATGCTCAAAAAAAAGATGAAAAAAATAATACTTCTGAGACAATAAATAGAAGTATTCCATACCGTAGGCCCACCTCTACTAAAAGTGAGTGTTTCCCCTGAAAGCTCCCCTCATGTCTGATATCTGATCATCACTGAATAGCTACAGCCAACGTTAAGATTAAGCCGATAATTATTAGGTTTATGGATTGCTCATGAAATCAAGAAGCTAGTCCTCTAGTAATTAATAATGCTCCAATTGAGGCTAATAAGGGCCAAGGAGACTCATTAACTAGATGGTAAGGATGTTGAATAATGTTTGACATAAATTTAGTTTATATAAATTAAAAATGAAAAGTGTCATATATAAAATGATTGTGATCGTGTAATCATAAAGATATTGGAACCTTGTATTTATTAGCAGGAGCTTGAGCTGGACTGATTGGGACTACTTTAAGTGTCATCATTCGTTTAGAGCTAGGTTCCCCTGGGTCTTTAATTGGAGATGACCAAATTTATAACGTAGTTGTCACAGCTCATGCTTTTATTATAATTTTTTTTATGGTTATGCCTATTTTAATTGGTTGTTTTGGTAACTGGCTAGTTCCTTTAATGCTGGGAGCTCCGGATATGGCATTTCCTCGTTTAAATAATATGAGATTTTGATTTCTTTTACCAGCCTTAATTCTTTTATTAATAAGAGGGCTTGTAGAAAGAGGGGCAGGCACGGGGTGAACTGTTTACCCCCCATTAAGTAGTAATTTAGCGCATTCAGGAATATCAGTAGACTTTGCTATTTTCTCTTTGCATTTAGCTGGTATTTCTTCTCTCTTAGGAGCTATTAACTTTATTAGTACAATTATAAATTTACGAGTTTTAGGAATGACTTTAGATAACACTCCTTTATTTGTCTGAGCGGTATTTATTACTGCTATCCTTTTATTATTATCTCTCCCAGTTTTAGCAGGAGCAATTACAATATTATTAACTGATCGTAATTTAAATACTTCTTTTTATGACTCTAGAGGAGGAGGAGATCCTGTGCTTTATCAACATCTGTTTTGATTTTTTGGCCACCCAGAGGTGTACATTCTTATTTTACCTGGATTTGGTTTGATTTCTCATATTATTAGCCAAGAAACCACTAAAAAAGAACCCTTTGGGGTTTTAGGCATAATTTATGCTATAGCAGCAATTGGTGTATTAGGATTTGTTGTTTGGGCTCACCATATGTTCACAGTCGGTATAGACGCAGATACTCGGGCCTATTTTACAACGGCTACAATGGTGATTGCTGTCCCCACTGGCATTAAAGTTTTTAGATGGTTGGGTACTCTATATGGGGTTCGAATAAGGTTTAGGCCTTCTCTTCTCTGGGCTTTAGGGTTTGTATTTTTATTTACATTGGGGGGGCTCACGGGCATTATTTTAGCTAATTCTTCCTTAGATATTATTTTACATGACACTTATTATGTAGTAGCACACTTTCACTATGTCTTAAGAATAGGAGCGGTGTTTGCCCTAATAGGGGGATTAGTCAATTGATTCCCACTAATTAATGGTGTTACTTTAAATACTAAGTGGTTGAAAGCTCAGTTCTTTTGTATATTCTTAGGGGTAAACTTAACTTTTTTCCCTATACATTTTTTAGGTTTAGCAGGAATGCCTCGACGTTATTCTGATTACCCCGATGCTTATTTTTTATGGAATTTAATATCTAGAGTGGGGTCTGGGGTTACTACTGTGTCTGTAATTTATTTTATTATAATTTTGTGGGAAGGGTTAGTAAGACTTCGGCCGGCACTTTGTGTAAAGGCAGCATCTTCATCTCTAGAGTTAACCCATAGGCTCCCTCCTTTGACTCATAGGTATCCTGGTTGTCCTACATTACAGCTATTATAGAGTAAGCTAATTAAGCTAAAGGGCTCATGACCCTTTGATGGGGAACCCTGAGATTTAGTTAAATTATAATATTGACTTTGGGAGTCAAAGTTAAGTGTTTAGTTTATAAAAAATATTAGTTTGTCAAGCTAAAGAAAAAGCCGGTGTGTGACATATTAAGTTTTCTTCTTAAAGTTTAGCCTAACAAATTTTGCTATATGGTAGTTAGAAATTACCGCTAAGGCTAGGTTAATATAATGTTTTGAAAGCATTTTTTAGAGGTTTCTCTAACCTGAAATTTAAGGAGGGTCAGCCTCAAATTTTTCGGTAACAACGAAATGCCTTATAGGCTTCTTAAAAGGGCTAACCTCTTTTTTGACATCAACAAACTTCTCGTATGAGATTCACATTTATTCGGACCATTTAAGTATTTTTTGGGATCACTCTCATAGTGTGCCAATTGCTAATATTGCAATAAATAGCCCCAGAATAAGTCCGTGGGGAATAGTTCTTGGATTTAACAAAATAGGAAATAAAAGAACTAATTCAACATCAAATACTAGGAAAAGAAGAGAAATTGAGAAAAAATGAAAAGAAAAAAATGTTCGTGCTGGGCTGTGAGGGATGAACCCACATTCAAATGGACTTCTTTTTTCTGAGTCTCTTAATTTAGAAAAAGCTAAAACTCAAGAAACTATCAATACAATAAGAGCCAAAGAAATAGTTGTTGCTAGTATGTAACCTAAAATTAGTATATGCTACCCCTAAAAAATACTTCAACCAAGAAAAATTAAAATATTAAAAAAAATTATTAGTCTTAGATAAAAGTAAGAGGGGGGAGGGCCTGCTGGAGAGCAAGAAGTTCTTCTGTGGGAGGAATAAGTATATAGGATAAGTGAGTAAGCAACCCCTAAAAAAGCGAGGAGTATAAGTAATCTGATTATTTCTGCGGATATAGCTACAATTCTTACAAATCCTCAAATCTCTCTATATAAATTAGAGGTAGGAGGGGCACCTATTATTCCTATACATCTAAGAAATCACAAAAATGTAAAGGCTGGCTGATAAATGAGAAGGCCTTTAGAAATTTTTAGATTTCGAGTGTTTACTATATTATACTTTAAAGTGACAGCAAGAAATAGAAGGGCGGACGAGAATCCATGGGCAACTATAATAATAATGCAAGCTTTAAATATAAAAGTAGAGCTTAATAATGCGCAGGCAATTATTATTCTTATATGCCCCACAGAAGAATAAGCAACTAATATTTTACTGTCTATGATACGTAGACATAATAGTCTTGCTAAAACTCCACCAACTAGAGCAATAGTTATGATTAAGGAGGTAAGTAGCGGTCTTGGCCATAGTTTGAATAATCGTAACAGCCCATAGCCCCCTAATTTTAGAAGAAGTGCCGCTAAAATTATAGACCCTCCTACTGGAGCTTCTACATGGGCCTGAGGCAGCCACTGATGGGCCAGAAATATTGGAGCTTTTACTAAGAATCCTAAACTTCCTAATATTGCAATTATTAGATTTATGGGCTCCTTGTTTGTTGTTACTACTTTGATTCTTAATAATTCTGTTATTCCCCCTGACTTGGCCACTATTAGCAGAAGAGCTAATAATGGAAGAGAGGCAGTCATAGTGTATATTACCAGAGAAATTGAGGCTGGCCATCGTTCTGGCTGATACCCTTGGTGTATTAAAATAATTAATATAGGCAATAAGGATGCTTCAAATAAGATATAAAACCACATTATTGTTTTAGCGAAAAAAGCTAAAGCAATGGCTAAGATTATCAGGGAAAACCATATGAGGCTTTTTTTAGCAGATATGGAGGGGGAAGGGTTTTGTGCTAACGTTCTTAATGGACCGAGTAATAAAGTAAGACTTATGAGCATAATTCTAAGGGAGTCTAGATATCACGGGCCTACAATCTCAGGGATAGTTCTTGTTCTCACTGTATGAAAAAAATTAAATAAAATTATAATTATAGAAAGAGCGAATAGTTGAGAGGCAGGAGAAAAGAATAAACTGAACATAACAATTATTAGTAAAGAGGTAAAAATTATTATACCCCTTTATTCTTTTTTATTTGCAATAAAACGTACTAGATACTTTATGGGGAGGGGCAAAGCCTGTTTTCGGGCCGAAACCGAGATTTCCTAAAACCTTCTGCTTGCAAAGCAGTTATCATAATTGACTATGAGCTTATTTATAACTTTAGGTCCACAAACTAATATTTTTTTTAAACTACTACATTAAGTGGCAGAGTAGTGCATTGGGTTTAAGCCCCAAATATGGTTTCCTTAAAGAATTATTTTATCTTGCCAATTATTTAGAATAGGGGCTAGGATAAAAAATAAGAAATAATAGCAAGATGTAATTTGCCCAAGAAGGATGTAGGGGGCTTCTACAGGGCAGGCGCCAATTCATGTAAGAATACCACAAGTCCTAACCTGCAGCCAAAAATAAATTTGATAAATTTTATAGTACTTTGCTCCAAGTAAAGTAGCAGGCCAAGCTAGGGGGAGGTAAAGAATGACTACAGAGGCGACTAAAGCAATTACTCCACCAAGCTTATTAGGGATAGAGCGTAAGATTGCGTAGGCAAATAAGAAGTATCATTCAGGCTGGATATGTGTGGGGGCTATTAAGGGGTTTGCAGGTAAGAAATTTTCTGGGTCTCCAAGATCTCAAGGAGCTCAGCATACTACTATTAATAAGATTGCGGTCATTAGGCTAAACCCAATAAAGTCCTTAAGAATAAAATAAGGGTATAAAGGTAATTTAAGATGATTTGAGTTTACTCCTAGGGGATTGTTTGAGCCTGTCTCATGGAGGAAAATTAAATGAATTACAACTAATGCAGACGCTACAAAAGGGGCTAAGAAATGAAATCCAAAAAATCGGGTAAGAGTCGGCCCGCTTACTGAGTATTCTCCTCATAATCATAGGACGATATCTCCCCCAATATAAGGGATTGCTGTTAAAAGACTAGTAATTACGGTGGCACCTCAGAATGATATTTGCCCTCAAGGCAGAACATACCCCAAGAAAGCCGTCGCTATAACCACTAGCAAAAGGCCTACCCCTACTCTTCAAGTTTCAATTAATTTAAAAGAGAAGAAATAAATGCCTCGTCCTAAATGCAGGTATAGACAAATGAAAAATAGTCTTGCCCCGTTAGCGTGTATTATTCGAATTAATCAGCCTGAGTTGACCGATTGTGTTAAAGCTAGTGTTTCAGGAAAAGATAACCTAGTTCTTGTTCTATACTGGAAAGCTAATAGCAGTCCTGTGGCTAATTGGATTGCCAAGCATAGTCTTAATAACGAGCCAAAGGTTCATCAGAGATTAATACTTTGTGGGCTAGGAAGAGAGATAGCTGTTCTTTTTAGAGCACTGAGTAAGGGGTGTTTTTTAAAAATTGAAATGATTTTAAGGATGAGACTCTTGAGTAGCTTTACAGGCTATTGCCTTAAAGGCTTCTTTAACAATTTATAGTTCAAGATTAACAATCTTTTTGATAACTACATTTATTAGGGCTTTCTTAGGGCTTTTTACTACCTCTTTTCTAAGATTTTGAGTTATACTTGAAATTAATATATTAAGGTTCTTAGGAGCTTTAATGGCGTATAAAGTGAAGCCATCTTCTGTAATAGTGTATTTTTTTGTTCAAAGTTTTGGCTCAATAATTCTTTTGTGAGGGTTTTTAAGAACTAGCTGAGCATCTGTCAACTTATTTTATGTTTTAGGGATAGCGGCAGCACTAGTAAAGATAGGAGTTGCCCCTTTTCACTATTGAGTCATTAGGTTTGGTAAGTTTTTAAGGTGGATAATAATTTTCTGGTTTCTTGTGGTTCAGAAAATTTTACCTTTTTATTTAATAACACTTTTTTTAAGAGAGAGAGAGGTTTGGTTAGTAATCTTTAGGGGCTTATTTGGAGTAGGGGGAGCATTTTTTAATAAACAGATTAAAGTGGTCATTCTTTATTACTCAATTTTTAGTAGAGGATGGCTACTTTTAAGAGGAAACTGAGAAACTGGATTTATTTATTTAATAATTTTTGGGGGGGCGTTATTCCCACTTTGTAATTTGTTAGGAGTTTTTGACTCTACTATCTGTGGAGGGCTAAGTTCTTTGCAAGTTACTATAATAGTATCTAGAAAAGAGTTTTTAGTTTGTTTTTTAAGAATTTTAGGAGTGCCTCCTTTAATTGGATTTTTTGGGAAATTAATTGTACTTTATTCGGCTGCAGGTTCTGCTAGGTGATTTATTATAGGGTTCATATTGTTTTTATCACTATTTATAATTAATTTAATTTTAAGTACTTGAGGAGTTACTTGATTCACTCACAGAACTAATAAAATTCCCCAAAGGGTTAAGTCCTCTTTTCAGGTGAGAATTAGGGTTGGTCTTTATTGAATTTGGGTTTTTGGTTGAGTATTTAGTTTAAGCAAATTCGCAGTTAGTTTTGATCTAGCCCTGACCTGAGAGATTAGGTAAACATATGTAAACCCAGCCTGCACAGAGTATCCTTAAAACAATAACTAAGAAAATTGGTTTAATTATTAGATTTTTTGGGGCAAAGTTTTGTTCTCTAGAGAGGGGCAATTGTCTAGGCCCTAAGCAGTATAATTTTTGAGTCATAAATTGATCAATTAAGGAACGTTCAAGCGCACTTACAGGAAGGCTTAATTGAGAAAGCCTGCGCGGGGTAATAACTCTAAGCCTAAATAATGTTCTTAAAGAAGAGCTAATTAAGGATTTTTTAATAGTGTAAGGGGATAGAGAGATAAGTCTTCCCATAACTACGCCTAAAGATACTAGCCCTAAAGTGCTAATTTTTTGTAGAATATTAATTCTAGGGGAAGGCTGGTACTCTAGACAAATTCATTGAATTATGGCTGCTCTTATGATTGCTACCGGGGCAAGAAGTAAGAAGGCCTGATACAATGATTTTTGATTTTCAGGGTGATTCCGTAGTGAACTGCCCATGCCTCGAGAAGACACAATAAAAATAATTAATCGAATAGAGTATATTGGAGTGACTATAATAGTGAGAAATAGGAAGAATTTAGTAAAAGCGCCGTAGGTTAATGTTATTATAATTTCGATTAAAAGATCCTTAGAGTAAAATGCTCCGATGAAAGGGAGCCCGCATAATCCTAATGAGGCTCTCAGTAAGATTGCCCTTGTAAGGGGGCTAGAGTATATTCTGAGCGAAGATAATCGGAGATCCTGCAGCCCAGAGACTTGACTTATACATCTTCCGATTCTTAAAAATAATAATGCTTTTAAGAAAGCATGGGAGATAAGATGAAAGAAGGCTAATTCTGGCAGAGCTCCCCCTAAGCTAGTTATTATAAGCCCTAATTGCCTTAAAGTAGATAATGCAACAACTTTTTTTATGTCTATTTCTAATATTGCGGCGAGTCCCGCCATTAAAGAGGTGGATAATCCTAGAGCCAAAAGGACTGCTAAAGCAGGGCTCGATAAAATACCTGAAAATCGAAAAATTAAAAAAACCCCTGCGGTGACTAAAGTAGACGAATGAACTAGCGAGGAGACGGGGGTGGGCGCGGCCATAGCAGCAGGGAGTCACGCAGAAAAAGGGATTTGGGCTCTTTTGGTGCACCCTGCGGTAATAATAATAAAAGATATCAGCACAGAAAAATTTATTCTTATTGGTTTAAATCTTTGAATAAACCCTCAGCCCATAAAATAAAATCTCAGTGCAATTCTTACTAAGAAAAAAGCGTCTCCTACCCGGTTGGTAAGAGCAGTTAAAAGCCCAGCATTATAAGCTTTTATATTATAGTAATAAATTACTAAAAGATAAGAAGATAGCCCAAGCCCATCTCATCCAATAAGACAAGTAAGAAGATTTCCACTAAATACTAGCACTAGTATGGAGATAACAAAGCTTAGCAGAATTAAGTGGAATCGCACAGAAAATTTTTCATGGGCCATATAATGTTCTGAAAATAATAGAACTGCTCTTGTAATCAATAGCACAGCAAATCCAAAGATTGTTGAGTAGCTATCCACTAAAAGCCTGAGCTCTCATTGTTTAATAGTTCCAAGATTTCAAGAAATAGCTCAAGAATATCTTGTAAGGTTAAATAAGCTTCTTAAAAATAAAATTAGGCTAATTAAAAATGTGAATTGTCTCAGAAATCGCGGAACAAATTGTCCTAAAATTATTATATTATAGTTTTAGCTTAATTAGAGCGTTACGTTGAAGCCGTAAAGGTTGTTAGAAATTTTTTTATTAGTGATTTCCATAATTTGTGGATTAATTTGTGTACTTGTTAATGTGGCTTTTTTTACTTTAATGGAGCGTAAAATCTTAGGACTCAGTCAATCCCGCAAAGGACCTGCCAAGGTCTCTTTCGCCGGCCTATTGCAGCCAATGGCGGATGCTGTAAAATTATTCACTAAAGAGGGGGCCCTTCCTATTAATGCTAACTGAGGGCTATTTTATTTGAGGCCTGTGGTAGCGCTAGGCCTAGCTTTATCCCTTTGACTAGTTTTGCCCCAGGAGCTAGGAAGCGTAGAGTCTTGTCTCTCAATAGGATTTGTTATTTTTTTACTAGGCTTAAATACTTACCCTTTAATGTTAAGAGGGTGAAGCGCGAATAGAGCTTTTAGAAGTCTAGGAAGCTTACGAGGAGTTGCTCAAGCAGTTTCTTACGAGATTAGTCTTGCACTACTATTAACAAGAGTTTTATGTGTAAACAGAGGGCTTAGCTTATCATTAAGGTTTAGAGGCCCCTATCTTATAACAGTTTTTTTACTGCCTGGCCTTATTATATGACTAATTTCTTGTGTGGCAGAGACTAATCGTACTCCTTTTGATTTTGCAGAGGGGGAATCTGAGCTTGTGTCTGGGTTTAACACCGAGTATGCCGCGGGGGGGTTTGCCTTGATTTTTATAGCAGAGTATGGAATAATTCTCGGGCTTAGAGCTCTTAGGACAGTGCTTTTTTTAGGGGTCCCCCCTTTTAGGATGAAAGGCGCAGGATTGATTTCTCTGTTAGGGGCTTTCTGAGTATGACTACGGGCTACTTACCCTCGATTTCGTTATGATAAGCTAATGAGATTAGCCTGAAAAAGCCTTCTGCCACAAAGAGTTGTTCTATTCTTATTCTTCTCTAGATTAATCTAGAGAAGAATAAGAATAGAACAACTCTTTGTGGCAGAAGGCTTTTTCAGGCTAATCTCATTAGCTTATCATAACGAAATCGAGGGTAAGTAGCCCGTAGTCATACTCAGAAAGCCCCTAACAGAGAAATCAATCCTGCGCCTTTCATCCTAAAAGGGGGGACCCCTAAAAAAAGCACTGTCCTAAGAGCTCTAAGCCCGAGAATTATTCCATACTCTGCTATAAAAATCAAGGCAAACCCCCCCGCGGCATACTCGGTGTTAAACCCAGACACAAGCTCAGATTCCCCCTCTGCAAAATCAAAAGGAGTACGATTAGTCTCTGCCACACAAGAAATTAGTCATATAATAAGGCCAGGCAGTAAAAAAACTGTTATAAGATAGGGGCCTCTAAACCTTAATGATAAGCTAAGCCCTCTGTTTACACATAAAACTCTTGTTAATAGTAGTGCAAGACTAATCTCGTAAGAAACTGCTTGAGCAACTCCTCGTAAGCTTCCTAGACTTCTAAAAGCTCTATTCGCGCTTCACCCTCTTAACATTAAAGGGTAAGTATTTAAGCCTAGTAAAAAAATAACAAATCCTATTGAGAGACAAGACTCTACGCTTCCTAGCTCCTGGGGCAAAACTAGTCAAAGGGATAAAGCTAGGCCTAGCGCTACCACAGGCCTCAAATAAAATAGCCCTCAGTTAGCATTAATAGGAAGGGCCCCCTCTTTAGTGAATAATTTTACAGCATCCGCCATTGGCTGCAATAGGCCGGCGAAAGAGACCTTGGCAGGTCCTTTGCGGGATTGACTGAGTCCTAAGATTTTACGCTCCATTAAAGTAAAAAAAGCCACATTAACAAGTACACAAATTAATCCACAAATTATGGAAATCACTAATAAAAAAATTTCTAACAACCTTTACGGCTTCAACGTAACGCTCTAATTAAGCTAAAACTATAATATAATAATTTTAGGACAATTTGTTCCGCGATTTCTGAGACAATTCACATTTTTAATTAGCCTAATTTTATTTTTAAGAAGCTTATTTAACCTTACAAGATATTCTTGAGCTATTTCTTGAAATCTTGGAACTATTAAACAATGAGAGCTCAGGCTTTTAGTGGATAGCTACTCAACAATCTTTGGATTTGCTGTGCTATTGATTACAAGAGCAGTTCTATTATTTTCAGAACATTATATGGCCCATGAAAAATTTTCTGTGCGATTCCACTTAATTCTGCTAAGCTTTGTTATCTCCATACTAGTGCTAGTATTTAGTGGAAATCTTCTTACTTGTCTTATTGGATGAGATGGGCTTGGGCTATCTTCTTATCTTTTAGTAATTTATTACTATAATATAAAAGCTTATAATGCTGGGCTTTTAACTGCTCTTACCAACCGGGTAGGAGACGCTTTTTTCTTAGTAAGAATTGCACTGAGATTTTATTTTATGGGCTGAGGGTTTATTCAAAGATTTAAACCAATAAGAATAAATTTTTCTGTGCTGATATCTTTTATTATTATTACCGCAGGGTGCACCAAAAGAGCCCAAATCCCTTTTTCTGCGTGACTCCCTGCTGCTATGGCCGCGCCCACCCCCGTCTCCTCGCTAGTTCATTCGTCTACTTTAGTCACCGCAGGGGTTTTTTTAATTTTTCGATTTTCAGGTATTTTATCGAGCCCTGCTTTAGCAGTCCTTTTGGCTCTAGGATTATCCACCTCTTTAATGGCGGGACTCGCCGCAATATTAGAAATAGACATAAAAAAAGTTGTTGCATTATCTACTTTAAGGCAATTAGGGCTTATAATAACTAGCTTAGGGGGAGCTCTGCCAGAATTAGCCTTCTTTCATCTTATCTCCCATGCTTTCTTAAAAGCATTATTATTTTTAAGAATCGGAAGATGTATAAGTCAAGTCTCTGGGCTGCAGGATCTCCGATTATCTTCGCTCAGAATATACTCTAGCCCCCTTACAAGGGCAATCTTACTGAGAGCCTCATTAGGATTATGCGGGCTCCCTTTCATCGGAGCATTTTACTCTAAGGATCTTTTAATCGAAATTATAATAACATTAACCTACGGCGCTTTTACTAAATTCTTCCTATTTCTCACTATTATAGTCACTCCAATATACTCTATTCGATTAATTATTTTTATTGTGTCTTCTCGAGGCATGGGCAGTTCACTACGGAATCACCCTGAAAATCAAAAATCATTGTATCAGGCCTTCTTACTTCTTGCCCCGGTAGCAATCATAAGAGCAGCCATAATTCAATGAATTTGTCTAGAGTACCAGCCTTCCCCTAGAATTAATATTCTACAAAAAATTAGCACTTTAGGGCTAGTATCTTTAGGCGTAGTTATGGGAAGACTTATCTCTCTATCCCCTTACACTATTAAAAAATCCTTAATTAGCTCTTCTTTAAGAACATTATTTAGGCTTAGAGTTATTACCCCGCGCAGGCTTTCTCAATTAAGCCTTCCTGTAAGTGCGCTTGAACGTTCCTTAATTGATCAATTTATGACTCAAAAATTATACTGCTTAGGGCCTAGACAATTGCCCCTCTCTAGAGAACAAAACTTTGCCCCAAAAAATCTAATAATTAAACCAATTTTCTTAGTTATTGTTTTAAGGATACTCTGTGCAGGCTGGGTTTACATATGTTTACCTAATCTCTCAGGTCAGGGCTAGATCAAAACTAACTGCGAATTTGCTTAAACTAAATACTCAACCAAAAACCCAAATTCAATAAAGACCAACCCTAATTCTCACCTGAAAAGAGGACTTAACCCTTTGGGGAATTTTATTAGTTCTGTGAGTGAATCAAGTAACTCCTCAAGTACTTAAAATTAAATTAATTATAAATAGTGATAAAAACAATATGAACCCTATAATAAATCACCTAGCAGAACCTGCAGCCGAATAAAGTACAATTAATTTCCCAAAAAATCCAATTAAAGGAGGCACTCCTAAAATTCTTAAAAAACAAACTAAAAACTCTTTTCTAGATACTATTATAGTAACTTGCAAAGAACTTAGCCCTCCACAGATAGTAGAGTCAAAAACTCCTAACAAATTACAAAGTGGGAATAACGCCCCCCCAAAAATTATTAAATAAATAAATCCAGTTTCTCAGTTTCCTCTTAAAAGTAGCCATCCTCTACTAAAAATTGAGTAATAAAGAATGACCACTTTAATCTGTTTATTAAAAAATGCTCCCCCTACTCCAAATAAGCCCCTAAAGATTACTAACCAAACCTCTCTCTCTCTTAAAAAAAGTGTTATTAAATAAAAAGGTAAAATTTTCTGAACCACAAGAAACCAGAAAATTATTATCCACCTTAAAAACTTACCAAACCTAATGACTCAATAGTGAAAAGGGGCAACTCCTATCTTTACTAGTGCTGCCGCTATCCCTAAAACATAAAATAAGTTGACAGATGCTCAGCTAGTTCTTAAAAACCCTCACAAAAGAATTATTGAGCCAAAACTTTGAACAAAAAAATACACTATTACAGAAGATGGCTTCACTTTATACGCCATTAAAGCTCCTAAGAACCTTAATATATTAATTTCAAGTATAACTCAAAATCTTAGAAAAGAGGTAGTAAAAAGCCCTAAGAAAGCCCTAATAAATGTAGTTATCAAAAAGATTGTTAATCTTGAACTATAAATTGTTAAAGAAGCCTTTAAGGCAATAGCCTGTAAAGCTACTCAAGAGTCTCATCCTTAAAATCATTTCAATTTTTAAAAAACACCCCTTACTCAGTGCTCTAAAAAGAACAGCTATCTCTCTTCCTAGCCCACAAAGTATTAATCTCTGATGAACCTTTGGCTCGTTATTAAGACTATGCTTGGCAATCCAATTAGCCACAGGACTGCTATTAGCTTTCCAGTATAGAACAAGAACTAGGTTATCTTTTCCTGAAACACTAGCTTTAACACAATCGGTCAACTCAGGCTGATTAATTCGAATAATACACGCTAACGGGGCAAGACTATTTTTCATTTGTCTATACCTGCATTTAGGACGAGGCATTTATTTCTTCTCTTTTAAATTAATTGAAACTTGAAGAGTAGGGGTAGGCCTTTTGCTAGTGGTTATAGCGACGGCTTTCTTGGGGTATGTTCTGCCTTGAGGGCAAATATCATTCTGAGGTGCCACCGTAATTACTAGTCTTTTAACAGCAATCCCTTATATTGGGGGAGATATCGTCCTATGATTATGAGGAGAATACTCAGTAAGCGGGCCGACTCTTACCCGATTTTTTGGATTTCATTTCTTAGCCCCTTTTGTAGCGTCTGCATTAGTTGTAATTCATTTAATTTTCCTCCATGAGACAGGCTCAAACAATCCCCTAGGAGTAAACTCAAATCATCTTAAATTACCTTTATACCCTTATTTTATTCTTAAGGACTTTATTGGGTTTAGCCTAATGACCGCAATCTTATTAATAGTAGTATGCTGAGCTCCTTGAGATCTTGGAGACCCAGAAAATTTCTTACCTGCAAACCCCTTAATAGCCCCCACACATATCCAGCCTGAATGATACTTCTTATTTGCCTACGCAATCTTACGCTCTATCCCTAATAAGCTTGGTGGAGTAATTGCTTTAGTCGCCTCTGTAGTCATTCTTTACCTCCCCCTAGCTTGGCCTGCTACTTTACTTGGAGCAAAGTACTATAAAATTTATCAAATTTATTTTTGGCTGCAGGTTAGGACTTGTGGTATTCTTACATGAATTGGCGCCTGCCCTGTAGAAGCCCCCTACATCCTTCTTGGGCAAATTACATCTTGCTATTATTTCTTATTTTTTATCCTAGCCCCTATTCTAAATAATTGGCAAGATAAAATAATTCTTTAAGGAAACCATATTTGGGGCTTAAACCCAATGCACTACTCTGCCACTTAATGTAGTAGTTTAAAAAAAATATTAGTTTGTGGACCTAAAGTTATAAATAAGCTCATAGTCAATTATGATAACTGCTTTGCAAGCAGAAGGTTTTAGGAAATCTCGGTTTCGGCCCGAAAACAGGCTTTGCCCCTCCCCATAAAGTATCTAGTACGTTTTATTGCAAATAAAAAAGAATAAAGGGGTATAATAATTTTTACCTCTTTACTAATAATTGTTATGTTCAGTTTATTCTTTTCTCCTGCCTCTCAACTATTCGCTCTTTCTATAATTATAATTTTATTTAATTTTTTTCATACAGTGAGAACAAGAACTATCCCTGAGATTGTAGGCCCGTGATATCTAGACTCCCTTAGAATTATGCTCATAAGTCTTACTTTATTACTCGGTCCATTAAGAACGTTAGCACAAAACCCTTCCCCCTCCATATCTGCTAAAAAAAGCCTCATATGGTTTTCCCTGATAATCTTAGCCATTGCTTTAGCTTTTTTCGCTAAAACAATAATGTGGTTTTATATCTTATTTGAAGCATCCTTATTGCCTATATTAATTATTTTAATACACCAAGGGTATCAGCCAGAACGATGGCCAGCCTCAATTTCTCTGGTAATATACACTATGACTGCCTCTCTTCCATTATTAGCTCTTCTGCTAATAGTGGCCAAGTCAGGGGGAATAACAGAATTATTAAGAATCAAAGTAGTAACAACAAACAAGGAGCCCATAAATCTAATAATTGCAATATTAGGAAGTTTAGGATTCTTAGTAAAAGCTCCAATATTTCTGGCCCATCAGTGGCTGCCTCAGGCCCATGTAGAAGCTCCAGTAGGAGGGTCTATAATTTTAGCGGCACTTCTTCTAAAATTAGGGGGCTATGGGCTGTTACGATTATTCAAACTATGGCCAAGACCGCTACTTACCTCCTTAATCATAACTATTGCTCTAGTTGGTGGAGTTTTAGCAAGACTATTATGTCTACGTATCATAGACAGTAAAATATTAGTTGCTTATTCTTCTGTGGGGCATATAAGAATAATAATTGCCTGCGCATTATTAAGCTCTACTTTTATATTTAAAGCTTGCATTATTATTATAGTTGCCCATGGATTCTCGTCCGCCCTTCTATTTCTTGCTGTCACTTTAAAGTATAATATAGTAAACACTCGAAATCTAAAAATTTCTAAAGGCCTTCTCATTTATCAGCCAGCCTTTACATTTTTGTGATTTCTTAGATGTATAGGAATAATAGGTGCCCCTCCTACCTCTAATTTATATAGAGAGATTTGAGGATTTGTAAGAATTGTAGCTATATCCGCAGAAATAATCAGATTACTTATACTCCTCGCTTTTTTAGGGGTTGCTTACTCACTTATCCTATATACTTATTCCTCCCACAGAAGAACTTCTTGCTCTCCAGCAGGCCCTCCCCCCTCTTACTTTTATCTAAGACTAATAATTTTTTTTAATATTTTAATTTTTCTTGGTTGAAGTATTTTTTAGGGGTAGCATATACTAATTTTAGGTTACATACTAGCAACAACTATTTCTTTGGCTCTTATTGTATTGATAGTTTCTTGAGTTTTAGCTTTTTCTAAATTAAGAGACTCAGAAAAAAGAAGTCCATTTGAATGTGGGTTCATCCCTCACAGCCCAGCACGAACATTTTTTTCTTTTCATTTTTTCTCAATTTCTCTTCTTTTCCTAGTATTTGATGTTGAATTAGTTCTTTTATTTCCTATTTTGTTAAATCCAAGAACTATTCCCCACGGACTTATTCTGGGGCTATTTATTGCAATATTAGCAATTGGCACACTATGAGAGTGATCCCAAAAAATACTTAAATGGTCCGAATAAATGTGAATCTCATACGAGAAGTTTGTTGATGTCAAAAAAGAGGTTAGCCCTTTTAAGAAGCCTATAAGGCATTTCGTTGTTACCGAAAAATTTGAGGCTGACCCTCCTTAAATTTCAGGTTAGAGAAACCTCTAAAAAATGCTTTCAAAACATTATATTAACCTAGCCTTAGCGGTAATTTCTAACTACCATATAGCAAAATTTGTTAGGCTAAACTTTAAGAAGAAAACTTAATATGTCACACACCGGCTTTTTCTTTAGCTTGACAAACTAATATTTTTTATAAACTAAACACTTAACTTTGACTCCCAAAGTCAATATTATAATTTAACTAAATCTCAGGGTTCCCCATCAAAGGGTCATGAGCCCTTTAGCTTAATTAGCTTACTCTATAATAGCTGTAATGTAGGACAACCAGGATACCTATGAGTCAAAGGAGGGAGCCTATGGGTTAACTCTAGAGATGAAGATGCTGCCTTTACACAAAGTGCCGGCCGAAGTCTTACTAACCCTTCCCACAAAATTATAATAAAATAAATTACAGACACAGTAGTAACCCCAGACCCCACTCTAGATATTAAATTCCATAAAAAATAAGCATCGGGGTAATCAGAATAACGTCGAGGCATTCCTGCTAAACCTAAAAAATGTATAGGGAAAAAAGTTAAGTTTACCCCTAAGAATATACAAAAGAACTGAGCTTTCAACCACTTAGTATTTAAAGTAACACCATTAATTAGTGGGAATCAATTGACTAATCCCCCTATTAGGGCAAACACCGCTCCTATTCTTAAGACATAGTGAAAGTGTGCTACTACATAATAAGTGTCATGTAAAATAATATCTAAGGAAGAATTAGCTAAAATAATGCCCGTGAGCCCCCCCAATGTAAATAAAAATACAAACCCTAAAGCCCAGAGAAGAGAAGGCCTAAACCTTATTCGAACCCCATATAGAGTACCCAACCATCTAAAAACTTTAATGCCAGTGGGGACAGCAATCACCATTGTAGCCGTTGTAAAATAGGCCCGAGTATCTGCGTCTATACCGACTGTGAACATATGGTGAGCCCAAACAACAAATCCTAATACACCAATTGCTGCTATAGCATAAATTATGCCTAAAACCCCAAAGGGTTCTTTTTTAGTGGTTTCTTGGCTAATAATATGAGAAATCAAACCAAATCCAGGTAAAATAAGAATGTACACCTCTGGGTGGCCAAAAAATCAAAACAGATGTTGATAAAGCACAGGATCTCCTCCTCCTCTAGAGTCATAAAAAGAAGTATTTAAATTACGATCAGTTAATAATATTGTAATTGCTCCTGCTAAAACTGGGAGAGATAATAATAAAAGGATAGCAGTAATAAATACCGCTCAGACAAATAAAGGAGTGTTATCTAAAGTCATTCCTAAAACTCGTAAATTTATAATTGTACTAATAAAGTTAATAGCTCCTAAGAGAGAAGAAATACCAGCTAAATGCAAAGAGAAAATAGCAAAGTCTACTGATATTCCTGAATGCGCTAAATTACTACTTAATGGGGGGTAAACAGTTCACCCCGTGCCTGCCCCTCTTTCTACAAGCCCTCTTATTAATAAAAGAATTAAGGCTGGTAAAAGAAATCAAAATCTCATATTATTTAAACGAGGAAATGCCATATCCGGAGCTCCCAGCATTAAAGGAACTAGCCAGTTACCAAAACAACCAATTAAAATAGGCATAACCATAAAAAAAATTATAATAAAAGCATGAGCTGTGACAACTACGTTATAAATTTGGTCATCTCCAATTAAAGACCCAGGGGAACCTAGCTCTAAACGAATGATGACACTTAAAGTAGTCCCAATCAGTCCAGCTCAAGCTCCTGCTAATAAATACAAGGTTCCAATATCTTTATGATTACACGATCACAATCATTTTATATATGACACTTTTCATTTTTAATTTATATAAACTAAATTTATGTCAAACATTATTCAACATCCTTACCATCTAGTTAATGAGTCTCCTTGGCCCTTATTAGCCTCAATTGGAGCATTATTAATTACTAGAGGACTAGCTTCTTGATTTCATGAGCAATCCATAAACCTAATAATTATCGGCTTAATCTTAACGTTGGCTGTAGCTATTCAGTGATGATCAGATATCAGACATGAGGGGAGCTTTCAGGGGAAACACTCACTTTTAGTAGAGGTGGGCCTACGGTATGGAATACTTCTATTTATTGTCTCAGAAGTATTATTTTTTTCATCTTTTTTTTGAGCATTTTTTCATAGAAGCTTGGCACCTACAGTTGAACTGGGGGGATCCTGGCCTCCTGTGGGAATTTCCCCCTTTAATCCTTTTGAAGTACCCTTACTAAATACCTTAATCTTATTATCTTCTGGCCTAAGAGTAACTTGAGCGCACCACGCAGTAATAAGTGCTAATCATGACCAAGCTATTAAAGGTTTATTCATTACAGTCCTTCTTGGGGTTTACTTTACCGCTCTGCAAGCTTTAGAATATTTCGAAGCTAGGTTCAGAATTGCGGATAGGGTTTATGGGGCTACCTTTTTCGTAGCAACCGGATTTCATGGTCTTCACGTAATTGTAGGGACTTTATTTTTACTAGCTTGCACATTACGTATGCTTAAAGGGCACTTAAGCTCACAGCATCATTTTGGGTTTGAGGCCGCGGCTTGATACTGGCATTTTGTAGATGTAGTCTGATTATTTTTGTACCTAACTATTTATTGATGAGGGGGCGCCTAGCACTATAGTATATTATTACGTTTCACTTACAATGAGCCCAGTAGTTTAAAAAAAACATAAATCTTGTAAATTTACGTTCCTCGGCAAAATTTAAAAAAAATTTATTTTTACATAACCCACTGAATTCATGAATAGAGGATTAAGTCTCAGTTTATTATTTTTCAAGAGAAGTTTCTACTAAGAGTTAATAAGGTGCCAGCAGCTGCGGTTACACCTTTCTTTATTTAAATAACTCATGCATAAAGTAAAATAACAATTGGTCTAATAAATTAAATTATTTTACTGAAAAAAAATCTTAATACCCTCAGAAATCAGATTAGTACCTGACTACTACAATTTAAACATTAGGTAGTATAAGCTTAAAAACCTAATTTTTTTGAAAGTACTTATAGAGTTTAGAGAAACTTGTGTTTAGATGTTCCCCTATATTATTTAAAATATTTTAATTTATGCGTGGCTGTACAAGAAAATAAAAAATTTTAATTTTCGACCTCAAGTCTCATTTAATAAATATTTAACACATGAGTTGCTTTATTTAACTAAGTTAAATATAGGATTTAAAAGTACCTTAATTTTAAAAACCTTTTTTAGTATTTACAAATTGTCCGTCACTCTCTAAGGAGATAAGCCGTAGCAAAGTAGATGTTATGGAAATAGCACCTAAAATTTAATAATTTTTATAATAACTCTAAGACTAATATGACTTACTATTATCCTATTACAAAGACCTATAATATCAGCCTTGTCCCTATTTTTAACAGCAATCAGAGTATGCTGAGTATCTTGAGTAAGCTCTAGAAAATGGGCAGCTCTTACCATTGCTTTAGTTTATATTGGGGGAATGCTGATTGTAATTCTTTATGTGTGCTCACTAAAAAATGATGCTAAAATTCTCCCAATAAAACTAAATCTTATCCTCACAATTTTACTAATAAGTATAATATTCTATGTTGTCCCGTGTGTCCCGGCTCCTACAGCAGAATCCAGCAAATCAAGAGCAATAAGAGACTTATTCTACGAAATAAATAGAATGGCCTTAATATTTCTTGCAATTCTTTTAATTTTTATTCTTTTTATTATTATGGAATCATTAGAAACCTTTAAAGGGGCTCTTATTAAAAAATTTTAATTATTATATTATGGCTACTTCTTATTTGATTCTCGCTCCCTCTGCTCCCCTGACTGCCAATCCTTGGAATTACTAGGGTTATAATATTAATTTTTAGAATTATTTTAGCCAATAATATTATCTCCTTATTGTTAACCTTAGAGTTTACAGGACTTCTGATTTTAGGACAATTAATCTCTATAAGCAGATTACTATCTTCAGGGGCCTTAGCTATTAATACTGCTATTGTTATACTAGTCAGAGGGGCAACCTTAGGACTAGTAATTCTTGTAAATCTTGGGCATCGTGACTCTTCGAATCTATCATCTTTAATATTAGTTATTAGGTTAAAAAAACCTTGAGCCTTCAAAGCTCAGATTATATTTTATTGCCCCATAGTTTAGTATATTTTATTACATTTGATTTCCAATCAAACTCTGTCTGGCAGATTAGTGCATTGGGCTTAGGCCCCAAATATTACTCCAAGAAATAAAGTTTTTACCTTTAATCAGGCCTATGCCCTGGATAATACCTCAAGTAGCCCCAATATGATGATTAATATTGTTTCTTTTCTCCACTTTTCTTGTCCTTAATACATTAACTTATATTTTAATAGTCAATGAGTAATCTTTTTGCAGCTTTCAGCCCTCAGGCCATCCTCAATATGCCTTTAAATTGAGTAAGATTAAGCATTCCTATAATTCTAAGATTCTCGTCCCCCTGGGTAGCTGGGTCTACAATATTATGTGCAATTAATAATCTATTAAAATGAATCAAAAATGAACTTATTCCCCTAGTTAAATCATTCTCCCTGCATAGAATAACTCTAGTTAGTCTCTCCCTCTTCTGGGTAATTATCTTATTTAATATTTCAGGATTAGTGCCATTCGTTTTTACCCCCTCAAGCCATGCTAGTATTAACCTTAGTCTAGCTTTGCCCCTATGAGCAGGGCATATAATTCTTGCTCTAATAAAACAACCCATATCCTGTGCTACCCACTTAGTGCCTAGAGGTGCCCCTGCCCCCCTGCTTCCGATTCTAGTAATAATTGAACTTATTAGTTCTATTATTCGCCCTCTTACTTTAACTGTTCGTCTTACAGCCAATATAATTGCCGGACATTTACTCCTTACCCTCGTGGGCGGGGGGGCTAGAAGTCCCCTCTCTCTAATCAGCATTCTAGTAATCTCAGGCAGAATTGCTTTAATAATTTTAGAAAGCGCAGTTGCCTGTATCCAGGCTTATGTCTTCACGGTTCTATCGACCCTCTACCTAGAAGAAGTAAATTCTTCTAATATTATATTTTAGAAATCTTAACCCATAATTAACTCTCAAGCCCCCAACCCAAGAATTTTTTTGGTGCATCAAAAAACCTCCAAAACTTTCCATCGTCTAAATCTCGAAAATAAGTAAATTTCCAAATATGTTTGCTTGTAAAAATACTACCCTATATTTAGAATAAATTGATACAATATAACTTAATCTTTCTAGAAAGAAATTAAAGAATTAAATTCTATTTTCTGCCTCAATTAGACTCTACTAAGATAAGCCTAGTAGTTATTAATTAAATATTAAAATAAGAATTAAATCTTCCTAGTATTAACACAACCAATAAAAAAAATTTATTAAACCTTTCTTCTTTTATAACTTAAATTAATGAACTTATTAGTAAATTTACGCTCCTAAAATTCTAGATAATATTTTACCTATTCTAGACTAGACATTAAACAAAAATTCAACTATTTGCTGCCTGTTTCTCAAATACTACGCCAGTTTCTGGCAACATCTGCCCTATGTTTATTAATGGCCGCAAAAGTGCTAAGGTAGCATAATAAATAGTTTGATAATTGCATTCTTGGATGAAAGATGAGCCATCAAATATATGTTTTTTTAGTTTCCTTGAAATTACTCATGAAATGAAAATGTTTCAATTATTTGGAAAGACGAGAAGACCCTAAAATCTTATTCACCATAAAATTTTAAAAAAGCTAAATTTAGTTGGGGCAACTCTTATATTTATTTCTAATTAAAGACTTACCCTCTTAGTTTTAAGAAAAAAGATACTTTAGGGATAACAGCACAATTTAGATAGTAGCTCTTATATAAATCTAAGCCTGTGACCTCGATGTTGAATTAAGAAACCCTCGGCGCAGAAGCCTACGGGGGTAGGTCTGTTCGACCTTTCTCTCTTACATGATTTGAGTTCAGACCGACGCAAGTCAGGTTGGATTCTATCTTCCAAGTTACTAGAAGATAGTAGTACGAAAGGAACCTCTCTTCATTTAACTTATACGGCTTAAACCTTATTAATAGATTTAATGCTCCCCCGACTATGGAGAGCCTCTCCCCCACGTAATACATATAAATAATATAAATATAAACCTAGAGGTTTAAAGGCTTACTAACTTAGAGATACGCCTTCTATGTATATGCTTCTGTGGTTACATGCCCTAATTCTCCAGCAATAAAGATAATACCATAGTGCCTTAACGGCATGCCAAATGTTTTGGCATTAATTGCTGAAAGGTAATTGTGGGCCATAATCAGTAATTGAAAAAATAAAGGACTCATTTTACTTTAATGGCCCAATTGCT
>JAAUXU010121086.1_pt1 | contig 26431 bp, 29 predicted proteins | sample 7278151 | NCBI WGS metagenome assembly JAAUXU01 (sample SAMN14350113, study PRJNA611818) | marine sediment metagenome | isolation source: surface marine sediment (1.8m) | place: French Polynesia: Moorea | collected 2018-08
CCCCCCCAAATGGGTTCACATAAATTAAGAAAAAACAAAAATGATGAAGTTGCAGTCCAATAGTTTTCTTCTAAAATAACCACCCCAGTTTTTGACTCCATCTCTTGCAAAAAAGTTTTACTACATAAGTTCAGTACATAACGAGGTGTTCAGATTTGGAAGGCAAAGCAAAACATAATTTGTTTTCAGTTTCATTCAACGAGAGAGCTTCAGTTTAGCATCTAGAAAGTAACTGAGCTGGTCCACATCAAAGTTGAACTAATATCTATATGCACTGTGTTTATAAGACTTTGAACGGGAGGAGACCCCCGAAAATGATTAGTACTTTAATCCATTTGAGTCCTGGTCCAAACATGGCATGCCACAAGAGACCAAAAGCTTGGTTCTGTTTAAATTATATGTTCAGTCTTAGCGCATCCCCATGTGTGACAAGGTAACATTAGAAGCTCGATTGGTACTTACAAAAAAGGGCCCTTAAGGAACCGTACGAGGGGAGACCAGCGACCAGCAGAGGGAACCCTCTGACTTTACCCTAAAGAAGAACCCTGCGGGCGGGTTCCCGTTCTCTACCTTCTCTTCTACTGCTACGAACTCCATCATAGTACATTTTTGAGTTTGTCTTTTTCGATATCCCCTCTATCAGACATCATTGCTCTACCAGACATCAGTGCTCGACTGCGCTTCCGCCCAGCACTTTCCTTGTCATCGTGGTGTTTCGTCGAGTAGCGTCTTCATTATGCATGCACTGTTTTTATAAAACGCACTGCGTATGTAGGTGCGGAGGTTTTTTTAACCCAACGCTGAAGCATTTAGTCTTGCGTAGCTTCTGTGAGGTTTAGGATGTCTGAAGACTGAGGTGAAAACAAGGTAAAAAGATCTTCTCCCTGAAAATGTGAAGAGAAAGTTCTTCTTTGACTTTTTCATCAGGTCACCATGTCGGTGACGCACCCAGGGGAATTTTCCGCGGGAAAGTTTTCCTCGTCACTCTCTTACTGACATTGTCAAGAGCCTGGTGTTTCACGTTATTATAGCGATATCGTCTTGTGACTCGTTAAGCAGTGTTGTTGCTACTCGCCCAAATGATAAAAAACAAAATCAAAAGTTCTTTTCTTCAAGGCAAAACAGCCCCCATCCCCACAGATCAGTCTTCCAAGTTGTACTTTTTCAATCTTTTCTGCAGATTTCCAGCGAGCCCAAATCTCCATAGAGTTTGAGCATGGATCTGCTTCTGCTCCTTCGTCTAGCCCTCATTCTGAGACTGCAGCAGAAGGCCGCCAAAAAGACTCCTGTCAATATCTCGACGTCAGTTCACCGAAAACCTGGTTAGTCACAGATTTATTGACTGTGTTTTCTTTGAAGTGTCGACGATTTCTCAGCTCCACGTGTTGTGAGCTGACAAGTTCCAATCTCCAGTGTTTCAAGAGAGCTCTGGGAGTGGGGAATAGCATCATATTATGTGCTATGTTAAATGTTACATTGAATTTCCTGCTCTCCATCGTCGACACTCGCAAGGTGTGCGACGGAGCAGGCAGAAGTCTCAAGATAGACGTGCGGCGATGCACTGCATGCACTGCCAGACCAAAAGCAGTGACTTCTCTCTCCAGTACGCTTGATACATGAGCTAATGAGTTAATGACCTTAGCTGCCAGTGATTATGTGACTGAGTTTGCAATCATCGGCGTCGCTGAACTCATTGTGCCAACAGTTTCACAGTCACTGACACTTTTGGTCTTGTTCCCTGACACATTCCTGTTGGTGTTTGATTTGTTGACTCATTACTGGGGGCGGAATTTTTCGGTATCTTCGTCCCAGTCTCCTTATGTCGTCACACTGCACTCCATTAAGTCGATGGTCAGCAAGTGGTATAAGCAGTCTAGAAGAGAGTCACCTAAAAATCCCCACTCTACCCATCACCCTCACTGAAGGTACAGAGTTAACGTCGACCTTTCCAAAAATAAGAGTCAACTGCATTCGCGACAGAATAGATCCAGTAGTGGAAGTGAAGGGTTAGTCTTTCAAAAATAGTCACACTCATGTAAAACCTGCTTCTGGGTATCTCTGAATTCTTGCTTCATCTCATGTTGTTGAGTTCCTTCAGAGGATCGGAACGAATCTACTTCAATGACACCTGACAACGATACCCAAGGAAGCGGAAAGGACGAAGCTAATCTTTTTATCCACCCTATTTTGCCAGAGGAAATGAGAAGTTCACAAGGTGAGGTAAATGATACCACCAACGATGAATGAAATGTGTGAATCTTTTACGTTACAGTGCTTATGTAAATGTGACACTTTCAAGAGCAGGAAAAAAGTGTTTCACAGTGTGCGACACCATCGATGCTCCGTGGCGACTTAATTTGACGTGAAGGAGGTTTATAGGCTTGGCACTGGAACCAAATCTAGATCAATCTCAATGCAAGTTTTCCGGTGGCATGAAAATTTTCATTAGAAGTCTACAATCATGATGGAAACTCAATCAAAAGCGACTGCAAACAAGGTAGAAACATGCTGCAATGTCAGACAAAAGCAGAAGTTTGTGAACTCCGAGTTTGAGCAGTCCTGAAGGCAACGATGACGGGGGTCGTTCCACCCATGATGATTGAAATGATGAAGGGGACAAACAATAGCATGTGTCACATCCTAAGAAATACACTCTGACTATGGTTATAGAGGAGCAGATCTAAAGCAAAAACCTTTCTTCTGGACCATAACAAATGCAAAAATTGTCTGTTTTGCTCTAGGCCTCATTCGTGATTGGCGCTGAAGTGGCATGCTTCTTGTTTTCAAGTTTACTCACTTGAAGAACTCAAACATGCTGTAAAATCCACTCCTTAAAATGGAGCATCGATGGTGTCGTGCACTGTCAATAACCAGTACGTTCCAGTCAAAGGTATGATCTGAAACCACTGCATTATACTTCACCTTAGGTCAGGTTAGGTTTATGTTACGTTAGATTAGGCAGCCATTCAAAAGTCTGCTTCCTGAAGGTGGTGGTAATTATCATTCTGTAACTCACTCGCTCGACCCCAAAACCCGCCAGAAAAGTTAACAAAAATGAGGTCAAAAACCACAAGATGTCCGTTTGTTTTATGTTAGGCCCTCCCCAAAGTCATGACCATAACCGGTGTGGGGTCTGACAGTAACCGATATGCTTCACTACATAAACTGTTCATTTGGCCTCCGAATTGGCCGACATTTGCTATACGGACAATCCGCCTATGGCGACAACTTTCTTTCCCTACGTATAGTACGTACATAAACAGTGTCGGGGTTCCGTATGTACCCGCAATTTCGTCCCGTCCCGAAGGATTCGCTTCATCCGAGGACCACTGTCTTTTTTATGCCCAAGTGATTTTGAGTGACATTCATCAATGTCCACTGTACGGGATTCATTGGCTGCTGTTTTGTGCTCGCAGAAACACCCAAGGTGGAACTGGAAGAGGTGGGATCACTGGCACGTGAAAATGGAATCGTACAAGGAGGAAACGAGGAAGAACAGGTGAAGAAACATAACGTTTTGTTCTGTCCTTTGGTGCTTGAACAGCCTACGCTTTGTCTAAGACGTACAGGAAACATTCTCTTTGTCAAACCATTGCTCCCCTACCCCAAATAGTCAGCTGCTCTACCAAGCAGTCACAAATTCAGAGTGCAAAAATCACGACAGGGTAGATCGTTGGAGGCACACTGAAATATATCCTGCGCCTTGGACTGCAGAAATTGTACTCTTCAGTGCTGCTCTGAGGCGTACTTTCTGCATCGTTGCTTTATCTGGTGGAGTGATCTTTTGAGGCCTACACTAAATGAAAGAGAGAGGACTTTGAGTAAGAATTTCTCTCAAGGATTTCTTGCTGCAAAAAAAGAATTATAGTGACAGTACAAGAGTCCCTCTTTGGAGATACAAAGCAGAAGGAGATTCACTAGGGTGAAGCCTATGAATGCCCACGTAGAAATTTTCACTGCGGAATTTTTACTATGGAGCTTTCAGTTGAAATGTCCCAAAGTCAGTCAAGAGAATAACAACAGTCATCTGCGAACCACCGCCCTCTCCTGTCTGTTGGCATTGATGTTGGTGGGAGTGGTGGCCTTGGTCTTAGTCTTGGCCTTGAGGAGGACCAGAGGAAGGACGTACAGGTGCGTAGTTTCGGGCAATGGGCGTCGATGAGAACCAAACATATTCCTCGCAAAAGTAGGACTGAAGAGGAAGACGTGCCTGCACCTGGCACATGGTTCCAGGAGTTGGAAGCGAAGCTCACTGTGGAAGAGGACAGCAACACCTTGGAAGGCCAGTGGTTGGGACAGGAAGCGGTGGAGAAAGCAAAGTAATGACTCGTTGAAGAGTTCAACGACATGACAGACTTTTCTGATCTAAGTGTTTGGCCATATTAGCTAATTACTTTGCTACCTCTTTCGGTCCTCCCCAAAGTCAGATCCCAACCCTTTACTTCTCGATCCTCAGGAAGAACAGCAGTATGGGCTCAGAGCGAGCTCGACGCGTCCCAGGAGCAGGAAGAGGAAGACGTCTGTCCTGTGTTAATGCACAAAAGGTCAGACAAAGAGACCAACGGGAGCAAGGGGGACAGCAACAGCAACAGCAGCAACAGCAGCAGCGTCCAGTGGTGCCAGACAGAAGACAAACAAAGGCTTGACCTTGCGGGGCGTAGACGTAGGTTGACTTGGGAGGCAAAAAAAGAAAATGTCCGAAGAGCAATGGGAGAGATGAACAAGTTAGGAGCAAGAGCACTCAAGCAGGAAATTGCCTTAAATTTACTGGTGCAAACATGAGTTGTATGTAGAGAAAGACTTCAGTTGCATCCAACCCGCGTCCTGGCACCATTAGCTAAGATGAGAGCTGTAATACTTTCATAGATGGGGAAAGCAGAAATTGGACCTTCCCAAAACAGGCGCGAGAAGTAGTCCTACAATCTGACACCACTGGGGAATGGGTTGGGAAGCCGTACGCCGCAGCAGATGAACTGGAGCCGAGTCTGGAAGGCGTTTGCCAGCGCGAAAGCGACATTTGGGTCGATGTTGAGTGCCAGCACGTGGATAAGCGTCGTCGGCCCAGTCGCGGCCATGGCGTGGTGCTGGGGTGGCTCGATGCTCCACGCAGGTGGGGCTCACTGCTGCGCCAGCTCCGTCGGGATGCAGAGTCTCAGGGACAAGAACGAGGACAAGAACAGGAACACCGAGGTAGGCAGGAACGGCAGGAAGGCGTGGAGACCTCCCCGGCACCCTGGCCAAGGAGACTGCTGGATTCCTGGTTGACGTCGGGAGCCGACTCTCAGCAGCCGCCCTCCCGGAGGCTTTCTCATTTCTTCCACCATGTCGGTCAAGGCTACCTCCAAACAAATCCATGACAGCTTTGAGTAACTTACTAATGTGTTCAATTGCTGGAGGACGAAGGCCCTCTCTGCGTGCCAATACAGTGTGAGTCGTAAAAAAAGTCTCAAGAATGTCCAATGTCAAAAATGATTAGATTTGGTACCAGAACGACCGTAGCAAAGGAAGCTTTTTTTGACCCACACTGTACGAAAAACTTGTCATAAGATGTGTGGCTACGTTGCACTCATACGTTTAGAGATTTTTTTGAAGGGATGCATGTTAAAGCTTTGCTGCTTCGGTCAGGAGACATCGGATGCGGCTCAAAAACTGAAAGACAGAGAGAACAAGGGTTTTTTTTCCTTACCTGACCATATTATGCAGGTTGTTGCAAGCTAGTGCGTATCCGGCGGTGATGACGACGGTGAGGCCGATGGCAATGACCAAGATCAACGCGTGGATTGACATGATGTGACTGGGGACCTTCTCCAACACATAGGGTCTATTAGAGATGTACAGAATTGACGACTGACAATCTACTTCAGCTATTTTATGTGCTTATAATTATTGGAGTAGTTTGAAAGCGGCAGCTTCGTTGAGGTCGGGTGGGAATTGGCAGTAGGGATAGTTGTATGTGGACAAGTCTTCTTTATTTTTGAAAATCTGGTATACCACGTGCGCTTGACGTTTCATAACGCCCTCTTCTTTTTGGCCATAACTATTGTGTGGATTGAGGTGTAAAAGTCGTTCACATTTCTCGGAACACCAAGAATCTCCTTTGAAATCAAACTGATCTCATCACCAATGCATCCTTTTGGTCACCCTTAGGACCACTCGGTTGTTCACTACGCAGTTAAACTTCTATGTTGTAAACTCTGCTACGTAAAAAAAACTTTCCCTTTATACTGTGAAAAGAAATATTTGCCTTAGAGCAAAATTACATAACCGTTGGGTTTCCATAGAGGGGTGAACCACTTCTGTCGCTCAATCCAGTTAAAAGTTGAGGTAAAAAAAGAAGTGCACACTGTACACGCACCCACACACATCAAATAAGGTATGCTACAAAACGTTGAGTGAGAAGTGCGCATAGTAGTAGTCTTTTGGAATTCCTCAGCGAAATCATAACATTTCGGCAAGCGGCCAAAACCTTTGGCAGACTCTATACAATTTTCTTGAAGAACTATCTGTCAAAGTAGCCTCAAAAATCAAGTATAATTTTCCTGATGTGTGGTAAAACTACTCTCTGTATGGTTGATTTAGTTAATGACTGCTAGGTAACTGATGAAAATTGATGATGCAATGCCGTCTATGACATGACATGTCTAACCTTTTGCATACATTGAACAAGTTCGTACAAATTTAACAGTGTTTAAGTGTTACAGGATTTAATTTATGCTAATTTATGGAAGCTTAATGGAGTACCAGTTCGTGTTAGTCTCATGAAAATTTATACATGGTTTACATGCAGTCATTAAATTTATCATACAAAGATCAGTTTTACTGCACATCCCAGTAATTTTCCCGCACGAAAATTACACTCTCCTCAAAATTATAGCTACGCCATGTATGCTGTACATACTGTAATGCGTAAAATGTGTGAACATCATCACGATCGATCAAGAGTATTGGTCTTACCCTTGTGGATGGTGTCCCCTAAGTCTCACGAACGTGCTCCAGCTGATCCACATGAGATAGAGGCAACCCACGATGACCCCGAGGAAGATGTAGGCAACGAGGTTACACGCTGGAAGTCATTGCGGAATCTTAAGTATGTACGTATGTGAAGTAGGGGAACGAATGCTTACATGCATAGTGTCCGTAGAATAGTCTGTTGTTCTCTCCTTGCGAGGAGAACAGGAGGCACTTGGACTGCGGGTACACGTGCCAGATCATGGGCACCGACGCCAAGAAGGCGAACACCAACGCCACGAAGTAGAGGATCATCAGGGACACCAGGCACCGACCAACTTGGACCACGGCCATGATGTCTGACAATCCTGCCATGTAACATTGTACTCGAACTTGCCAATCGCAAAGTTACGTTATTATTCAAAGTTACATTTCTTGCTTTGACTGATTTGCAGAGGGCCCAAGTTACAAAGGGAGTCGAAGTTACGACAATTTTTGCCTCTGACCGAAGAATTTCGTAACTTGGAATCCCGACTGACTCGTACATTGGAGCCCTTGCAGACAGACACATAGACGTAAAATATCGTCTCACTGATGCAGTCTTAAGTAAAAGCAAAGCCATGTGAAGAAGACATTTTAAGGCTCCAAAAAGGACCTCAATAACTCGGATGTGAAGAGAGTTTCTCCCTTGTACCACGTCTAAAATTTAAAGTTTTCTATGGTAAGTTTGGACAGTCAAAAAGGTCTTATAGCAGCGCTGCAGCAGTATTTCGGAGTAACAGCATATAGACTAGCAAGTTCCGGATTATAGGCCCACCTTGGGCCCAGCATGAACTGACCCAATAAACCCGGTTTCCCTGAACATACTCGTCAAAACGGCGTCGTAAGAGCAAAAACAACCCGAGCCCGGTCCTATTTGCTTCCAATCTGGATGAGCCCGCAAAGAGCATTGTACAAGCTGAGTCTGACCTCGGAGCTTATTGCATTGCTCTTGACCCCTTACAAATAGAGATCTTAAGGCTCCTTCTGCTTTTTTCAGATCTACAAATGTGACTGCGTTTTGATGGTCTTGGATTTTTTACCGTTGCTTTGGCGTCTCCGGTCGTATCCTTCTTGCGACTCCAGATGACCAACAACCTCTCTCAGCCGGAGCTTTTTAGAGTGTACACTTTAAACGCACCAATTGCTTAAAAATTGAAGCCTCTGCGCCACAAACTTTAAACTACTCTGCTGCCTATGAATGTTTGAAGGAACAACAACCTCTTCAGCTGTCGCTCCTGCGCGAGACACAAACACACGCCCTAAATCCAGGTATGACTTGGTGAAGGCAACAGCGGCGGCCATGGCAGTAACCTTGGTTCAGGTGGCGTGTCAGGCAGGTCGAACACCAGAGACTTCTTTACGCAGGGGAGGGAAAGGACGGTTAGTTCATAGCCCCGATGACCTCAAGATGGAGGAGACCAAGAACATCCCCAACAAGTCGGTCATTGCAGACGAACACCTGCTGTTTCGTGCCTAAGCAATGTTGTCATCATATGGACTTCACGCACGTTTTGTCGACGTATAGAAGTCATGGAGACAGAAGATTATCTTTGGTTGCGCTCAACGGTCTGACTAACTCATCATCATGCGTAGTTGCTGGTCGTCAGCACTCACTCAAGAAGCAGATATACTCGGTGCTTTCCACTAGACTTTACTTTGTGACTCATGAGTAGGAGGGGGGAATATGTATGACTTTTCGGCCACGCACGACCGAAAAAGGTCAAAAGCGTGCATACGTTTAGGTGACGTTTTTATGCATTGTTGGTGTACTGTAATGGGAACGCAGTGTGTACAAAATGTGCCAAAGCAATGCCAAATACGCACTCAGAATACATTTGGATGTTGGAAAAGACATCCCTATATCAATCAAGAACCAAGGACAGAATTGGAAGACCGTTGCATCCTTTAGTCGCGACTTCCTTTGAAAGTCTTCTCATTTTAGGTGTTCTCTATTTTCTGTCTTTGTGGCCATTGCAGTGTTGCCAGATGGCGGTTCGGCCAACCAGATTTTGCGGTTTTGAGGTTTGTTTGCCACCAGGCAAAGACATTGTTTGCCGGGTGGATTGTGAAATTCTGGCACTTCTCTGTTGTTTTTTCTTTGACGGAAATATTGATTTTGTTTTTAACGTTATTGCACACTTCTCACATCTTCGGGAAACAGTGAAAATGATCAGAGCAGAAGCGGATTCTATCAAGTCAACAACAAACAGACACGGACGAAGATGTCTTGCTTGAGAGTCCGGTTCTCTTTTAACCTGATACAGCAGGTCCCCCCCGGGTCCTTGCAGAGGCACCCGGTATTACTCGGGTTATGAGAACTAAACTCAGATTTGAACATAAATAAAAGAAAGTACAAATTGTGAGCCCTGTCTGCACGCTCGGTGTCTTCCTCATGCTCTGCACCATTCCTGCGTTTGGCTTCGTCCCCACTCACTGCGCCATTCATGCACTCGGTGTCGCGCGTGCGCTCCGTCTTGCTCAAGTCATCTCAGAGTATTGTTTTTTCTTCAATCCACTGATCAGCGCTAAATTTCTCATTTAAAAAAAGGCCACAAAACAGTTGATAGTGCTTTACTTTTGGTCCTCTGCTTTGTGGTCCCCCCACCAGTTCGGCAAACAAGGTTGCACTTGAGAAACACCAAGAGACAGCTGAAACTTGTCCAAGAAAGCGATGTGAAAATGTCGGCATTGTGAAAAATTGAGCGTTCCGAGAGCAAAAGTGAATGTTAGTTCGGTTTTAAAGGAGAGCCTCAGCTTTCCATAGCGAGGCGAACCACTTCTGTTGCTCCATCCAGTCAAAAGTTCTGGTCTCACAAAGTTGGTCACATTGAGGAAAAATATGGTCTGCCTGCTTCGAGAGCAACTGGACGGTTAGTCGAGGTGTAACTTTTTTACAGAAAATTTTGGTGTGAAAGTTATACTGATCAGATCTTAGTAAAACCTGTGGGCGTTGCTGGCTGAGATTCATGAGCAGTGAGTTCAAACAATGAAGTTCAAAGATATCTGGACATCTGGAAAGAAAAAAATTACTTTAAAACGTTAGTCGCGACCTTTTCTTTCCTTGTCTTCTGGACTGTATGGTTAGAAAACAAGCAATCGTTCAGCAACAGTGCACAAAAGTTCGGTTTTACAGAAAAGGTTCAGTTGCTCGTTGAGATGCGAACCACTCGCCTTGAAGACTTTGTCAATACTTGGAGACGGGGACAGGGCGCTGAAAAGTTACCGGCTGCCGCCCTCTCCGGCGCCAACCCGAGGGGTTGCTGGGAAGATGTAATGTGCCACACCTTCCTATATCGACAGCAAGACAGATATCTCTTCACGAAATAGAAAGTCTAAACAGTCTTTCCATTGTCTTGAACGTCTTGATACATCATCTTCTATGTGTGTGCAGATGCATTCGTGTGTCATGCATTAATGTTCAAGGGTTGGACGACAATTGGGCAATGGCTTATGTGCATTTGGATGGTAGGTGATGTGTTTCCAGTAATTGCCAAGTTAACCTTGCTTGTAATGTGGATCTTACACTTGCGCTAGGTTGTCCAGATGCTCTCTCATGAATTGGATCCCGTGCATGACACGTGGGCCCACAGGATCCACCCCTCTTCAGCGATATAGATATCAAATAACACAGAGGCATTCCCCGAGTTTTTACCCTGACCAGACGCTGCGAAGGATGTGTAAAAAGACGAGTTTGTACTAGTGTTACCGACGCTTAAAGCAAATAAACGTTGTCCATCACTGACTAAGATACAAATCTTTACAGCATGCATGCATCTGTGAAAAGTGCTCGAAGAGCGCTGTGCATGGGCCATAGAATGTAATCGGTTTAATCTTATTCAGAAAGGGGCATTGATAACACTTTTCACATGCAGTATCCCCGCTATCGGCCTCACAGTGGCGTGAAACTCAAGATTGTACGACGAATGGAGGTCGTGCCCGAAATTTGAGAAGAAATGGCCTCACTCAGTATTTTAAGTGTTCATGCATCACTCACTCACAAAATATTGATGCATCTTTTTAGATGCTACTCCTACTACTAAAATGAACAGTGCTAAGCAATGCGCTGCAAAAGTAACGATAGCCGGCCTTATGCTAACGTAATAGTGAACGCTTTTACGAAAAAGTTCGATGAAACGTGCAACACTTTCATCGTTCACAAGGAATGGTGCTGTAGCTATGTGAAGAATGCGTGGTGTTATGTAAAGACATAGTACACGTATATTTCCTCTCCTTACTCAACATTAGCTATCTGTAACTTGTTTGACGGAAGTGCGCTTTCTAGTCAGCTTTCGATCCTCAAGACATTATGGGAAAATGATCGTTCATGATGTGTTTTCATTAGGCTTCTTCTCTGACTGCCAGTTCCTCGTTCCCAATGGGAGCCCCACTTCTATGTCACGCAGTATGAGCAGAAAAAAGTCTCTCCAGCAGACTTGGCCGACTGAAGAAGCTGCCAGGTGTCGACGGTGACAGATCTACCCTGTTACGTGTCCAGGGAGAAAGTTGTTCACGACAGCAGAAAGCAACACTGCTGATGTACGAGGCTTTTGTGTTGGCTGCACGAGCTACACATGTAAATGAGAGTGTCTTCCTTTTATCTCGGTGCCTCGAGGATCTTTCCTCAAATGCAGCTTCTCTTTCTTTTGCTCCTCTGATTCGTTTATGGCACGTTTCTCCTCTGAGTTCCATTTTGAAAAGCATTTTGTAGGCAGCCAACATGCGATGCGATGTATTCGGACCCTTTAGTCAGTGAGTGTTCGTGGCAACGGCGCAGGAGTGTGGATGGATCCACGTCCATGCGTCGGCCTACTCCATAACTGCGCCATTCAATGATAAAGCAACAGCAAAGAAAGGTTTGAGGAAAAGGTTCATAAGCTCATTTCTTCAGCCACTGTTCGGGAAAGATGCACAATGCCGGGCCACGTCAATATCTGTATCTGGTATGCTTAGTCAAAGGAGTTCGTCTTCCTTTGAGTGAAAGTTACGACCCCTTCACGTTACGTCACATCGCCCTCCAAATCGTTCTTTGACACACACTCTTTGGAGTGACTTTGAACTGAAGTTTTTGCCCAAAGCGATAGCATTCAAACCCAGACTGGAGGATCCCAGTGTTCATGAAGAGGTAGATCCTACGTGCAGGTTTCAATCCGCACAGGCTCCCTGAAAAGTACCACAAACTCATAAGGATTGGGGAAAACTGCTCAATTTGGAATTTCCTGGTACTACGAACAAAGACGGTTCTGACTTTGAATTATGGCTTGAGAAAAGAAGAACTTGTGAAAACGATGAAAAGGCACTGTTGACAAAGGACGTGCAGGCTTACACTGACTGACATTCGTGGCTTTAAAAGGCCTCTGGTAGCTTGAGCTAAGAAATGCTCACCTTTGGTAAAGGGACTTTGGTCGAGGCTGCCACTAGAGGGAAGAGCCTGTCCGAGTGGACCAGGCCTTCCACGGACTGGTCGCACTCCTGTAATTGCAGTCTTGCACTTTCATCGTGGTTGGCCTGCTGTGGTTGGCCTGCCTCAAAGTATCTCGGTCGGTGGACCTCTTCAACGTGATTGCAGGAAAACTCCTGGTCGACGGCCAAGGCCGGGGGCGACTCCAGGTCGCCGCGGCGGCCGAACTGACCTCTCCTGGAAGCCCTGAAGTGAGAAACGATGCGACAACAACGTAAGGCCAAGAGTGATGCGTTAGATGAACTGGTGCAGTAACGTATGGACAGGGGTTTCGACATTACCATTTTTTTGGTAATTAATTGCATTACTCATTACGTCGCAGAAAAAGTAATTTCATTACCTCATCATTACTTTCCAGGATAAGGAGCAACATTCGCTTGCTGAGTTCTCACATGTTTGCCATCTGGGGGTGGGGGAAAAGGCCCACTGGGGCTACTCCCAGCACACAGCTCGCCTAAATCGAACTGATGTGCGCCCCTCTAACAAACAAACAAACAAGGAGCAACAATACATTACTCATCACTTTTGCAAATTTTATTTCAATGCATGAGTGGCTACATTTCATGTAGTAACTTTTTTCTGACAGGCATTCGAGAGAGTCACTGACAAAGAGCAGTTGCAGGTGACGCCTGAGAGCTTCATAACAGACATTTGGCAAGCTCAGCAGCCAAATTTGTTAGAAGCGATAGATAGTAATGAGTAATGTTTTGAAAAGTAATGTCATTCCTTTACTATTCCTGATAATGTAATGGAATTATGTAAAATATAATTCATTACTTCGAAGTCATCACTTTAAGGCCCTGTGAAAGGACATACAGGGTGGAACGAAATCAGTCGAGCTCTTTGTCGTACGGCTCGAGGCCGGCTTTGCTGTCGCTGTCGGTGGCCATCCTGAAGGAGTTGACAGGTCAGGGACCAATTTGTCTTGAGGCAGCGTTGGGTTCTTCTACTACTTCTCTTTCAGGCCGACTTAGATGATGTCACGCCATGGAAGGAAGGTCAGATCCTATTCCACTTTGACATGGCAAGAATTTGCTTTCCTTTTGATGCGACACCCATTTATGCTACGTCAGATGTTACTTCTTGTCCCTAGAATTGTTTAACCTTTCATGATTTCTCTAGACGCGACTGCGCCAGAGACAGTCACAAGTTGTGTTCCTCCCTGTAGAGCCTTAAAGAAGTGCACTTTAGTAGAGTTCCGCCCTTTTTCATTAGATGAAGACATTGACACTAAGTGCCTATGCGCACTTTATGTTATGCGGCAACGCGATGGCGTGAGAAAGATGTCCTACAAGGACCAAGAAGTTTTCGTCAGTCATGTACCACTCTACAGGGTTTTCTAAGGCGAAATTACACTCTAATTAGTCCTTAAGGACTTTCACAGCATTCACATTTTTGCGCTTTTTCTCAGCGCCATCAGCAAGAGCTCGTTCTAAGCTTTTGTTTGGTTCTATGCTATTTGTTGTGATCATCCCAAAGTGTTCGAGATGGAGGCCTGTAGGCAACGGATTGTCGACCTCCACCATGCGGGAGTCCCTGCTACATGCATCGCTGAGGTGGTCAACTGCTCCGAGAAGACATTGTTTGCATACAACATTGTGGACAAATTCAAGGCCACCAAAACCATCCAGAGGACACCCCAGGGCTCTCCCTGCAACAAAAAGAGGACATCGGAGTTTTTGGAGCAGCTCAAGGCCAAGATCAAGGACAAGCTGGAGATCCCCATCAAGGTGTTAGCTGCAGACATGAATGTTCACCGGTTCACTATCATGGCAGGCATCAAGAATCTTGGAATGAAGTCCAGAACACGCCCCTGTCGCCAGCTGTTGACCAACAAGGAAAACCGGGTCAAGAGAGGCAAAATGATCCTGAATTGGTTGAAAGTAACGAGGTTCCCAGTGATCATCTTCTCTGACAAGAAGATGTTCACTGTGGACGAGGTCTCCAACTGTCGGAAAAGCAGGGTTATTTCAACCATTGCCTCTGAGGTGAGACATGTGGCCCGGACAAAGCATCCACAGGGAGTCGTGATGTTTGGGTGGTTGGGAGTGATGGCCAGAAGAAACCGGCCCACAGCTTCTCTGTGGGACTCACAATCAACCAGGAGGTTTATGAGCAGACCCTGGCTGAGGTTGTCAAGCCTTGGCTGGACTTGGTCTACCCAGATGGGGGTTACTGCTTTCAGCAGGACTCTGCCCCAGCTCACAAGGCAAAGAAGACCCAGAAGCGGTGCAAGGACAACCAGGCCAAATTCTAGCCTGCGACCATGTGGCCTCCACAGAGTCCAGATGCCAATCCTTTGGACTATATCGTCTGGAGTAAAATTGAGAGGAAGGCTTGCAAGACCTCTCACAAATGTTCATGACCTGAAGGCCAGCATCTCCAAGGAGTGGGACGCTATGTCTGAGGACTATGTGGAGAAAGTAATTAAACCGTCCTCTGCTTGCTCCCAAAGTTGTTCTTGATCAAGTTGTGTTATTCTGCCAAAAGTGTACTTTCGCCAACCTGTATTAAAAACTTTGGAATGATGCATGGTTCTTTTAGACATCATCAACTTTTTTCACCGCTGAAGACGTGTGAAAACCCAGAGAAACATTTATTTGACAAAAAAATAGCATAGTTACTCTCACGAGCAAATTTTACCGCTCATTTTTGTCGAAAATGGAATTTTCTTTCATGAAGCCATATTTTTTTGCAGTCCAATTGCACTTGCAGTAGTCATTCCCCAAAGAATTAGATATTTAAAGAATTAACTATTTATTTTTGTTATGTGAGGAAAGGCTTGCCAAAGAAACCAAAAATCAGTGAGAAGCAGTACAAAAATCAGTGAGAAATCGTACAAAAAAATCAGTGAGAAACAGTACAAAAATCAGCGAGAAACAGTACAAAAATCAATGAGACTCTTGAGCAAGTGATTTTTTTAAGAATCACTCGCTTCATTTCGTCACGTGGAAATGTCACTTTGTGAGAAACAAGTAGCCTTTTTCATTCATTTTTGTTTATCTTGCCATGTATGTTGTCAAACCTTCTAAAAATAGTCAGTCTAGGGCTGTTTTTTTGTGAAATTTAAAAGCACTGATTGCACTACAGGATGGGGCAGAAGTATTGAGAAAAAAGTTTGACACTAATTTATGAGTTACACGGTTCAAATTTCCCAGTTTTTTTGCATGTGCGATCTCAGCTGAATCAGCTTACCACTTTTGATTTAAAAACATTTTTGTTGTGCCGTTGCCATGAAGCCCCAGGAGCAAAAATGTAAAGTGATTGCAGAACTGTACTAGGCCGGCGGGGATGCCGCTTCAATCACCAAGGCCACAAAATACCCCCTCAGCACCATCTACAGGGTTGTTAAGGCCTTAAAGGCTGGCAAGAGCATCACCCATAAGCCGTGCGGTGTCCACAAGGCCAAAAAACAGACCCCCACCTTCTTGGCCAGCCTGAAGAAGTCCATCTTGGCCAACCTCATGGTCTCCATGAGGGTCCACACAGACAGGAGGTCCGTGAGCCGCAGGACGGTGGGCAGGGCCATGAAGGAGGACCTGGAACTCAAGTCCTACATCAGGGGACGTTGCCACCTGCTCACCAAGAAGATGAAGGCCACCAGACTGGAGAGAGGGAAGAAGCTCCGTCACAAGTGCAAGGTCAACCCAGGCATCATCAAGCTTTTTTCTGATGAGTCCATTTTCACCGTGGACGATGCCTACAACCCCCAGAATGACAGATGGATCTCTTCTACCAGAAAGGGCATCTCCCTCATGATGAAGACCAAGAAACCCTCCAAGATTCTCATCTTTGGCCTCATCACCAGCAACGGGAAAGTCATGCCAGCCCACATCTTCCCTCACAAGGTCACAGTCAACACATCCATATACTTGGAACTGTTGGACAAGAAGGTGATGCCGTGGTTGGCTGCCTCCTACCCACCCAACACCAAGTTCATGTGGATCCAGGACTCTGCCCCCGCCCATGTCTACAAGAAGTCCATGAACTTTCTCAACAGCAACTTCCATGTGGTGATCCAGCCAAAGGAATGGCCCTCCAACAGCCCAGACCTTAACCCATGTGATTATTAGTTATGGTCTGAGCTGAGGAGGAAGGTCAACAAGAAGCCCCATAACAGCTTGGGCCGTCTGAAATGGTCTGTGAGGAGGAACATGGCCAAATTCACCATGGCCGAGGTTGTCAAGGCATGCTCTGCCTTCATCAGGCGGGTGGACGAAGTTGTCCGTGCTGAGGGGGGTCATATTGAATGAAAACATGTTGTTTAGTATCAGCCCCATACATCCAGTCAATAAAACACCTCCAGAACTTGCTCTTGGTGATGAAGAATTATTTTCTGCCTGCCGAAATTATTTTCTCAATACTTCTGCCCACCTCTGTATCTGCGTAGAAAGCAAACGCACCGACGAAAACTTCATATTTGATGAGGGGACATTGTAAGGCTTTTTGGTTCATGCGCTGACTTCTATGATAGACTTACGAGGAAATCAGCAAGGTTCTTCCGAATGCAGTGATGTCGTTGATTGTGCAAGCAAGCATTATCTGGCACCATTTTCTCTCAATCACGACAACATTCAAAAACTATAGAAGAACCCTGGTAGTTTTGTAAAAACACCTTGTGGAAAATCAGGGCATGAGAAACATCTTATTCGCAGAACTAGGACATAGTTTTGGCCATCACCCAGGGCCCGAAACGTACATGAATGTTTAAAACAATGTAAGAGGAGTCAAATAAGTAGGAAAGTAAAAAGCTGAGGGGTTGAGCAAAAGACTTACTTTTTCATGCATTTCACTTCTTTCACCTATTTCAATTTTTTTTTCGTGTTTTTCCACTCTTGTTTCACTGGCCGAGCCACCGATGCCTTCTTCTGTGGTCCCGGGGAGTCTCTGCACGAAAATTCGAGGCCCTTTTATGCCTCTTTTCTTCTCTTGCTCACAAGAAAAAAGAATCCTTCAAGTTCATATCAGGTCACGCTGATGATGCATTCTAAAGTAGAAACAATCAGCCTTGATAGCGTGAATCATCTGTACGTGTGCGTGATCTACACAGTCATAGTCGTCGATGGAGAATCCTCGTTACTTCCTTCTCAGGTCAAAGTCAACCCTTCACTTTGAGTCCTTGAGTAAACAACGAAAGCTCCAGCGCGATGAGAACTGTTTATGTGCAGAACCAACACCAAAACACGTCACTGACGACGAAAGCCTTCGTAGTCTTGCTTCACTTACGTGTGCAAGTGACGAAAATAAAGGATCTCGACCACAGTCACCCAAGATCTTTAATGAAGAACAGTCACAGTGACCTTGTATTTTCCTGCTTTATTTGTCTGCTTTGAAACGGCCTGTAAATAACTTTTAGGCCGAACTGTAAGCAGTTCAAAAGTCATTTTCAGGCTGTTCGAAATCAGACACATGAAGCAGAAACATAAAACCCTTTTTCCTATTTTAGAGTACATGAATTTGTTAAAGAAGCAGCTTCGTCTCTACATAAAATTTGCGAAGATCCCAAAATTGGCAAGCTTCGAAATCTGTGTCACATGAAAGTTTAAAAGTTTGATTTCATGACAATTCTGTTATACGTGAAACCCTCCCTTCTGATGCAACTACTGCAAGAACTCTTACTGTTTTCCATTCCAAATTACATAAACTGGGAAGAAATACGGATGGTAGAGCAAGATTATCGCAATACAGTCTGAAAAGCTGGATTTTTCTTTAAGGTCGTGTCTTATTTCGTGTGAGCCCAAAATTGTGCGACAACATTATGTCGGGAACAGGGAAATCCACTTCATTCAAGAGATGGTGAACTTTGGAACTGAACTCCCTGACCTCGCCGAGGGACTTATATTTAAAGACTTTTTTTAGGAAAATTCTGGAAAAAGACCTAGGTATGTGTACAGTAGGACGGACCCCCTGTCCTTGGTGGAGTGCAAACATTCTGCCTTGGTGTACAAGTTGAGCACTTGAGAATGATCAAGACTTTGCTCTAACTGGCAGCAAACATGCAACTGCTACGTCAGGAAATCCACTCAGCTGGGCCAACGCTAGATCAAGAACTTGGTTTAACCCTTCATTATTGCGCGCATGCGATGCGATCACTCCAAACTTTCCCCGTCCAACGCTCGAGTATGTGAATGATCCAAGAGATGGACGAACAGAGCAGACAGACTTTTCCACCACTCTCCTCTCAACGTAATAGGCTTTTGTCTGGTGGAAACGTTGTTGCCTCGACCAATGCCTCAATCCTTTCTGGTCGCTGCAGTTGCCGATGTCTGTGGCCTCGACCATCTACAGGTGCTGCTGGATTCCAGCACGTGGTGAGCGTCAGTTCAAACACGAGTGACGTCACCAAAGGGCACGACTGAGATCTCGTCAGTGACGAGGAACTGATCAGTGAGAGGGGAAGTTCCAAGTGCGACATGATGGAAGTAGGGGGACTGACCTCATAAGAAACTCATAGGACTTTTTCATCCTATTGCTGTTTCCCCTGACGTCGGTGGTGGCGGTGCTGCGATGCATGACTCTGGTTCCGCTTCCACCGCCGCCGCCGCCGCCGCCACCGCCGCCACCGCCGCCGTCGCCGGAGTGTATGAAGGAGCGGCGGCGCAACAGCCGCAAAAACTTGTGGTCGAACTCGAGACGAAACTTCTCCTGCATGCACGGGTCAAAGAATCAAAGAATGGATAAGAAAGAAAATAGTGGACTTGATGCTACTAACGTTGTAGATCCCATAGATGATAGGATTGCAGGAACTGTTGCTCATGGCCAGGATGTGACTGGCCATCCAGATGTAGTTGATGCCGCGAAAGCTGAAACATTTTGTCCGGTCAGTCATGGACGAAACTTCCGCGACTTCTGCACACAGCTCACTCGAGTGGAAAGTCCAGGGAGGAGAGCAAATTGAACGTCTGAAAGGGCAACCAGCAGATGCCGAACATGAGGACGACAACGAAGAGCATCTTGGTCACTTTCTTCTTCTTGGCCAAGATGACCTCATCTCTCTGCTCGTCGGACTGGCCTGGCGTTTGCATCCCCCAGAGACTCTAATGTGTTCAAGAAAATCAATTATTTCTTCTGAAAAATAAAAGCAAGTTATAAAGGACACAAATGTAGGTCAATTTCATGAGTGTGTGTGTTTGTGAGAGAGCGGGACTCGATAGCATATCATCTTTCTCACTGATATGTGATCAGTGAGGAGATAGCCAAACACCCATTGGGTATGACGAACCTGAGACATTTGTTTGAAGGCTACATACGTAAAGTAGTCAATGTTTCTAGTTTATGTCGTATTAACAGCTATGCGTGGGAGGTAATGCTATATCGCATTCTTTCAATCACCAGCCTCAGCTGACGCTTTCTTCACATGTGCCATCAATCATATAGCATTCGTCCTACTTTCTTTTTGCATCAGACAATCACAGCTATTTCTTAAAAAAAACCATGACTTTTCACTCGTGTTGTCAAGGCCATTTTATAATACTCCTACTTCGCCCTGAAGGTAAGAAATGGCTTTTCCAACCCGAGCGAAAATGCATAAGTGAAAAAAAGTCAGTAATTTTTAAAAGATGTGATTTTCCCTTAGGAATTCACTTGTTCCACTTGGAGCATCTGAATTTTGCGCTCTCCAGAGACATCAGCAATCTCTCGTGAGCACTCTCGTGAGCACAGAGTAAAGTGGTGTCGACTGCTTGCCTTGCCTCAAGTCAGCTTATTTTATTCGACTTGCTTTTGGTGTCACCTGGCTGTCGGTCAGCTGTCCCCTCCTGTAGGTCTGGGACAGTTTAGGAGGTCATAGTCAGCAGTACCAGGTCACTACATGGCAAGTCTAACGGTCAAACTGTCACTTCATCCACCACAAAGCAAACTGGACGAAAGCTTTACCATTGCTGACCAGCTGGGAAGAATGTGAACTGAATGTGTCTGACATTTGCCAGTAAAACTCGAGTTAAGCACTTTATGCACGGTCTTAGGTGTCTGACTTGCAACGTCTAAAAGTAGAATGTGTGAAAAAAGTAACTGTGTTCCTGCATCATCGCTTTTCATGCTATAATTTTGGGACTTTCTCACGCCATTTTGCGTGTATTCTTTAAAGAACACAGGTTATCACCGCATACTGCAGCGTGTGTCAAAAAAGTGCATCGCAGAAGAGGCAAAGCAGTTGTTCAACCGTCACCAAAGTGGTGTTGCTATGCCCACGTGCAACGTCCATTTCGGGGGGGGGATGGTTTCACATTGTTTTATGCAGTAATTTCCTTTGACTTGCACTCATACCTATTATAATCGGTGGTGAAGGCTGTAATATTTTTTCTCCCATCCCAATTAGACGCGTAGGCATATTGCAGGCACGTGAAGTGTTAGCAGATAATATTGACCTTGGAATATCCAATATCGTTGGAACATCCATAGACAATGGCTAGGCTAGTGCGAACAAGGTATTTTTCTGGAAAATGATATGAGGTTGGCCTGGCCTCTCACAAAAATATTAGGATTTTACTTTAAAAAAATATGTTTTGAAAAGACCATTTCCTAAGTGCTCAACCTTTCATAACATACCTTATTTTTGTGTAAAGTGCCGAAACTCTTAACTGACTTGAGGTACAGAAGTGGTCCACCACTCTTTGGAACGCTAAAGCCGAACTAATATGCACTTTTGCTCTAGGACTACTCATTTTTTCATGTGGATGCTATGTTATTCTACAGGAGTTCTCGACATGACAATTCAGCTGCATTGTAAACAAATGGGGTTCTCAATGTGTGAGTACATATACGGTCGGCGTCAGAGGAGATTCTAAGCATTGCATAGGAGGATGAACCACTTCTGTCGCTCAATCCTGTCGAAAGTTACGGGCGCGGAGGAAGTGCGCATTATGTAGGAATATTGACAAACTTCTGGCTAAAATCCCACAAAGTAAATAGAATTGCTTTTTGGGTAACTACACGCATCATAATATGACTATGGCTTAAGACACTTTCCCACCCCAGCAAAACAAGACTGACCGCTTTGAACAAGTTGAAAGAAGACAACTCATTGATTGTAACGCCCCATTTCAACAATGTCTTGATGGTGGATACCCTACACCCAGAATTGGTCCTTGACAAGGACTCGTCCTCAGGAAAGGGGCCATCTTCGATGACTGGTCCTTGTAAGGGCAGGTCCTCAGAAAACTCATCCTCACAGGAGACTGAGCTGAAGAGTACTGAAGTGCATGTTAGGCCATTTTGTACAAATCCTATTTTTGCCCAGAAGTCTTGCAGCGAACATGTGCGTCGCGTCTTGACACTACCATAACTAAGGAGAACAAAGGACACTTTTGTTTTGCCTAGCGTTGTTCTCCTACCAGTGGAGTATTTTTGAGTCCGCCAAGGAGTATTTTTGAGTCCGCCAAGGATGGTGGCCAACGAACAAGTAGCTGTGCGTTATTAGGGAAGCAACAGCCACGAAGAGGCAGCTGCACTGCCACAAACCGTCTCTGTGGAAGCTTCTTGACTGCCTAATGGGTAGTACAAAGTTATTGAGAGAACAACGCACAAACAGGTCTGTAGGCGAACGAAGAAAATATCTGGAACTAAGTTTAACCCAGAGATTAGCTGCAGCAGCTAAAATGTATTCCCAAGAGCAGGAAAGGCAAAAATGCATGTCCAGTGGCAGCACCTCAAACAACTGTCAGCACGTACAAGTGATGAGCCAGCGAGTCATGTTTGCTACTACGTGAGCTCTAATGTCACTCCTCCTCATATCCAAATCAAAAGGCTTCAGTTATGTTCCGGACAAGACCGATGTCACAAAATCCTGCTGTTCAAGGCATGATGTTCAAGAGGTTCACTATTTCAAGACTTAGTGTTCTCCGGACAAGTCTTCACTAGGCCCCATTTTCTGAGGACCTGTCCTTTCACGTTCCAGTCATCCAAACGTTTTTTGAGGCCCAATCTACAATGAGGACTAGTCATGGAGCCAACCTACGCATGCATCGGACCATTGTCCTGTGGCATAGTGCCATATGCGAGGCCAGGATCTCGAATTTAGCCCTGAAAGTCAGCACCTCGTCATGTTTAAGAGACCCCAGGTGTTGTATGTAGAAGACATAGCTTTACTAAAGGCACTTTTCTAGCCAATGTGTCACTGAGTCGGTTACTCACGAAGGACATCCTCCCGTAGGCGACGCTGATGATGACCAGGGGGATGACGTATTGGAACAAGACCATGACCAAGGTGTAGCTAAGCGAGAATTGCTGCGTCAGTAAGAGCGCTGAATCCCACTTGGTGGCGTCACTACGTAAAGGGCCCGTAAGGCACCACCAACTGCTTGGCTAAGCATATTTTTGTTGCAACACACACTAATTTGGCGAGCGAGAAACCCCGAGAATTGGCCTTTCTTTCTCTTGATTAGAACCAGTCGGATAGTACGGTGAGTACTATTCAATTATTTCCATACAAGATGCCTTTCTGCTGGCTGCCTGCAGGCATGCCGGTGTACTGCACTGCGCTGCAGATGGGACCCAGATCCCTGGCGTCAGCGCACTGACTCGGCTTATCAATCAATTATAAAGTTATGTTGTACATTTTTTCTGCCAACGCCGCCTCTATCACCTCTCCCACTGTTCCTCAGACATGATGGACTCGTCGAGCATGCAGCCCTTCTGCTTGGTCGAGGGTGCTGTCTCCACCTGTCAATATGAGGGAAACTCTGCCAGGAAACTTATTGCAATAACATGAGAATTGACTTTTGTAGTTGACGACCAGATTTTATTCACTGGTTTTGATCGGCCAAGCGACCCTGCACTTCTCGCTACTGCTTCAGCTAATCCTTTACGTCCCGCTGCGGCTACTTTACAGCCCGCTGCGACAGACTGAGCTGCAATGGGCTAAGCTCCAGCACGCCAAGCTGCACCAACAAAAAAGAAGAACTGCCCGTCAACTAGAAAAGTGGCATTAAACTATAAACACACATCTGGGCAAGGCCTTTTCACCCTCTTTAGATTCTGCTCATAGATAAAGGATATCTGGAGTGGAAAAACTGTCAGCTTATTGAAGCCTCAAGTGCATGCCGCAAGAGGGGGCTCCTTCTCTAGCACTACGTATTTAGTAAGCAAAACCAGTGACAACCAGCGAAACCATGCTTGTTTTCTTTGTGTTGCCCCCCTCTTTTCAGCTGACCAAAATCATTAGCAATGCATTAAATGAAGTTTAACCTCATTTCATCAGTTTCTTTTCTGGTTTTGCCCTCTCCTTTCAGCTACTTCAAAGGCTTCATTGCAGCTGACCTTTGCTGCCAAAATGTTTGGCTTGGGCAGTCGAACGAATCATGCCACAGCTGCCTCGCTTTGCCACTCTAAACATCCTTTATCTATAATTCTGCCACACTCGGACCTTGACGACCCTCAATCGCGTCAGCGCCCTCTAACGGCAGAATCGAAAGTCGGACGTAAAGTGCTTCTTGTCCAGCTGTGCGTACATACTGTAACTTGTACGGTTGCAATTCGTGACAGAAAGGCTCAGGTATAAAAAGCTGAGACTTACGTGAAACACGAGAAGATTTGGTACGGCTTCAGCTGTGCTGATGATCCAGATGAGAGCCACGTTGGTCTTGGCCCTGACCTTAAACGAGTTGAAGGCGCTTTTAGGCGTTTCAAAACAAGATCCAGCTGTGGCTCAAACCTTTGAGTATCCTCCCTTGAGTGGGTATATGATGCCTCGATAGCGATCCAGAGCAATTGTCACCAGGGTGATCACGCTCGCGTTGATGCTCAAGTGCTGCGGCAGGAGCGCCGTCAATATTATTACATCAAGAATCCATTAACCTCTTCTCTGCCCTTTCTCGTGCACAGAGAATTTGCCAGCTTGCGTTGTGACATGTACAGCAGCCGTGAAACTCGTAGATGTCAGACAAGCAACAACATATTTCAAGATTCAAGCTCATATACTGTAACGCCGCAAATCTAAGCCGCGACTTGTATTAAATTCGGCTCATCTATGGTACGACTTATTTTCAAGAGCGGCCTTTTTTGGAGGGGGGCTTCATTTGCGGCAATACGATATCTGGTTCTACCAATCGTCTTCCATACCGATCTGGGTTCAAAAAGCACTGACAGCTTCTGTCTAACTTTGCGCGTCACAAGAATTAATCCTCCATTCAAAAAATACAACGTCGCTTAAGCTACGTCAGCTCTGGCTTGCCTTTCTTGTGCCTAGAATGACTTAATCGTATGATGTCTCTGGACGTGACTGGGCAAGGGACGGTCAGAAGTGGGTTTGTGGATTGTGCTCCACCCTGTACATACGGGAACAGAAAGTTATTCTACGGTAAAGGAAAACATGAAAGAAGCAAATCGACAGCCCCATCCACTGTTTTTGGCCACTAGACACTTTTGTACTCTAACGTTACACTAGTCACTATGAGACCCCACGGTAAGTGCACAGTAGTGCAGACGTGAAAACGCTCTCTTGAGCTTTAATTCAGCCAAATGGTGCTTTTGAAAAGCTTTTTAATTAAGAGGTAACCAACTCTTAAGGTGTCCCTTAAGGTTTCACTCAACTTTGCTGGCGTTGCTTCAACTTCTCCGGAGATAAATGCACAAAAACATCTCTCCGCAATCGTGGGATAATCTGACTTTGCAAAAAGTCTCGCCAAACTTGACGACTCACAGTTCAGTTCTTGGCTTAAGTAATGTCGGGAGGTGGAGGAGATGCCTACGCATTCTGCATTTGAGGTTCGATGTTTCTTCAAAATACTCTTTGAGACATAAGATGCGCGATCAACTTTTTGAGGGCCCATATTGATGCTACAGCGTCCAAGGCGCGACGACCCCTAGAAATGCTGCTAGGACTGATTTCCTTCACATCTTCTCGGTGGTTTCGGTCAGACCGGTCAAAATTTTCCAGAATCTCCTGATTCTTTGGGCAGTGGGAACCCCCAGACCTTCCGCCGGCAAACTAACGCACAACAAACCTCATTGAAGTCTGTGCACAATCTGACTCAGTGATGTGTGGTGCACACAAAGTAGCAATGGTCGCTATGCCAAATTGAGGATGTGTCCTATTGGTGTCCGGACGTGGAGTCCGGTCGAACGGGTCAAAATTTTGACCAATCTTATTACAAACCACCGAAGCATGTGGAAAATCAGTTTTTTTGGGTCGTCGCGCTTGGGCACTCTAAGAGAGCATGCAACTGTGCTGTCACAAAGTTGGTCGATCATGGCACTGCACGTTGATGTGTGAATGGCCAAGTTATGGAACAGATTCCATCCCAGAAGCTGCTCATGCAGTCCTTATTTGCCCGCGGTCATTGCTTACGCCTAGGATTGTACAACAGGAAGCCAATTTAGACGTACTGCATAATTTAGACACACCGAAGATTGGAAGCGGAGCTTTCGATCGAGTGACTGACATATTTTTCTGTATTATCGCACGTGGCTCAAGACACGAAGTGATTCACCGAAGTGTCCGAGGACACTGGGAAGCCGGTGGAGATGCGAGTGATCAGGGGCAAGAAGGGGGAAATGGGCAACGGTGGATCAGAAGGAGACGACCAGAGGCAGACAAGTTGAAAGGGGGTGACCATTTTGGCCAATCTAGTTGTATCGACAGTCCAATCTGTCCTACCTGCACGAATGGGCAAAGCTTGCACATGAAGGCCGGCAAATCCCACCGCTGCAGAAGGGCAGCCTGGAACTGGAACGGGATGCAGAAAGCGGCGATGATGACGTCGGTCATGGCCAAGTTGCCGATATACAAGTTGATCACAGTTTGCATTCGCCGACCGGTGCCTAGATAGATCATGCTGATTGCCAGAATGGTACGAAATACAGACCTTGGCATAAGTAATTTCAGTGAGAGGAAACTTAGTGCGTAGGCTGTGTGGAGTCATTTTTGAGTGGAATTTTTGCATAGAACGAATTCTCCAGACAGTGATCCGTAATTTTGAGTACATGAGTTCACAGTCTTGAGTGCCCATAGTGACACTAGAGCACTCAAACTGCAGTGACCCACAG
>JAAUXU010120013.1_pt1 | contig 26430 bp, 26 predicted proteins | sample 7278151 | NCBI WGS metagenome assembly JAAUXU01 (sample SAMN14350113, study PRJNA611818) | marine sediment metagenome | isolation source: surface marine sediment (1.8m) | place: French Polynesia: Moorea | collected 2018-08
AGCAGAGACGACGACTGAAAAACACACTAAGAAGCTTTTATTGCACGGCAATACCTGCTCGCAATAGCAATATTGGCTGTACACGCGCACTGCGAGCCGTGAAGATGTCACTGACACGCACGTCAAGTGCTCCACCGACGACATGTGGTAGCGCGTCTCGCCCAGGGAGGCCACGAGGGCGTCCTACGTGCGTAGGCGGGGCCACATGTGCGACACACGGTAGGTTAAGCATGCTTTATGGGGGCCCCGCCAAAAGCCATCACAATTAGTGCGTCTGCGTAACCGCAAGAGTTTTAGTACTAGCTTGCTACTGCACGCGCAAGCGCACACGCACGCACGCACGCACGCGGAGAATTTGTGTGAGCTCCAGAGGTATCACGTCGAAAAGGTCAACAACTGACAAGGGGACTACACGGTAAAGAAAAAGGAAGAAGACTGAATTAGGTTGGCGGGAACAACACCGACTGCGATAACGTGTCTTCCTTCTCCCTGTCTCGAGAGACTTGGAACGCCCTGAGCTTCCTTCGGGCGTCCTCCTTGAGGTCGCTCAAAAAAAGCAGCATCCACAATGACACCACCACATTGACAAGACAGGTGGAAGAAATGGCTACCATCTTGGCCAACAACAGCACCATTAACTCGGCCAACAATGGGGCCATCATCTCTCCTCACAACACACTTGCGGCAATGGTCGTCATAATCGTGATCCTGCCGCAAGAGTTCACCCTGAACACTCCTGGTAGCAAGATGATTGCCGCAAGTGTTCCTCCCTGGTTGCTTCTGAGTCTGCTTCTCTGGGCCTGCTTCTCTGGGCCTGCTTCCCTGGGCCTGCTTCTCTGGGCCTGCTTCCCTGGGCCTGCTTCTCTGGGCCTTCTTTTTGCCACGAGAATTCCTCTGGGAGCGTTCGTATCTTCACTGTTCTCACAACCAAATGGTAGTGCAATGACTGAGAAGAGGCAAAGAAAAAAAAAACCTAAGGGCAACAATCAATGACACCGAGGTAGATGGAAAAGAAGATCCATTTGAGATTGATCGAGGCCACGACAACGGTAGCATTTGCTGCTTTTTAGCATGCAAAAAAACGTTGCAGATCTGACGACGTTTATCTCAGATCCGGCTGTAAGGAATTATCTTTAACTTATTCCGTTGTAGGTTCCACACAGTTTCCGGAAGCCATAAATCTTTAAGTAAGGCCTACTTAACAAAGTTAACGACATGGGGGTCGACTACAAAAAATTGACAAAAAAACTCTTTTATCGTCAGCATCAAGCTAAAGTCTTACTCTTTTTCATTCGAAAAATATCACCATGGCTATGATTATTCTGGATGGCTGGGATTGACACAACCCCAACAGATGCAATCATCATTGCCCTATTATTAAGGACTCGAAAGTTTTGAGCGGAAAGACCCAATTCTACTTCGTACAGGGTGGTCCATAAGTTCTGCGACTTTGTGACAAAGAATCGGCATTGCCCAACCTCCTCGCATGCTGAAGCTGCAAAGTCCTCCACATTGATGGACTTGGAGGACGTCACTGTTGTATGTTATTCCTGTAAGGCCTTCAATGATTCTCTGGCATAAAGGTCACTTTGAAACAGTCTGGTTATGAGGCTTTTGTGTGATCTATTCAACATCAAAATTGAATAGTTTGTATTTATTGTGCATCAATAATGACTCCTCAAAATGATTGTTCAGGGAATCAAAATGAATGATTGCGCATCTAATTTTATCATGGTAGGCGCAGTGAGACTTTAACGCCACTATTGAAAGTGAAGATGAAGTGCTCTGGCTTAAGCTAACCTAACAACTAACCAACTCCGTGTCAAGCCTGAGCACCTGCACCGACTTCTAGGGATGGCGCTAAAAGTCTCGCGATGAAACGAGCTGTGCCAATCATCCGTTCTGATGTACAGTTTAGGGCTTAGTATATTCACTACAATACTGCGCCAAATGATGCTTCTCCTTGCTTAAAAGAGTGTTGTCACATACAATGAATTCAAGATATCAGAGAATTCCTTGGCCACCCCAGAGATCCCTTGCAATCTCAATCTCCCTGGGTGCTCCCGATGCATGCAAGCAATCCTGAACTTTAGAAGTCATGGACTTTTGAATTGTTTTCAGGACATTTTTGCCCCGATTTCAATTTGCATCTATTAGGCACTTGCTCGTGTGTGAAAAGATGCCATCAATTGGTCTCGCAGGCTCATGTGCGATCAGTGCAGTCTATGAATCGACCCAATCAGGAGTCTCATCATTGTCATCGTGTGCAAGTATTGGCATTGCTCATTCTGTCTGTGTGGTTCTGGTGTGAGTGTGTGCGTGTGGGTGGGTGTGCAGTTCTTTTACGAGTAATTGTTGTGTTCGCGTGCGTTGAGAGGCAGGGAAAGACAGAGTGAGGAAAAAAAGATAGAGAGATGATGCCTGATCCTTCTTCGTATTTGGAGCTCTGATGCTCTGGGCATAAAAATGTCTCTCTCCTTCTTCCGTGTGCTGCTCGTGCGCGCTATAATAGCGCATGCATGACATGCAATGACTCGTGCGAGATAGAAAGACTTTGTTTTCTTTCACTGTGTTTGGCCGAGTCCTGCCAACTCGACCAAACAGAACAGCGTCCTGAGAGACACGAGAACTTGGCATTTTTTTTGTATTCTTCTCCAATTCATGCACGACGTCGTCATGACGCATTTTCCTCTCCTGCAATTCCGCCATGGCTGCAATTTTCCCTGGACTGGATCTCGAGTCCATTGTGCGCATTTTGTGAGCGTTGCGGACGTGGTGATTTGGCAAAATGACATTCAAAACGTGGTCAACAATGATGGACGGACTATTTCTTTTTCGTCGTTGTCTTTGGACTCCCTTTTTTTACTATGTCGACACTGTGCTTTTGAAATCTTTTGTCGTCCCTTCATTTTCTGTCCTTCTCCTTCAGCCTTTGTGAACTGCGCCACTGACGTGAGCTGCGCCTCCACCATCATCAGGTCCTACATCAACAGGTTCCTGAAGGTCAGTGACTGCTCGTTCAATCGGCCGGACAATTTTTAATTTTTGGAACGCATCAGGACTGCAACGGCGACGAGATCCTGACGTGCGAGGACTACATGATGCTGCACCGCAACGGCGGCTACAACTGCGGCAACAGCGTCCAAAACACCGACTACGGCCGGATCTTCAACCAGTGCAAGGACATCGTCATAAACAGAGGGTTCCAGTTTTAGCATCGCTCTATTGGCGTCCTTTATTGTGCAGAACACACGTGAATTCAACGCTATTAGAGCTGCCAGCACCCATTTATTCTGAAGCAAACTTGGTCCGACCTCTACAAGGCTATGGCAGGAAAATGTTTTGATTTGGATATGAGCAAAAAAATCGCATAGTTTTGTAGAAAGAAACTGGCAGCGACCTGTACGTACCTACATATATTGAGAAAAGTTCGTGAGCTGGATTATATGGTCGGACTTTTCTATCATTATGGCAGTGGACGTCTCAAATTTGTACACACGAGTAAATCCGCATGGAGAATTGCATGACTCTGGTAACAAAATCGCACTGTTAAGCACCGCATGCACGCCTTAGTAGTAGCTTCTCCTGTAGGCGCCCCCGTACCTCTTGTTGGACAGGTAGGGCGAGCGGCTGTTGGTCCTCTTGTAGCCGCTGTTGTAGTACTTCCTGCTGACGCCGCCGAAGTACTTCCTGCTCGGCAAGGACTTGACGACGGTGGAGCTGCTCTTGCCGTACGGCGTGTGGTGCTCAGAGTAAGTCCGGGTGTACGTGAGGGGTTCATGCTTGTGGTAAGCGTCTGGGACGCGGATGGCCTGGGGTCTGCTCCGGAAGAAGGCCTCAGCCTTCGTTTTGGGGTGGTCCAGGATGCGGTGCCCCACGTGCTTGTGGGGATACGGAGGAGGACGGTGTTCAACCAACGACTTCTGCACCACCACAGCCGCTGGCTTGTGTGCCACAATCTGCTTGTGAACTACAGGAGCGCGGTGTTGCACCACCCTTTCGTGTACAACGGGACGGCGTTCCACGACTTGCTGGTGAACTACAGGAGCGGGGTGTTCCACAACAACAGGGACATGTTTTACAGCATGCACCACCGGCGGAGGATCAGCTCTGTGGACCACCACCGGAGATTCATACTGAACTGCGCCGTGGGCAACTTTAGCCGGCTGGACATGATGTTTCACCACAACCGGTTCAACATGTTCCACTGCATGATGAACCACAGGCTGAGGAGCGTGTTTCACGTGGTGCACAACTGGAGTAGTCACCACAGCAGCAGGCGCCTGGCCGTAATCAACAGGCTCTACAGCAGGGCGAACATGACTTATGGCCGGTTGCACCACGTGATGCTCGACGGCGTGTTCAATTAAGTTCGGCTGGGCGATAATGTCATAAGACGGCACAGGAACGGCCTGGTGAACCTGGAACCCCGGCTCCGCCACAGGTTGAATTGGCTCAGGGATCCGCTCGACCTCGTAGACTTCAGCCGCTTGGATTGCGGCGCCGATCTCGGCCACTGCTGGGTCGTGCCCAACCGGTGGCGGCAACGGCACCTCTACGGCCGCCCCGGGCGGTGGCGCCAGGCTAGACCTGAAGCCGTCGTAGGGATCGGCAACGTAGTTGTTGGTGATGACGCGGCCGTCAGGAGCGAGGTAGGAGTAGGTACCCTCCACCTGCCCGTTGGCGTTGCGAGTCTCGAACTTGGAGCTTGTGGGATTGGAGTATCCGTAGCTGTACTCGCCCAGCTCCGACTGAGCATGAAATTGAGTGTTGACCACGACGGGCGGCGAAACAGCCGGCGCCGGCGCCAGCGCAGCCTCCACTGCCGCGCCGACGACGGCGCCCTGATCCTCCAAGCCCACTAAGACGCCCTCGTCGTAAGCGTACGGAGAGCTGTCTAAGGCGTTCACGGTCGAGGCCAACAAGTCCACCATGTACTGCGAGTCGGAAGCCGCGCCGGCAGCCGCCAGGACGGCCGCTAAAACCAACTGGAAGGAGAAGGAGGAGAGAAAAAAAAGTAACAACAGTGTGAAAGAACTTTCCCTCCCCGGAGAAGTCGGTCCACCTCACCAACTTCATGACGTTCGTGTGGTGCAGCCGCAGCTCTTCCCTCGTCCCTCAAGATATCTCCGGTGTCTCCTCACCCACTGGAAGCCAGCGACTGACTGAAAAGGCGCGCTCGCGTCTGCATGCTTTTTTATACCCCGGACACGCCTTTTTTCTTCGCTCATATTGCACAAAACGAGCGCGCTTTCAGTACAATAAAGATGATCAGCGAAGCATCCAATTAAAAGAAGAAGAAGAGGCAGCGTTGAAATCTCTGCAGAAAAAGAGAAAAAACCCTGCAAATTCCGCAGGTTTCAGCCAAAAAAAATGGACGTTCTGATTCGCTGAACACTACCGACGACGCTTTAATAAACAGAGTTTCATTCATTACTCCTTGGCGAAGAAAAGTAATTAAAAGTATAATAATGATCCGAAAATTTGCTAACTCACGCTCGATCTCACACGTCGAGTGATGAGTTTCATAGAATATATTATCAGGCTCCCCTTCTTCTTCCCTCGCTCTCTTTGTGGCACACCCTGAATGAAAACGTGACTGGATCGTCTCCTTTTGAATGAGGTTAGGTTAGGTCTGCCGGTGTCTCAGGTGCCTCCGGTGCCTCCGGTGCCTCCGGTGCCTCCGGTGCCTCCGGTGCCTCCGGTGCCTTCGGTGCCTCCGGTGCCGTGCCGAGGAAGGAGTGGCGGCATTTCCCGCTCTGTGCGCCAAGCTAATTGCAACGAGATCGTCCTCACTTTTGGGATTAGTTAGTACGTGCTTAGTTTAGACGAGCTTAAGATAATGGGGTCAGCTTGAAAGTGCACTTTGTTGCTGCTCAGTCCTGCCGTCGCTGGCCTGGTGGTACAGGGTGGACCAGAAGCAGGTCAGTAAATGAGCTCAGCCTGTGCAGTGCGGAGCTGAGAGAGCAGATTCAAGATGTTCATTTGCAAACAAAGAATTTTTTGCGAATCGGTCCAGAAATGGCATTGTTATTGCATCCTAAAGTGAAACAATGGCTTACAGAGTTACGGCCTCTCAAAGTATTGGACATTCTTAAGTGATATGAAGGGTGCGCATGCTTAGCAGGGAATCGCCGTGCAGTGTGAAGCGTCATCAGGAACAATGTGGGGAGCAAATAGAGAAGACGTCGGCAAAGGTTCCTGAAACACTAATCTATAATAACATTTCTATGTACCCAAGTTTGTACTATGCCAAGAGAGAGCTTTAGCTGGAAATCTATATTTAAAAGAAAGAAGTGTTCAGTTGACAGGCACTCGTCCCATTAAACTGTAATTTGCTATGATGATTTCTATGACCCAGGAAATGTCCTCGAAAAAAATATGATTTAGCGGTTAATTTTTAACGTTAACTTTTTCGGCCCTTTCAGCCAATTCTTGCCCGGCTGCCTGGTCTCGTAGTCACCAGTTTGGCAGGCGCACTTGCTAGTACAGTAATACAAGGAGGGACCCAAACAATAATCATTCGTTCATTCCATTCTTCTAGAATGTGTTCAAATGGAATCTGGCTACAAATTAACGCACCGCCAGAGATTTGAAAAAAAAAGGTTCATCCTAATAATACACAGCTAACCCATTCTGGGTCACGTTGATCTTGACGACGTCACAAAGTAGCTGGTGCCCTCTGTACGTGGGAAATAGTCGAAGCACAGTGTGTACCGCCCGTATGCGCACATGGGGACCCCAGTCGAGTGAGCTACGGCCTGGCAAATTGTGACACCCTGTATACGCCTGCAGAGATACATGGTAAATAATTGCAGAAGAAGAGTTGCAGCCCTAGCCCGCGACGACACTGACGGCGCAGACGTTGATACAGCCCGTTTAAGTGGGAAATTGCCAAGTGCCGCGGACATAAATTATTCTCCTGGAGCTGCTCTGCTCAAGATTGTCCGTATAATTCGTCATTCTGTGCAGCGACCGAATGAAATAAAGCGCTGCAAAATTGACATATAATGGCACGCTCGTGATTCAAACGTCTGCCAGGACTAATAAGGGTCTGAAAGAAAAGGTGAAGAAGGAAAGTCTAGGGATAAAAATATTATATTTCTTTTTTTTGCCGAATGACAAGGGGCAATTTTTATCACAAAGCGTTGATAAAACATGAGTTTAACATTGTCTGAGCTCTGCACAGGGCCGACCAAGGAGATTCGTTGTGTTATTTTTTTCCAATGAGTTCCAAATTTTCTTGGTCCACCTTGTGTGTGGAGGATGCGTGCACGGAAACGGAATAGATGCGCTGTTCTTGTTGTTGTTGTTCTACAGAAGAGTCATGCAATTGCTTAAAAGCTCCCCCAACGTCGTGGAGAGGGGAATCTCCGGGATCAATATGGAGAGAAAGATTGGCCTGTAGGCGAAGGATTAGGAGAGGGGGGGCGAAGACCTTTGGCAGGTTTTCTTAGGGCGGGTTTACGCTACCGGAATTAGGTCTGTAGTATTAGCATGCCGGTCAGAGGTCGTGCGTAACTCTCACACTGCAGCAAAGATGTCGTAAAAATCCGCTAGTGTAACCGTGACCCAATTTCTGTAGTAATGGTAGAGGCAAAAAAAAAGATATAGAAGCCTATTTGACGGCCACAGTGGTCATCGACTTGTCGCTGTTGTTCTTGTTGCCCGAGTACAGCCCGGCGGTCAAGCCGTTCATAAAGCCTGACGTGCTTTTCAAGAAGGACATCTCGAAGGTCTTGTTGTTGGTGTTATTGTCCTGAGATATTCGTAGAGATTCTGAAAGAAAAAATTGACATAAGTTAATGACGACCAGAGAAAAAACCGCACCAAAAGTCTCACTCCTCGAAAAACCAATCTTTGTGGACAACGCAATCCAAAATTTTGCAAATCTTTTTTTGCACACGCAAAAAATACCCTAAGCGGGGTTGTTCGCTGGTGGAACTCTAAAAGTCCTCCTCTTCCTCCATCTCTATTTTTCCATTGGAATCTGTGGGCTTTGGCGGGCTCAACAGGACCTCGAGCCCCCTGTTCAGCTGCTCCTGCAAGACCTTGGTGTCGTCCTCTGACGACGTCTCAAGGGACGTCAACTGAGGTGCAGAGGAACTTTTTCTCTGGCTGTTGCTGTTGACAGCAACTCTTTCATCATGGTGCTGCTCCTCGGCAAAAGTCACTGATCGATAGTGATGGAGACGCTGCGGCTGATGGCGATGGCGGTGAAGGTGTGGTTGGGAATTCAGGATCTTCTTGGGGTTCTCTGTGCATTTGAGTACCTTTTTTCTCTTAGTGACTTGAAATCAGAGCTGCTTTATGCGCACCACTGAGGGAGCGGTTAAACTGGCGGACTTTTATACTATAAGCGTGGCCGCAAAGTCGACCTTCAGATCAAAACAGATCAGAAATAATCACCAGTGTAAACAAGCCTTCAGAGCCTACTATGTGTGTGTCAAAGTGAGTACAGTGCGTTGTTTGTTACAGATTAACTTCTTGAAGATGCTTCCTTAGGGGACGTAATGAAGTGTCACACCTGCATCCAGCTCTGTTATGTCCACGCTTTGCTGCTGGGTCATCATGCGCACTTTGTTGTTCTCGCCGTTGTCGTCGTCGTCGTCGTCGTCGCCGCCGCCACCGCCGCCGTGGTCGTCGAACTCGTGGTCGTCGTAGGGCAGTCCCGTTTGCCCAGGGAAGGGTTGTATGGCGCCCTTTCTGCGCGCGCGCTCGATCGCCAACTTTTTCTCCGCCAGCTGCTCCCGCCGGCGCTCGTTCTTGTAGAAGGCGGCGAAGTTGTTGCCGATGATGGGGATGGGCAGCGCGATCACGAGGACGCCGCAGATGGCGCAGCAAGAGCCGATCACCTTGCCCAATCCGGACGTGGGACTGATGTCACCGTAGCCGACCTGCAACGACGAAGGTGAGAAGTCCGTCAGGGTTGGCTGTGATGACATCACGCATGTCGTGCGTACGCAAAACGATGCCAGAGTGCGAGGTCAAGTCGAGCTACACCCATGGGCAGGTGTGACTGATCCACCCACTGAGCATCACTGGAGAATAACGGTGGCAAATGAAAATATGTTAGGAAACACTCTCGTCTTACCCTGGACTAGTGATTTAGTCAAGGACTCAGCGACTGTGTCATTTCTGAGTAGCAAAAACCCGCGTTCCCTTTAAGGATTAGTTTTCTCTACATTTCATAAAATTATTCTTCATGGCACTCAACCCTGTCCCTCCCCCCTTCAGGGAGCGTCCCAAAGGTCATGGCGTGTTCAAAAATTTAACACTCTTTTAATATAGTTTACAACTGAACGCGGATATGAAGATCACCGGATAGAAGGAGCCAGCGCCTGTTTTATAAGGAGTTATTTTCTGAAGAAAACCGATCTCATGAGACGACATCTTTTTAGTGAGCGATTTTTAGTATCACGACACAGTCCCTTTGGACACCCTGTAGTAATAAAAACCCTCACCACAGACTACAAAAAATTACGTGTGGCCTACTCATGCCCCGTGTGCGGTCATACACTTTCATGGTTAATAAAAGGCCCAGGAAATGTGTGTAATCCTGGTGTACACAACAAAGAACACATGCTCAAGCACGTGTGTGTGTGCTTGCGTGCGTGTGTGCGCACGCGCACGCGCACGCGTGCCCGTCCTCATGCGTGCGTCACCAAGGAGACAACGACTTGTTCGCATGCAAAAGAACCTCGCATTTTTCTCTACTCCGGCCTTCCAACTACCTGCTTTCTAAGCGTCAACCCCGTCGTGACGTCATATGTGTGTGTGTGTGTGTGTGTGTGTGTGTGTGTGTGTGTGTGTGTGAGTGCGAGCGCCCGTGCTTGAGTTGCTTTACTGTATATGACACATCGACACCCACATGTGGACCCAGACAAATTGTAGTGGCTCGCACGTCAGTGCCATTTGTGGGTGGTTTTTTTTGTTTACACCCACAAGCGCATGTGCCAAGTAATGGGCAGCATTGTAAAGTGAAGATGAAGTAAGGACTCGAGTACCATGCGTAAGCATTCACAGGGTAACGTCTGCTTTTACCACAATAATTCTGGGCGGTGCAAACAGTGTTAATTGTGATGGATTTCATCTCATTTGTGCATAATGGGTGCAATATATTAAGCTGAAGTCCTTTTTCAGGTTTGAGGTGGATACATTTATGAATTGGCATCCATACATACTTTGAAACCCTGCTTGACTCTTTCTAAACAGCGTCCAAACAGAAAGGTTCGACTTTATTCCCGCCAAGCCCATGTTTACAGTTATCCAGACTCTCAAGGTCAAGGTACCTCGTGCGCGGTTTTTGGCCATGCTAGTGTGTCAAAAAGGGTTCGAAAAGAAAAGCGACAAGAGTGTTTAACATGTCCAACTGTGATAAGTCCACTGAGGGTTTTTTTTAGAGTTGTTCCAATTTGCACTTCAGCCTCTTCACCAGAGAGACCCCTTGCACAGTGTGTGGCACATCGGCAGCACGACCTTCACGTTGTGCTTGATCGTATCCTTCATGATGAGCTACAGCTGGCTGGGTGTCGGTTGCAACAAGCAGTTGGCCAGGGCAATGAACCCGGTGCCCACCTCGAACTTATGGCATTCGTGGGGCGCATCCATCATTCTTCCCCAGCTGAAAGATGTCGCAATCCTTGTCCTAGGGGTCCCTAAACAACCCGGAGCTGTCGGCACGGATAAGTTCTTGCTGGGTCAATTTAAAGTCAGGCACTTCAAATCCTGGCATTGGTGACGTTCAACGCGGAATAAGAGAAGATCACGGACTCGAAGCCGTATAACGACGAAGGATCACTACATTACGAAGTACAAACTACAATGGAGTCTCTCTATAAGAGTCCTCTCGAAACTTTCCTACAAGGGTCAAATCTTTCTGTCCCAAGCTGGTCGCTATAGAGGCTCCACTGTACTGTCACTGAATATATTTTTAGGCAGCTTTAATGTGAGACTGACTTCCCCAGTTGACATAAAATTATAGCCTGTGTAGCTCAGGTATGAAGGAAATATATTACTTTAGTCACTTGACTCTGAACGTACTATAAAGTTATGGGTCGTTGAAGACAATCTGTCTAGGAACCAAGCCCAGAACTTGATTCTTACTATTGTGCAATGTTTCACTGGGCAAAAAAGTGCAAAGACATACAAGACATATTGAAAAAGTGGCACTTCTCAGGTCATTGGCAAGGCCGGATCAATATCTATAAGTCATGTTTGCCATTTGCCACTCAGTGGTGGACGGGTTAGTGAACATCGTGGCCGTGTTGGAGCACCAGACGATGCCCATCATGAAGTGGATAGGCAACCTGACTGATTCAAGCAGTCACTTCATACTGAATCTGGTTAACCCTTTATGGAGAGAAGAGAATTTCTGCCCTCAATTTTTTTTTGCTTTTTACTACTTGGGCAAAGTTACGCTTGGAAAGAAGTTGCCAAGCGCGGCTTTTCTCCGTTCTCTTAAGCAGGAGCTCTGAAAGTGGACAATCTGTGTGGTTATGACTCAACAAAAAGCTATGACATCGTATTTGGACTCCAACTTCATCAAGATCAACTAGGAGAACAAGAGCACCCAGTCATCTCCAGTCAGCCATACCGTACAATGACTCCAAACAGTTGGCGTTTTCAACCCTCTCGGTTTACCTAGGGTGTTTTGTGATTTTAGCTAAAAATACCTCCAACCATATAATATAACCATATAATAAAACCATATGACCAAGTATAATGGATTGTCATCGATAGAAAGAAACGCACGTGTGACTGCTGCCTTGCGCCCAAAATAAAGGACAGCAGGCAATTCCTTTTCATAATAGAACTGTTAAATAAATACCGGGTGCGTCTCTGTGCATAATTTGAGGGTCATTTTTAGAACACTTCAGCATGCCACATGGGGATGCAGACAAAGTCTCGAAATCGAGTCTAGTCTAAGCTTTGATTTGCGGTGTACCAAGGCTTTGCAGTGTAAGTATCAATCAGGTTAAAGCAAGGTGGCAAAGCCCAGGTAAAAAGTTATGTAACTTGATGAAGTTTCTGGCACAATTTTGGTCATTCAAGTCACATTCAAATTCATCTATACCAATGTCAGATAGCTCACTTTTCACCCCAATATCACAAGCAAAGCTTACATTTGGTGTCTCTGCACCTCTCCAGAAGCTATCAGCATTTTTTGACGGGCGCCTGATGAACAACAGCATCCTAAAGACGGCAACGCCAACAGGAGCACGCACACCTGCATCAGGTCACAGACAAGGCCTTGTTCATTGCAAAGAGCTCAAATTTGATATTTGGTCACCAAATTAATAAAGGATCAATTGACCGTTAGTAAACCCGAGTTTAACTTTGATCAGAACACCGACGCTTGCATTTTCTGGGAGATAAAAAATATGCACGACGACCTCTTGCCAACCGGTATTGGCGAAAAATAGTTCAGTATTCTGCAGGTCTGGAGTAAGCACCGGTCCTTGTTGACTTAGAGGTCAGCAGATATTTAGAAGTCCCACGTCCTGTCATTGTTTTCTATTGAGCCATTGAGTCAAAATGTCCGATGCTTGTGGTTGATCTTCTTGACAGCTGCGTCACCCTGCCCAAGTCACTCCTCGTGGCCGTGAACACCTTTTCTGGCGCAATTGACGGGTTGACCTTAGCCAACTGCCGTGGACACCCCTCATGCAAGCTGAGAAAATCATTGACCAGAGCTGACGTCAAATAAAAATGCAGCCAAATTTACCTTTTTTTAAAGAAAATGCACTGAATGAAGATTCGATGTGTCGATTTCACATGACAAAAAAGGTGCTCTCCAAGCTTTTAGACTTTAAGCAGTAAACAAAGTCAGAGCTAAACGTAGAGAAGAAGTGCTTTGGTCTGTAAGCAAAAGCCCTGTGTCTCGATGCCAAAGTACTATACCGAAGTGCCTCACAAAAGCTTCACTGTTTTCACACCGACTGCACTGGCTAATTTTCCCTAGGTTTTGTTTCCAGGGGCCTCCCTCAAGAGGCCTTCCTCCCTACACACCCACGCAAGCCAGACCAGGCCGCAGGCCTATTCAATCCATATAGCGAGCGATAAGATCAATTTGCGCATAAAGCAAGTTGCAAACAACAGCAAGGCTAAAAATAGTGAGAGTATGTGTAGTGGAACCATCAGAAGAGTGGCCTTGACGACGACGACGTGATCTTTGTCATAAATCTGAAGATTGTTTTCAAAGTTAATGTTCTCTTCTTACCGTGGTCATGGTAATGAGGGCCCACCAGTAGGCGTCCATCATGGTGGAAAAGGAGGAGTTCTTGTGGTCCTTCTCGAACACATACGCCAGAGAGGAGAAGATCAGCACGCCCATGGTCAGGAAGAGCATGAGCAAACCAAGTTCCTTGTACGAGTTCTTCAAAGTGAAGCCGAGGCTCTGAAGGCCCACTGAGTGGCGCGCCAACTTGAATATCCTGGGGAAGATGGGGGGGGGGCAATGTGAATTGTAATAAGGTACATAAATAAATTTATGTTATGACTCCACTAACCTCAGAATCCTCATGATCCTAAAGAACTGCGCTATCCTCCTGACTTCTGTGAGCTGGCCGATATCGGTGGAGTTGACGAGGGCGATGGATGCAAAGTAGGGGAGAATGGCCAACAGATCGATGATGTTCATCAAGCTCTTGATGAACTTAACCTTGCTTGGGCAAGAGATTAAGCGCACCTACGTGAATATGAGACCAGTGGTCATTTCTTTGCAGATTTTTGTCGACTGTTTCCTCCCATCATAACTGACCACGAACTCGAAAGTGAACCAGGACATGTAGATGGCCTCCAGGAGCGCAAAGGGTGGGTAGTCCTTCTCGTGGTCCCCCGAGTCCCGATTCGAGAAGTAAGGCAATGTGTTCAAGGTCAGTACCACGGTAGAGATGATGATGAACGTGATGGAGACGATGGCCACAATCTGTTTTGAAAGAGTTATTGTACTGATGCAAGTTTGCAGGCGAATTTGCATCATCCATCCATTACCCTGGCCCCTAGGGATGTGTGGGGCTTCTCAAAGAGGTCCCACAGGATCTTCTGGAGCTTTCCTATTCTGCCTTCTCTAAAGACCTCCTCTTCTTCCTCCTTTTTGGCCTGGTGATCCCAGTTGAGCAGCTCCCTCTGCTGGTAGTAGCGTTGGACGCAGCAGGGCTCCAGGTAGAGGTCGTCCACACCCCAGTATTCCATGTCCTGGAAGAACAGAACAAAGTCGCACTAGTCGTTGAAGCTGATCAAGTCCTTGCAGCAGCAGTACAGGAGGGGGGGGGAGAAAGGGGGTTCGCGGTCATTGCAGCAAAATTCATGTATCCCTTAAGACCTGACCTGTGAGAATGCGATGACACAGGTCTCCTCGCCCAAATGCAGCTTGCCTGTGTTAAGGAAGCTGAGGACGCAGTTGAAGTTCCTCGGCTGCCTGTTGAAGTAGTACTCGTTGTTGTCGGGGTCGAAGCCGTCGCACAGTTTGAGGATTTCCTCCTCGGACCGGCACGAGCGGAGTTTCCCCAACCTCGTCTGCGGAAGTCGCTCCAGCAGGCCCCAAGTTGCCTGCACACATACAAGCGCACGTGATTGATCTCGACCAAGAAGGTCTTAGATTTTGGTTACTTCGAATTTGGTGCCCCCGACGTTGAGGACGACCACCTTGTCCGCAGTCCGGTTCCTGTTCAGCAACTCGTCGAGGTCTCCTATGTGAGGCCATGAGGACGTCTGGGAGCTCAGGTTTTCAACCTCTGCAGTCTCACTGCCCAAAGACCCTCTGGCTCCTGCCGGGTTGTGCGACGCAGTGCGGGTCAAGCTAGAGCTGAACAAATTTTGGCATCCATCGGACATTTTTGGCATTTCTACCTCATACGTACGTAAGTTACACCCATGCATACATACAGGGCCATGTTTTCCGTTACACCTGCAGCAATCGATCGTACCGCAATTAGTCTGCAGCATGCCATATTGCCAACGGTTTGACTATGCTTTCCGCGCATTCTTGACGGACGCCCCCAAGACGTTCTCCGTGGTCAGCGCGTGGTTAACATTGTAGACGCAATTAACGGAAGGAGGGGGGGGAAAGAGTTGTTATTTGCGACTCTGACGATACTGCACGCATCAGAAGTGTCACATTTGCAGCGGGGTTGCCACATGATATTGGACATTGGGCCCGTCCGCCCATTTTCAGTGTCAAACATTGACAGACGGGAGGAAAAAGACCCACCCACACGCGCGTGTCTGCACGGTTCCGTTCTACAGGGTGGCCAAGTCAAGTGCTCAACTGAGGGTCTGGTGAATGCGGTGCAACCTCGCTTTCTCTGACCCACCCCGTACGCCACAACCTCATTATGCCGCAGAAGACTTTTCTACCTTCTTGTGTTTACCCTTCTTCTTCGTCTACCATGTGTGTTAGCGACAAATAAGGCCAAATTGCAACCGGTTGTTATGTGCTCAGGCCTAGGGCATAGCTAGGCCTATTTTGGGGATATGCCCGCAGAATTCCCATAGGCGAGTTAAGTAGAGGAAATTAATATTTCATGCATAAGCTGGTCAACTTGGTAACGCGGTTTTTGTGTCACATTGACAGGAATGTTACACTTCGGTTAATGATGACACTAATATACCGGCAATCATCAGACTTGGACATTTTACGTGATCACATAGGAAATATTATTTTAACACAAGCAGAGGATTTGGGCAGAAAATCACCTCAACTTTGCTATGCGTCACTGTAAATGATATTGTCGACGTGTGATTTTCCATTGACGATCTTGGTACTGGCAACATAATACATATGGGTAAATGTTATGACTGGAACTATATCAAGCCTGACATGAGCCTTGCAACTTCCCGCCCAAAAACCTCAACTCATCCAACTCTCGAGCCAAAGACTGCGAGTTCGAGCCAGACAAGAGCTCACTAACGGAGTGACAAGAGAAAACAAACAAACAAACATGGCAACTCGAGAAAAGTAATTCGATGAATGTTGAAAAACTCACTTGTTACAGACTGGAAATGTAAGGGTTGCTTGAAATGCCCTCTCTAAAATCTTACTTAAAACCTAACATAAAATGTCGATTTCTTTCACCTCTCTCGAAGCCTCCTCGTCACATCCCTGTCCTCAAAAGTGACAAAGAGGCTCATCCTGAGCTCAGGATGAGGCACTACGCACGCTCCGTACACGATCGTGACCCTGACTCAGCTGAAAGACTCCAATCTTCAAAACAATTCTGGAAGTCGAACCAAAGTCAAGCAAATTCGTTGCCTCTCAAAACTGGAGGTCATCATTTCCACAGCGCAACCTCCCCTTGTTTTACAGCTTCAAGCCCTGGATAAAGACCCAGGAGTCCGAGAAAATGTGTCCCTAAGGACCCATTTCTGCCCCCAAAGTCATTATTATGAGCACTTAATTGAGTAATTATGAGGATGTAAGATGGCGGCGTCTACTGTGACAATCATCGCTTCACTTTGAGATGGAAGAAATTTCTTTTAAATCTGACCATGAGTCGAAATCGCTGACAAATGAAACTTTCAAGTGTCCTCTTTAATGTGAGTCACTTCAACGTCCTATACAGACTGAGCCTCCACTTACGTACGTATGTAGAGTTAGCTTTTGGTATATAAAACAAAAAACGTACATCCAGTCCTGGTTAAAAGTATTTTTGCCTGTCGGACTGTTAATAAATTCGGAATATGAAATTTAATACTTCCCCAGTGTCCACAGAATAACAGTTGTATGTGGCGTTAGTAGGGATCTTTATCAATTTCATTCCCAAGCTTTGCATCAATGTTTGGATCCAGCATGATCAAGATAGAGGAGACAGGCGATACTCTTGACCAAGACGGATATTAACGATAAATCTGACTCACCTTCCCTTATGTTGGATGAAGCTCCTGGTATTCTTGACCTTTTCCCATTGCCTTTGGGGCTGCTGTTGCTGGATGTTGCCTCCAGCGCTCTGGACACGCTGTCTTCGCCGCAGGGGAACCTTTGGAGGCTCCTGATGTTGTTGCTTGGTCACTTCCAGTTTTCTGGTCACAGCCTCGAGTTCTTTAAAGCGCCGCTCGGTGGAATCGCTGAGGTTCTGGATCTCTGCGGCGATGGCTTTCAGGATCTTGAACAGCTCCACGTTCTGCTTGGTGCTGCTCAGCTGGCGGAAGTCAGTCAAGTCGTCCGAGTCCATCGTGTTCTTGGTCTCGACGCTCGTCGACTTCGTCCTATAGGAAGAGAAGTCGTCGTCCACTACCTCGTCCCAGTCGTGGCCGAAGTCGCTCTTCTGCGACTCGCTGCTAGCGCTGGCGACCCTGTCGCTCCTGGCAACTGCTCCGGACACCTGGACGCGGTTGACACTTGCGTGATCAAGTTGTCGCGAATGTGACTGCGCCGGAAAGTGCGACATCTTGTCCGTCTTGATCGTGCTGCCGCCCTCTTAGACAGGGACCTTCTGATAGGAGGAGCCAAAGCGGTAGCATTTCTGCAACGACCAAGAGAACACGGCCTTGAATGACATCTATGCCTCCAGAGTCAGCTGGTCACAAACACACAACACTGTTACTTTCGCCCCCCCGGACGACGCCCGAGTGAACTCCCGCCTGCTGCGGCTCGTCCACAGCAGCGAGACCGCGGACGCCGTCAAGACAGGCTTATGCATTGATAATCATGTTTCGATTTTGGGCCCTTCTCTAGTCTGCTCTGCTCTCCACTGCTACGAGACGCATGTGTGCACCGGCTGCACTGTGGAGTGCATGATGAGGTTCTCCACCTCATCATGGCCGATAGCTCTACTTTCAGCAGTCGTTGGTCATGACCACTGTCAGCGTATCATTGTCAGGTTAGATTTATTTAACTTGGGTGGGTATAAATTGATCAATGGGGTCCCAAATCAACATTGAAAGCTAAAGTGTCAGCTGTTTATCATCATCGAGACTCCCAAGGTCGAGCCAGTGCATGCCGGTCACCCCGTCACAGAGCTGAACTGCTTGCTTATCAGGAGGGACGTCCGCTGCGAGATTGAATGCATTATAAACTGTTAGAAGTGGACATGAGTAGCTGCACGGACAACTCAGTCAGCGGGATCCTCGTGGATGAGGCCCTCGAGAGGTCAAACCATTAGGTACGCGTGCCACGTGTCTTACCTGAAAAAAACCGACCAGAGATGGTCTTTGAACATGCAGTCGGCAGTGGAAATCTCGGTGCTTATAGAGCCAACGCTGAAGCTGGGACTATTTATTTATAGTTCATGGAAATGAATTCTATTTGTGAGACATGCGGCGTTCAACGCCTCAGCAGACACCGCTTCTGATAAACACGGTAATAACACCAATAAAACGTATAAGAATTTGATGCCTGAATATTTTAGATTATACTTTCTTCTTAACAATAGACATTGTAACTGTTTTCCTCCTCATCTGCCTTCCACGATTTTGGCAAACCTGCTGGATTCTAGCGCCCCGAAAATTGGCAATGCAACCTCACTATAGATTTTGCTGCCTCTAATTGCAACGGAATGTGAAATGGCAAGAATGACAAAACTGGAATTACCCCAATTATTCATTTGCCAGGAGCAAAACTCCCACTTGGTGATCACAGTCAGCGCTGAAGAATTTATAGGCTTTTGCGAGGCGGTACTGGCAAGTCATGCAGTGAGCAGCGCAGTCGCTTGGCAGGCATGACGTGGTCAGCTAAACGTTCATGATTTGCTGTCCAAATGAAGTCAGCTTCTACCACCTTCACGCACCACCCCTGCAGTCAAGGATGGAGGGGGAGATGAAAGCAGGGTGCCGCTGAGACTTGCGAATACAGTGCACTCTCAATGCAGTGGACCAACTGGTCAGCGGGGAGGGGGGGAAGCTTCACTATAGTGAGAGTCTCACTAGAGCTTAAAAAGTCAGATTTTAGTGCATTTCATCGTGAAAATGCACACTGAGACCAGGAATCCGTATAGAAACGTAGCAACAAACAATGAATATTAAAGGTTTGAACAGTCAATAGCAATACTTGGAATCATCCAAAGCTCATCATCTCAGCTATTCAATGTGGACGAAAAATGTCACTATCATGTGGAACCCCCAGTATGTCGCAAAAAAACATCGACTCATGAAAGAATGCTCACCACCATATCGAGAGGGGGTCTCTGTATTGCTCACACGCTACATCGAGCGGACATCGCTGTACATCGAGTGTCTACTCTACCTAAAAATGTTGACAGCTTAGCGAACTTTCCCCTAATGACAACATACTAATGCCTGATTGAGTGTTGTAGCTACGTCAGTTTAATAGCATAATTCTTTTGGAAGCAACGAGGTAAAAAAAATCCTGAATATGTCACTCTCAGCGTCTGGACTGCAGTGAGGAAGAGAAAAAAACGTGTCTGCCTCACCCTGTGCTCTACAGGGTATAAGGACGTAAATTGAAACCGCAGTCAAACTGTTCCTCGAAGAATATTTGCAGACTCTCCAGAGGATGGTAAATAAATTATCATTAGATTCAAATCCCACGGTTCACATTGTGTTTATGCTGCTACATCTACGCGCATGATATATTCATCTCTTGTCTGACTTTTTTTATGATTCTTCCTTTCTCTCTGTCTGTGTGAATAATGCATGGTTTGAGCACGACAAATGCCGGCCTGAATTTGGATTTTGTCCAACTGCACAGGTTAAACTCGTTATGTTAAAGGGAGGAGAAATATGCGCAAATGAGGCGCTAAAGACCCAATCTGGTAAGACAAATGACAAGGAATTTTTATGTCATAGGGATAAGGAGCCCTTGCCAAATGCCATTTCGTCTATATTCACGCTTCGATATATCAATCCCAAGCATTAAGTCCCCCGGGCTTAAACACGCTTAAGCGCCGCATAATTTCTGGTACGCTGTGGGGGGGGGGGAGGCTGCTTTCTACCCCCTTCACTACCTCCCCCGAGGTCTAATGTAGAATATTCTAAGGGAAATTTATTCTCTCCTTTGCATTTTACCGCTTTTTATCGCCCCCGGAAACCTTTTCTTTCTGCGCCATTGGTTCACACTAGGCCCATTCAAGGTGGGCCCCATTGACCACCTTTTACAACCTCCGCAGAGTTTGATGGATGCGTCAAGAGATAAGGAAAAAAATCAGTTATTTGGGTCATGTTTTGTGGAGAAGGACTTTCCAGCAGTGGCATAAAAAGAGGAACTTTCCATGATTTTCTATCATATTAAGCACTTGATCTTCCTTCTCGAAAGGTTGGAGACAAAAGAAAAAGGGGGAAAGTCATATTTCTTTTCACCAGTCAAAGAAAGTTTTTTTTCTTCCCCCGACTTGATTTCACAGTCGTAAAAGTCTTTTCTGTGGAGGACGTTGAGGCCATGAGAGGGAACCTCAGAAAAAGAATTCCCCCCCCCGCGCTGGAGTGGATGGGAGGCAGAATATGGGAAATAGCGGTGGGTCACGCTCGTGCGTGTTCATATGTATAAAGCGCGCATTATTAAAAACTGATGAATGGCATCACTCTTTGCAATGCAGGCGCGATTACGCTCAATAAATGCAATTGCTTTTTCTGGCGAGCAACGCGCTGGAGAAATCACATGGTGGAGTTGTTCCAGCACGCACACCGAGCCAGGGGGAGAAGCTCGAGGACGTGAAGAAGTACAAGACGCTCAAGGGGGAGAAGAAGCACCAGTGGAGGAGGGACCTTGGCGAAACGATTGGGCTGATAAGCTATTATGCTTTATACAGTGACGTTTAGATTGTTATCTCCTGTGTATGCTTATGCTAAGGCAAGGGGAGTAAATTTCATTTCATTTTTCTTTCTTTCTTCGCTGAGCAGCAAAGAAAACCTTACGCAACGACGATTTCTGCAAGAAACCACCAAGTTCTGAGGATCATAAATCCCTTAAGTGTTATCAAATATAAAGTGCAGGTACAATAGGTATCATGCATATTCTGTCAACATGCGACACCTGTCATGCAGTAACTCGTTTTCGGGGCCTACGCCTTCAACCCACCCACCTCCAAAGGGGGGTCCCTGCCATATAACAGAGTCCATATCAATTAATTGGGTACCTCCAAATACACACACACATATGTGGTAAGAGATTATGCTGGGAATTCGGGACAAACATGCGAGCCATTGGCGAGTATGAGGTGGTGGAAGAACGCCAGCGCGCACAACAGCTGCGATCGCACGCGCACACACCTCACACACACATACACACACACACACACATACACGCACACACACCCATGTGCATGCTTGCGCGTCTTTAATGCGCGCATGCAAACGGACACGCATGTTCAAGTGAGCAGAATTAAACGCAAGGACATTTGGCGGAGACCTTCAAGGGTGCGACATTGATCAGAAAGAAGCTTTTAGATCCAAATGCTTCGTACAGTTCAAAAGTGCTTACTAATCTTAAAAAAATAACAATACTTCGGATGCTTACGAGAAATTTAAGGATAATTTTTTGCTAGAAAAAAAGTAATCTTTGTTTAACAGTTACAAATGGGTGGTGGATGAAAGCTAATGAGGAAGATGTTGAACATGAGGTTGATGAGGACATTGAACTTGTTGTCGCTGTTGTTGGGACGTCTTTCAAAGTCTGGGCAGGGAAACCTTGTTAAATTGAGACTCTACCGTCCTCCTGCTGCTCCTTAGTCCAAGTGAAAGCTAATTGCGCCCTCTGCAAAGTCAGGTCCACACCCTGTACTCAAAAAATACGTACAGCAAAGAGAAGATTCTATTTGAACTATATAACTGGAGCCCACAGGACTGCATATATTTCATTCTTCAGACTGAGGTATCATAGTGGCTCCTTCAAGGGTTGAGCAACAGTTATTTGTCAGCGTTAAACACAGGTTGCTGCACTATTTCATGGCAATTTATTGTTCTAGAGAAGAGACATCCTTTTCTCTGGCTTAGATTTATGTTCTGCAATAAGGCACGCCATATTTCGCAAGAACAACGTCAACACATGGGACAGCAATGAAGGAGGGTTTGAACGGTCAAAAAGGTCTAGAAAAGTCCTCAAGTTCTTCTTTCACAGCGCTTTGGTGCACGTCTGTCTAATTGCCAGCCGTGCGTACGGGGTGGCCAATACAGGGCGCGGGGAATACTTTGTTCCAGGCCTATTTTCTCTCCTCAAGGCCTCAAAAGGCCTCCTAATATTAGGCTAAGAGGTTCGTCGACAATTCAAGGGGCAGTCATTCCTCACGAAATCAATCATGAGTACCCAGGAGGCCAAGGGCCCGCGCCGGTCCGATCTTCCGGTCAACGGCGTGGACATCGACGCCGCGACCAGCATTGCTGGACAGCTGCACGAGGCCCGGAAGGCCCATACTATTGGGGTGAAAAGGCCTGGTTTATCTGCCGCAGAAGTAATGGAGACTTCAAGAACAGCACCGTGATGCAGTGGGATAGCACCGTGATGCATCATTGACATCAGGCCAATTCTTGAGAGAAATAATATCACACTGCGTGATTACGCAATAAATTAAAATGCTGCAAATCTCGAGTTGAATATGTCTGGGTAAAACAGCTTTTTTAAGTCTATTATCACTGAGTCAACGCTATCTTCGGAAGAACATGCTAAGTTTTGTCACACCATTCGATTGCTTGTACTCGACGAGACACTCGACGTCGCACGCGGCAGACTAGAAGGCCCTGAAGTCCTCCGCCGTGATGGACAAGGAACGTAGGTTCCTGCGGGGCCGCCAGTAGTGTGTGGGGTTTTTTTTAGCATGTCACACCACGGCCAAAAAAAGGTCTCTCTGAATCAATCTTGCTGTTATGAGGCCCTTTTTTGCGCCTCACGAGCTGAGTAACGTCAATATTGAATATTTTGCCGTCAAAGAAGAACCAACTGGACATGCAGGAGCACTTTTTGGCCACCCTGTCCCGCACACCTGGGAGCTACATAGCTGTGTGGTTGTTTCTCTTTTGTCCTCACCTGGCAGAAAAGCTTGGAGAGAAAAAAAAGTTGTGGTGTGTTGTGGTCGAGCCTCCTCTTCTTCCGTAAGAAACTGTCAGACCTTAAAGCTTTGATAACTAAGTTTTTGGCACTGTTTTTTTATGACAAAAGAGTCTTCTGTTGCCTACATCGTACTGTAATGTTACATGCGAGGTTGTCCCTCAGGTGTGTCACGCTCTCCAAGTCCTCGGACGAACTGACTAGAGAGCAATTGCAGGGGAGGGGAATTTCTCCCTTACACATACTGTACATACTTCTTTTACTGCAGCTTGGGCGCGGGGGCCTTTCTAATGCTGAAAAAAGGGGGTGCGCGTTGGACGCAGCTTGGGTCACAAAGAACTTGCATCGCAGCAACGTCAGCGTCATTGTATGGCACACACGGTATCGTATTCCAGCAGACACACGCGCACACACACAAGTAACTAAAGGGGAGGAAGACGAAAGAGAGCCCCAATTTCCAGGTGCATAAACACAAACAGAGAAAGCCTTCAAGGCCTTCCTCCTGCTCAGCACGCAAGGCCTTGCAAAAAAGGGGCCTCTGGCCACTCACCTGGTGGCCGGGGAGCAACCCACACACACATGCATGTTACACACAGCTTTGATTACTTACCTACTAAGTTACTCACTTTCTTAAGACTCATTTATTGCTCATGGGGCTGAACAATCAATAGATGTAGCGTCTCCGGGTGGTGTCCACGCTGCCGCATTCATGTGTGTATGTGTACTCATATGTCACGATGTCGCATTACCTGTCAGAGGTAGAAAAGAGGATACAAGGCTGAAAATTGCTGTGGAATCGAGTGCAGCCCCTATAAATAATGAAGAGAAAAGGGAGGCCACAATCAGCCTTCCAAGGTTGTACGAGAATTCTTTTTTTTAGAGAGAGGGAAAGTTTGTGCCGAAAAAAATTACGCTAGTGCGTTGATGAGGGAAAGGCTTAAAAATGAGCAGAAATATTGACGAAAGGAAAATCGGGTTGCTGCGGTTGTGCTTGAATGAGTTATCTTTAGGGCTGCGGAAAAACCGTCCCTGGGGAGTGTTGAGGTTTCCCGGCAAGCCTAACAACAGAGAACTTGACTTTGCGGTGAATAAAGTCCATTTTGACTGTGAAGCATGAAAGTTTCCCCAACTTTTTTTTCTCTCCTCCCCCCGTCCTTGGTAATGTCTACTTTGTCTATGTCTGGCTTTTTCGTCGTGGCCCAATGGGTCTAAATGACTCAGCTGAAAATGAAACTCACATCTTATATATTATAGATCAGACGGTTGTGTCCAGGTTGTATTGGGGTCAAAGTTGTTGCTTTGGGATGGTGGCGAGGAGAGACCCGAAACAATGGGCATGAAAATGTAATCGTAGAGTTGCGATGACGTCATTGTTCTTGCATCTCCTGCTGCTTCTTTGGCATGGACGGACTGGGAATTTCTGGTGGAATCAAGATTGGAGACTCTAACTTGGGTGAAAAAGGTCATTTTGGGGGCACCGAAAGGAAAAGACCAAAAAAGAGAGACCAATAGAAAAGTTGCTGTTGGTGGCAGGACAACAAGGAGGATCAGTTGCACCCTGACCAGGTAAGATAAGCACAGAGCCTAAAATGAGACTTTGATACCCTCATAATGAAGCACTTGACAGCACTAAAATTTTGTAATCCTAATAATAATTCATGGTTTTCGGTCCATCAACACCAGTTTCCACTGATGCTGAGTTCATATGATGCATTCAGGTGTGCCTGGTTTGTGTGTAGATGTGCACAGAATTTCAATGGGTTTCTCGACGTATTTTGGGGTGACGAAACCTATATTCAAATTTCCCGCCAAAACATGCTCCGATAACATAGAGAGGCACCCAGACCGGTGAGTCGTGACTCGAGTCAGGGTCAGCTCTGTGTCTTTGTGCATACTTTAGCATACTTCTGCATATGGGCGTGGAGACAAAATCTGTCCGTGACCAAACCAGTGCGCATGCGCACGTTTCCTGGCCAGTGGATCATTCAGTTTGAAAGTAAGAAAAAAAAACCCTCCGTGATGACAATAGAACAAAGACTGCACGCTCCGCGAGTCCGAGGCCGCACGTCAGGTCTAGGGAAGAGGCCGGACGCTCCAAGGACGAACACGCACGAGGCCACAGCGTCTTGTGGGCAGGACGACGGACACTTTGTGACGATACCTAGTATATGGGGCGCGAGGGCCGTCTGTCTGTCTGTCTGTCTGTCGGGGGGGGGGGAGAGGGGTGGTAAGAGAGGGGGGTCTGTCCGATTTCTAGTTTTTGCCGGGTTGATTTGCGCGCCTGATGTGCGTGGAGCACATGATGAGAGCAAATTATGTGCTGTGAGACGCAGACAGACACACACACTTAGCGCTTTATATTTTTGCCGATCGTTCTACCCGACGATGTGGGGAGAGTGTAAGCGCTAGTCAATATTATTAAAGCTAATGGTATTTGCTTGAGTAATCTGCAATTATGATGGCATAACGCCATACCTACAAGGTGACGCAAGGTGCATTAATTAGTGTGGTGCAAGCAAAACTTCATACGAGGTCAAAATGGAACAGGGGTTCCCAGGCTGTTTTATTAATGTCCCTGTTGGAACGAGGGAGAATTTTTGTTGGTATGCGAAGATGTCACCGAAAAAAGAAAGACTTTTATCTGAGTTCTTTCTTTTAGCGGACTTGGTGGTGTAGGAGGGATGCTGAAACTATTGAAATGGTACATCAGTAAAAAAAGAGTTAGAGAACCACTGGTCTGGATGGAGCCTCCACTTGCTGCTGAAGTTGATCTTGCTACTTTAGTACACACTTCGTCAGTGTTAGAAAGTTACAATAGCGAGTGGCGATAAGAAGCTAAGTATGATACACCCGGTAGGTGCAAACAAAGTTGATCAAGCGTAGGCAAGACCAGGCTTCTTTCAATGAAGAGATTCAAAATTTTCCATAGCAGAATGAATTTAGCAAGGCCAAACTAGCAACAACAGATTTATTAAATCCTAGAGTCAATCATCAGTGTTTTCTGATTTTTTGTTTTCTGAGATTTTGAAAGTTTGATTCTTAACAGTTAAAAGTCTGCAATGCAGGAAAACATTATGTCTGACGTTGGCAGGCCGGGATTTACACTGCTTTCTTCTTTTGTAGCCAGATGCGCTTTTGGAATATCATGACTGAATCAGTTTTATGAGCTGAAATTTTGTCAGTCACGGGAGCTTTTGTGTGACGGATTGACCTGTGACGGTTTCAGATATGATTTCAAGCACCTATAGGTGGCATTATGCAAAAATTGCTTTTTGCCTTGTTCTTTTTTTGATATGCTCTGTTCTGTGCTGTATGCAGTTGAAATTGTGCAGCAATAGCAGTAACTTCAGAACAAATGATATGAGAAAGGAATGAATAAAATGAGTGTTGTTCAGAGGGCTTTGTTGCATCTCTTTTACATGAGTCATTTTTAGTTTCAATTATGAGCAAGAGCACTCTTAGGCTTGCTAGAACTGTCCAGGTGCTTCAGCATA
>JAAUXU010092685.1_pt1 | contig 26403 bp, 26 predicted proteins | sample 7278151 | NCBI WGS metagenome assembly JAAUXU01 (sample SAMN14350113, study PRJNA611818) | marine sediment metagenome | isolation source: surface marine sediment (1.8m) | place: French Polynesia: Moorea | collected 2018-08
CCGAGTCCCCCTACAGCCCGAGTCCCCCTACAGCCCGAGTCCCCCTACAGCCCGAGTCCCCCTACAGCCCGAGTCCCGCAGTTCAGAAAATGAACCTGAATTGGCCATTTGGCAGCCAGCGAACATTACTTGTGAGACATCACCTCAGAAGCACGCCAAGAAATCAGACGAGAAGGAAATGAGGTTTCAAAGTACCAGCCAAATTTTTGCCAAATTTTGTGAGACCTGGGGTTCTCGGGAAGTTATAAGATTCTGGGTCACTTTTTTTGGCGTTAGGGGGGATTTTGGTGAACAAGTTTTTGAAAAGTACTGATAAACTTGCACTGTACGTACTTTTTTTCTGCGAGGTACTGATTTTGTTCTGCAAGTACGATTTACAGAATGTAACAAATAGAGATGTACATCTAGTCGTGACTTTCTCGTGTCAAACAAAAAATGAAGCCAAGGTGACGAAGTTGGAAAACTTCTTTCTGTGCAAACATTTTAAGGCGACGAAATTGAAGTTGTTTCGTTCCTGAAAAGAGTACTTTTCTCTTTAGCAAGAGGCAAGTCTAAAAGACTTTGGCCAATCAGGTTCCCTTTTTTTATCAGTTGTGCACCTTTAATAACGATTACGGTGCTGCATTACTTAAAAACTGCACCATCTAAAAGTCACTTCGGGCTGAATTTGCCAATGGATTCAGAAATGGCGGGAAGAATTGCACCATCCCGTCTTGGTAGGAGTAAGCAAGAGTCGGACTTTGGAGAAGCTGGTTTACTCCATATCCCAAGGTACTGGTTGGGAGTCCTCAGGCGCCCTGAGGAGATGAGAATCAGTCCTCTTCCTTCTCGACAACACCCCGCCTCAGTCGGAAAGGTTGACAGAGCCATCTAGGCTGTCTGCCTCGAGCAAGAAGACCGTGAAGGTGACATCAGACTCGTTCTGAGTGACCAAGTCTTGACTTCGGGGATCCTCACGCTTGGCATCCACTGTGTTCTCGGCTATACGTAGCTGCAAAGGGCTACTACAGTGTGAGGGAGAAAGAAAGCTGCACACGACGGCCAGATGCTTCAGGGACGGCAAAAGAACTCCCCACGTGGTCCTGTCGGAGAACAGCGTATATAGACTAGGACCATTATTGACTCACAAAGCGTGTATTATCCGACATTTTCTTGCATGATTCTGTTCTTTAGCATGTTGTATAGCTTCAAGTTGGCCGCTTTAAGTTTGTTGACATGTTCGTCGCTCTCTGACGTGGGCGTTTCACTCTTTGTGGTCCGAGACGGGTCCACGCTGTCGGTGAACTCGAAGCTGTCGTCCCCAATTCTCTCGCCCACAATATAGCTTCCTTGGAGATCGACGCTCTCGTCTCTGACCACCTTGTCCAGACTGGACGCCAGAAAAATGCTCTGCTTGTATTCATCTACTTCCAACATTCCCTTGCAGGGAATAATAAATCTTAATGCAGTGATTCTGCCCGAGTGTTCCAACGTCCGGATGCACTCCTCGGAGATGAGGTTCCACAGTCTGACTGAGGCGTCGTCGCCACCAGAGGCCAGCAGCCGTCCATCCAAGGACACGGACACGCATCGCACCGGCTTCTTCGCCACGCCTCTAAAGAGTCTCCCCCGTCCTTGGAGCTGCTCCCTCGTCACCTGGATTGATCTGGGCGGCTCGACGAGAGGCAGTGCCCGCACTGCGCCGTCAGAGCCGCCCACGAACGCCTCGGTCTCTGCCGAGTCCAAGCAGATGCAGTGCAGGACATGGCCTACGTCGACCTTGAGCAGCAACTTGCCACTGATCAGGCAACGCATCACACACGTCTGGTCCAGCGAGACAGAGACTACGCGCGAATGGATGCCGCCGCCGGTCACAAAGAGCCCAGAGACATCCAGCTGGTGGTCCTTCCAGGCTCGCCAGGGAGTCGCAGAAGAGGATGCTTTGGTCAGCAAATGGAGCATCGGCCATACGGAGACGCCTCCGTCCTTCCCGGCGCTGATCAGATGAGATCCATCATCGGTGAATGTTAAGTGGGTGATTTCCGACAGGTGCGCTTTCCTGGCCGCAGCCAGCAGCGCTCCCGACGATGTCTGCCACACGAACAGGTCCCTGTCGACGGCGGCGGCCAAGTGGCGCCCAGACGGACTTCCTGACAGCGCCCTCACCGGCCCACCAGGTGCCACCAGTCGACATGCTGAGTGCAGATCTTGGCGGTGTTGCCGCCAGACGTTGAGCAAGGGCTTCGAGGTGCCGGCAGAGATGAGGAAAGAATCGGCCACCACACAGAAAGTGTTGGGGGCAGTGGCGGCGCCGCCTTTGTATCCGCTTAAGAAGGCTCCTGTCGAGGGGTTCCAGAGGCGGACGTTGTATGGCTTCCCGTTGTCGTCCGCGGTCACCAACACCTCGGGCGCGGAGCCGGAGGCAGAGGCCATAGCTTTAAAGTCGACTCGTGTCTTTTGTTGTCATTTCTTGTTGCAGCTGAGCAGGGTTGTCACGAAGCGCTTAAGCAGAGTTGCAGAATTATATATGTACTTAAGCGCAATGTTATTATTCTTCGTATTCTTGTGCGGGGAAATATTTTGTAATCATATCTGTTGAAATCACTATATTTTGTTAAAAGATAGAAAATATTGTGATGCACACTAGGTTCTCCTACAATCTTCTCCGTCCTCTCAGTGTCGTGCCCTTATAGCACTTAAAACGTGCTGCTGCACAAAGTACTTGAATTTTTAGGCACCAATTCGATGTTTTCCTTGTTTTTTGACTTTTGACCTGTCCCTCAAGCTTCATGGTGAAAAACATACAATATTAAATACTCAGAAGGGGTCGAATCACCACAGTCAATGCTAAAGAATAATAGTGATACAATACGGAAGGGAAACATATAGTTTGTGCTAATACATTGCCCTACATCCAATGTGCATCATATACACGACTACATTATACACTTGCCCCCAGCAGAGCCTGCTTGGAGTCTGTGCATAAGAAAACTGTGGACTTTCCAGGTCATTGGCAACTCTGTCCCTCTCCGCAACTTTGTTGTCAGTTCTCTCCTTTGCGAACGGTAACAACAATGGAGCCGATGCAAGTCGACCCCGAGGAGAACGAGAACAACTTCGTGGGCTCCCTTCCCGTCAGCAAGGGATCAAGGTTGTCCAGCAACCCGGGGCCGCTCCTTGTGGGAGGAAATGGAGCAATTGGCGGTGATGGAGCTGGAGGAGAAGGCGACTTCAGAGGCGAGGAGGGTGTCCCCTGGATGGTGGAGAATCCTTCCATTGACCTAGAAACCTACGCCCAAGGTTCGACGGTTGTAGGCGACGGTTGTGTGAAGGGGCTCTGAACGTTCTTATTTCTTTTTAGGATACTCCGGACTTGCCAGGCTCCACCGATTGTCCTTCATTGCTGACCACTGCTTATCCTTGAGAGTGGAGTCTCTTCGATTGGCCCTCCAGCATGTTATGCAGTCCTACAATACGTCTGCCTACATTTCGTTGCACAAGAAGCTTGTAGAAGCTGTGGTGAGTTAAGATGTTATGGAAAACAACTAGAACCACTATGTTGTCATGAACTGTTGTGAGCAAAGATCTTACTCGTGACAAAATTTCCCCATAGAATTCTCCCCCATCAGCAGCAACATCTGGAAATACAGGAAATCTTCCTGATTTGATGGCTACAGGTAACAACAGTCAGTCAGGATAAGAAAAGAGCCACATGTTAAAACTCCATTGAAGGGCCTTCATCTTCAGGCAATGAAACCAAACTTCCTCAATATGACCAGCACTGGGTGGAGCAGAAGGCCAAGAAGGCTGCACTCAAGCTTGAGAAGTTGGACACAGATCTCAAGAACTACAAATCCAATTCTATCAAGGTATGACTTAAAATTCTGCACGGGATATTGCTACAAGTTTCTCTTCTCTATTCAGGAAAGCATCCGCAGAGGTCATGACGACCTCGGTGATCACTATCTGAACTGTGGGGATTTACAGAATGCTCTCAAAGCTTATTCGAGGTCAGTTCAATTTGTCTTCCTCATTTCTAGTGGTCATAATTCTTTCTACAGGGCTCGCGACTACTGTACATCTGGTAAGCATGTGGTCAACATGTGCCTGAATGTGATCAAGGTGTCCGTGTACCTGCAGAATTGGTCACATGTCATCTCTTATGTCAACAAAGCAATGGCTACACCAGATTATGCAGATGGTAATGGGTAAAGTGATTGTTAAGATAAGTGCAGCACTATGCATGCTCCTCTTCAGCCTCCTGTTCAGGCAAATCTGCCGACCACCAGGTCATTCTCACGCGTTTGAACTGCGCCATTGGTTTAGCTGAGTTGGCCACAAGGAAGTATAAGGTCGCCGCAAGGCACTTTCTCTTAGCATGTCTGGACTACTGTGACATCCCTGACATGATGTCCACTCAGGTGGGTGACTTCAGCATTATTAATGCGTAACAAAATATGACCAGTTGTATTCTCCAGAATGTTGCCACCTATGGCGGCCTCTGTGCTCTAGCAACGTTCGAACGCCCTGAGCTACAGAAGTTGGTCATTTCTTCCACCAGTTTCAAGCTCTTCCTAGAATTGGATCCCCAGTTGAGAGAAGTAAGAAGGCGGCTTAAAAAAATTAAGTAAGCTACTTATTTCTTGATTTATTTACCCTTTGCAGATCATATTCAGCTTTCATGAGAGCAAGTACGGTCAGTGCTTGAAGCTGCTAGAAGAGATCAGGGAAAATCTTTTGCTTGACTTGCACTTGGCCGGACACGTCAGCACACTCTATTCGCTCATCAGGAATAGGGGCCTTGTGCAATACTTTAGGTGAAGCATCAATACATTGTTGATGTCAATGTATCACCTTCTTAACTGACTTCTTTCCAGTCCCTATTTGTCTGCAGACATGCATCTGATGGCCTCCTTCTTCAACACAACCTTGGCTGGACTTGAGGAAGAGCTCATGAACCTCATCCTTGATGGACAGATCCAGGCCAGAATTGACAGCCACAAGAAGGCGAGTAATATGTGTCGGAGTGCAATAGTGTGAAGATTGAAGAAGGTGGCTAATGTGATTGTTCTATGGTCATGCCATCGGTAAAAGCTTCCTAGATCTGGAAAGGGGGGAACTCTACTTACTGAACAGTCCCGTCGCTTAGAGCATGCTTGAAACGATGTCTTCTTATAATTCCTGCAGTTACAGATATCGTTGAAAATCTATGAATTGATGATGACTTTGTAACACTTTTTGTGTCTTTGTTTCCATGGCAGGTTTTATATGCTCAAGATGTGGACCAGAGAAGTGCCACCTTTGAGAAAGCTCTAGAGATGGGGGACCTTTACCAGAGGAGAGCCAAGTAATTGCTTCTCATCCCAACAATTGTGTCATCAATAACATTACACTTCTTGCTTCCAGGCTTATGATTCTTCGCTCAGCCCTGCTGAAAAACAATGTCATGGTCAAGACTGTTCGTCTTGGATCTGGTGGTGGCAGTGGTGACCCCATAGAGGGTGGAGCAGTCAATAACTAGACATCATTGCTGGGATGTTGATAAGAGAAAACCTGTCAAGTGTAAGAATATCGTGTGGATGTGCTCATGTCCTCTGATGTTTTCAAGAGCCCGTGAGCGAGTGGCAGCTCAAGTTTTACTGCGAAAATTGTGCTCCCTTTACTACTTACATACAGTGCATTCTGCTGTCTGTACTCTATTTATTTAGAGCACGAAAAATAAAGTGTCCATGGAAAGGTGATGCTGGTGTCGAGCTCGGTTAGGTCGTTGGTGCCGCACCAGGCTCGGTCTGTCCTCGTGAACTTGGCTGGGCTGTGCCCAGACCACATAGAGTAAGTAGCTAAGCTACTAGTATAGACACATATACTAAGTAGCTAAGCTACTTACTCTATGTGCAGCATTTGGCACAACTTAGCGGGAACCCAGAGAAAAAGAAAAACAACAAGCTGACGCGAAAATTGGGGAAAGTAGAATGTTCTGAAACCCCCGCGACAGGGTTGCCATGGATTCCCCTTCGATGCTCACAGGCTTTACATTCCTCTCAAGCACGTGGCACATGTATCACTGATACTTCAAAATGGAATAAGCGCTTCAAGCAATAGCATGATAGATAAAGTCACATTTCTGGTGTTCCAGCGTCGATGGTTGCAATTTCAGACTTGACTTTGAGCAGAGTTGAGAACTCTGAAAGCGGTGGTGGCTGAAGGAGACAACAAACAAGCCGAGCTACACCAACTTCTATCGGAATCGCGGCGCGTCTCTCTCTCTCGATGGCTTCTTCCCCGCCCTCCACCTCGTCGACGTTCTCGCCGGCAGTTGCGTCGTTCCGCAGTCAACTGACCCAGCTCTCATCCGGGGGAGTCGCACACAGAGATCTCTCAGACCGGTACCACAGCATTCTTGAGGCTGTCATGACTCTGGGAGAAGATGAGCTGGTTGAAGGACTGAAGGTAAAGAAAGAGAGATTGAGAGGCGGCTCTTATGATAAATGTATGACTCAAGCATATAAACTTCTCCTTGTAGGTCTTTGTTGAGGCAATTGTGAATGAGAATGTCTCATTAGTGATCTCGCGCCAACTGCTGTCAGAAGTTGGAAATCGCCTGAGCAAGATGCGCGAAGACTCTGTTTCTAAGGCAGTGTCACACTTCACATTGGACATTGTGCAACCCAGAGTAATTTCGTTTGAAGATCAAATTGGTGCCATCCGTCAGCACCTGGCCGACATCTATGAACGTGAGCAGAACTGGCGCCAAGCAGCCCAGGTTCTCACAGGCATCCCTCTAGAGAATGGACAGAAACAGTATTCCGTTGACTACAAGCTGGAGACGTACCTGAAGATTGCCAGACTCTATATGGAGGACGAAGATCCCGTGCAGGCAGAGGGATTTATTAATCGGGCTGCACAGTTGCAGACACAAACCAAGGATTCCCATTTGCAGATCATATACAAGGTCTGCCAAGGTCGGGTGTTGGACTATAAGCGAAAATTTATTGAGGCTGCCTCTCGATACAATGAACTCTCATACAAGACTATTATTCATGTGGATGAGAGACTGACTGCATTAAAGAATGCTATGATCTGCACCATCTTGGCCTCAGCAGGACAACAGAGAAGCAGGATGCTGGCCACACTCTACAAGGATGAGAGATGCCAACAGGCAAGCAAAAATCTTACTGTGGAATGCAATTAGGTTCTCATTGCTTTAACTGTTGCAGTTACCAGCATTCAACATCCTGGAAAAAATGTACCTTGATCGCCTGATCAAGAAATCAGAGCTTGAAGAATTTGAGTCGCTGCTTCAACCTCATCAAAAAGCAACCAATGCGGATGGATCAACCATCTTGGACCATGCCGTTATTGAGCACAATCTGCTGGCGGCCAGTAAACTCTACAACAATATCACATTTGAAGGTCTGGGAGCTTTACTGGAGATTGAAGGTAACATTGCCAGGAATCGCTCATCTGTGCTTATGGTCAACTTTCCTTCAACTGTTTCAGGTGAGAAGGCTGAACGAATTGCCAGCAAGATGATCACAGAAGGTCGCATGCAAGGTCATATCAACCAAATTGACTCAATTGTGCACTTTGAAACGCGAAATGTGCTGGAAACATGGGACGGACAGATTCAATCCCTTTGCTTCCAAGTCAATAGTGTCATTGATAAGATAGCAGCAGCAGAGCCAAAGTGGCTCCAACAAACTACAGAGGCTCAAATGTCATAGTTTAGAAACGTCTTCATGCACCATCCTTGTTGCTGCAAAAATATGAAAATGAAAAACTTGTCTATATCCTACTGAATGTAAAGGACAGATCAGAAGCCATAAATCATGATGCCGCGTACAATATTGCACTAAGTACTCAGGTTAACGTGCACTACATAGAAGCAGGGTGTTTCCTTTAGTCCAGTCTATGACAAATGTCCGACATCAACCTAGTTGCAACCCCGGATTCCTTTGCTGTGTGCATGCCATCCCTTTCCCTCAACTCGTCTCTTCTGAGCCTTCATCAACTGCTTTTTCTTAACCTTGACTGACTTGAAAGGTTGTGACATCGAAGTCAATAAGTCTTGCTTTTTTCTACGTTCACTGCTTCGCACCTTAGGTCGCATCATTCAGTTCTACATAGGCAACCAACTCTGCCGCTTAGTGGTCATATTTGTCCTCAAGTAGCTCGTCCTGTATGTCCTTAACCCCCTCAATGAGTGAGTAATCCGTAGAGGTGCTTAAGAATTGTAGGCTCTTCTGGGGGACATTCACAGATCTTGTTCTTCACTGACTGCAACTCGTGGCGGTTGTGGATGGCATTAAACAAGACGTTGGGTGCATCCTCAAGATAGCTAAAGCCCCAAGGTAAGCCTAGGACCATTGGCTGCACTTCTGCGTTGTTGCTAAACTTGTACTGACGTTGATTTGGCGTAAAGCACTTGTAACGCGGGGTTCCATCTTCACAGATGGACATGCGCGTCTCGAGGTGCTCCTGCTGCAGGGACAACAAAGCTTCTCTGACGTCCGCCATAAGAAGCGAGAAGTCAGTGAAGAAGTGCTAGGTGTTTTACTTCCTGTTCATGCTGTTGTGGCTCTCATTGACCCTGGGGGACGTAGAGGAAAGAGTATATCGAGAGGTCCATCGAGGAGAGAAAAGACCATGTGGCATTTCAAACTTCACTCACTGGATGTATGCTTGTGTACTGCACATAGGCATATGCTTGAGATTTTTACTATGCAGCGTTATTTCAAGGGAACAGGCAAACCTACTAATACAGGGAATATAGTAAACTATTCTACCAATACGTACAGTATGCCGGCAGAACTACACGTGTACAAAGCATGTTTGAAATCCCCCAATATTCACGTTTTACCCTATTCTTCATTCGCATTACCTTTGAAAGACGAGTAAAAATTTAAAAAAATATGCTCACATATACAACACAGCAACCACTATACTAATCACTAAACAAAACACACATAAGTTTAGCGAAACAAAGGTGTTTTTCACGGTCACAACGAGCTCGGTCCTCCTGGTCACTCGAGTTGTTTGTGCTTGATATTCAGCTGCATTCAGCTGACGATTTCCTGCCTCTTCCTTTTCCGCTCCTCCGTGACCGTGCAAGGTAAGCAAAGTCCAACTCTCTCTCAAAAAAAATCCTAAATTATCCTAAATTGGCGATTTTTTCTAAGTTTCTATCAATTAATTACTAAAATAGATTGAGTAGCAGTGTGTTGATTAGTGGAATCAGTGCCAGAGGTCCCAATCTCAGCCATTTTCTTTGCAGAAATACGTTGCTGAGTAACGGTTGACCCCAGCAGCAGCAAGATGGTCAAGGCGACGTTGAAGGCTGTAGGCCCACAGGCCAAGAAGGGCAGCAAGAAGTCTGCCATACCCGGCAAGCAGGGCCTCAAGGGCAAGGCCGGAGGCAAGGCCAAGGAGGTCAGCAAGAAGTCCCTGCTCAAGTTCAGCATCGACTGCAGCCACCCGGTCGAGGACGGCATCATGAACTGTGGGGACTTCGAGATGTACTTGCGTGAGAGGATCAAGGTAGCCGGCAAGACCGGAAACTTCGGCCGCGACGTGAGCCTGGCCAGGGAGAAGAACCGTGTCATCCTCAGCTCCGCCGTGCCGTTCTCCAAGAGGTACCTGAAGTACCTGACCAAGAAGTACTTGAAGAAAAACAACTTGAGGGACTGGCTGCGAGTAGTGGCCTCAGCTAGGGACGCCTATGAGCTGAGGTACTTCCAGATCAACAACGACGAGGACGACGACGACGAGGATAACGAGTGAAGCAAATAGCTGGACTGTGTCTCGTGGTCACCTCTCGCTTGTCAATAAACGAGTCTGGGGAAATAAAGCTTGCGTCGAACTTGAACTATCCGTAGCTTTCCGCGCGCTGGACGAGAGTCCTACTGACATTTTCCGGTATTCATCGTTAATGTTAATTTCTAGCGTTTCCTGGCCTTGCTCTCATCCACCATGGCCAAGTCCAAGAACCACACCAACCACAATCAGTCCAGGAAGGAGCACAGGAATCCTACCAGGAAGCCTTCAGCCAAGCTGAGGCATAAGTAAGTTGCACGAGTGCATTACAGTAATAGTCGCGCCATTCATGTACATATTTCCACCCAGGATGAAGGGCATGGACCCCAAGTTCCTCCGCAACATGAAGTTTGCCAAGAAGCACAACCTGAGTAGGACGCAACAGGAGAAGAGAGCACTGGCAAACAAAGCTGCAAAAAGTTAAATGTGGAAGAATAAACAGCAAACTTTGCTAAAAACAGTTATAGCGGTGTTGTGATCTCGTGAGTTGCCCACGCTTGTGAGGGGCGAGTCCAGGCAGTACAAGAGTGGTCGCGCCTTCTTGTCTGGCAGGACCTGAATGGCAGTGGTCATGTGGGAACCATCACGTCTCTTTCGCGCGGCAACCCGTAGAAGGATCACTTGGCGGCCCGAAAGAGCTCCCAAAGCAGGCGGAAACTGCAATATCGAGCTTAATGAGCCCATGGTCACCGGGAAGTTCGAGCTATTGCACTGCTCGCATGCATCGACGGTGGCGCCCTCCACAGCGATTCACTCGTTGCATTCACGAAACCTCTCGCTGCTAGCGGCCATTTGTAGCTTGCCGTGACCCCACTGATCACAGTTCAAGATCGACGCACACAAGGGCAACCTACAGAATTTTTGCTCTGTGCAATACCCTCTTCAATCTTACAACGCATTTCGTCAACTTCAGTTTGTGCTCTGTCCGGGTGATTTAGGGTTGGCGTTGGTAGGTTTCCGATCAACACGACCTGGCACCAGAGCCCCAATGGTTCTATTGCAGCTGATTTACATTTGTACGGTAGCTCAATCTTGGTCGACGTCGCTGCCGGACTCGTAGTCTTAGGTTGGAAAGGGTTCTTGTCGGAGAAGCACTGAGGGGGAAACATGTTCGTGGTGGCCAGGAAGAGTCTGGAGACAGCGGCGACCAGGGTGAGACTGACTTCAACTGTTGTCATCGTCGTCAAGGAGTCATGTTCTCTTTTCGTCCTCGCAGTTGCTGCTTTCCCCGGTGGCCTCGGCGACCTTCTCGACGGGTCCCGCCCTCAGAGGCTCCCACGACGCTGACCTTGTGGTAATCGGATCTGGGCCTGGAGGATATGTCGGAGCTATCAAGGCTGCGCAGCTGGGCATGAAGGTCAGAAAGAGAAAGCCCTCAGTGCACTTACCGAACCAAGCAGTTGCTCTTGCATAACAGACAGTGTGCGTGGAGAAAAACCCGACGCTGGGTGGCACCTGCCTCAACGTGGGTTGCATCCCCTCGAAAGCACTGCTCAACAATTCCCATTTTTACCACATGGCCAAAACTGGCGACCTCGAGAAGAGAGGCGTCGACTTTTCTGAGGTCTCCTTGAATCTGCCGAATCTCATGAAGTCCAAAGAGACGGCGGTTACTTCCCTCACCGGTGGCATAAAGATGCTCTTCAAGGCCAACAAGGTGAGTCCGAAGGAAGGAAGGATTCCCACTATGTCACTCCATACATGAACGACACCCTGCAGGTGGCCCACCTTGACGGCCACGGCAAGATCACCGGCAGCAACGAGGTGTCCGTTCTCGGCCCAGATGGTTCAGTCGTCGAGACTGTCAAAACGAAGAACATCATGATCGCCACAGGATCTGAGGTCACGCCATTTCCAGGAATCGAGGTACAGGTCCAACGGATTTGATCGCACTGACGTATTATGCAGGGGCTCAGTTTCAACTCGACATTTTAGATTGACGAGGATCGGATCGTCTCCTCGACTGGAGCTCTCAGCCTTAAGGAAGTGCCGGCAAAGATGGTCCTGATCGGTGCAGGAGTAATTGGAGTTGAACTCGGATCAGTCTGGTCGAGATTGGGATCAGAGGCAAGAAGCAAGAAATAAAAACTTTTCAGACGATGCCCAATGTGTTCCGTTGACCCCGTGCTTCTTGATTCAGGTGACAGCAGTCGAGTTCCTTGGCCACGTGGGCGGACTGGGTATCGATGCAGAGATTTCGAAGGCATTCCAGCGCTCCATGACCAAACAAGGTCTCAAGTTCAAGCTAAATACGAAGGTCACAGCTGCCAGGAGAGAAGGTGACAAGGTCTTTGTTAACATTGAGGGAGTCAAGGACGGCAAGACAGAAGAGCTTGAAGCTGATGCTCTACTCGTGTGCGTGGGCCGACGACCCTACACATACAACTTGGGTCTCGAGGAGTTGGGCATTGAGAAGGACGACAGGGGCAGGGTGCCAGTCAACTCTCGATTTCAGGTATATTACGAACCATTGTGGGCGCGTAGGTAATCCCCCCCCCCCCAACAACAACTTGTTCAATACATGATCTCTGTCTTATGTTAGACTGTTCTTCCTAACATCTACGCCATTGGTGACTGCATCCACGGTCCCATGTTGGCCCACAAGGCTGAGGACGAGGCCATCCTTGCATGCGAGGGGATGCTGGGCGCACCTGTCCACATAGACTACAACTGCGTGCCGTCAGTCATCTATACACATCCAGAGGTTGGCCAGCATTTCGTGTTTGTCTTGGCGTGTGTGCATTTGTTCAATGTCATCCGTTTAGGTCGCATGGGTTGGCAAGAGTGAGGAGGACCTCAAGTCCGAGGGCGTGGAGTACGTCGTGGGCAAGTTCCCCTTTGTGGCCAACAGCCGCGCAAAGACAAATAATGACACGGACGGCATGGTCAAGGTGCTGGCAGACAAGAAGACCGACAGAATGCTAGGCACGCACATCATGGGACCGGTAATTAGACCAAGGAAGCAGTAACTGTCTTCTGCTCACACACTGGCTACTTCTATATCATTTCTGTAGTCTGCTGGTGAGTTGATCAATGAGGCCGCCCTGGCCATGGAGTATGGGGCCTCCTGCGAGGATGTTGCCAGGGTCTGCCATGCTCATCCGGTGAGGAAAGAATTCAAAAATTCAGACTTTTGGCCAGTTGTTACTGTCTGTTTGTTCATGCTTTCCTTCTTGCAGACCGTGTCTGAGGCCCTGAGAGAGGCCAACATCGCTGCCTGGACCGGCAAGGCCATCAACTCGCCGTGAGGAATCCTTTTTAAACATCAATTGGCTTTAGAAAAAAAGATCTTTTCGTTTTGCTCCTCTGGGATCCCAATTCATGACGAAGAAAATTCAAGAATGTGGCTACCCAAGGGAGAAAGAGAGAAAGACAGTCGGTTAGGTTATGTTTTTTCTTGTTGAGTGAACTGTATGAAAGACTTATGTTGAATACAAAAGTGTTTACATAATGTAGCCAAGATGTAGTGCGTGGTGCCTGTTGTGTGCTCGCGCGCACGCATGGATGACAACCAGGACATGTACACAGACATTCAGCTCACAGTGTATGAGTGCTACAGAGCGAGTAAAAAAAAATGAATGAATTCGGTTTTCTCGTGACAACCTTTGCGCCTGATCATTTTTGTGACTGACACTGTACTGAGTGCTTTCATCCAATGCGTTGTCTCCTGCAGAAGGAAGACTTTAGCAAGGACGAGTGCCTGATGCCTCATTGAGAACGAGCTGCTTGACTTTTCGAGACATTTTCGCACAGTTTTTGGCATTTGCCTCACCCTCTCAACCCAGAGAAGGACTTCAATGTGATATTTTCTTGCCTGGGTGGAACACGCGATTTATCCAATGGAAATTTTGTCATTGCAAAACCCTTTTCTATGAGATAAATTGGCCTGTGCAGCCGAGACTTGCACGCAAAACCGATAGGGAGAGTTGCTCTCGCTGTTTCTCTAGCTGCTTGAATATCGCTCCTTTGCTTCTAACTTTACGGACTGGGGATTGAGCCTCAGAGGAAGAAAGATTGAAACAGTTTCGTTGCAAATGTACTCGGGAGCGGGGGAGAAGGTGGAGCCTTCGTTAAACTTGCTCATTGACCCTGAAGAAGGAAATGGGGCAATAACGTCCGTGCACTCTTACATATCTTTCTTGCTATCACTGTCGAGGTAACAACATAGTGCGTTTTTACCTCTACATAATACGTGTACATAAGCAATACACACGTGCCACGACTGTGGAGAAGGCTGCATAGGTTGCCCACGCTGTACTTGAGCGTCATGTACAGGAAAACCTCCGGCCGTTAAAGGTCCCTTTCGGTTTTCCGTACCTGGCGCCTGGGGTTTAATTTCAGGGTTTACCTAAGTGGCCTCATTGAGTTGATCGATCATGCGGTTCAGTCAGGCTTCTGCCTGTCATGGAAAGGGTGCGTTGATGTCAGAAAAAAGCCTTGAAAACAAGTCATGCCTGAGTGGGTTCGTCACCCACTGGTGATGCAGCAGCATGGATTGCTTCATGTGCACGTAGCGTTATTGCAGACTTTTCATCATCTTGAAGTTGGATCGCCAAGTTCAACTGTATTGGAAATGGCAATTCTTCCGGCTCCTTGCTGGGACCTCTTTCGTGGAAGAGGGAGCCAGGGGTTCTTCGTGATACAAACATGGTGAGGGCGGGTGAAGATGGCCTTCTTAAGCTAAGTACACGACATTACACAAATGTTAAATCAATATCACGTGCGCGCTCCCCAGCTCACTTGCCGCCTCACTGTCCTTCGCGCCCGAAAGCGGGCAGATCAAGCCGAGGTAAGGCACTTGGACGCGAGATTACACTCCAAAGTCTCCCATTTTGCCACTTGGGCCGGAGTCGAGGGTTTGGGGAAGGAAGTCATGTCCTAAACAGAGCCGTTGTAGTCTGAGGCCAGCGATCTGCTTTCTCTTTCACCCGATGTGACCGAAGGTTACGTCGTGCAGCAGCATGACTGTGGACATCATCTAGACGGTTCCCTTGCTCAGCAGCTACACTCTCGTACATAGGACGTAGCGCGAACACCCGACCATTGATATCAAACACAGTACACGTTCGTACAGTACCGAGCCACGTGTTAAAATGACGGATCCTCCGGTGGCCCAGAATGAGGACCTGATCCGGCGACTCCAACTCATTTCCCTGCATGAATCCGCCGAGTCGGTGGAGTCCTCGTCTTCCAGAAGTCGCTGCCAGTCCCAGTACAGGATGAACTTCAGGCCCATAGCGGAGGGACTCAGGAAGAGGCTCTGGGAAGAGGGCTGGAAGTACAGGAAGCAGAGGAAGGAGGACGGCTTCAACCACTTCAGGTTAGAGTGGAGGCCCCCGTCAGACCGAAGGTAACAAACTGCACTTATACACACACACACACACACACACACACCACACACACACGTACGCACACAAAAGTTGGGATGTAAACATAGGGATTGAGAAATCAATGCCAAAGTTGGACCAAGTTTTAGCTTCTCCTCCTGCTTGCGTGCGTGTCAGCCCCGAAATGCGTAACTCTCTCGCTGTGTTCATTTTGCGAGGGTGCGAAGTGGCAACCGGCGCCTGTTGATGACGAGGAGGGCCTCCGACGCGGGAGCCGCCAAGCTGGAGTACGTGATGATGCCCCTCACCAAGTTGGAACGCAAGCAGAGGAGGCTGTCCAGGTACTGCCACGGCCTGTCTACGTATGTTGGTTCGTCACTGCTATAGATGTCGGACTTTGAAGTCGACATTATAAAAGTTTTCTTGCTTCTTTCTCGTTTTTGAGTACCAACTATACGTGTACGTACGTACCTACTAAGAACTTGGGATAACCCACATTGATCGCTATCGCGATATTACATTGATTGCGACCAAATGTCCCGTTGCGATATGCTCGATGCTCAATATGTTGAACTGTCAAGATGATACTTTTGCTGATATTTCAGAGATATTTGTTGCATTGACTGATTCAAATACTGCTGCTTCAGCATCTTCAAGTTTTTCCTAGCCTTCACTTGCCTCGTTCATGCCCTTTGCTGAGCTGCCGATCCCCTCCACGGACTTTCCCTGCATTGTCTAGTGCTTCTCTGCAGAGAGCATTGTATCATCACGCGATATTAACCAATATCGCGACGTTCAAATATTGAAAAGATTCGTCTCACTCAGTCTTAGTACGTACGTGCGCACGTCTGGGTCACTCACACTTGCGTTGTGCAGGTACCGACCTCGAGCCAGCCCAGATGTATGGGGGGAAAATGTTTGACCATAAAAGGTCTAGTGAGGAAATGCAAACATGCCATGCAGTCATCACCACCATCCCCTCCTCGATGGCGGCTGTCTGCTCTGGCATTAAGCAGGAGGCCTTTCAAGGCCTCCTGCCTGAGGCCTCCTGCTTAAGGCTGATTGAGGAGGCCTTTCAAGGCTGCCTCAATCAGCACAGACCAAGATCGTTCCAGTGCCAATGGTAGCGGATCGTGTACAGACGTATTTCCGCAGGATGTACCGAAAGCGGAAGTCGATCGCAGACACGGAAGGCAAGGATCAGGAGGAAGATGTCCATCCCAGACACAACGAGGACGATCAGGGAGAGGCTCTGAACTCCTACGAGAGGAACAAGGCCAACAACATGCGCTCCAACATTGTGCTGGTGACTGCTATGTCCAACAACTCCTCGAACGACGACGGCGAGGAAAGCTTTGGAGACGCGAAAGTCTCTAGCGGTGTCGTCAACAACACTGTTAGAAGTGATGTATATACATGTAAAAAGAGTGAAGAGGACATGACTAAAGGTGCGCTTACCCAAGCTACTTATGCACTAAGCAAGCATAGTCTTCTTTTCTGTCCACCCACCCCAAGTGCCGACTCCTTAGTCCCTGCGTAAGCCCTGTGAAAGTTCTCGTCTGTAGTCGTTTTGTGGGACTCACTCAACTTGTCTTGTGTAAGCGCACCCTAAGGAGGACAAGGCGACGGCGACAGAGACCGGGGAGCAACCGGGGAAGCAGCCTGGGCGAGGCCCAAAGAGCAGCAACAGCTCGGAAAAGAACACAAAGAGGAAGAAAAAGTATGGCCAGTAAAGAAATATTTACGTGATCAAAAGCAGTAGTAGCGCTCGACGCCGAGCAGATGGAGCCAGGGAAAGAACTTGAGCACATCCGGGACGTGCACATCCCATAGAAAGTGTACATCTTTGCTTTATAGATCCTTTTTTTTAGGTCCTAAGCTTATGTACCGAGTGCATGCAGTACTGTAGTCCTCCGTCGCAGACGTCACGCCGCAGTGGGAATTTTAAAAAGTGAAATACATGGACAAACGTTAATAACAGTTGCAATATAGCTGCGAATCCGCATGCGTCAAAACCCAGCCAGCACATTTGCGGGCCAAGAGCCTCAAGTCCAGGAGGGCGAAAAGGAAAGCTCTCTCGTCAGCTACATCAACCAAAGGGAGCTCAGCTGAAAGAAGATACACTCATCCGGAGCCTCAGGAGCAACATCCATGAGTAGCTTGGAATAAGAACCGATAAGAATGGCGTCACTGCGACGCCTCTGGAGGCTTCGCCGAGCTCAATCGCTGACCAGAGGACGCCACTCCGGTGGTGGGGGCGGCAGCTTGAGCGGCGTTGTGGACAAGGCTGAAGAAGGACTGAGTAGGACGAACTTCTTGGCGCTTTGCGCCGGCGCAGCGGGATCTGGCGCAGCGATCTACTACTTGGTCAGTCAGCAGCAACAGCAACAGCAACAGCAGCCTCAGCAAGGCGCCAGAGGAGGAAAAAGTCCAGCTGGCCACAGGATAGGAGAGTAAGAAAACGTACATAACGAGTGGGACATTGAGGCTCCTTTCAATGGACTCTTGCCGATCCATAGGGACTTGCACTGTGCGACGAAGCCCCAAAGCATCTCTCTTTTCACTTCTTTAATGGCTGACCTAAGCTTCTTGAGCTGTCTAACATGAAATCATTCCTAGGTCAACGTTACAGTACTGGGCAGCTCTGGTTTCAGTAGCCAACTGCCAATTGGCCCTCTCTTGCCATAATGCCGAAGACCCTGAGCTGGTCGACCTCAGCCAAGCTGAAGTTGCGTTGGGTCGTCTCCCTGTTCACCTTCTCGTTCGTTTCAAGATTGCGATTGTCTCAGTGGGACACTTTCATGAGTCACCTCTGTCCTTGTGTAGGTCTGACCACCACAAGCGCAAACTGACGGCACGTGAGAAGCGCTTCATCAAGTTCTGTTCAGTGGAGTACGACGGCCAGATCTACATGACGCCGCAGGACTTCCTGGAGTCGGTGGTGGAGGGCGAGCCGAGGCCCAGATTCAAGCGGAAAAAGTTGTGGCTCTACTAGTACATGGTCTTCCTTCACTCTGTCTAAAATCCATCTACGTTTGTACTCCAGTTTGACGGATTCAGAGATGGAGCAGATGTTGAACAAGCTGCCTCGATTAAGCAGGAATGATGAGAACTTCTTCCGGAGCTTGGGCAACCAAGGAGTCATCTCATACAGGTGTGCCAGACGGTGTACGGATGACGTCTCAGGTGTCTATTTCCCTGTCACTTTCAGCGAATACCTCTTCTTGCTCACCATTCTGATCAAGCCTCAGTCTGGATTCAAGATCGCTTTTGCAATGCTGGATCAGGACGGGAATGAGAGAATCGACAAGAAAGAATTTGAGGTGACCAAACTTTCTCAAGTCATGACTGCATGAAATCAAGAGGAGACATTTTTGAAGCTTCACAGTCTTTGCTAAGCTGATCCAGTACTGTACAGTACTGTACTGGGTCAGTACTGAGGATAATACTGATGAGTCCCTAACTCATGACATGATTAACCCCCCTATGGGGATCAAAGGGTTTTTTTTTTGAGAGAGAGAAATAGCAGATTTGGTCAAAAATATTCTTACTTCGTTTATATGCTCGTGAACAAGAACAGCAACACTGACAATTTTCAGTCCTGTGTAAGCTTGATTCAAGCAGACAATGAGCGTCTGCACGAATTGTCCCAGGTGCTGGAGACGGTGTTCAGCTCTGCTGCGAAGGAGCGGAAGCAGTTGGAAGAGGCAGCCAGGAGAGGCGAGGAGAAGGAGGAAGAGGGCGAAGGTGACGACGAGAGGGAGGGCGACGACAGCAGCGTGGGCAGGCAGAAGAAGGCCAGCACCAGTGCCTTTGACGACGACGACTACGGACTCCAGAGGGCGCACAAGGTCGACACATCACTCCTCGTCTACTTTTTTGGCAAGAGAGGGCAAGACCAGCTCAGGTTCGAAGACTTCCACAGGTTCATGGACAATCTGCAGACTGAGGTGGGGATGTTGGTACAATATTTTTCCTGCTACTTTTACTATGTGGTCCGTGTTGCTGTAGGTCCTCCAGATGGAGTACCAGGAGTTCTCCAAGGGTGCCAAGACCATCACAGAGATGGACTTTGCCCGGATCTTGCTCCGCTACACCTTCTTGACGAGTGAGGAGTACGAGAACATTCTGGACCGACTGATGATCAGGATACAGGAAGAGATTGGCATCACCTTTCAGGAGTTCAAAGACTTCTGCCTCTTCCTCAACAATCTCGATGATTTTCAGATAGCCATGAGGTCAGCAATAAAAAAGTTAACCGTCGTCACCCATAGTTGGCAAATGATCAGGGATTACTCCAGAATTTGTCCTTGTTGTCCTTGCTCAGGATGTACACCCTGGCGGACAAGGCGATCTCCGAGGATGAGTTCTCGCGTGCAGTCACCATCTGCACGGGTCGGCGCCTGAGCTCGCACCTCGTGCACACCGTGTTCCAGATCTTCGACAATGACGGCGATGGACTCCTCTCCTACCAGGAGTTCGTGGCCATGATGAAGGACAGAGTCAACAGAGGCCTCAAGACCTTCAGCAGGCAGGAGGGATGGACAGGATTCAAGCGGTGCATCAAGCAGGAAGTCAGGGCTGGAGGAGTGTAAGACTGTTCAGACATCAGGACATGCTTCGGTTACGCCATAACGAGATTTACGAGAGTTTCCAACTACGCACGATATGTGAAAGTTTTCACGACATAAGCTTAAATGTACGTACTTAGCTACTAGTGCGTACTACGTTGTGCTGGTTCGAATTAGATTTGAATCTTTGCCAGCTTCGTTCAAGATTCAGGGTCGTAGTTTTAAAGATTCACCAAAGATTCAGATCTGAAATCATGGATTCGAGTCTCACCATAAGCATTCAAGTACTTGGCAATTTGAATTTCTCACTCAAGTCCATGAGGTTGGCAGGGAGCAGCAGCAGCTACTTTGAGCAGTTTGGGCCGGACAGCATTTCTCAGGGTTCCTTCTCACCCACGTAAAAATTGAGATTCGAACCAGGTTCAAGTCCACCAGTAGTAAAGATCCCCTTGGAGTCCGATTTCGTCAGATGCAGGACTCGCCCGTTCGTGGTTCGGCCCAGCTGGTGCAGTCAAGATTGCTCGCACGCACGTCGCGCATCGAGCACCTGCGGAAATCCTCCGGGTACCCGCACAATCCCAGCTTACGACGAAAAGGTGGGCTTCTCCTGACAAATGTACCAACGCTGCTCGTCATGTCCTTAGTCGAAGAGAGAACAAAGTTATCAGCAGTGTTAAACAGTCCCAAAATTGGCTCCCCTAGGGAAGCGGGCGCAGTCGTGACCTCCAAAGGAGGCTTCTTTCCCCATTCTTCTCATGACCTCCGTATTTTGAGCTCCTCACTCGGGACGCTTTCTTAATGACGTCTAATGAGGATGAGATGTTGTTCCTGTTCCGGGCAACGAGTACAGCAGATAGCGGTTCTGTACTCATTGAACTGTGTGGACTGCGCACGTCTGTGGTGTGCCAACACTGCACGAATTATGGATTGTTCTGGCTGACTCGACTCAAACGACGTCTGCATGCACAGTACTACCCACGTTGTCCAAGCTGAAATAAAGAGTGAACTATCACAATCCCAACTAGAAGCACTAGAGCAACTCTGTTCCGCATTCGGTGGCCGCCATCAGATGAGACTGCAGCCCTTGAGTCAGTTGAAGCTGTACAAGCAAGGTGTTAAATCATAACAATTTCTCGATGACCAACAGCTTTGACTGTGGGCAAAGTTAAGTTTCGATATCCATGCTGACCCATTTGATCCACAAGAGGAGCCAAACCTTGAGCAGTCTAAGTACTGACGATAGTACTGATAGGTAGAAGTGTGAATTGAGAAATGTAGACTTCCCCGCGGTGAGGAATGACAGAGCTGCCATCGACTGAGCTCTGTTCATTCTCTGGCAAATCTAGCAAACTCATCCGTCCCGCTGATCCAAGTTTCGCGATCTCACGGAAGTGATACAGATCTCTGTCTCGGCCTATTTTGGTCTGGATCACACACTTCTTGTTCTGCTAAACGGAAGTCTGAAAGTCATCATCTTTTCCTCAATGTCCTGCTCTGAAATGACAGACAAAGCTGATCGCACACGAGAGGCAATTTGGCGGCCTCATCAACTTGTGCCAAAAGTCTGCGAAGCTGAGCTCACGCGACAAGAGGAACAAAAATCAGGGGCATCTTCTTCCCCTCGAACATGGGGTCCGCCCACTCCATGACGAGTGCCGGCTCCTGCTTCTTCAGCATGGCAAGGAACGTCGGCACCGTCGGTGGTCGTCAAAATACGGTCATTCCGGCCGTTACCGGATGCCTTTGATGACACGCTACCCTATCAGGTCGGGCACCTCGAGCTTTTCGAGGAGGCGGCAACGTGTCCAACCCGGTCGAGGTCAGTTACTGGCATTCCTGCCACTTCCTGTCGAGGACACAAAGTATATCTTTCCTTCCTCTCCTCACAAAAAAATTGTGCATACTTAAAAAATATGTGTTGTTTTAAAGTGTCTAAGAGTCACAATCATGTCCTTCTTTGTTCTCGCGAGCAAATGATTTTCGAGCAACTGCTGAAAAAAGTGTCAGGGATGACTCGAGGATCAGACTTGAGTTTGCACGTGCGAATAACTGATTGTCTTTGGCGAAGCGTGCAATTTTCCGCCACAAATTGATTGTGGCTCGGCATGACCACAACACTGCTGTGACGGCAGTGGAGAAACAGTCAATGAAGGTAGAAAATGGGTGACAGAAAAGAGGAAAAAGCGGCGAAAAAAGCAGATTTGTCAAGGGAAAACTACTTTTCTACTGATTTATTCATTTACTTTTGCCAGAATGAACCTGGAGCACATCTGGGATTTCGGCATTCTCGATTTCTACCGAGTTCCCCTTCCTTCGACTTTTGCCATCCCTACTGGTTTTTACTCATTTATACGTGAATTCAGGGTTTTGCCTTCTCAATCTTGAGTGATTTTCACTGATTCCCCCCCCCCCCCTGTCGTTATTTCCCGCCTTGGGGGAATCCTCCTTTTTGGGTTTGTAACCAGAGGAATGACAACAACCTGGTGAGTGACAACAGCATTGTGTGCAAAACCCCAGCAGGGTCAGGGCCGTGGCCATGTGATAGATCCTCGTCTTCTTCAGCTCTGGTGTCAACATCTACTCGAGGCAATGGTCTTGCCCAAGGTTACTGCCGGCATAGAGGAGTAGAGGGCATGCGCAAAATAAGGACCACTAAGGATTGGTTGACTGAGACGCTCGGTAACTTAAACCTGCTCTGCTTTTGATCAGTGCTGGACTTGGAGGTCTCTAGCAGCCAGACGGCCACCATCCGCCGCCAGAGGATGATGGATGCCATCGCAGACAGGTCTTTAAGGTCGACTGCCTCACCAAGACCTGTGACTCTATCTGGAAGAGGATCCGGGCCACTGAGGCAGCTGGTGGCAGCTGCATGGAGGACTTGACCATCGAGGAGGAGTAAGAAGGCAGGGACGACTTGAGCTTGTACACGTCTTATGTTCAGTCTCTTCTAACAACTTCACTTCAATTCGGTCTAATCTGTCTATATAGACCTAGTTGAGGGGGGGGGGGGGGTAAAAGGTTCAAGATGTTGGATTCCTCCTGGCATCAGCTCTCGTGACCTTTCCATTTGAGTCTTAATGGCGGTTTGCTTGCATCTGGAGCAACTAACTCGGTGTGAATAGTCTGTATCCGCACACACACACATGTGCGGCACCTTCTCCGAGATGAAGACGTCATTGTGCTTGACGTTCACCTTTCAAGGACGAGGACCTCGTGACATTCGCCTCCGCTACTTTTTCAACGCATTCAGGTCTTTTTTGTAGTCATTTGTCAATTCCACAAACATGCGATTATCTATTAGTCGATGAATAATTGAGTCAGGCCCGCCAAGGAGGAAAGGACGCCCGAGCTGTGTGACAGCGGAGGCGTTAAGGAAACTGAAATATTAATGCGGCCTCCCCGGAGTGCGCGCTTGTTGCACAGAATCAGTGAATGAGTGCGTGCATGCACCGGTGCCCGAGTCCGGTTCTGAAACCCGGTGGGCCCGCCCGGCGGGCGCAGCTGACAGCTGGTGCGACTGACAGCTGGTGCCGCCCCTGGCGTGAGCCGGGAGAGGAACGTCTTCTCCTCCTTCCAGAGCTTTGACGCACTGGAGGACGCGTTCACTCGACAAAGGCTGTAGACAGACAAAGGACAAATGTGCACAGACTCATGACTCTGGCGTGAGAAAGAAGGAACTTTTAGTCCGAGCACAAGAAGCTCAGCTTATGCCTCCCGGATATGCAGGCGTCGTTGTAACCCAAGATGACTTTCTCCGCTTTGACTCGGCTGCTTCTTTCATCTTCTAAATCCCGCGTGTAAGTTAAGTGCTTGTGTGTTGCCGAAGCGTGTGTAGTAAAGTGACACTTCCAAAGAGAATCCAGGTCATGCCAGACCGTGTTCAAAGGAGACACACCACTCATAAGAAAGCCTGCAGCCACTCCATGGCCTCGTGCTGGGACGACTTGTGCCAGATGCCCACGGAGGACGAACTGGTGGTTGCGCAGGCGTTGTGCGCATGGCCGTAGGGGCTTGTGTGAGCTGGACTGTGCAAGTCCCAGGGCACACGACCTACCTGCAGTCCATGTACCTATACGTACGTGTACATGAACAGAAGTGGTGAACAGCATTCCTGTGATGAATGAGTGCGAGCCCAGTGACAACACCCCAACTTTTGGGGAGGGCTTGACGAACTTTCAGAGCAGGGGGGGGAAGGATTGGCGTCAGTGGCTTCAGGATACAGCTCATGTCCGCCCCCCTCCGAGGACGGATGGAGGGGGCTTAAACGGTCGGGAAGCACGAGAATCTGTCGCCGTTGCTACCATCAGCGGCGACGACGGCCACGGCGGCGGCGGCGGCGGCGGCGGCGGCAGCAGAGGCGGCGGGCGGCGGCGAAATCGCGCGCATTTTCTCCGGCTTTCACTCTCTCCGTTGTGGGCCATGAGGTTGGAGGACGACGAACAAGACGAAGGCGAAGACGAAGCTTAAGAAGACGACGGGGAGTTGCACCAGCAAAGAGCCCGGTTCCTCCTCGTGTGGCCCTTGCTGTGCTGCGGCGTGAGTGCGTGCATGTACAGAACGTCCCCCATGAGGTCGCGCTTTCGTCCCGCAGCGTGGACGCGGTCAATCGATGCCGCAGTGTGAAAAGAGTGTCTGCAAGCAAATAGTCTCTGGAGGAGAAGTGGTCAAAAACTTGGTATCCCCACCAACGCCAGCCGGCCCATGAGGGAGGGGTATTTGCACTTGCTCGTCGTCCCTCTGAGTCTCGACTCTCGCCGATCGCCGCACCAGCAGCCCCGATGGTGAGCGAACGAGGCGAGTGTTGTTGGGCCACGAACAATATTATGAGCCGGGATATTTCTCTTCGCTCCACCTTGGTTCGTTACAGATCATCCCCACGCAGCTCATTACGTTCACTTGAAAGCTTTCCAATAGCAGCTCGCACAGTAAACAATAGTCGTTACAGCTCGGGGACGGACAGATACGTATCATTGTCTTGTCTCCTCAACAGCCCTTGAGAGCGCAGGAAGATGACGTTTTCCTGCCTCCGCGGTGACTGCGGCTTGCCCTGCGTGTCCCTCGGGGAGATCTTCTCCATCTGCAGTCTACTCATACTGAGGTGAGCCACCGGAAGGCAGAGAATGAGCAAACAAATTACAAGTAATGGATCTGTCGCTCTTTTGGCCTTCTCCGACCTACATACGTCGGACGTAGGCACTGTACAGACGCACGTCACCATCGTGGCTGTGGCGCTTGCAGTAGTGATTGCAGCACACCATGTGACACTCGCCTTTTTTTGTCCGGACGTGCGTGTGTAAAGCGCAGTGCCAGAAACAGTGACGTTGCCATTCTGGATCGCTCTTTCTTTAGGACTGTTATTGTATTTTCGTTATAATCTAACAAAAAATTGCTGTTGGCTTTTTTCAATACCTCCACAGCGTACGTGATTGCGAGACTAAAGCGGCGATCATCGATCTACACCTTGATGAAAAAGAGTCACTTTTATGCAATGAACTTTAGTACACTGAGATCGATTATGGCCCCATTTCTTATCTATACATACAGGAGCTTATGCAGTTTGTAGTGTACCATACCTACATACGTTTGTATGCAGCCACATGAAATGAAAGCCTTATGCATCTGGACAGCGGCAGCTGTAGCCTGAGCGTGCGAATGCAATTTGACGCTCAGTAACCGGTCCTTTAGCGCAAAAAAACCCTCAAACTTTCGCGCAGGTGGGCTCGATACACAAATTGTCAAAAAAGCCCGCTGTTACTAAGACGTGGAATAGGGCAGCGTCAACTATGCACGAAGGTATATTTAAAGGAATCCTCAAAATTTTGGTGTGTTGTAAGAGCGATGAGAGAACCTTGCTGGCGGTAAGAAATGTCACCCTTGAAACTTTACGATACAGAGGAACACGCTTAATAGAGACACGCGTATTGGAGACTTTGGGCTCTTTAGACACAAAACGCCAGGTGCAAAAAAATTACTACAGAAGTTATTACTCTTATTAGAGGCACAAGACGGATATTAGAGACAGGAACTGCCCTCAATCTGTCATGAAAGTAGTTGATCTTTACTTCTCTTTATACACTAACTCACCCTGTGGGAAGAGGGTTTGAGGACTTCTCCTGGTTTCGCACCCTCGAACAAAAGATGCAGCAAAGTCTGAGTCACACAAAGTACTCAAGACCACTTTTTCTCTGTAATTCCTGATGAATAAATATGTCTTTGGCCGCCCTCCAGCTATTTCTCTCTGTTTGACAATGTTTTTTATTAGCACGGTTATTAGAGACAAAACTCGCAGTCCCAAAGTGTCTCTATTAAGCGTGTTCCACTGTAACAGGTGAAGGACTGCTCACATTCACTTTGTCAAGTGTCAGTTCCTTCGTTTCGAATCTCCAACCACGTACACAGGTTTTACATAGTCCTGGGCAGCTCCAGTAGAGGGCAAAAATGCACAAAGCTTTGCCGTGGTGCGCCAGAGAAGACTGATTCTACATGGTGAATGGGCCAATTTCCTTGTGTCTGCTTTCTCTCTTTCAGTCTGTGCGTCCAGTTTAGCGTGGAGGACTACAGCACAGACGTGGAGCTGGACAGGTTGCACCTCGAGGACGACAACTACTGCCGCCCGAACGTCTCCTACGTGTGGTGTCTGCCTAGGGACTACAATCAGGAGAAACATCCAGTCACTTGTAACACAAGCTACCGGACATAAGAGATTGCATCAC
>JAAUXU010125947.1_pt1 | contig 26374 bp, 18 predicted proteins | sample 7278151 | NCBI WGS metagenome assembly JAAUXU01 (sample SAMN14350113, study PRJNA611818) | marine sediment metagenome | isolation source: surface marine sediment (1.8m) | place: French Polynesia: Moorea | collected 2018-08
AGTACCTGGATTTGAAAACTCAGACCCCCAACATCACTAGTTAAGCTGTCATTCTGCTCCAAGCTGCCTATCAGGGATCCACTAGGGGGCGCTGCCAGGCTGGAGGTCTGGGTGTAACTACTAAGTCTGTGACATAGTAGAGCATTTACCCCAACAAACTGTCAGACATGGAGGGTGTGTAACTGTGTATGCTTTGGTTTTTGAGGTTTGTGGGGGTAAATGAAGACTTCGGCCGACTTCGGCTGAATCGGCAGGTAGACCCTCAGCTCACCGCCCAGGCCAACTCCCTCAGCGGGGTCTCCTTATGTCTCTGGTGCTCACCTCTGCGAGGAGAATCGAGTCAGCTGTTGAATTTGTGAATGGTGACCACGAGAAAAAGTAACAGTCAGTGGACAGAGAGCGAGGGATTAGGACCACGACCGCCACCTGTAGGGATTGCGACCACGTACAGAGTGCAGTCATATAGAGCACACTCTCTGGTGTCTCTGGAAGGCATAATCGAGATTATAATCGAGGCAATATCAGAACATATTGTTAGGTGCAACCTGCCTTTTGCCATGAAGAAAGTTTATAATAGGCAGTAATAGTACGACCTGCCTGATTAGGGGAAAGTAATGTCTATAGTTGTTTCTCATCTTATCTCGAACAGTTTCATTTGAGCCGAACTATCGCAGGCAGCGCCGAGCTCATTGAGCTGTTTGATAAATGAAAGGCTGCTATTTACGTTTCGAAAATACCTACATGCACTGCACTGTTCGTGTTAAAGACCGCGACTCATTAAGTCATTTGACTATAAAAGAAAAAAGAATGCAGTGAGAACAGCACCGCTATAGAGTGAAGTTCGCATGAGCGGGGATGGGATGGGAGGGAAACTCAGATATGAGGCACCGAACTTACGAAACTGATTTATATTGCTAATACAGTGGACGACGGATGTGATGATCACTTTTGGGCGCAACATTTGGTCACTTCATCCGTTTTCCACTGAACTTCCGGTCGGATTAGTGAGATGAAGTCAGATCATAATCTCGGATAAGAGGAGCAGTCAAACGTGATTTATAGGATGCTTTGAGTGGTTACTTTTGCAGTTCAAGTGAAGCTGGAGGGGCAAAGATTTCCGGGGGAGGGCGGAAGGGGAAAATTATTAGAGACCTACTACTATCTTTTTCCTGTTATTAAAGGAGTTTGGTGATGAAATCTGTTGTGACTGAACTGAAAATTGTGGTTTCACTGTCTCACTTTCACTGTTCAACCTTGCTCATAGGGACACACTCAGGTGCTTACCCGAACAAGTACGTTCTAGTACAAACCAGACAACTTAAATGTACTAGGAGTGGCTTTTGTCATTCCCATTCCACTTTCCATTTACTTCATTGCTTCATTTTTAAGAGACAGTTACCGCAATAGTACACATTTTGTCAATGCCAGAACAGTTAAAATGATGTACGTCAATTGAGAAGTATGTGTGTAGGTTACGAGGAATGGACGAAGGTGCATCTGAAACTACATCGTTCAAAAACTTTTGACTACCCCTCCTTCCGCCCATTTTTGAACCAATCCTGGTTACGCATAAAGGACTAACCTACTCATGGTATGAAACCAAGTTGTTCTCGCTACCTTCATCTGCAGACTGGAAATTTTTGGGGAAAGCAAGTCAGGCAACAATGTCACATCAAATTACGAATCGCCTAGCTGTAATTTGCCCGACAACTTTTTTGGAGCGGGGGAGGAACAAGGGTAAATTGATCAGCTGCACAACATTTGCTCTTTTCAAGAGTTGCCGAATGGCTTCACCAATTCATTCCAGTCGTTCCAGGTGACTGGACCTAACTTAACCTGACTCTCGTTGCTGTTAGGATGACTGGACCTAACTTCAGTGGAAACCTCAGACGCCATTGAAAATTGGCGGCTCGCTTTCTCTTCGTGCTACCATTTAATGTTGTAGCTGATCAATGTACCCGTATTCCTCCCCTAAGCCACTTTTTTGTTTGTTTCTTTGTTTGTTTCTTTTTCTTGACCGAGGAGACAATTTCTGACCTGTCATCGGCCCTACCCATATTGTCCTCGGACAAGTTAAACCACTTCAGTGAAAACCAGGAAAATATGTTACTACATTTTGCCCAGGCAATGTTATCTTTTTATTTCTGCTGCATATTGCGGGAAAATCTGTCCTGAGTTTATATACTACCGCCCAAGAGTGCCTTGATGTCCCGAGGCCGCACGGCCAAGCCCAGGGATTTTCAGTCTAGCCAAATATATATTTCTTGGACGCGCCGCACTTGGGACTAGACTCTATTTGAATCCATTCCAGTAAAATGGAATGAAGAACTAATCAGTTCTTGGATCTCCCCTCAGCCTTCAATGTCATATGCCCACAGTAAAGAAAAAGATCAAATTGGCCGTGGTACTGCTCAGTTGTGTTCCAGACGCTGAACTGTAGCTCTGCTGTCTGAAACAAAGTAGAGTGAAACAGGGTTTGAAGTGAAATTAAAAATAAGGTGTTTAATTTTGCCCCACGGCCGTCCAAATCTGAATGAGTTGTCATGCACTGAGCTTGAGTAATAAAACTATATTGCAAGAGAGGTGGGTCAAAAATGTTCTTCTACAACCACTTCAGAACATCTTTACCGCCTAGCATTAGGTAACAACTCTAATATAGATTCAGCAGAATTCCAAATGTTCTCGTTGATTTAGCCTGATATTTACAGTTTGCACAATATTGCACAATATTTGCTCCACGGTACAGCCACAAAACCGTGCTGTGGGGATATTTTTCAAGTGGTGCTCAAAAGCACCACTTATTTGAAATCTCTTCAACCTTGGTGAGGTCTCTACTTGAGAGCAACCCTTTTAAAGAGTAGGCCTTAATAACGAAGCTTTGGTCGGTACAGTGGATCCCACTTTCTGTACTCAAGCTTAATGTACTCATCCGCACATTGTACCCATCCAGTATCTGAACTTTTAATTCTATCGGCTCTCATGAAATTACAATGTGCCACTTACGTATTGTACTCAACATGCCGCTAGATGTGGCGAAAAAACTACTTCATCCAAGGGACAAAATCACAAGGGAAAGAGAAAATAAGGGGCTTCTGGAAGCTTTCAAAGCTGAAAAAAGCTGGTGTCGTGTGCAGAGCTGCTAAATTATAGATTGTCAGTGATCTTGATAAGGAGACTATGAAAATAATCTTGTCGGAATTGGAGCAAAAGACCATAGACTGTTGTTTTATGCCATAAAAATGTATCTGCTTTTTCTCATGATTAAAACACTTTTCTCACTCTGCAGCAGCCTGCTTTGGTTATTGTATCCAGTCGCTTTATGCGCTCAAGGCGTCTCGGGCAGAGATGAGTACGTTAAGCGGAGTCCTCTGTAGTAATCTAAAAAAACTGATGCCTGTTGTAGCGAACAGAGGCTGTCCAGAGGAGAGACCAGCTAAAATGGATTGCGCTGTTGGTATTGTTTGAAAGAAACAAACTAACATTTTTCCTGGCTTTTTTTTCCATAGTTGCTTGCTGCTGTAACTCGACTCTTAGCCAGCAAAACGGTCCAACAATGGCTTTAGCAGCCAACGGGGTTCGCCCCAACCCTGCAATGATGTAATGCGTAAAATAATGCTAACATCAGTGGCCAAAGCCATCACGTGTCAGTGTGTGTACAAAATGTGGGTAAAACTTAAGCATCGGTGCTTCAAACTTTGGCTCACTGGATGTGTCGGTAAGTTAGAAGCAACGGTTAGCCTGCATTCATGAAGAGTGGCAGAATTATTCGTCTCAAAGTCAGTAAGAAGGTATTGGAAAGAAATTCCTTAGTCATTTCAGCACGTCTTGATAAAAATTTCGCATTAAAAAAAGGCAATAGCAGAACAATTTCCCTGACCTGACTTTCTACATACTGCAGCTACAGGGACAGCTTCCACAGCTTTGGAAAGCTTGAGGCTTTAGGAGCTTTAGTCAGTAAAGTCACTTTTGGACAAGATTGCATATTTAAGTTAGCGCTGGCGATTTAACCAAAAACTTAAGACACACGCTGGATTTTCCACCAGAGCTGGGGTACGAAGACTTTTCACGGCGGTGTTTTATGCTAGATATCCTTTGTGTAGTCTACATGATGTAGCTGGGTATTTATAAAATCTATCGAGCAGTCTGCGTGGATGAAAATGCTTAGACAAGATATATCGATATTATGTCGTCTAAGTGATGAAAGTTTGAAAGCATCAGCTTTCTGATATTAGAAAATGTCTTATTGGGTCTTGTTCCCCAAGTTTCGTCGCAGTTTGACTAAGTCGAAGCACGTCTGTAGTATGATGATGCACATACAGTCGTAGGTACGTACTGTACGCGCTCCCCCCTTCCTTCTTTGTCGACAGAACATAGTACCACAAAGTAGAGACAGTGTTGGTATTCTGTGACCGTACTAGAGGTGGCTGAACTCCTCCGTGCGCCTGCCTGGGCCGGCCTCGCCCGCTTCGGACTCGCCAGCGTCGGACTCGCCCGATATCGCCGCCTCAGCCACCGCCACCAGCCGCCTCAAAGATGCGGACAACAAAAGACTGAACCAGAGATAGGAGAGAGGGCGATGCAACACGGCTGCGCTGCACACCGTGCTAGGGGGCGCTTCGAGCGGCAGCTGTGCTTAAGACCTACTGTATTCTCTGAGACATACTATTACTCCTACTTGCAGAAAAGAGCCCTACGCCCTTCAATTCCGATCCAGCTAAGAAGAAATTTTTATCACACCAATCGGGTGTGCTGACTTTATTTGTATTCAATAAGAAACAATTTTTTTTATTATTTTATGCATTATAAACTGGAGTTTTTTAGCAACCCAACCAGTTTTTTTAAAAAAAATTGGGAGGGGGGCGCCAAGATGGGAGGTTGAAAGCATAAACTCGTTTCATCCCTTGGGGCTCCTAGTAATCACTGAAAGTTTCGTCAAGTTCGGCGACCACGGCTTCATTAGTCTAATATGGTCCTTAATGTAACATATGTGAGGACTGACACTCTAATTGACGGTAGATATCACAATGCATTCAAGATATCAGAAAAATTAGGCAAAGGTCGCGTGTAGATGGCTTAATTTGTTAATTCCTAAAATTGTTGGTTAGAAGTTGAATGTATTGCCTTGGCCTGCCTTCATTTTTAATACCCTAAATACATTGTGAAGTCGACTATCACGGAAAGTGTCATTTCTCATGCACGTTACGTCAGGGACCATAAGAGTCACATTAGGTCTCAGAGAACATAAAGAGTCCCTTAGGTCTTAAGCACAGCTGCTGCTCCAAGCACCCGTTAGCAGCGCTTGCAGGGCAGCTTGTGTTGCGTCTCTCTCTCTGTCGTCTCTGGACCGAACTCGCTCTTGTCGCTCGCCCCGCTAAAAGCAGCAGGGGGCTCTCGGCCGGGCCGGACCGGGGTGACTTCAAGGAAACGAAAGTAGAGCGAGGGGACGGGGGAGGACAAGGGCAGAAACGAGGCCAAACGAGGTCACGCACCGCAAAGTCGTCCTCCGCGAGAGTCAGGAACGGAGTCCCTCAACTTGGCTTTCAAACCCAGCGGACCCCAATGGCTCGAGCGAGCCTCCGGTCGTACCCAAATCCAAGTTGGGGGTCTGAATCCGGCTTTTAGCACTTTTTGATCGAATGCCGGAGGTCACTGGAGACCTTCCCGATAGTGGGCGCGAAGGCCGATCGTAGACTCCTGAGGCTGGACCATTGACATTATGCAACACTTGCACAGAGAGAAGTTATCACTGCAGAAGTCTCGGGTAATGCAAGAGTTTTTAACTTTGACCCGTACAACCGACTCGGGGCAGATCTCCACAGCTTTAGAGCACACCAGTATTATAGTATTATTAAGGTGTCGCCGTATGAGTAGCAAGTCCCTAGCTAGATGCGCAGAAAGGTCGAGTCATCTTGCGGAGGCGTTGGAAGATCAACACTGTTACGGTAGCTGAATGAGTAGATCTCATTTATTGTAACCTTAAAACGATGTTGCTTTTTGCGTAATAATCGGTGTATTGAACTTGGAGGTTAAAGTCGCTCCATTCTGTCAATACTTTGATGAATGAAGGCACTGAGGGCAAGACAGACGAGCACAACTACAATCTCGGGAAGATCAGTGGCAGCAACCACGACAGCAACGAGGCGAGGGGTGCAAATCCAATAATAGCTGAGGCAGTTACAATGAGGACTACAAAGACTTCTGTAAGTGCCAGAACTGCTACCCAAGAGCAGAGGTCAGGCAGGTTCAATTCGCGGCCTCCGGGAAACTGGTCACCATCGTACTTCTTTTTGAGAGTCTCATTTGTACAAAATGAGGTTAGTCAAACTCTTTGTTAAAGAAGTGTTGTAATAACAAATGTGCTTGTAAATGGACCTGCAGTAAAGCAATTCCAACTTGGGTGTTAATAACATTATTTCTTCGCTTTTACACTTATTTCGTCCATCAGCACCGCTAGATGACGCCCTCGCTCCCGCATCTAGTAGGACTCGGCCCAGTAGCCATTTACGACGTCCCCAATGCTTCCCTGGCGGTCTTCGGCCGCCAACCTCAACGGAGGAGGAGGCGAAGAGTACACAGATAACGCCACCGTCATCTTCGTCGGGTAGCCCTGGGAGCTCCAGCAGGAGGGGGAGTGAGCGTGCCGAGAGAGAGAAAGACGCGGGCAACGAGATGCCTCTTTCCACGACGGCAGCTCGCGGTCACGTCGTTGTTCACGTTATATGTTCTTCTTGACAACAGCTACTGAGTTATAATCTGCTATGGATTATTAACGTGAGTCTCCTTCAGACTGAGGTAGCACAGACAGGACAGGAACGAGTGCACCACGTTCGAATTGGGCGCCGTGGTACAACTTTTGGTGACTTTTGCACCTCCCCTAACGGCATCTCGGTGGGAGAGACGCCTTGGCTGGTTCGGCCAGCTGCTCGCGCGTGGTCGCCCGGTACAACTCGGCGCGGGCGGCCGAGGCGGCCACGAGGGCCGCGAAGGACGACCGAAGAAGAGGAATCGGCAACTGGCGAGGGAGAGAGAGAGAGGGGAGAAAGAAGAAAGACGGAGAAAGAGAAGTGAAGTGCGCGATCTGGGCCAGGACCTCCGTGACGGCGGAAGGCAAGGACTCGGCCACGCTGATCCGGGGAAGCGTCAGGTCGGACTCCCCGACCCCGGGAGGTCCCCCGCGTCGCCCTCGACCCGGTGGGAGTCGTGCGACCGGAGCGGCCAAGGAGAGGGAAGAGGTAACGCAATTCCGTCTAAATCGACTCATCGTCGTGACGTCACCCCAGTCCTCGGACAAAGACGGTGTCGCGGACTTGGCCGACGCGGACGCGAACGCCTCCCGTCACTTCGCTAATACGTCTTGTCGCATTTTAGGCATCCCTTGGGCTAAGGCGTCACGTCTCCTGTGATGTACGTCCAGCCATTTCCGACGGGTGAGTACTGAGTAAAACCTCGTTGGCTGCGATCGAAACACCAGCTTTTTCCATTTACAGGCCCGAGTAGTTACTGCTTGACGTCTTCTTCGTCTGGCGCGGTCGCCTCTTCTCACCATTCGCGTCCGTCCAAGAAGCGCGAGCGCGAGGACCCGCCGTTGCCGGCGTCGGCGCAACACGCCAGCAAACGCAAGTCGGATGTCAAGGTCGGCGCGGCTGTCACTGCCGCCGCGGCCGCAGCTGCATCCTCGTCCCTGCACCAGCACGGCCTCAAAACGGTCGCGCACGGCAGCAAGCACCATGTGGGCGGGGGGCCCACCGGCTCCTCGGCCACGGCTGACGGAGACTATCAGCTTGTACAGCATGAAGTGCTCTACTCTCCGCTGAACAATCAATATGAGGTCCTGGAGTTCCTGGGACGCGGCACATTCGGCCAAGTGGCCAAGTGCTGGAAGAAAGGCACCAATGAGATTGTGGCTATCAAGATCCTTAAAAACCACCCCTCGTACGCTCGTCAAGGTCAGATTGAGGTGTCGATCTTGTCTAGGTTGTCGCAGGAGAACGCCGATGAGTTCAACTTCGTGCGCGCCTACGAATGCTTCACGCACAAAAATCACACCTGTCTTGTCTTTGAGATGTTGGAGCAGAACCTGTACGACTTCCTTAAGCAAAACAAGTTCCAACCGCTGCCACTCAAGTACATCAGGCCTATCACCCAGCAGGTGCTCACAGCCCTGCTCAAGCTCAAGCAGCTGGGGCTTATCCACGCAGACCTCAAACCTGAGAACATCATGCTGCTTGATCCCATTCGCCAACCCTACCGTGTTAAAGTCATCGATTTCGGATCCGCTTCCCACGTTAGCAAGGCAGTGTGCAACACTTATCTTCAGAGCCGCTACTACCGAGCCCCGGAAATCATCTTGGGGCTGCCCTTCTGTGAGGCCATAGACATGTGGTCACTGGGTTGCGTGGTCGCCGAGCTGTTCCTCGGATGGCCGCTCTACCCAGGTTCTTCCGAGTATGACCAGATCCGCTACATCAGCCAGACCCAGGGTGTGCCTCCGGAGCACATGCTTAACAACGCGTCCAAAACCACCAAGTTCTTTTACAGAGATCGCGAAAGCACTTATCCATTCTGGCGACTGCGGACTCCTGAGGAGGTAGAGGTGGAGACCAAGATTAAGAGCAAAGAAGCGCGCAAGTACATCTTCAACTGTCTAGAAGACATGGGTCAAGTCAACGTGCCTACGGATCTGGAGCGAGCAGAACTGCTTTCTGAGAAGGTTGACCGGCGCGAGTTCATTGACTTGCTCCGCCGCATGCTTATCATGGATCAAGAGAGAAGGATCACCCCATCAGAAGCTCTTAATCATCCCTTCGTCACCATGAGCCACCTTGCTGACTACGCTCACTGCTCCATCGTGAAGGCGTCTGCGCGTATGATGGACATCTGCAAACGCGTGTCGCATAGCTCAAGTGCCAGCTCCAGCGCGACCGCTTCACCGCTGCAGTCTCAGCTAATGGCGGCGGCGGCGGCGGCGTCAATTGTGCCCCGTTCAAATGGAAACGTCACGCTGACTTTCAACAACCAGTTGTCCCGCGGCCTCGCTGTGAGGGAACGGTCGGCGGCCTACGATGCTCACCTGCAACCAGGTGCTCAGCTCGTGCCCTCGGCCCTCCTGCCCATGCATAACTACCAGCCGCTGCCGTCACCAGCCAAGCACGTGGTAGTTCAGCAATCTGCCCAGTTGCAACCTCCCCCACAGCAATACGTACCGGTCACCATGGTGGAGCAGAACGGCAGACAAATCATGGCTGCGGTTCAGGCGGCGAATTGGCCTGCAGCGGCTAGGCAGATGGCACTTGTTCCTTCTTGGCAGCAGTTGCCACCAGCAGCGGCGGCGGCCGCCGCACCAGCGCCAGATAACCTGCTACAGCCGCTATTTGCTCCTGATCCGGATTGGCTGCGTCCATTGCAAGAACAGGCGACTGCGCCTGTCTTCCCTGTGGTGTACGACTGCAATGCTGCGGCTGCGGCTGCCGCCGCAGCCGCCGCCACCAGAACTACTGCCTACGCGAGCGGGAGCAAGCGTTCCACCAAGACCAATCCGCCGCCAGCTCATCGCAACTCCTCCTACTCTGGTAGCTTGAACTACGTGAAGAAGGAGCCAACACAGCATAGTCCCGTGAAGAAGCGAATCAAGGAGAACAAGGACCACTTTGTCGTGGCTGACAATTTTCACCACCCAGGAGGCAGCCCATCAGAGAGTAGCCGTCGCGCAGCACCAGTGATTATCCACGACACACCACCGCTGTCATTTCAGCGTGGAAGCAACACAGCTACTACGGCTTCTTCGGCTACTACCGCTCCTCGTCCTGTACCCGAGGTCATCACCATCTCTGACAGCGATGATGAAGTAGAGAAACCTGTGGCTAAGAAGTCGACCGCCAAAAATAGCAGTAACAGTAACAAAGCCAGCAACTGTCCAAGTGTGGTTGAGGTTACCCCAAGAGCAGACTTCAGCGCTCAGTCGACCCCGACGCGAAGTCATGCCGCCTCCTGTGTAACTGTAGCAGATAGTGACGAAGACTATCAGCGCACACCTGTAAAGCAACGTGGATCAAACCCCTCATCTGGGGCCTCCAGCGGCGTCAAAACGGAAGCGCCTTCGACCACAGTAACAGTTGCCTCCACTTCCTCTGGCGGGGCCTTGTCTCGCAAGACCAGGCTGTTGGCAAAGGCGCAGTCCGAGTGGATGCTGTCAACCCTGAAGGAAGAACTGCAACAACAGCAACAGCAACAGCCTTCTTCCTCTACGGATAACGTCACCTACGAGGAAACTGTTGAAAACAAGGAGTTGGCAAGGTATGCATCGGCCTCGTCACTGCGGATGACCGCATCCCAAGAATTCTTGGAACATCACTTACTGCGGGAGCGCGAGCGCGACAGAGAGCGGGAATTGGCAGAGTCGCAGGCAAGAGACCGCGAGTATGCGGCGGCGAGAGAGCGAGATAGACAAGCTCTGCAGCGGGGGATGGACCTTGGACCTCCGCTGGCCCATCAAACCAATGACTACCGTAACGGGGCCGCCGCTGCAGCCGCTGCAGCCGCCGCCCTCGACTATATCCAACCGCCGGCGGCTCATAGCAACCAACAGACACCACAAGATGTTCTGAGCGTCCGGCGGGCCGCAGCGGCGGCTGCAGTGGCTCAACAATATCGCCACTCCTCGCCTGCTTCGGCTGCCGCCGCTCATCATCAACACCAAGCTGACCTGTACGCCGCAGCAGCCGCGGCCGCGGCCGCCGCAGCCGCTCCTACCACCGTGTACGTAACTACTGCCGGATACCAGCAGATTGCAGCATTGCCGCCACCTCCAGCGCACCATAGCCGTCACCACGCGGCCGCGGCCGCGGCCGTCCTAGCTCCCGGAGCCCCACTACCTGCCCACATGCAGCCGCTCTTCCCATCATACGGCTACGCTCCTCTCAGCCCGGGAAAGACTAGGTACCTCTACTGAATGAATATAAGGAAGAAGAAGCTCGCTGTTTTCGTCGTTCATCGTTCATATCTGTAGTCTTATGCGTGTTGCAGTTTATTCCCTTTCTTCGGGTTTGCCTCCTTGGCACTTTGAAGAGCTTATGTCCCTGTATACTAAAAAATTCCTTCTTCATAGATATCATCGTAGCGTGTATTAACACACGTGTGCACCAGAGTGTTTTCTATTTTTGTATGTTGTACATAATCTAACCGTAAGATCGCTACCAGCCACCCGTCAAAAAAAATTCATCCTGATTTTACACAGCCTGCTTTGAATTCGACTTTTCTTGATCAGTCTTGGCTCTCTTTGGGGATTCCTTCAGACAGATTATGAACACCTTTCTTCTCTTACTAGTCACAAAGTATCAATCCTTTCCCATGCGTAACATGACGTTTTTGGGAGTCTGTACGTAACGCAAAACGCATAACTTTCCCATTGTGCACCTCCCTCTCCCCCCAAAAAACCCCTTTCAAACAGGGTTTGTTATGGCCAAAATAATGAAATCGTTCACTATCGTACTGGAAAACCATCATTCTGTCCCCCCAGGGCATTTAATTGGCAGACAGGAATGTTAACATACGTTGCACAGGCTACTAAACTGCTGTACTGTACTGTACCATTGCTTTGTGTTTTTTGTCCGCTGCACCCCAAAGTGTTTATAGCCCGACTGAAGATGATGTGGCGGCGCCTCTTTTGCATGAAGCTTACAAGATTTTGCGCGTCTCGCCATCAATAACACGAATGTCAAGTCTTTGTTGAATGTTTGTAGACAAGTTGCAGTGTCATGCAGTGCTCTATGTATCTGGATATCACCCTCCTGCTGTACCGTACAATTGAATTATGACATGTTTTTCCTTTTCCTTGGAGCCACGAGGCCAATTGTACTATCACTTATGATTTTTGGAGTGTTTATAGCAATCATTGTATATGCACACAACAACCCATAGCACGGTCAAATTTTCCCAGGGCGAATGTCACGTGTAGAAGTGACTGCTGCAGATTTGAAAGAAATGCGATTAAACTTGCGTGTCGTAGCATATTTATTGGTGCTTTAGCGATGATAATTAATCCTTCTGAGAACGCCGAAGGAGTGTGGGCTCTCTGTTGTACATACTGCTGCAGACCGTCTATTGTGGCTTCTCTCTCCCTCTGGAAATAGCATCGATCCTTCCCTAAACAAAGCGTTTTTTGTCTTTCAAGAAAATGTAACTGCATCTTCAATATCCTTTTCAGATATTAACGAGCCCTCCCCAAAAGCGTTTTCTTGCAGAATGTACAGTGCACGTCAATACAGTTGTAATGTGTTCATATAAGCACAAGACGCTGTAATTGCATCCTCTCCTTGCTCTGTGATTTGCGACGCCTTGCGAGCGTTCCTCTCCTACGTATGATCCTGTACGTACGTATGTATTATACTACTGCACTGTCTCTACGTACAATACCTCTATTCACTTGCTAATGTGGGTGTGCATACTACCATACAGCGCATGCACACTACATTTAGCTTATGCTGACGTATTTTGTGTAGGTAGTGGTGATTGAAAACGTTGATTGCTTTAAGGCCCATGACACATCACACTTTATTGTAGTTTGGCAAATATCCCTTTGCACATGCCGTACCAATATGTTGTCCGTAGTTCTAGGTTTAAGAGAAAAACTCACACCTACACTCGCCTAAGTGAGATGAGTAAGGAAACGAGGGAGGCAACGGCATAATGCTAAGATATCCATATCGTGTGTTTTGATTTTGTGATCCGCTCTGTACTATGTACTAGCAGTACACGCTATGCACAAGCAGTGCATGCTATGTACTGGCAGTACATAATGCCTAATGTTATGTATGTCCAAGTGCTGTTGTCAGGCCAGGTTGTCAAATGAGGAAGATGCCCCGAAAGAAGTAAAAGCGAGTCCCAAAAACATTAAAATTAGTATTACCGGAAATATTTTACTACTAATTATGTAAGTAGACATTATTTTGTATGCTATACATGCTGATCATCACACCTCACGTGTGTGACAACTATGTCTTGTTCTGTGTACACACTTTGCTGTCTTAACTCGTACACTTTTTCTGTGTACAACAAAAACCTGTGCAGGGAGACCTTCTAACTCTGCAGCCCACTTTTAATGATGATTACTCTTCTCCCATTATTCCCAAAGCTATTGTACGAAATCATTCTGCACTCATTTCCCTAGCAAACGTAAAAGCACCCATGGTATAGGGATAAACTTTTGCTGCTTATTATTAGCTTAATGCCATGTACTGTAAATATACGTTCACGTGTTGTATGTGCATATTTTAAACGTAATTCACCTCTCCAAATGAGGCACCCACGTATGCATACGATGATAACACAACTCTGTACTGAAAACACATACAAAAACCACTTATTTAACGAAATAAAGATTCGAAGGCAGTGTTAAAGTACGTGCAGATTCTATCGCTTTTTCTCGGGGCGCTCAACCCGGTCGCGTTCACCCCTTTGGGGCCGTCGTCGTCACGTCCTCCACGACATCATCGCCGTCGTCTTCTCTGAGGGGGATCTTTCCAAAGTTTTCGTTCAGATCATAATAGAGCTCTGCCAGCTGGCAGTCGACGTTGACTGCGTAGTCGCAGACGAAGTATTGCTGAAATTGCGGGAAAAAGGTGACACTCGCCAAATCAGAGAGGTTGAGCCCCACGTCCTACCTGATTGAAAATGGTGTGGTTCGGGCACAGAAAGCTCCACTTGACATCTCCCTCGCCCAGACAGATGTGAAACACTTGGCAATTGGCCTGACGGTCGGCGTAGTAACCATATGGGCGGCCTTCGCAGCCGAAAGTGAGGTCAGAAGGTATCGCATCCAACTCCTGACCCCGTGCCCCAAAAGCTGGAAATTGACGTTGCTGTTACAAATATGCGCAGGATCAACCAAGTTGCACGAGTGTGTGTATGTAGGCATCCCTGACCGCAGTCGCATGTGCGACTGCGGTACTGTACGGAGATGTTGGCAGGGCATTGCGAGATACTTTTTCCTTGCTACAGACACGATACTTTTTTCAAAAAAAAGAAGGGATAGCCAAATGACACTTTTCTATCGGCAGACCAAAGCGGGGCGATACTCGATGCAAAATATGATACTCTGGTCATCGCTTTCTAATGCTGACAGTGCAGCAAAAATTGTGCGGTATCATTGTAGATTTGCAACATTTTCCAACAACCAGAGGGGTGGGGGGCAACTCCTAGTATGCTACTCTCTGCTCCCCTCCCCCTCTGCCTTGGCTTTTTCTTACTGGACTAAACATGAAGTCTGGTAGGCTTGCAGAACAATATAAAAGCACTAATCTAGTCTGCTAATCAAAAATTCTACTTGGTGAAAACTCTGTTATCTGCAAAGTTGGCAACACCGAGACTTCAGACTAAATTAAGAGTGATTAAATTGAAATGCGACTGTACCTCCAGGGTGCGATCGAACTAACTTAACATTTTGGTGCATGCTTCGAATGGTCTCTCACAGCAGCGAGACATGTCCGTGAGGGACAAGATGGTCAGCAAGAAGACACTTTTGTTGCACTTGGATAACGTTGTCCTACAAAATACGAATTTATGTATTATTTCTTTGAGCAGTTTAAAAAGGCTGTCCGGGGGTGTTCTAAGCCAGCTCATGGCTTTCAGGCACTTAAAGGCATGACAAAATGACGGAGGAGAAGGTAAGACTCAAAACTTCCATCTCTCATCACCTTTCTCAGGTAATTCACTTAAAAAGAATTATGTAAAAGGCATGATAAAATGTCAGTGTCACTGCTTCATGGGGGGGGGGCACCAACCTCACCTCTCATTTGAGAGCTACGTAAGCCAGGAATGTGATCAGCACACAACCCTTGGGCATAACAACTGCTCCATTCCTTTCTTGCAACCTCGCTGAAGCAGCGTGCTGAGCACTTCAACCTTGATGCACTTAATTGCTATTTAAAATGAATTTGTTGCCCAAGCCTAGTCAAGGAGCCGCATTCAGCCATGAGTTTCTGATCAGCTGATGCTAAAACTTCGAAAAACCCTTGCATCGACATGCGAGTCAGATCACTGGAATGGTAAAGCTAATTCAACCGCACCCCGTATGCACCGCTGTATTCGTGGGCGAATTGCTAGTACATACGTGTGTATTATTGACGAACCTGCCAAGATGATGACTGCAACTGCGGCAACGTTGCGGTTCTCGTCCATGTCTTCGCAGATCTCCGGTCGCAGCCTCTTTTTTTGCGGTTGGCTTGTCAAAATCTGACTGCCACGAAAATTACTTCGACTCTGAAGGAGTTGTTTCTCCTGCTCACTCGGGCAACACCAAGGGAAGAATGTGGGGCGGAGAGAACATCTTTGTCTAGAAAAGCCCAGGTTGTCCATGAGAAATGCGACTGCAAACAAAGCGCGTCCTAAGCGTCGACGTGCGTAGAAAAGGAAGAAGAACAATTGTTGCCACTGTTGCTACTCCACACTTCTCGGTCGCATAGTACGGATAAGACCCTAGTCTGTTCTAGCTCATTTTGTACGCCTCATTGTGTAGCTCGCTCCTGGAGGCGTGATTGAGTGGCTTGGCGGGGGTGGGGAGGAGAAGCGGGAGGAGAGGCAACTCGTCACTGTTGCTGCAACCAACAGCTCTGGTCTGTCAGGTCATCACGCCCTCAGGGCTGAGAGGAGAGAGATGGGGTAGAAAGTCGACCGAGGGATGCAATGTGAAAGAAATTTGCATGAGGAGGCGTCTGCTGCCTCGCCATGTCTGGCAACAGCCCTTCAACCAGGAGGAATTGCCGGACGGTGCGTACAGGGTGTAGAGAAATGGGACTTTTATTGACATATGGAACACCCTATTAAGCACTCTGGCACGGACATGACGAGTCAAGGTACTGAATGTTTCGTTGGTAATAAAAACATGCGTTGTCTCCCAAGAGGACAACAATTTCTTCCCAACCTGTACTTACTGTACATACGGACTGCACCGTGCAGAAGATACGACGGAATAGGAGAGAAACCACGGACAGGAGTGGCTCGAGAACCGGAGAAATGCTGGACCTGCATGCATGAACGTTGTTGCTGTACAAGACGCGGAGTTGGAGTCAAAGTCGTCTCACGGCTCGACGAAAAAGTGAAGTTTAAAGCATTTTGCCCTGGCTAGTAATGACATGGTTAAATGACATTGGTGATGAGCCATTGGTTTACCGTCAAATGCAGCAAGTACAGTATTATTTTCATGATGATTCGTTCTATCATCAATATCTTTTAACCAAGTAAAGTGCCCCCTTTTCAATATGCTATGTTGCATCTAATTTCTAACTGATGATCTAAATGATCATTTGAGATTTACATGACTGACATAAAAATCATTTTGGTGCCAGCCAAATTGACATTTGGTGGACCATCAGGAACATTTCTTGTAGATCTTATCAGGGTTCAATGAGCAGCTCGATTTTTGTTGGGCTTTTCCTTTAACACTGAGGACCGAGAACCTGAGGTGTGAAGTCTCCCGATTTTATTTTGGCCGGGAAGAAAAGGACAACGTCTCTTGTGGACAAAGAGTTCCTGCCCAAGTCCTTTGATCATCTCCCCAAGATGAGCCAGAGAGAGGCTGCCATTTAGCTCAAAGTGCCACAGTCAACACCGAATTGATAATCTGCCGGCTTTTATTTGGCTTCTGGGCCCAAAAATTAGGCACTCTAGTTTTGTGATCACACGCATATGACCATCGTATTCTATGGTCCCATTGTGATCGTTATATACGTGTTTCACGGTAACTACCAGGAAGCTTTAAACGTTACCTTTTCTTTGAACTGTCCGAAGACTTTTGACCCCCCCCCAGCTGCACGTGCACAAATATGTGCCTGGTGATCTGGTACATGTGTGTGTGTGTGTGTGAGAGAGAGAAAGAGAGAGAGAGAGAGAGAGAGAGAGGTTTTGACCTCGTATACGCTTGAAACTGATCTTCTGAAGTAGCCCCAGAAGGACGGTGCCGTTGGTAAGCTATTTTTGGAAACATTACCTAGTTAGTAGTTGTCCTCATATATTTCTGCTGGCTGGCCTGGTTCGATGCTGACTGGGCGTCTGTGATTCCACATAACGAGGAAAAGAGGAAAGTTATCTCGTTGGAAAGTTTTGATGAAATTATGAAATGTGCTTGATGTGAGTAGAAAGACATTCCCCGTGTTTGGCATCGCTTAATTCTACTCTATGATGTTTCAGAAACGAAAATGCTGCTCTAAAGTCGTGTATTCTCCAGCTCTCAGCTTAGAAGTTTCAGCAAAGATTTTTTTTCCCCAACTCACCTTAATCCCTGGTGATCAAATTCTATTAAGTGTGGCCTCAGGGTCGCCACGACCGTCCTCATCCTTGTGCAGAGGTCTTTTTTGCTGTTTCTTCTCCAGGACAGTTGTCTCCGACTATCATCATGTCAGGACCCAAGGTTTTGGTAACTATTACTGATATATTTTTTTTATCTTCTGCCAGTAACATATTTAGTTGATATGAGTGAAAACTTTACCCATTTCAACTAAGAGCCTAAAAAAAGGCTTTTCCTACTTTTCAACTTTAATTATGAACGTTTCTGGCAAAAGCCTCATACATTTTTGGCTGCGTTCTTCTTACTTAAAACATTGGAATGTAAGCAAAGTGATACCTTTGTACATAGAGTTCCCAACATGTCACTGTCCTGCCAAAACAAAAATATTTGTAAATTTCTACTGGTAACTTATGACTCCAAGAGATGTTCGATGACTTTACCATATGAAAATGCCTCCATAAAGTATAAAGTAACTCACCAGGACCGGGAAGACTATAAACGGAGACCACTGTACTGCGTTGCAGATTGCCTCAGTCGCGCATACTCGAGGGAATTGGACCTTGGAGGAACTGTGATATCTCCCCACTTTGTAGGCACGTTGTTGCATACGTTAACTAGCTGCTCTTCTCATTGACAAGAACGTTGGTACGTTGATATATCTGAACTATTTACGTACTGAACATAACGTCACTCCACTCAAATTATTGGGAGCTCGCTTGAGCGTCGGTGAGCTACATTCATCGGTGTTCACATCGCGTTCCCTGAGGTCATGAGGAATGTTGTACGATACTGCTAAAACTTTATTTCGGTCACAAAGCCCAACATCGTTGCAAATGCGCACGGTCGAATCTACTGAGCCCAAAACCGCATCGTTGAGTCAAGCATTGAGTTGTTGGTTTTCAACGCTCACAGGCTTGAAGATGTTCCACCCGTCAAAAAAACATTGCCCCGGAACTCGGGTAGGTATGGCAATACCTTCTACTTTTACGGGGAGACACATTCTCATGAATAGCAGCACAATACCGAACGATGCGTAAAGTAGGTGGCGCTGAGCTTCGGCAGTCCTGGCAGCAAAATGACATCTGAAGAAATGCAATTGAATGAGATGCACTCCGCCAAATAGTCGTCATGCCCATGGCTGGGGAGCAAATGCATGCGGTCCGTAACGATGAACACACAATAGATAGCGAGCCCATTGATGCAAACACTTACCTCGCCAAGTACAATCGTACGCCGATCTCCTTTCAAGCACATGCGGCGTTGTCCTGATTTGACGACGTCTACTTGGATTTTCGATGTCCTTGTGTATGAAACCATTGGGAGCGCCTAATACACATAAAGGTACACACATGCACCCGGCGTGATGTCCATACGCATGTACATACAACATGGTGTACATATACACATGTACACACACACGTACACAGGAGACGGACCTCGACATCGGCAAAACATACGTACGTACTTTATGGAGCGGAGAGACGGATTTCCGGCGGGTGAGCGACTGAGCTGAGCTGAACAAGTCGGCCAATTAAGCGGCAACTGCGTATGAAGTCGTGGCAAATGTCTTTTTTTTTAAAAAAAAAAGAAAAGAAAAGAAATGGCGGCGCATGCAAACGGTCTCACCGAGCATGTTGATTGCATCGACACGGGCCGTGGGGTCAGGTATAAGCCTCTAGGCCACCTAAAAGCTCCAATTGAAATGTGCAAAGTCGACTGCTGAGCGAGTGTCTGGTCAGGAGAAGCATTACTTCAGCCTTGGCTTAATTCGATCACCAATTTCTTTGTACGGTTTATATCGTTCATCTGTTCCTCGTCTTCCTATTCCAGTTAGCTATTCTGCCTAGTCTTTGTTCAGTCCGCGCGTCCTGGTGGGCCATCACCGGTGTGCCATCTACACTGCGTTACTGTGTGTCTCCGTAGAAAATGAATGAGCATGATGGAATGTCTGCGCTCAGAAGGCCTACTGATTACAAGATGTTACTGCGTCTCACAAGGCCACGGCATCCAGGCATTGCCTGATGGCTCCTCCAGCAGTAAAGGAGTGTCGAATATCCTTTGGCAACTCCTTTTGGGCTTTGACGAATGTTTTGTCAGCTCCTGCAGCGCTTAATCCCCAAAGGGTCGGTTATGGTATACGTATGTGTGAGGTCACAAACTTAGAAGTTTGTGGCTCTGCCAAGCTAAGAGCCTGGCAGAGCCATCTGTCGGGTCTTTGACCAGCAGCTGGGAGGCGGAATGACAGGTTGTGTAGTGATGTTGGCATTTGCGTTATCAAATCCGGGCAAAGTACAATGTTGTACCTTGAATAACCCATGATTGTTCATCTCTCCTCATCCCTACCAAGCTGTGAAACAGAGGAGGGAAGAGCTATCACGCTGCCTCCCAGCTGCTGGTCAGAGACCTAATATAAGGTTTCCGGTGGAAATCTGGGTACACATGAACCAAATTGAAATTGTCTCCCTCAACCGATGCTTCGACTACTACTATGTAATGATTCATGGTAGTAAAGTCATTTTTTTAAGACATACTATTCAATTACCCAGCCAACAGTTCTTCTGGCGCTCACTGTATGAGTGAATGGATCCTCAGGCGTCGCGTGCGACTGTTGTAAGGGTGAGCACAGTCCTGACGCTAGCCCGGCAACCCTTGTCCCAATTGACAATGTGCACTTGTCAGGCTTTTATCGTACTCTTGGTCATGTCAGTCTACATGGTGAATGATGGTGTGTCCCAGATGCCGTAGCCGGCATAGTGGAAGCACTCCTTCTTTGGCCCCAGGACAGTGGCGAAAACGTCTGAGAGAGATGGGCAGGGGCATTTGCTCGGAACTTGAGGTAGGTCTCAAGCATATTCTCTTTCATGGAAGCGGAGACACGAGCCACCACCCCGGAGACCAATGCAAAGTGACCCGTCAATTAGACAAAACTCGGTGTCCCATCACTTTTAAATCAGGAGCATTGGTCTTCAGCATGAAGATGGTATTGCTAAAGCTATAACAAAGGTTCAACAATTCCTTTCTACTAATACTGCTCCGACTTGTTCTTAAAGCTAGAACGAGATCCAACAGGTGCCCTTTTGTTCGCTCCAGCCCTCAGCATGTCCGCCATGGTCTAGTGGTTAGGATAGCTGGCTCTCACCCAGCAGGCCCGGGTTCGATTCCCGGTGGCGGAAATCTACTTTTGTAGGCTTCATCAAAGCTTTCCCAATTTTTTTTGGTCCCTGATTGGAGGCAGAGTTATCTGTCAATCTCTTTATCAATATGTATAAAGTGCGAGTTCTGTCTGTACATTTGTCTGTCTGTTCGTCTGTCCAAACGTCACTGTCGCGAGGCTGGAGCTCCAACCAATCGCTGCACCGATCGACTACAAACGTGGCCACCACTATTCACTCGCCGTGAAATGTATATAGATAGGACTTTATACCTGCGGACGTTTCGATGCCGACATTGAGGTCAAAAGTGGCATTTGCTACATATTCATAGACAGCTACTCCCAATGGCTATTTATTAGACTACCTAGCGAACTGGCTGCGCTGTAACTAATTATCAGTAGCTATCTGTGATGAGAGTAGCATGGAGAAGAGAGGCAGAGTTGCCACACTCTGGCCAGGAAATATCTCATACTTGCAACCTCATTACAAAAGTTACTACAAAAATTTTGACATTTTTGAATTTACTACAACTTGGCTACAAGAGGGGGAGTGAGAAGAAATCAGCGAGTTTCAAAAGTCAAAATACAAAACAAAACTTGAACAAAAACGAATGGGGATGAGGACTGGGGATGTGTCGAGCTCACATTTTGGCGAGTCCGAGTCGAATCGAGTCTCTATGACTTGAGTCCGAGTCGAGACCGAGCCCGTAAGACGGATAACAGTTATGCTGATAATTCACGTCATTAGTGGGAAAGGAAAAGGTATGTTCAAGTGTGTTTTAAGATCAAAGAGTCCAACAGCATCAGCAGTGAAACAGTGATGGAATTTTTTTTACCGATGAAGAGACTGGATAAAAAGTGTAGAAACGCGCTTATGGCATAGACTTGACTCGACTCAATTATATGACCTCGAGTCTCCCCAAATCGGCGTCGAGTGTTCGAGTCTGAGCCGGACTCGAGAGCGAAAGCATTGGTGCCGATGAGATTGCTTCATCACTTAGGGATCGCGTTTGAAGTCCACTACCCAACGGCCACAGGAGCTCCGGCAATGGTAGTACCGGAAAACTCGGGTGAATCGTCCCAGGTCATGTGGTGATAGTGTCATTGATCGGCTCGGAGGAGAAAGATGTTCTGACCACCCTTGACCCAGGTGAGCATGGTAACTTGCCAGCTCTTCTGTGATGCTGGGTCTAAAAGGCCAACACCTAAAGTGTGGGGATGTGAGCAAAAGAAGTTCCATTTGGGTGCTGTTCACGATAAAGATGACTCCAAATGACTCCAAATGAAACAGCTGAAATAAGTGGAACGGGCAGAAGTATGGCCTAAGCAAATGGACGATGATGATGACGATGCAGGTATGAACTCATAGGACAACTACATCATCAGTGCAACTGACTTTCTGTCAGGTACCTCAGCGGCTTCCAACGTCAGCTTGAAACTGGTGAGATTGTTTACCAAAAATTACGTTTTCTCTTTTGGCCATTGACATTGCAATTGAAATCAATGGCAACGCTGAGGTGGTCGAGTGTAAGAGGTAAGCAGAGTCTATGTAAACAAGACCAGAGTTCTTACGCATCGGTAGACATTTGTCCCTGTCTGAATGCAACCTAGTTGCAATGACGTTGCCATATATGACGATGAGGCCGTTGCATGAGTAAACGATGAGCTCCTCCTCGGAGGGTGGAGGCCCATGGTGCTTCCAAGAGAACCAAATCTGCTCTAGGACGTCAGCAACTGAAAGGGACTTTGCCTCGTGGCTTCTGGCCATAAAAATGTGCTTGGAGAAATGATCTGCGCATGGCAGACTTGTCAGACTGACAGGAGGACTCCTGATGAAAGTCTTGACTGATGCTTGAGCCACTGCCAGATCTTAGTACCTGTTGCATTTAGCACAGGCATACGTGACTCAACCTAGGTAATGGTGAGCGTAAGCAGTGTGCTGCATATTTTTCGTTGCAGTGAGGCCACCATTTGTGGTACTTGCAAAGAGGGGGAGTTCCATGCACCTTGGGAGTCGATTTGGAACTGTTGTATGTCCCCCTGATCCCAGCTTGCCCAACCACTTTTCACTCGTCCTGCTCCTGACTGCTGGTGTGCCATCAACGGGTTAAGCAACGGGCTTTTTTATCGTCACGATAAGGCAGACACTTGAGACTTGCAAAATAACTCGTGCCAGAAGAGAAGACATGTTTGTGTAGAATTTCGCCTCCCCCCCGCCACTCCCTCCTATACAGGGCTTAAGCAGATGTTTTTCCCCTCATAGTTGTGTAGGCGTGGCCCACCAGCTACTATCGAGTGTCCTCAGCTCGTTCTTTTTCAGGGGCAGGAGAACACTACACTATGTACATCATAACTTTAGGAGTGTGAAGACTTTTAAGGTGATGACTGTGCACTTCCAAATATGTTTACGGAGAATCCAGTCACCATCGCAGCCAATTTTGGAAACCTGTCATTAATCAAGAACAAGAATAGCTGCATTTACTGTGCACTACACCAAACGGTGTTCTGTGTTTGTGCCACTCTGTAGCTGCGACACATTTTGCATCTACAAATGGATCTTAAGAAGAATTTCCCAAGGCGACAGACGCCATGTAACAATGGCATCAGCGTATCTTCCATCAGTTGTGGTCTGTGCACTAGAGAGTCAGATTGCGATTCCACAAAGAGATTTCTGTCCGAAAGAAGAAATATGTCAGCCCAGAGGTTGCCAAAATTAAGGATAGTCTTTAAGAGCCATCAAGGTTCAGTGCACATCACCCTGGGTCTAATTCGTGTTGTTAGAGAGAGTCCATAAAAAGCTCTCTCGAAACGTCCAATCAGCAGGATGCCAAACAACCTGTTTTCCGCAGAGAAGTGGCTACGTCGTGTATTCACCTTTGACCAGCAAGCTTTGAAGCGGCATAGATGCCTTCTGGAAACACGTACGTGTTCACATCAACACCTAAACGTGGTTGTTTTTTTATTGCGGCCTTTGAATTGGTATCATCGGGGCCCAAAGGCTGACATCGGAATACATTCACACACTTGACTGCAACCTACTCATAGTTCCTCCATTGGCGATACGCGTGCGCGCGCAATCGAGAATCCGCCATTGCAGCGGGACGACGACGACGTCTTTCTTCTTCTTCTTTTCTTTTCGACCGGCCCAAAAAAAGGCACCTTCTCAAAAGTAGGAGTCAGTTGGAGGAAAACATCGCAGAGGAGTGAAAGACTGGAAAGTCTCTGCTGCCAAGACTTTTCGCCCGAGGGCTGTATGAAGAAAGCACGATGGATCGAGTGAACTTAATTCCATGGTGTTGCTCATAAATGTCCCTCCACTTCTCTGTCGGTGAAAAGGAAGCTCTTAGAAGAACATCTTAACACCACCGTCTACTAAGTGGTCCTTGCCTTTTCTCTACTCCTCACTTACGCTCTATATACATACTTTCATTCACCATCGCCTGCAGTAGCACAAGCATCAGTCGACTCTACCCAAAGATGGATCTCACAAAAGTTGCCTGCTTCATCATGATGTTGTTTCATCTCTCTAACTCACAGAGTAAGTCGAACAACCTTACTTGTTATGAAAAAAGATGCTTTTGCCTGGAAATAAGTTTAATAACGCGACGATTTCGGCCAAGATTCGCATGGCAAGTGTGGTTGCATGCACGCCTCTGGTTTACGTAATTGCATTCGCACAAGTTTTGCTTGTGAGCGTGCGTGCGTGTGTGCACATTCTTCAGCTGAACCATTGAAGATAAAAGGGGTATCCGGATCTCCACAGAACTGGCTCACAGAGTCACACCGACATTGGCGAGGCAATATTTGCTATGGGCTTTGCAAAGTCACTTGTCATAATATTTTCTTCCAATGCAGGCCTGCTGAATTTAATATGCTTCTAAAGACTTCAATGCCTTGTGAGGTACTGACACAGAAGTAGTTTTTCTCAGGTGATCTGTCGGAGAAGTAGATGTTGCTGCACTCGTCGTAGAGCTTCGAAACGTTCACTCCAACTTTGCAGATAAGTTAACTTGCCACGACGTTGATAAAGTTGACGAGATTCTGAGTGATGAACAAATGAAACACACAGTGAACTTTGGATGAACGGAATTGGCCGGGGAGACAGGAAAGAACGCAATTACGCAATCGAAGTTAATTTAGAGCTGCCCAATAAGTTTTTTCAGAAAAAATTGCAATTGACCTATAATAGGGTGTATCTTTAGTACACTGTAATAGGACGAGCATTTCCACCTGTCCTTTGAAGGGTCGAAACTATCATTGCTTCCTTCCTCAAGGATAAGCATCGCAGTCCTTTTTGTCCTGTTGTGACCTTTTAAACGTTCAAAAGCTCCTCCTCTATGTGTAATGATGAGATCACGGATGCTCGCGACGATCTTGAGCGCCACTCGCCGCTGACAATGGAAGATGCATTGCGGCATCAATCACCACCTGTGAATGTGCGCAAATGGTGTCTCCTCGGTCAGCCAAAAGTGGTTTAACACCGCATTTTTCTTCCAGCAAATTTCCCTTCAAATTCATGATTTATACCTTCATACCTCATGCAGTAAAACACACTCCGGACAAAAAAAATCTCCATTATTCTAATCTAAACGGTTACATAAATCTTACAGGGAAGTGCATGCCTGCAGACATACAAATGTCCTTTAACGAATGATCGTCCCTGACTAAAGAAACTACGTGCTTGATTGAAACGAGCCAGTATGCAATTTATAGGCGATGAGTCAAGCGAAAACCTTACTCATCACATCACAGTTGCTGCGACTCTTGCTGTCGAGCTTTATTGTTCGTGTGGGCGAAACGATCCAAAAGAGGAAGAAGAACAAAAACCTTCCTCACACTCCGTTCTTCCTTGACCCTGTGGAGTGACCGATGGACGCGTCTGCAGCTACCCTCAGTCTCAATTGTGACAGACAGACAGACAGACACACACACACACACACAAACACACAATGGGCGAGAACAATTAACAAGGTGCACAATATATACCAATCTTCCTCCTCCCCTCCCCAGAAACAAAGTGCTTCTGCCCACACGAGCAGATGAGAAGAAGGCATCAACGTTGTTGCCGTCACACCCTTGCTTGGCTGGGGCGTGAATTATTTTTCCTCCGTCCGTCGCCTACGCAGGCATGTGGTAAAACATGAAATTACTTGGGTTCCTTTTGTTTCCAGCCTGCTTCCGCAAGCGCCAACCGCGGAGTAGATGTGACGCAGGCACACGCTATCGCACCATTGATGGCCGCTGCAACAACCTTGCTCACCCCAACTGGGGGTCCGCCGGAGAGACCATGCGCAGGGTCCTGGCCCCGGTCTACGCTGACGGCCGGGATGCGCCACGTGGCGGCAGACACCCGTCGTCGCTCCCCAACGCCAGGTGGATCTCGCAAAAGAACCACCCGGACAGGGACATGCCTAATGAGAGGTTCACGCACATGGTCATGCAGTTCGGGCAATTCTTGGATCACGACATCTCACTTACGCCAAAAGACGGTACGAATGAAGTTGTGATAATGTGCGCGAGCTACTTTGTGGCTTGAGGTCGTCTTCATTAGGAGGTAACGTCCGGGAGTGAAGGCTGTGCTCATGTACTCGGTTCAGCCGAACCGAACAATCCGACACAACCGTTCGGCCAAATGCTGGCGAATCGGACTTCAGGAGCAAGAAAATCCTTGAATTGACTGAACAAACGTAATTTGTTGGAAGAACGAAACTTTTGGCGAAAAAAAGAAACATGCTACTTATCGCGAAGACCACGCAACTTTTAGCAGAGAGTGAGTAACTTTCCAGAAGTAAGTTTTTGCTTCGTAAAAGTATCGAGGTTCAGTTCGGTTTGATGCGCTCATTTTGAAGGCTCGATTCAACAGCAATTCGGTTCGGTCGACCACAGTACAAGTATAGTACCTAGTGTAGGCTCATCGATATAATGTACGAAGGACCTACTAGGTA
>JAAUXU010053159.1_pt1 | contig 26352 bp, 20 predicted proteins | sample 7278151 | NCBI WGS metagenome assembly JAAUXU01 (sample SAMN14350113, study PRJNA611818) | marine sediment metagenome | isolation source: surface marine sediment (1.8m) | place: French Polynesia: Moorea | collected 2018-08
CCTAGACCACATGTATATAAACTCCTGATGCCAAATACAAACCATCCAGTCTAGAATTAGACACTGCCTCAGCCTCAACTCTATACACGTGGCAAAAACGCTACAGTTGTCCAGCGTAATATCAAAGCAATTGAAAAAGGATCTGGAGAAATCCACAGAGGTTCTTGCGAGGGACGTGATAGGGGTCTCAGTAAAGAGGACGGAGCAATGTGATGCCTGTGGCATGTTTGGGTCCCCACAACAGTGTTGCCAACCTCAAAGCTGCAGTTGAGGCTGCCAGGGCTCAGAAGCTGAGGTCAAGAAGGCATGTACAGCCGTTCACCCCTGAATCAAGCACATTTTGACTTTTGGTGACAACTACTTTGAAGGATTTTCTCCTTCAGGGTGATGCCCATAAAAGCTATTTTGTAATGCGTCTCCAAATTCTCTCTCTTCCTGTACTACGAGAGCCTCATCAATGCGGCTGCTGGAGTCTAAGTCTTAACTGTACAAGCAAGATTTAGCAGAATGTGGTCTTGACTAAGTTTGTTCCGTGGATTACAGCAAGATGGACACCGAGACAGCCTGTACTCAAGCACAACGCGATCCTGGCGCAATCCAAGCTGCGGTTCCCGACCGAAAGATGTGTTCCGGGCAAAGGCTGTGTGGCCTCCCTCGTCTCCTGACAAAAACGCCATAGCCTTTACGTTCTGGGGTACGCAGTGGGGAAGACAGTCGGGCCCCCGATCGGAGATCGGGATCCAGCTGAATCGGGTGAAACTGACCGGAGGACTACATCTTCGGCCTTCGGCGCGGAAGAGGCTGCAACATGTCATGGATGCCGGTGTCTCCCACATCGAGCATCGACGAAAGTGCTGTGCATTCATCTCTTATTTGCTCTCGTTCTTGCTCTCATTCATTGTCTTTTTGTGCAACTCGAGACTTTGCGTGAAATCGAGTCGCTATTGATATCTATCAATGAACGAAAAACTTTTACTGCACTGTAACCGGTCCATTTTCATTTCTGGAAGCTGGAGTGCCGAAGAATGGGACGATTGCACTGCTATTTTACCATCAACGTTTATGGGTTCCGTTTCAAAGAAAAGTAAGTACCCAAGGGTTGCCAAGCAAGAAATTCTGGATCGCTACTGTCAGCTCAATTTGTTCTTCATGTTTTAAACTGCCTGTACTTGCTGAAAAGTGAGTGGCCCTTCAGATCCCAGACCTGCCTGATACAGTCTTTATTGTGAGCAGAAAGCTTTACGGAAAAAATTTGTACGCGTTTAGCGGAGAGCCTCTGCTTGCTGGCTTTCTAGCATTTGCATGCTAAAATAGGGATATCACATTTTGACTGTTATATCCTTGTGATCGTCATGTCCGTGTTCTCCTGCTTAGTCACTCTGTTTTTATGGTAAAGCTCAGATCTCTAGAGCCCAGCAACATGTAGTGCTCTTTTCTCCAGGTAACGACTTAAACCTGTACTAATAGAGAATAACCAGCTTATATTGGGTTTAATGACAGTTCGACACAACCCTTACCGACACAGAACCTCCTACCGACAGAGCAGATTGATCCAAAAGTGATGCCAAATCTGTGAGAAATCAGTGGAAAGTGGCAAAAAATTCTGCCAAGCAGCGACAGCCTTGTGCTGACGAGCTTGAGTGCAATTTCTGAGGAGAATTTTGAAAGGTGCTTGATGGCTTCTGATTTTACCGGAGTCTCTCTGCAGTGGCAACGGGAAGTTCTTTGAAAAACATTTGGCGTGGAGGGACAGACGAGGAAGACTCTTCACTCTTTGGACGCCACGGCCTGGGGTTCAGCCTAATAGCCCGTCTTCTTCTTTTTCAAGAGGTAGGCAGAGATTTCGAACATGATCTCAGCTGAAGCATCCTTGAGCGTGAACTCAGCTCTGAACAGTCCAGTAGAAGTGGAACAATGAACGTTCCTGGTACCTCATCCTTGGTAGTTTCATCTTCTTGAGCTTTGTCAATGTAACCAGGCAATGGAGACGATTTGGGGGGGGGGAGGGATCTTTTGACCTAAAAATTATCTATTTACTGCTCTGTGTGTACTGTACGTACGCATGCAGTGAAGAAGCAGTGGCGCGAAATTGTTGCTGTACTTTCGACCTTTCTCGTGTAGAGGGAAAAGAACTTGTAACGAAAACAGTTCCTGTACTTTCGATTCGTTGGTACGGGAAGTATGTGACTATATCAGCTGGCACCACCATGCACACATATTTTCAAACACAAAACTCGAAAATAGAGTGTCATATTTTCGTTTTGTTTCAGTTTCATGCGTTTAAGAATTACATTGAGGTGACCTGGCTTTAAGCCGTATCTATACGTGAGAGCGCAATGGTCATGTCTGGTTGAGTTTGGATGTTCCGAGCTAAAGGTGTTTGCTATTTATGTATTATGCTATAAAAGTCTTGCTGGATTATCACCAACCAAACTTGCAACCGATCCTACGAAGTTGGCATTTAAGTGGTGCTCCTGTAGCTATTATTTTCGTGAGGCTCTTGGGTATGTTGTTTTTCTCTCACTCGTAAGTTTAAAGCCTGGCTTTTCCATGACAGTCAGCTGATAAGCTCTCATAATCTGCAAGTTCGCCTGTGACTTGCCAAGTGAGAGTCCACAAAGTTTTCTAAAAAGGATGTGTTTACTTTCGGTCCCTGGAGCTCTTGCTGATGTATGTAGCACATCCTCTGGTTCCCTAGGATGTACTGTGACAGGTGGCTTGGACATACCCTCAGGCTCACTTTCCTGCTGTGATGATAACTGAGACACACGTCTTCAGTCTTGTGTACTATGGTGGGGAGTAGTTTTATTGTAATGTGTCAGGGGTATATCAACTTTGGTCAAAATTTAAAACTTACCTGACGTCAACTTGTGGCAAACAAAAGTTTTCAAATTTGTCACACACGCAACCAAAATGACAAAAGAAGGGTCATACAATAACGTAAAACAACAAATCATCGACTCCTAATGTTTACTCACAAGTAAAAGATTGGACAGTGCGTGAATGGCTAATATGTAGTAAAGATACTATATTGATGAATTGAACCGAAATTTGCAGACTTATCGAGCTGTCCCAGACTGCTGGACCGACCCTAACCAAACTTGGCAAGGAAGACAATTGTAAACTTTGGATCCATGGTGATGAAGTTTGGAAATTGATCTCTAAATCGTGACTCAAGTTTAATAAAGACTTCGACTCTACTGCGGCAATCCTGCGAAAAATAGTCAGAGGGAGTCATTTAAAGACTTCACCTGTTCATACGAGGACTTTTAAACGGACGATGCTAAATCCTATATTAAGACTATACTTCTTTCACTTGAAGTTTGTTTTCATAGTGAGTGACCATGTGTATTGATGTGGCTTCCTGAAGATCATAAATATTTGAATGAAATGACGACAAAATTGGCACAGTGGGATTCAATGGTATTTGAAAGTGAGAATTCACAAAATTCGTAGTGCGGAATGCCATTGGCACCTTGGCAGTGGTGCTAGACGCGTTCACTTGGTGAAAGGACATGCATTCTAAAGTCTTCATCATACACAGGAGATACAGTGATCGAAAAGCCTTTTAAGTTGAATTCCCTAGTTGATTTCATTGAATGATGGCTCATCGTAAGAGGAGTTCTTCATTCTTCCCAGCATAAGTTGGAAAAGAAAAGTTACAGACTCCAGAACGTTCATATGCTAAATTCTGTAATTGAAATCATGCAATGCGCACACACTGTGCAACTGTAGTTCGTGCCCAGAGAGATGCCACTAAGTGCATTGAGCAAAAAGTACGCAAAAATCCCTTTAAGAACTGCATAGCACTGATTCGCTTATGAGAGAGACTTTTAAGGGTGAATTTGCAGACTTTTTGACAATATTCAAGTTTCAAAGGCTAATAAAAAAGAGAAAACATAAAGTGTCGCAAGACTGTATCTCAGCTCTCATTTTTTCCAAATGGTCCAGACTTCTGTCAGTCCGAACTGAGGCATGTCCGTATTCCACGACCTATGTTTTTTCTCTTTTTTTATTAGCGTTTGAAACTCGAATTTTGTCAAAAAGTCCACAAATTCACCCTTAAAAATCTTTCTCATAACCGAATCAGCGCTATATTTCTTTTTCTCAGTTTCTGCTTCTTTCACTGGCGAGGGATTGAATGCAAAAACTTTGGTTCGCCAGTGTACTTTTTCATTAATTTCTCAAAGAAACCTCTAATCCTAGACACACCAGTGGTAGCGAAACACCGAAGTCTTTGGCAACTCACACTTGATTGAAGCCAGCCTTGGCTGACAACTCTATAATCTTGGCCTTATCAACCAGACTTAAAGTTTCTTGGGACTTTTCCGACTTATTGCGGAGTTAAGGGTCCGCAAAAAAGTGCCAAAACAACACAAAGCCTATTTGTTTTGATTTTCAGGCACCTGGATAAGCTGGTCTCCTCGTGTTTCGCACTCTTGTGTACTTTTTTTACTTTTAATTTGTAAGATTTGCTTCAGAATATATGGACTAAAAATTGGCAATTTCTCAAATGAACAACATGACTAAGTCAAAGGTCTTTGAAATTCTGCCATCCACAAAAAAGTTGAGCTTCTTGACTGAATTAAAGTTGAGGAAGTCGGAGTTCTCCTGAATTGATATTATTTAGGACCCACCCAATCCACAAAAAGAAACAGAAAAAAATCAGTGGGGAAACAAAAAAAATAGAAAACAACTCTTCTTCGACAAGAACAAAATGAGACTTTATTTATTTCATAGAAAAATAAAGCACAACTTTCTCTTCAAAACTTCTGTCCGTTATCTTCATCCAGGATCAATTTTGGAAAATGGATGCAGATGAAGCAGGCCTGAGCGCCTCCAACTGACTTTCAGGAGTGGTATCAAACGTGAAAACGAGAAAAAATCTTTAAGGTCAATGATTCAGAAAATGGGTTGACGATTTTTTAAGCTTACTCTTTTCAATCCACGGAATGGTATGAGAAAATCTTTCGGTGCGAAAATTCTATGTTTTCTCTGCCTACCGTCTCGATATCCGGGTTTTTACATGCATGTGGGTCTTACATCGCCCAAATTTGATTATATATTATGATGATGAAGTTTTAGAAGCCTCACTGGGTACCCCCTGAAAAGGTGCGAACAGGAGTGACAGCTGAGAGCAGCTTCGATCAGAGACGTGCGTATTTCTGTCACGAAAAGGCTGAGAAACTCCTGGCTGGACAACAGTAGAAACAGTTTCTCTTGCAGAAAAATGGGGCTGCTACTGTACTGGACGTCATCTGCCTCTGCTCGTGGTCGAGCTATACCAAAGCTTGCTGTAGCCACCTGCTTCATATCAGCGTCAGTACAGTGCGTCATTCTCTACCTCGGGTATTATCCCCTCTTCCATAAGGATTTTTTTTTGGGCGATTAAAAATCCAATCAACTGTTTTAACTTTTCAAAATTAGTCGTTAATAAAATTCTAGCTTCACTCGCACAAGCTGGGATCATTTGGGGGGGGGGGAGGGGATAAGTTATTCATCTCTGCTGATGTACTTGCCAAGACCCAAAAATATCAAGGTCAAAGTCTATCTCCTGGCCGTCATTTTTGACCTTCGCCCATTTTTTGCCATTGCTCTACTCGTCCATTGGCTTTTCGAGCCATTCAAGCGGCCTTTGAGGGAGTGGACGGGTCCATGAAGCACAACACGCATCTGAGATTGCACCGACAAGGTTCTGCCAATATTATTGGGGTTCCATAAGAGTGTCGCCAGCGGCCAAAAAGAAATTGATTGTTTTAACTTTGAGATACTTTCATCAAATGGATGTGGTCACGGCCTCACTTTGCATCCATCTTATATTTGACAGCTAAGATTACCTATTAGTGAGAGCAGAGCTCTACTGACTAGATGTGGGTCCGGGTCCGAGTCCGGATCCCGATCGACCCGGATCGAGTCTGGTTACGAAAAGGGACTGGAAAAGATTGGGATTGCTCTTTCTGAGAGTCAGGCTTTACTCAGAACCCATTTTAGCTGGCTTGGATTCATCAGATCTTCTGAGGATTTCTTCCAAAAACTTGTACTCCCGCAGTTTTATCAAATGAAATGTCAATTCCATGTGATGTCAGTTTGGTATTGTTTTGTTCTTTTTTGCCTCTATGGCTTTCGTCTGTCTGTTGCTCTGATTTGACTCGGGTTCGACTCTTAAATACTTCCTGAGGACGAGACTCGATCCTGAACCTATGTGAGGGGACTCCATCAATCTGTACTATTTACACTTTGGATGACGAGTTGGGTCATTGACGCTGTGTTTAATTCTTCTGAACAGACATTTTGTACAGAACAGTCCAATCTAACTGAACGCAAGAATAAATTTGCCCCCCCCCACACACACGAACCACTGCAGAAAAGCTGTGCCATTATACAAACAATGAGTCCTTCACTTGACTCAAAAGGTTCATTTTCAACAGACACAAAACCTGTCTTTCCCAGCTTTTGATTCTTTAAGTGTGTAAAAAGTCATTAGGTAACATTACTGCACGTCTCTTCATTGCACACACACACACACACGTATTGTCTATCTGAAATTTATTCTCTGCCCTGCAAAAGACTTGCGGAACCTCAAAGTTGCGCCTTGAATTTAAATCTTTTTTGTTAGCGTCCAAGGCAGTTCGTGCTTTTCAGGGTTTTTGCAGCCATGTCGAATTTTACGCTGTTTTTGAGGATACTTTGTTCCTTAAAAGGGGCCACTCCATGTAAAAGTATTTGACACTGTGCAGCAGCTGCGTCGCTGCTCTCACTTGTAGTTTTAGGCCACAGAAGATTGGAGCACGCAATGATCATACGTTAATAATAATTATGTAACAGCAGTTTCAAGTCATTTATTGATAACAATAAGTGACTTGAAACTATCGCTGCGCTGAGTATGACGCCCTGGCTGTAAAGTGTCACTGGTCAAGTCTTCTGCAATATCATGACTTTTAGTGTACTATACACACTGCATCATTATTCTTGACGATAACGTACAAAGTACCATAAAGTCGAGCGATTAAGTTACGATGACAAAGGAGAAAGTCAAGCTCTTCGTCAGGCCCTTTAGGCTACGGCTCTATTGCCCAACTTTAATAAAGCCGCTGGTAAGATGATAGTTTACGTTGAAGATGAGAAGCAAGCAAGTCTGTGCATCGAAATGACAATGCTTATTTAGAAGATCTTTAAACTTATAATAATACGCATTGCACCATAGGCTTATAAGGTTGGTTTTCATTTTCTTCATCGAAACGGTTGGTCTGGAGTGTTCCAGCTTGAACTTATACTACAGACATTTTAGTACAACTTCATCCTGATCAACACCATGGGCCTAGTCAGTTTTCAATTTGTCATGCACCACGACTTTCAGCGCACCCGATAGCAACGTACGAATTGTAGCAAAGCACCAAACCTGTTGCTGTAGCTGCATACTTAAGGGTGCATACCCACAGTTTTCTTGCAAAAAGTTTAAATTGAGAGAATAGTAAAAAACCCGCGGACTTTTTCAAACACACTGGATCAGTCACTTTTGTCTTAGCCCCAGAGAGCTCCGTCACTTGGCTGGTTTTTTTTTCTCTTATAACTCACAAGTAGACATTTTCGAGGCCAAAAATATAGGGGTTCCGCACCAAATTGTACACTGAAGCCAGGAATCGGTGCAGAAATCAAGCCAAGTTGATACCAAAAGTAGCAAACTAGCGATGTTGGTTGATAGTTTAAGTCAATGGACTGTCGATGGCAACACTCAAAGTCATCTAAAGTCTCCTCTCAATGGCAAAATGCAGACCGAGAATAACACTACAGTGCACCATTTGACGTCGATCCCACAGTGGGGTCACTTCACGATTAGATAAGGGCATAATCAGCTCATGGTAGCTCCAAACTTTATGCCGGGAGGGTGTAGACTACCTATCTGTTTTATAAAGGGTACGTCCCTCAGTCTGTCTGTCTGTCTGTCTGTCTGTCTGTCAGTGCGTGGTGAGGTGCAGATGTGTGGTGACAGCGAAGTGTCAGGTGAGTGTGAAGCGAAGACTGAGCGATACTCATATCGGTATCGGCAATACCGATACTCACCCTGCATCGTGTATCGTGTATGTAAGTTGAATATCGTATCGTGTATCGGCAAATGCCATCAACTCACGCTTGCTGACCACAATCAAAATAAAAGAAAAAACTGGAAGAAACTGGGAAAACCAGGCATGCCTTGCTTTCTCTTCTTCTTCATTTTGACTTCTCAGCGAGTATTGTCGTGGACAAGATTTTTGACCAAATGCGATGCACGATGTGTGTTCCTATATCGCGTATCGACTTGTGTATCGTGATACTCTTGACGCATTGACTCAATCAACTCGTCAAGAAATTTGGAACATCGCCCATCCTTATGTGAAGCACGTGGTGAGCATGAAGTATGTGGTGAGAGTACAGTGTGTGGTGAGCACCAAGGTGCTGAGTGCGAAGCAATTGGTGAGAGAAAAGCAATGGTGAGAGCGAAGCTTGTTGTGAGAGTGGAGTGTGTATTGAGGACGAAGTGTGTGATGAGAGACACAGACAGACAGACACATAGCACTTTTTTCCCTTCTTCCTACCCAAAGAACACCAGTGTTTTGTTGTCAAACGGCGATGTTACATTGACTGGCCCACTTAAAATTTAACTGTGATAGAGAGTGTCCTTTAAAGGAAAGAAGTAAGATTTAATTCGTAATTTTTCAGTAAGAAGCCTTATCTTTTCCGCCATTAAAGTCAATTTTTGCCTGATTCGCCTGGCCTAGGGCGATCTTTTTGGGGGGTCCACCTGCTGGAAAGTCTCATATGCAAAAAATCGGAACAGTAAATTTCTTGAATTAATGAAATGGCAAATAGTTCGCGGACGTTGCAGATGGCGTCTTTCAACATCAACAGCAGTGATGTCCGTCACCATGGGGAGGACAGAGAAGACGTACTCAGCTGATCTCGACGGCCTCTTCGTGCTAGACCAAACCAGAAGTTCGATATTTCACAGGAAAAAAAGGCATCTCATTCATGTCAGGTACCCCTCTCTTCCAGCGTGAACCACAGTGTCTCTCAATGTTCGTCGCAAAGAGATGTGACCTTGCAGTCTTTATTGCTTCAATATCAGGTGTCAGAGACTTTATCTTCTGAAATACCGCCTGCACAAACAGCGCTCTGTTTCATCAGCTCGCCAAAGCTGTCCTCAATAGTGCAACTTTTTGAGAAAAAGTGGTAGCTCTCGAACTTTTGCAGTCTAGATGTGCATAGATTAGGCTAGAGCATTTTTTAATCTCTTTCGGCGTGCTGTATTTTTTGCAAAATTCCATTTGAAGATATTCCAGTCAAATGGAATGAAGAAATAATCAGTTTTTGGGGTCCCCCTCTTTGTCTGCACAGTTAAGTGTTCGCAGTACTTAAGGCGGTTAGGTCGACATTTCAAATTAGACGTGCTTAGTTACTTTCCAGATTCACTGAAGTCAAGTGAAACTGAAGAGACAGTGTGTTCAGCTTTGCCTTTCACCTATTTATGTACTCAGGTATGTACATCTATTCATGTAGGAACGTATTTAGTAAAACTTTCTTTGCGGTAGAGCGGGGTCAATAAAACTTTCTTAAAAAACCTTCTTCATGCGCACCATTTGCCATTTGGTAAGAAACCTAAGATGCAGTCAGTAAAATTCCGAAATGTTTGTTCTTTTTGCTCTTTCTGGCCTAATGGAGATGCATGAAAGATATGTGCGCGTACATGTACGCACCATGTAGGTAGGGAAGCTGTCTCATACGTAGTTTTATGCGTACATGTGAGAAGGTATCTCATTTACATGCATTCACAACTAGCGAGCAAAGGTTTGAAAGCTACCGATATTCGATTTTTACCAATTCTTGGGTGATAACATACTTGTAGTATTGGTGAGCGTTCATCGCGCTGCGAGCAACCATATGCTATGGAGCTTACTACGCATTTTGGGGAATCCTCGTTGATCACCTACTTTCGACGGACCTGACACTTATCCTGACGGTCCCTGTACACCTGATGAACGACACAGCACATTTTTAGCATGTATGTGTAGTGGACTATTTGACATGGAACAAAGCAGACAAGCTTCATTGGCCTTGTCTGACCTGAAGAGGTTCTCTCACTGCTGACTAGAAAAGCTAGATATGTTATGTTTTACTTGTATTCATATTATGTGTTAATACGCAATGAAAAATGTCGATTTGGCCATGAACGAAGACGAAAAGACTCACAACAAAGTTGACGTTGAGTATTCTTCCCACGAAACTATTTTCGGAAGAGTTCCACTCACTGACCATACGTGCGTGCAGGGAGGAAGGGAAGCCTGGCACAGGGTGTGGATTCGATAATCCACTTGTCACCCTCCTTCCCCTGAGGTAAAAAAATATTTTCCCGCCCTCCTCCCGTCTTCGCCTACACGGTGTTTTGTATGGATAAAGTGGAATGCAACAGGAAAATAGTTTCCAATACGTTGTTAGCACGTGTGAAAATTGGCGAAAAAAAGCACACTTCTCTCTCTCTCTCTCTCTCTCTACCAGATATAATAATGACTCCAGTACCTAACGCTTATAGTCTGGCAAAAGCATAGACTTTCTCCGCACGCATGGTTAGGCGGACGTGAGGCTTCAGCTGTATTGCGCCTTTAGAGCACTAAATATTGGGCAGGCTCCTTGGCTCCTCTGTTCTCTTTCTGTCTGGTAGAGTCGCGGCTACTACAGTGACACTCTCGCTTCTACGCAGCGAAATTTTTGTCTACGTAACGCACGAACGCAAGTTTTACCTGCAGTGGCATTTCGCGGATTCCTGGCTAAAAGGGCTTCTTTGTCATGGGCCTCTCGTGGCTGTCCTCCATAGTGATGGCGGCAGTGTCGATGACGATACCTTCAGAAGCATTTCCTTCAAAGGAGTTCGACTTTGGTAAGACTTTGGGGCCAGCCAAGGAGGCATGTTGAGACCCTAACCAATTGCTAAGTCTTTTTGACAAGCCGACAAAGAGCACTTTTACACGTGCACGGTCAATCTGTCACGTAGGTGGGGGAAAAAATGCTCGTACCCCCTCGCGTACAGGGTGATCAAGGCAAACCCGGACTTATTTTGGCGTCGCCAAATTCGGGTGGAGATTGAGGACTGAAAAGCCTGGTCTGGACCCACTGTGACACACACGTGTCCACGGCAACGGGGCAGAAAGTCCGAAATTTATTTAGCGCCGTTTAACTCTCCTGTTCACGAGCGGGACTCCGTTGTCATCGAGTCAAGCTCCATCCGGACTTGAAAGCGAGATCCATATGGACGAATCTGTACAAGGGGCGGCACTGCTGTGTATAAAAGTACTTCAGTTCGGGTTTGTCTCGGTCACCCTGTCCGTACAATGTGCTGCCTACAGTCCACCTTCGACATCAGCTTGATACTAAAGCGAGGAATGACTTCACTCTGTCGACGTGGTTCTCAAATGGGTCAGCTGCAGAAAAAGTACTGAGTACGTAAGACGTCGAATGGTCACTTTGTCGAAGGTTGACTGCAGCGATCCGCGTGCGGACGCGATAGGACAGAAAAATGAGGATTTTGCTCCTAATATCTGGATGAGATCACCTTTCTTTGACGGGGAGAGATGTAGGCACAGATCTGGAGGAAGCTTTTTTGGGTAGCCCAAGAAGAGAGAGACAGAGAAATAGCGACGGTGAAGAGAGAAGACGAGAGAGAGAGAGAGAGCACCCACCGTCCCACCGTTGAACGCCAAGTACATTGATTGGGTGAAGAGCTTTGCAGCAGGAAGTCAATAGAAATGAAATATGTCTCACCTTCCATGGGTATAGGAGAAAAAAAAACTGTTGAGAAATTCTTGCGATACAGCTGCATTACTCCAGGTATACATGTATTAGCGCCCACGTCGACAAATCCAATTCCAAACATTCTTGGAATGCCTAAGAACCCCGGATCTTAGGCTACATAAAACTTCCTTTCTTCACCATACGTGGCGACTATGAGGGACCTGGCGCAGTTTCTCCTTCTTGATGTACTCGTTATTGCAGGGAGCTTCGACTACTCGTACGGCCGCAGCTGCATCCGGCCGTACCAGCGGATTGGGCGTCAGTGTCTGTTCTTCAGTCGCCCGGAGCCCGCCTGGGACATCGACGAGACCTGGAGCGGGGCGTACCTCAGCTTCTACGACGCCGTCGCCGTGTGTAGGAGGCACGGGGGGGACCTGGCCCAAAAGGTCATCTTGAGACCGTTCAAGGCTAAGTTCTTGACGGATCAAGGCTAAGTCTGCCACAATATTGACTCCAACTTCCTATGACGCAGAGCTTTTCGAACAATTCTAATAATAGAACATGCGTGCACGCAGTGAGTGCTATCCGCTAGAGATACTGACGTTGCTGTACTGCATGCTATGTGTCTGCAGAATGAGCAAGCCTAAATGCGAACCTTAATCTTAACTCTTTTAAACTGCTGTTAATAGATTTATTGGCACCTTTGGAAGCCCAGAAAGTCAGCTGCCGTTTGGAGACAGAAGGAACGTCATACTCAAGTCAGCACGAACCAACTGGACAGCCCGAAAAGTATATAATTAGCAACATGTTTTCTGCACATTTTCGATGGGCATTCACTGAAGTTGCACTACCCTCCCCTCCCTGCACGCGCAGCTCATATTTCGCCTCTGCTGATGAAGCGCATGCAGGCAGTCCAGTGGAGGACAGTCGTGTGAGGGACGCGAGGACGCGAGGCTTTGCTTCATGTCCATCCACAGCAGGTAGACTGGGGCCTCTAGAATGATGTACGTCACCTTAGAAGTGTATTTGAGGCTCATTGACCTTCTGGGCGACAATGGCGTAAAAGCGATCGGGGGGATGCAAGGTCAAATCCTTATCAAGACTGTCATTGGCAACAAGCCTAGACCAAGCGACGTTCCAGTTGTCAGCGTTCCAGTTGTCTGACCATCGTATCTGTCCGTCAGAAGACTCATTTGCCTTCTGAGTCATACAAACATCTCACTCATGCATCCATAGTTCACGCACGAGTTATCCACAATGCCTATCAGACATTCGCACAGGGGACGCAAACAGACAAAGCTGCTGACTGACCTTGGGTTGTCATTACTACTCTTACGCTGCTAGAAATGTGCTGACTGCCGTGTAGTACGTAGGAATGCACTTGAAACCAGTAGTTCCCAACGTTGTTCACGGACACTTCACTATTGATAAGATCAATCATGGCATCAGTTTCCCAGGAAAAACAAAATGAAGGCAAGGCTGATCATTCCTATCTCCATCCTTGGCGACCCCATGCTGTTCAAAGCCTGTTTGTACATCTACCAAGGCAGAGCATATGCGGCTGGTGCTGTGTCTCATACTTCAGCGTGTAGATCATAGGTGGTCACCACAGTAAACTTATACATCTCTGGTTGCCCTACCCGACCTTACAAAGCGTATAAGGTAAAACGGTGAGAGACAGAATTTTTCATGACTTCTCTTTTACTACGTGGTCACCTCTAAGTTACAAAATCCGTTATGGGTACTCTTACTGTCCTTCTCTCTTTTTTGGAATCGCGATGCAGTGTAGAAAAAGATGCGCTGAAGATTGGAACGAAACGAAATACGTAAACAAAACACTGATGGAAATGGAGGAGGTCATTGCAGCCATAGGGCTACACAAGTCCCCCGAGAAAAGATCTACAGTGAACGCTCGATTTAGCGGCAGATTTAGCGGCGGATTTGGTCGGCAATAAACGGACACTAAGTCGCGGGTACCTACAAAGTAACAGCCCCAGGATCATGCATATTCTGAATAAACATCCCCAGATGCCGCCGAAGTATCAAGACACGAACATGGAAAATGTGGGGGGTACCGAGCGCGCCAGAGAGACGGCACCAAATCTAGCCAGACGTGAAATTTTGGAACAGTGATGAGCGGATAAGAGTATCTAGGTACTGACTTCAGCACTCTGGAAATCGTCTTCTTGATCAAAATTTTCAATAGAGCATCTCGATGCGCTATTTGGCGTCATTTTCAAAGTAACTCCCCAAGCCACTGTCTGGACTGATGTCGACTTAGTCGGCGATGTCTACACTGACATCCACAACGTCCGCCAGGGACTTTGAACAGAGGCGCACATGCATCATTCTGCTTATGCCCTCCCGATGGGAACTGGTCTAGGTACTGACTAGAGTTCCAATACAAAGTTCTGAGAAGCACGTCCAAAGTACCTTCATTTTGGGGGGCTTCTGCAATCCGCACTTTACTGTTAGAAGACTTTTGGGCACTAATTTAGGACCTACTGTATCGAATTGCTTTTTTTTCCTCCTGACATCTTGTGCGATTTCGCTGTTTTTTGCTTTGGCAGCAGTCAGTCTCTCCCTGAAGTGCACATAACTCGTTCGCCCACAGTACAAGGTTAATGCTTGTCTTGTGCTCTTACTCTAGTTTTTATTTAAGGCTATCAAGAACTCAATGGAAAGTACGAACAATAGGAGTACAATGGCAAAAATATCATAAGTCAATGTAGTTTAGGAAGGTTGCTAAGACCTGGCTATTGACATCAGTTGTCCTTAACTTACGGAATATCTGTTCCTTGTGTTCACCATTCTAAACTGACCGGGGGTAATTCCCACATTGCTTTTGCTACTTGTCCTACAGTTGACCCGTGTCCTCAGCCCTTCTATTTCCCAAATTTGAAAGCCTCAGTTGTCGAGTGAAGCCTCGGTTATGAACCACTGATGAAAGAGGAATCAGTCAAATTCTGCTCCAGTTACTCGTAGATTGCAACTCCCGCTATGCTGCAGGTTGAGGATTTCTCTTCTGCTCTTCGGTTCTGCGCGACGTCCCGAGGCAGCTGCGCCCCGAGCCTCTTGTGGCGGGGGGAAAAGTGCTTCCAGTGGTCGCCCATCGACGGCTCAGAGGTCGAAGTGCCGTGCAAACAGTGGAAGATCACGATGAGGTTCATTTGTGAGATGAAAGACTTTGACTAATACCGCCACAAATATGGAAAAAAGACTACAATTGTATGTGTTATACAGTTTTAATGCCGTAAGTGCTTTGACCTACTACCTGGGGCTTGAATTCCTTCTATTTGGATGGGATACATGACAAGTGCAAATGTTCGTGTCACCGAATATACTGGGAATTAGCTCTTAAGGATCTTCTGCAACTGACCAACAGAATGCGATTAATTCAGAGAAGGACTGTCCAATTAATAGGACGAAAGTGCAAGTTGTCCCTAGAGATACTGCAAATTTTAACACACACGCCTGATTTCTCTTACACAGCACAGATTGCAGCAAGTTTTTCCACTCAGTCCATGCTCAACAGTGACTGACAAACAAAAATACACACATGTCTGTTCCAGCGTTTCGGAATATCCCCGATTTCGGAGTTCAGATTTCCTATGCATTCTCCAGATTTTGCCAGGAAGTTTGAAGAATTCCGAATTCTCAATATTTCAGGTAGCCTACACAGGGTGAACGGCAAGTCACTTTACAAAAATGAAGGCCTACGGTCATACGGTACGTCTGTGGTGTCCGTAGCAACATTGAAAGAGGACATTGAAAAGCTCTGTTTGGAACCAATCACGTTATAGTCGAAGATCGAACACCTCGATCAATTAGCTGACAAAGCTAAGGTAAAGAAATTCGGAGTATAAAAAGGCAGGAACACTCGACGTCTTCTGGCAGTTGGTCTCTTGATTGTGGGTAAGAGACTACGTGACAAAGAGGTCTCATCATCATACTTTGGACGCAGCAGTTTTGGGTTCAGTTTAGTCAGCTTCTCGGTCTACTGTTAGGTGTTCACTGGCTTCGAGATTGTTTCCCGTTACAGTGAAGCATGGATAAATGGGACTTCCGTCGGGGAACAGAAATTTTCTTAATTTTCTCGATTAAGCAGAAGAAACGTTTTAATGGTAACCTGGATTAGTGCAGACAACCTTTATGCAAACAGAGGTCTGACAAAAATGGTGAGCCTTCTTGCTGACTTGACTGAACTTAGATTGACAAAGTATGGTCACAATGACTGGTCGAGTATACTACAGCAACAAGAAAATTCGTTCCAAACTGGTGACAATAAAGAAAGGGGACTTGAAAGCAGAACCTCTCACTCGTTGGAATGACATCGACTAATATTTGGTCTGCAGCCAAAAGGCAAAGATGGGTTTGACCTTCTATTCTGAATTTGAGCTGGTACTAAGAGTGCATTTCAAATCCTTGTAAATGCAAGAATATCTAAGTCAACTTCACCATCATTTTTTCCTCGGAGTCCCAATTTAGCCACTCGGGTCGGCAAAATCCAAGTTCCACTGTATTTTTCTTATTTCCACTTAATTTTGAGTCCCTTCTTTTGTTACAAGCCAACTTCTGCGTCATTGTCAAGCATCCCTGTTGTGAATTGACTTTGCATCCACCCTGTACAAAAAGAAAAACTTCGTCTGTTGCACTCTGGCTTGAGGGACGTCACAGTCTATTAATGACGACACAACTCATGTCTCAATCGTCATTTTCACAGTCGCTGTCCTCGACGTCACTTCTGGGATCTTCCCCTACTTGTCCTTGTATCATGGCTATGTAGATTGCCTTAAAGATGGAGGACGTCCACATCACGTTGAGCAAGACAAGCACGGCCAAAAGACCGCTAAACACGTAGTAAGCGGGGAAGTACTGGATGAACTGTGGAGCCTCTGCAGCCACTGAGTACACCACGACCGTAGGGTAGTAGCCCATGCGCGTGGCCAGCCAGACCATGGCAAACGCGGCAAAGGCGACATCGGAGGCACCAGAAGCGCCAACGTACTTGCATAGTTTAGCAGCATTCAGGAGGCCGTCGGTCTGCTTATGTGCCCAAAGCACAAGCGTGCCCACGCGGAAGAGGTTGCACGCCCAGCTGAGCATCAGCAGAAAGATTGTGGCTCCGTGGTGGATTAGCACAGCCCAGAAGTCGGACCTGCGCACGTCGAAGAAGTGGAGGAGAAGGTGTGACCAGTAATGAGTGAGCTCAACGATGTAGAGCAGCCACACACCGGTAGGGATTGAGTGGTGAGGGTAACCATGCCAGCAGTAGAGCACGTTCCAGAACCAGGGGTAACTCCAGGGCAATATGTTGGTGGCCAGAACTAGGACGGACTCGTAGCCCATCTTGTAGAAGCTTTCGCAGAATTTGTCGAGTTGGCTGTTGCGTGGTCTATGGTCAGAGCAGGCTTTGATGCACCTGTGCAAGAGATTGAACCCGACCTCTTCTGACAAGAGTCTTTCAAGCCTCTTTGGAGATTTGTCCACTTGTCCATTTTGCTGAAATTTGGGACATTAAACAGGCGAACCAAGAGAAATTTCTATACTTCTTACCATAGGATAATTCCTGCTCTTTGGGAGACTCCCATGCTTTTTCTTTCGCTTCGTCCTAGGCCCCCGGAGCCCTAACCGCACCCCCAGCGGTCTGGACACATTCTTCTCCAGCAAGTGCCTCAGGTAAAGCCACAGGGGGCACAATATCAAGGGTATAAGAAGATGCTCTGGTTGAGCATACTTGATTGAGGTTTCTGTGTGCTCCTTCTGGTGCAAGTCCGACCACGTCACATTGGGAGGCAGCCAAAAGTCGTCATCCAGCAGATAGCCAAAGATTGCGGAGGCCATCCTGAGGGAGCACTTACACACTGATAAAAAGAAGAAGTCACATTGTCTTCTCCCTCCGGTAGGAAACTGTAATTTTAATGGATGAGTCACTGCAGCCCCTCGATTTTTCAGCTACTACGCATGCATTGATTAAAGCGTTGGAATGGAACTTAGTACTTGAGGTTTGCCTCACGCAAACACTCTTATCTCACAGCCAGACTTTTCACTATTGCCTATCCTATCCTGTTTTCCGTGGCGCCCGTGTTCGGCGTCGCAAACACACTCACAGGAGTTGCCTGCTTCGACAGCAAATTCGTGTCACCTCGTAGTTAGTAGCGATAGCAGTTTTCGTATACATGCACGCAAATGCTTTCTTTAATAAAATGAGTAGTCGTGGAAAGTCTGTGCAAAACACGGGAAAAACATGAAAATATGCATGCACGGGTGATGAGGCACAGGGTGCGAGGGTACCCGAGGAGAGGAAACCTTAACAAAGAACATGCAGTTTGAGCCCGATCGTTGCAGATAAGCTCTACTAAGTTAAGATTTTTTTATTCTGCAGCCTAATCAAAAGTATTACTATTGATCTCTTTTACAATGGCAAGCGTACGAATGTGTATTTACCGCTCGTGTGCAGCACAGTATGAATACGCATGGTATCACCCATTAAACTAGTGCTGCATGAACTTGACTCATCCATGCCATTGTTACGTCGGCAAGTCATGCGCATGCTGCACGTGGATGCTGTACGATTCTTTTGCAAGCTATGAAGTCATCATCAGCTCTGCCCAGACAGACGCTGATTCATTTTATTGCTTATCTCATTGCTCTACAGCGTTCACAGAACCTTTTGAAATGACGTTTTTCTAATAACAGCCCCTTCTGAATCGAATATAAGTGAGGTCGAGTTGTTCTGCCGGAGTCCGTTGGTCCCAGAGGCCAGCAACGGCGACCACAGAATACAGGCAGACCATGGCGGAAGCTTTGAATTCTGCATTTGTCTGACGATTTCCGCAAGGTCGCAGTGTCCGAATAGGCCCTCAAAGGTCACAGCCAGGATGCGGCCCTCAGACCCACTTTCAAGCCACTGAGGCAGTTCAATGTTGAGCATGAGTGCCCCGAGGCGCTCTTCCACAAGCGTCAAATCCTCCAATGTCATCTCGGAGCATCTGTAGGGAATTCTGGGGAATTTCAGGTTCTCCTTCCGGAGAATCCTTTCAGTCAATGACGTTTCCTGCACCTGAGCACCTTTGTCGTGAAAGAACTTGGCCAGAGAAGATGGGCAGACCTAAAGATATAGAAACACATGTACACAGATGTGCAGAGTGCTTAACATTGAATTTTCCCCCTCACGTTCTCGTCATTTGGAATCCAGTTGAAACAAAACTCCGTGGTATTGTTTGGCCCAGCGAACTCTTCTCTCAACCAAATTTTCACTTCATGCAATTCATGCTTTCCAGCAACCTTCAAGTCGATCTTCCGGACATTAGGCTTCTTCAGTCCTTCTCTAGCCAGTGTCAGGACGCCATCTTCAGTGAGAAGGACCGCAGGACAGGAGGAAAAAACAGTCCTTGCCGATGTCATGATTAGTCGGCCTCCCAGGACGAAGGCCTGAACGAAGAGAGGATCAAGCAGAACTTCTGGCAGAGGATATCCTTGAACGCTGTAGTACGAATCACAGTGGGCCAGGATCGCTGATCTCACCTGGAGACACAGACATGAGAACCGACGATTTTTAAGAAATGCCCTAATTCATTGTACCTGCGCTGGGACATGGAGAGGAGCACCTTGCCCAGGAAGCAAGACCAGCGTGAGGGAGGTTGCGTGACTCGGCAAGTCGACCTTGCGCCCAAGGGCGGCGTGGACCCGAGCGGCGTCGGGCAAGGAAAAGGACAGCACCTCCGGGGACTTCATCGAGGCCATGGTCTAGGCCTTTGTTTATTTCTTCTGCCGCTGAGTTTGCGACCCAGCGGCAGCTGAATTCCTGAGCTAAATCGCCAAGGAAGCTGTAGACAAGGCTGGAAAATTAGCTTCGCCGAAAGGTGGGGGACGAGGCAAAAGTCGTGACGTCACTGGGAGTCTGTTGTTTAAAAACAAAGCAAAATAACAAAACAAATGACTTTTGAGAGGCCTTCTGCAAGGGCCGCAGTAAGATCTAAAAGACTGAGGACCGCGACCGGTCACGAGAAGCAACGAGAGGGCTGGAGGTGCCGAGAAAGACTCCAGGGGACGTCTCGGCTTTTGGCATCCTTCCCTTCCTCTCGGCCAAGCTTATTCACCACCCTTGTGTACAGCTTCCTTGGATGACAGCTGATCCCGAAATCAAAACAAACAAAAGAGCTCTAACTCTGAATGAGCTCGAGTGAACCAGAAAAACAATCACAATTTCTACTAGAGAAGTCTTTTGTGATGCTGGCTCTCCCTCACGCCGACCTCTGCTTTATCTGCGGCGCCGAGAAGAATTTGGTCTGGTCTGGTATTCTCAAAAGAGGCTAAGATTTTAGCATTTTTTGAAGAGGTCTAAAACCTTCCTTAGCAAATCACTTTGTCACTTTGTAGGAATTGAAGCTGTCAGAGGTTGAAAATGCTAAAATGCGCAGCCCTGACTGAGAATACCTTTCCAGGTGTCACCGCGCCATCTTCGCATCCGCTAGCGGCAGCTGGAAGAACATCTTGCTGGAAATAAAGGTTGTTATCAGGACCATGGATAGGTGGTTAGAGGGGTTGTGTCTTCGCTTATTCAAGCCGTGTATTTCAGGACACTGATGACGTGACGCACGTGTCTGCGCCTGACTTCAGCTCTGATCTGGTCACCTCTGAACTGATTTCCATCTATGCCGTGAGTTACAACGCAATGATCTGTGTGGACTCAGGCGAATAAAGACGTCATTCTTCTTGCAGGGAGAAGAATGCACCAAAAAAGAACTTCAGCTTGTTAAGGTCATTAAGTCGGAAGCTAATTTTCCTGCAAAAGTCGCCCTTGCGTCTTCTGGCGATGCTACGGTTCAATCGCCGAAGCCATTGACGGTGGTGAAAAGCCAGCCCGCAGTAACCACGAAGCAGGAGTCCCCAGTTGTCAACTGCAAAGTTTGCAAAAAAACTTTTAAGCGTCGGAAAGATCTCTACACCCACAGCCTGACTCACAATCCCGAGCGCTGGAACTTTGCCTGTGACTTATGTGACGAGAGGTTTATTAACTCCAGGAAACTCCGGACGCATCAGGTAAAGAATGAAGATGTGCAGAAGATGTTGCAGGCCTTCATAGCTGTGGTTTCCTTGTTGTTAGGCCAAAGTCCACGAGCGGCGCATTCCTTGCCCCGAGTGTCCTAAGACCTTCACCTCTGACAGCAACCTGCTCTCCCACCGCAGCAATGTTCACGCCTCTGGGGAACAGCATCAAGGGTATCCCTGCGAGCACTGTGGAGTCGTACTGGCTTCAAAGGCTTATCTGGGACAACACATAAAGTAAGTCCTTCGGCGAAATGTGCAGGGTGCACTCTATGGGCTAATTTTTAGTGACGTTTAATGCGATCCAAAGCTAGTGCAACAGGGCGTCCTCTCCATTACTGCTAAGACCACTGACACTCCCATCCCCCCAAGCAGAGCCAGGACAGGAAACACGAGATTGTCATAGCCCAAGGCGCTTGCGTCACCCGCATTGTTGTCAAGATCCAGCTGCTCTGGCTCTCTCAATCTCCATTTGGTCTCCAACTTGCGCGTGATCCCAGACTGGGCGATCTTAAGCAGGTGGTAATTAAACAAAAGCCGGAATTCTGATCCTTTAGCCAATCCCCAGGCAATGGTCGTGTAGGAAAAGTCCTCAAAGTCCCGCAGCAGTTTAATGTTCGGAATTCCAAAGAAGGTCAGATCGGCTTCATAGGCTGCATACCTCGCATCGAATTTATCAAAGTTTTCTACTGCCTCTGGGATGGTTGAGTAGATGGTGCCCTCATGGGCCTCGACCAATTCCTCATACGCCTTTTGCTGCGGGGTGCCCTCCGGGGCTAGTCTGAGGAAGTCGTGGGGAACGGTGCTTCCCCAGACGCCAACTATGTAGTTCTGGTCAAGCAGTTGCTGGAAATTTTTAAGTTCTGGCTCGACAGGTCTTGCTATCATGGTGGAAGTCATCACTGCAGAGTAGGAAGCAAAGAAGAGGAAGCCGAAGAGGCAGGTGACTAAGAAAAGAGTCTTGGCAGTTGAGGTGGTCCTGTGCATTTGGAATTCTCTTTGCATCATGGCCATGCCCACGAACGAGATGGCTTGGAGAAGTCCAAAGTTTAAAAGACCCTTGTCTACCCTGGACTTGCTAGTAATCACTAAAGTTAGAACGACTAGGGCAGCTGTGGAGAAGAGTAATATCCAGGCTTCTTCGGTGAGTGCATCGAAGTACACGTTCAAGTTAAGCATTTGCCTGTCTTCAGTGTCCTTGATCTGCAGGGTAATGAGGCCCTTACGGACCTCTAAGGTCCAGTCGGTGGCCACTCTGCGCTGACCGCTGAGGAACAGACCGGATATGCAGACGTCGATTTCTCCCCGTACCAGTTCTCCTATAAGGCCGTTCCACTCACCATTCTTATCCATGATGCCCCATTGATTGCCGTCCCTGGGCACTTGACTCTTAAACGTGAAGTTGAGTTCTTTGGCCATCAAGGACATCATGTCTGGAAAGAGCCCACTAACTGTGACCTTGTCCTCGGCAACGTACATGATAGGCCGGTACTCCAGGTTGGAGCTGGTCACGTGTGCACCTTGGAGATCAGTCCTACGTTCCCAAAGGGACTGAACAGTCGCCGGGGTGAATTTGCTACTGTTTGAGTGCCAAGTACCAATGGCGCCCTTGATCCTGGGCCCATTTTTCACAGCGTAGACTTCATTGACTTCTATGAAGTCCTCGTTGTCCGCGGGACATGAGTAGGTGTAGATTTGGCTGTCCAGGCGAAGGTTGAGACCGTCCACATCAATGTTATTAGGTGTCACGACCATAAAAGTGGAATCAGTAGCGCCAAATGCCAGAATATCAGCTACGATTTCGGTGTTGTTATACCCGCATCCCTGAAGAACGTACATGACCTTGTGGACATCACCTTCAACAGTTGTCGAGGCTAGAAGCCTCGAACTTCTCAGCATCAGCATCAGATTTAGTTGGTCCTTGTCTGATACGTGCCCCATGTGCAGAACAAATGACACGACTTCAGCTTTGAATTCCCTGGCTAAGAACATGGCCATTTCAATGACTTCGTTGCAGTTGCAGATAACTGCCTGAGAGGCCAGGAAGATCAAGAGTACATTGAGAGAGTATTGTTGTCTTGGACGTCGCACTGTCTTTAACTCCATTTCTCTGTAGATTCTGACGTTTTCCTTTTACGTTGCCTTCTCCGGATGACCGGCCGTCTCCTGCAACAAGAGTTAGAGTGAGCTCTTTACTTCACATACAGTGGTCTCTGCTTGAATGGAGACCGGATATGTGAGCACTGTGTAACTGCACAATTTTCCACCGTCCTGAGGTCTTATGTTATAAGACTTAGTAGCTCTCCACTCTTCTTTATTTCACAATTTTACAGGCTCGGCCTGTAGAAGTGTGGAATATGTAACTGCCTCTAGTATCAACTGCCTCTAGTATTCCCAGCACGCCTTTTGTCCGCCGTGCAAACAAAAGGCGTGCTGGGAGCGGCCGAAAGATGAGTAACCACACCAGTGAAGGCTAGCGGACTCTAGCACTGCACCAATTTAAAATTCCTTCTGTCGTCCTTTCCTCAAGTTGCTATAGGTTTTCCTTTGGCAGCTCTCGAACAAGTCACATCTGACAGATCAAAACAGAGATATCCTCATATCTCCCTGGCTTATCGTAAACTTCCCTTAATCTCAATTTTTTTGTGGTTCCAAAGATGTGCACTTATATCTCGGTCATTGTTATGGATGGGGGGGGATGAATGTCCGTATTTGTTGCACCTACCTCTTTCAAAGTAAGAAGGAAGGTATAGTTTGTTGTGCAGTCTGTACCATCCTTTTGCTTATCCATACAACATCCTGATGCGTGCTCCGGGAGGAGAGAATGATACAGACAAAAAGGTAGGCCTAGCGCTTATCTACGCAGGTTGCAGGGAAAAAAATCTATACTTTTATTGGGCAGATACGATATTTTTTACATGGAATGGTTTAATGAATGTTATGTGGTGTGAGTTCACTGAGAGAGGCTTTGCTTTCCACCATAGTAGTCAATCTCCCACAGTTTCAGGCATGATTATCTACCTCGAAAAAGGCTTGATTGCCATTTCTGCCCTGTTCTCGGACTGCACTTATAATCAATAAATTGTAATTGCTAGGAAACAGCCATACTGCACTAATGAAATTCAGTGCACCAAGAAGCCTAATTTTTATTTCTCAAACAAGTACTCATTCTCGTTGAATTAGAAAGCTGCATTGCATTTTGAACAACTCTCCGAACTGACACCAGGTGTAGCTACGGACATGTTGCCTATGGTGCATTTCTGAGGCAAAGGAGGGTACTGACTGCATGACAAAAGATGGAGCGTGACACTTACCCGAATTACATCAGTATTTGCCGACAATAGTATATTTATGCCCTCACGTGTGCATGTTCGAGAGCGCTTTAGACTGTTTGCACAACTACAACCTGCAGGACTTTCTATCCGCGGCTGACGAACTACGAGGCGCGTCCAAGCAGAAGCGAGACCCTGAAATCCTGAAGAGTAAAAGTTAATCTTTTTCAACGTAGTCTTTATGTCCCGAGAGAGCAAAAACTCGTGAGCGAGAGAGGGCTGATTCACCGAAGGCCTCCCATGACAACTTGTTGGCCCCAGTCACTGACTCACGGGCGTGGCAGTTCCGTGTTAGTCTTCCCTTTTATCATGTGTTAAGGGACTTGAGACTGGTCTTTTTGACAGCCAGATTGCTCAGCTGTCGTGGCTGATGTTGACAACTCATACAAAATAAGAAGAATGTGTTGCTGTTGGGCTAATATTCGAACCTCTGTTAAAGCTACCATTCTTGAGCTATCATGCTATTCCTATCTTTGCTTGACCGCGCGTCGTATTTCGTGGGCTGTCGCTCTGACGCGTGCTTGGCTCTCCGGTGTGGACCCAGGACGCCTTGTATAGAAGGTACGTGGTGCAGGTGCGTAGCGTAGTGGACGTTCGTGAGGTTCGAGCAGTTAGCAGACTTTGACTTACTGACGATTTAAAACGCAAGAGAAACTAAGTTAATTGAAAACATGCTGACTGCAGTCACTTGTTACCCTCAAAGAATCAGTTAATTTTGTCTTCCACCACGACCTATTCGTGCGAGTCCGCAGAGCCAAAATGACGCAGACTGCGGAAGAGAACACAGTTAAGTCCGAAATTATTCATATCTCCTCTCCCCAACGCCGAATTATGACGGTTTGTGCGGCTTCTCCCTGCCGTAACAAAACTGTTTAGGGTTCTCCACCTTCGGTTTTTGCTTCAGCGTTACAAGAATACTTCAGGGTTTATTCTGCGCTAAGCCACGGCTCAAAACCGGCAAAATCTGATGGATTAAAGTCAGTGGAAGTAATCGTTAAACACTGAGAATGCAGAACTGTAATCATGATGAACTCCTCTTGGTAAAGTGACACCTAGTACCAAAGGGCGCACATATCTCTCGTCAATAATGCAGACTGTACTTATCCTGTCACATCCAAGGATGCCGTGCAGTGAACGCCGCTTGCCGTAGCAGCCTCGAGACAGAGGAAGTGTGGTGCAAAAAGCTGCCCGTCGCATTAAGCGGGGGCCGTTGCATTAGGCTCATTCAACATTGACGAGACCTTTTTGTGTGTTTACTTTTTTCACTCACCTCGGACACCACAAACGGCGACACGAAGTTGTCCAAAATTCATCAGCCTTTATCAGGTGCGTAAAATCAACTGACTATGAGAATCTGTACTCTCTTTATGTCTGTAAGTTCAATGTCTGTCTGTCACTTTTTTACACCCTTTGGACAGCCCTCTGCAACCCCAAATGTCTAAATCCTCAATAAAGCCTTTTTTTTCACATTCGGGGTGGGGTTCCCACCTGTTCTCCTTGTGCAATCGCCTCAAGACTAATCCGAGCAGCCCGTAAGAGCTGAAGAAACAAACGATCTGCCCTTTTTGGCCTTTCGGCAGACACGTGTGCCCAAAGTTCTACAAAGGAAGGACAGGGTGATTGACGGAAGCCTTGGTATGATCAATTTGAGGTTAAGGAGTACTTCCTCGTTCGCAGAGAGCGAGTCCAGCCAATGACGACACATTCCACCGAGCGTTCCTTTTTGATAGGCATATGAGGTAGCCTCAGAAAGGTTACAGCATGATCATATTGATGGACTCACTGCACTACTGAACTTTGCTTCAAGGAGCTGGTCATGCTCAGGAACGCTGCCTAAAGCAAAGCACGCGAGGTCAACTCTGGTAGAAACTATCTCATGAAGTGTTTAAGACACAACACCTCTCATGTTACATAGAAGCTCCCCCACCTCCAACAGACCAAACTTTGATGCCAAGGCTCCATCTCATGGCGATGGTGCACAGTGAAACACAAGCTGTTTCAAAAGGGGGTATAAACTATTTCCTTGGCTCCTGAGGTTTTTGGGCACACTTACTTTTGAGAAGCAGACGCCGTTTGATCGAAGTTACTTACATGAGACATGAAATTTGACCAAAAAGACTTACATATGAGATGAAATTTGACCAAAAAGACTTACATATGAGATGAAATTTGACCAAAAAGACTTACATATGAGATGAAATTTGACCAA
>JAAUXU010024270.1_pt1 | contig 26334 bp, 24 predicted proteins | sample 7278151 | NCBI WGS metagenome assembly JAAUXU01 (sample SAMN14350113, study PRJNA611818) | marine sediment metagenome | isolation source: surface marine sediment (1.8m) | place: French Polynesia: Moorea | collected 2018-08
CGCAGTAACTCAGCCCGGTGGCGTGCGTACCAGCAGGGGGGGAGGGGGGTGGCCGAGATATCCCCATGGACAGTTTCGGTGGAGGAGAAGCAAAGCCATTGTTGAACCCCATCCCCCTCACGTCGATTCTTGTTAGCTACCCGTGATTGGAGATGCTGTTTTTGTGACGTTGATGATGAGGCAAATACTGACGCGCACACGTAAGAAAGGCCTACAGGGTGGCCATAAAGTTTGACTACGAGCGCCTTTCGACAATAGCTGCCAAGAGCATCGTCAATGCTGACGACACTCGATTCGTAGACAGAGAAGAACTCATAACCATACTTGTCTTCAAATCTTGACCTTTGTTACCTGTGGAAGGCCTTGCAGAAGTCCTCCCCCCTCCGTTTTTAACTCGGTGTCCTGCACCACCACGGAGGACTTCACGGCCACGAAGCTGTTATGCCGCTTGGTTTGTGGGATGACGGTGGTCATCCAAAAAGTAATATCTATCTGCCTTTAGCATATTTGACGCACGATTATCAGAATATTTCCCCGGATATTTACTCACTAGAGGGACATATTCCCGCCACTCCACTGGGACATATTGTGACTGAACACTCTGAAACCGATGAAATACCTTGAGTCCGAAAACCGTGCATTAAATTTCAAATTAACTTCGCATTATGTGTACGCATACATACCCTCTTTGGACTTCACCGCCCTCAGGATAAAAAATGACCCTCGTGTAGTCAAGTGGTCCAAGTCAGGTATGTACCTGACTGGGACTCGACTACACGAGTGCATGCAGTACTACAATATGCGTCGTCGATATATAATTTCTCTTAAAGGCATTGTTAAGTAAAACCAATCGAACATGCAGGAGAACTCATTCGCCACCCTGAATGCGAGGAAAGCAGAGGTGAGGAGAGGAGCCTCTTATGACTTATTTATCAAGAAGCAGCCACAAAGAAAAGAAGTAGCGCACTCTAAATCTACTTGCATCAAGGTAGCAAATCTCAGAGTTCATAATGACTGCGGTGTTGCAAAGACTGCAGTGTGCGCACTTCAGCCGTGCGTCGACATCAACAGCAGTCATTTCCCTGATTGAATCACAGGATTTCACACCCGGTCTCTCCCTCCCTGGTGGCGCGCACCGACTGCCACGTGCATCCAGGCACGCACACGCGCACCTGGCACCTGGTCTACCTGGCGGACGGCGGCGATCGCGTGTCCGTCCACTGCCTGCTTGCCCAAGTTCGCGTGCGTGCTCGTGCAGCGTCGGAAATCACTGCAGGCGTCATTAAAGCTCTATTACGATTCATTTTCTCTCTCTGGCTGTCTGTCTCTGTCTTTTGTTTGTCTCTCCTTCGGTCGCATGATGGTGAAATGATGGTGGCAATCATGTCAAGCGCGTCTCCGCCCTCCGGGACACAGGAAGGAGGGAGAAGCCCAGGCAGTCCCCCACCCCCTTCTCCGTGTCCCCATCCTCCCCCCCCCCTTCGTGCTCGTATGACATGCAGATAACCCTTTCACAACTAATCTGTACCAGCACAACTCCTTCGTACTAATGATGAGCAGTAATAACTCTGGATGATGCCTTGTTTTTAACTTCTTCGCACTGAATATTATTGTACAGTTGTTACAGTATCTCCTCGAATGAAAACCCAGAATTACAATTTCTTTCGTCAGGCATTTGCAGGGGTCAGTCCATCGGTGTGGATCGCTATTTGATCATGGATCATTAATATTTCATAAATTTCATTACTACCATAGTTTGTAAGATTTGAGACTGACTGCCACTGTGTAGCAACAGGTCACTAACTAGCATTTTTCATTAAATGACGGTCTCATTGGCCTCGTGAATAGCCTCCTTGGTAATTTTCAAGGCAGCTGATGATGGGACAAATACACTCTGCTCAGCTTTTGCAGTGCAATAATGTTCATTCATTGATCTATTTAACATTCAGTGGCGTTATCTAAATTTTGAGCGTTACCTCTGGGTCACTATTTCAGCTTATTTTTCCGTCCGCAGAGAAAAACATGATACATTGAGATCACACATTATAATGAGGTACCTTGAACAGAGAAGAGAAATGGATCGTTAGAGAAAAATGCGTTCTCGATTCGACTGTAGAAAAGATCTCGATATAAAACTCTCCAAGAAAGTATTTTTTCCTGCTGACTGATTTTTTTTTTACTAGTCCGTACAACGTATCCGATTCTGACACACTATTTCAATATAACATGTTTTGGGCTGCTGACGGAAGCATACATTATACCAAGATTTGACTCCATTTGCTTGCCCTTGGTGGCCCTGCAGGATGCAAACCAAATGGGATAGGAAACATAAAGTTATTTTACAGCCCTGGTTTCTTTTCCACTTGCCCCAAACTTCGCATGTAAGTCGCGAATCTGTAGTATATTGCATGGCCCTTTGTCTGGCCATCGCCCCTGGCAGCACTACACCATTGGGGCTGTGCAGTGCAGCGCTGCCATTGATCTGTGATCGAGAGCTCTTACAGGCAGCACCAGAGGGTAGCTAAATCAGGTCGTGCGCCGTCTTGGTCACATCCTCCCGTCTTGTGACTTGCACAGTGGCTCTTATTGCCTGTCACTCAAATATACATGGAATTCAGCTGCTTCTAAGTCAATCAGGGTGTTCTTGTCTTTATGAGATTTTTGTGGTAAGTTAAACACGCAGTATAATTCATTTTACATGGCTGTCATTAGCCTGAATTATAGCCTACCAGCAGATAAAAACAGCATTTCACTTCCAATACAGCTAAGAAAGAAATGTTATTATTTAAATCAGGGGCATATTTGTATTCTACAAGACATTCAATGCATTAGTCAAAAACTGAGGTTTATTTAGTAACCCAGCCAGTTTTTTCTTGAAGGGGGAAGAAGTTGAAAACATGAACTCGTTTCATCCCTTGGGGTCCTTAGTAATCCCCTAAAGTTTGGTCAAGATCAGCCTGGTGGTTTCTGAGATCGGGTGGGTGACGGACTACAGACAGACAGACAGACAGACAGACAGACAGAAACTCCATACATATCACATGATATCAGCGCGGATTAGTGGGATGACTTCTGTGCAGTCGAGGCCCACGCGGCCTCAGAGACCTGATCAAGCACACCTGGTAATGACGTCCGTTGTGGCTACAAGAATAATGTTGGGACCAAACGATTCCTATTCTAATAGTCCGGGAGGCTGCTTTTAAGCCTCAACATCTGCCACAGCTCTGATCCCTCGGACACACGAGGTCACTGGCCAGAGACAACTGACGACGTCAAGGGTGAATCCTTCAGCGCTGCTTGGATCAATTTTGTCCTCTCGAGAGTCATTTTTGGCGTTATTGGAAAGTCTGCACATTGCGCACGAGGGTGGAACAAAAGAGAGCCAAGGTAGACAGGACTTGCACTTCCCCACTTGCTGCCTGTTCTGGACGGCTCAAGTGTTTGTACAGCGGGAGCTAAGCCGCTAATGGACCAGTACAAAGGTGCCAGAGAAGCTGGGCGAGAAATCTCTCACTTTTTTTTTTAGCTCAAACAGGTTGGACGTGCTATGCAATGGCGCAAAGAGAGTGTGTGACTCTGACAGATGGCAATGAGCAAATAATTATGAGGTCACACACACGTGAGGAGGGTACCGGGGTTAAGGGGGGGGACAGGGTTGAGACAGACACCGTCTGCTCGTATTTGCTCGTCGAGTCCTCCTGCACGTGCGCGAATCTCTGTAAGTGATGCCGGACGTTGATTTTTTTGTTGTTGGCGCATTTGTTTGCTGTGGTGTCCTGGGCAGGAAGGAGGCGTCGACAAAGGTCTGATACGTAGCAGTACAAGGGAGGTGTCAATTGCAAATGGTTTCACGCCAGATGCAAAAAAAAAGGCCGGAGAGGAACTGTAACAAATGTGTGTTGTCGATAAATGTTTTTGTACAGTGACGTTTTCGTCACCAGACGAACGTTGGACAAGTGAATATGCTCCTACTGAGACGGGACAGCAAAGTCTCGATTTAACGATAGCTTTTGCTGCTTACAGTGGAACTTCTGTCCGTCCCAGGACTTTCTATCTCAGCATGAGAATGAAAAAGATGGTCGACTGGAGACTCCTCCTGTGCAAATTTGTAGGCCTGGGGCTGAGAGGAGGCCTCAGATTTGCACGTGTCCAGCAGCGACAAAGAACCAGTGTTGAACCGACTTGGCCCATACAACAACTGTAGCAGCCACGGCAAAAAGTGTCTTGTTTACCGCCACAGTGTTGCTTACCAACCACAGTCAGGTGATAATGATTATCGTTTGCTAATGACCCTCTCCCTTTTTTGTCCTCAATTTTTCGTCCTAATACCCCTCCTTCCTGCCCTCCCTCCCTCATGGTAGTTACTAAGCTCTTGGTATGAAAGTCATCGTGAATTTTATATGAGCAACCATCATGTTGTGGGGAATTCAACACTTGCGCGCTGTCCGCACTCGGACTTTTACTGTGTGTCTCATCGAGACTCTCCCCGGTCCTTACTCACTCCTTGGCAGTTCTCTCTCGACACCCTGTGCCACAGTTCCTGAGGCACCCTGTGTTAAACGCGTCATTGCGCCGTCTTTTTTTCCTTCCAACAACTGGGAAGTTAAGTACAAAGGCTCTACCTTGGAGATCGCACCTATTTGGCGTCTGTGGTTGACTGATGTGCCATATTACCACGTCCCCCCCTCCTTGCACTCAGCCAAAACCACAGTCACTGTGTTATTGTTATCACAAGAGCTCTCCCTCCCTCCCTTTCTGCTCCCCCCTCCCTAGGTACCCCCTGAATAGGGATATGAGAAAGAAGGCACCTGTTTGCTCACTCATTCAGTGTACGAAAATGTCACTCTGCTCATTGAAGCTTTTTTGTGCTTGTGAAGAATGATTTTTTTTTTTGGTCAAATTATCCCAGCAGGGAAGAAAAGCTATCGAATGTTGTTTTTGCCAGTGTCACGCAGCCCTGCAGAGTACTACTAATTTAGTACTTAGGAGGCATCGATAGGGGGGAAGAATTGTGCCAGAAGGAATTAATGGTAAGTTTATCATTGACTGGGTGTCCGGAAAGTCCTGGCCAGAACGACTGAGAACTCTGTCGTTGGCAGACTTCCAGGCACTGTTTGGCAACGCTGCTCTGATCAATCTTTCACTCCCCGATCGTACGTGATCAGACTGGCGTTCAAGAATTCTTTTGAACGACCTAAGACTGCCGAGATTGATCTTGTCGCAGTCATGACAGGGCAAGAACTTTCCAGACACACTGTGCCAGTGTTGGCAGTGGTGAAAATTCCTCTCTCTCTCTCTGCTATTGTTTGCTCGCCCCAATTAGGCGGAACATAAGTGATCGGAAGGCAAACAAGGTGGGCGCAAAGAGGGTTTGGACGTGAGAGCGTCCCCCTACCCCTGTCCCCCCCTGTGAGTGTGCGCGCTCGTCGCGTGTCAATAGAGACCGTGTCAAACCTCACACGTGACGTCCATTCAAAAAGGGCTTCAAGGAGAAATAAGCTGAGGTTCTTCATGCAGACATCTGGGAGAGAAAGTGTCTGTTTCTCCTGCTCAACAATGGGTTTCGGAATCGCCCCGCCCCCGCCCCCCCCCCCCCCCAAAAAAAAAGTGGGTATCGACTGGGGACTCCCTGTAGGAGGACACGACATGAGAGAAGCTGAGGGAGGGAGACGTCGACATGTCCTCATTGTGGCACTTCCTCAAGTATGAAGTAAAGAATTTCCAATGCTTATCTGTTGACAGTTGCCTAACAGTCTGTTGTGCTTGCCTCTAAAGGGCTTCACTTTGTTGCTTAATGCTACGTACGGTATTCAGTGCAGCATTGACAGTGGCTCGTGACGTTACAAGATACAGTATAGGAAATCTATAAAACCCCGGATGATAGTTTCGCCTACACGGCTAACGGATTAATCCAAGATGTAGATTACCCCCTCCTTCCAATGAAAGTTCTCGGCTGATGGTGAGCTTGTGCGGAGTCCGCTGACCGACCTCCTATGCCTCCGCCTCCGCCGCCCCCACCGCCACCTCCTCCTACGGCTCCGCCGCCACCGCCACCTCCGCCGCCTCCAGGGCTGCCGCTGCCGTCAATCATGCTCCACATGTTGTTGGCTCCCAACAACAGCTCGACAAGGTACCACCTGAGTGAGCAGTAGTCCCCCGACTTCTGACTCTAAGACCAAAGGAGAGCGAGAGATAAGAGAACGAAAGCACGCCTTTCCCCCTCCTCCTCCTGCTCCTCCTCTTCCTCGTCCTCGTCCCCGTCTTCGTCCTCCACCACGTCCTCCTCCTTCCCCCTTGTCTCATTAACATTTCAGTCAGGTAAGTGTGGCCTCTGCCATACCCTGATTGGCCTCTCGGCGCGGCCCTCCTGATCGGCCTCGGCCATTGGCTGATCACTGCGATCGCGCCCGTTCGAAGGAGTGGCCTGGATCGCCGGCGCCGCCGGCTTTCTCTTTCTTGATAGCAGCGGTGTCGTTGGCGTCGCCGGCGGTAACGTCAAAGGGCATATTGGGAGTCGAAAGGCCGTTGACTGGAAAGCCAGCGGCGCTGGTGGCGCCGTCGCCGTCGCCGTCGCCGATGCCGTCGTCGTCGCCGATGTCGTCGTCTTCGCCGATGCCGTCGTCGTCGGGGGCGCCGCTGCCGCCGATGAGAGAGCGGCGATCCCACCGACCGCGTGTCAATAAAGGGGGCGAGGGCAGAAGCTTTCTCCGATAATCCACAGTACTACAATGTGTACAGGTAGAGAGAGAAAGAGAGAACTTGTGCGCAGCAGACATTGAGGCTGCGTTGTCAAAGGCAGGAAATCCCCAGCAGCTTCCACTACAGTCAAAAGTCACCTGTGTCACCCGGACTTTTAAGGACGAATGCGGAGGTCAGAAATAGCAGTGCTAATGTTGATTTCGCTGTTAGATTTCTATCTTGACATTCTTCTATGAATGTTTAGCCGGGTGCCCAACTAGTATGCATGTCTAAGAAAAGGAACATTATTAGAATGCTTGTTATGAATATAGTTCTTATTGGCTGAGAACGGTTTCACTTAATTTGCTGTTAGCCAAATCACATATTCTTGCAAGGTTGATATAGTCTCCATATCACAAAATGCCTAGAAAATAGCACAAAAGTACTAGTGCCGAAGAGTTGGTCAGAAATAACATTTAGGCAAGTCCTTAGCTCGCTAGTTCTAACAGTGTGAGTGCAGCATTGCGTGAAGTGCATCCTTGATATCTCCTTGCAGTTCTCTATCATCCCTCAATTGCTCCAACACTCTAGTGTACGTTTTTCCAGAGACTTTTCTTGCTATTCTCGGCGAGCGATGGCGGCGGAAAAAGGCCGCCGGTGCGCCCAGGAGCACCGCTGTCGTTGCGACTGTCACAGCACGAACGAGGCCGACGACCGCTCCCCCGGCGAGGACGCGGGAAAGCAACGGCGGCAGTTCATGCAGGAGCCGACGATGACGTCGGTCTCCCTTGAGCAGTGCGTCCACAACCACAGGTATGTGCCACGTTTATTTTTCTACATCCGCAGCAGCAACAAGAACAACGTCAGCAACCAGAACAGAGTCGCTGTAGTCACCGGGGCGTCTGGATGCATCTCCAGCAAAACTTGTACCATCAGCTGATATTTTTTGTGCTCAATTCGACTTAACTTTGTCTCCTCGACTAGACAGATGATCCGCCTGTCTTCATTTCCCCCCGACAATGCTGGCACAAGTGTTGCCCGCCAGATATCGCTCCAAATGCCGTCGCACACACCCCCTCCACGTCCATGTCCTAGGTCACGTCGCAGCGGGGAGCACAGCCTGGAGATGGGGCAACTCGCCGTCAATGGCAACATCATGACAGAAGGGAAAAAAGCCAAGGCCGCTTGAGGCATCGAGGCATCCTATCCTTTCAGGAATCAATTTGCATGCGCCGTAGGCATTTCTCGTACTTGTGCGAAAGTGTTCGTACGCATTTCGAGCTAGGGAACGCAAGCGTGCGTACAGAGCTGAGACAAGGAGACGAGAGAGATGCAGAGTCAAGACCATGAAGAAAGTAGTCGTCTCATTGACAGATTTGTCTACTCATGAAGTAGGCATTGTCAGATGTTTTTTTCTTTAGTTATTAACTTATTCTTTTTTTTGCCCCTTCCCGGTGCTTTTTGCAAGGTCTGAGATGGCGCCCTTGACCTTATGCGGGGAGGGCCCGGGCGGGAAGGGCAGACAGAAGGTGATGGGGCAGTTCATGGAGCCCAAGGCGCGGTTTAACAAAGCCTAACGCAATAATTAATTCTGAGGCTCAAGATTTGGATCGCCAGAGCCCGACCACCCCGGACGAAGTCGAGGCCTTGGGTGACAATGCAGGAATCTCCGGACTTGGCTGCCAATGAGTTCAAGTCCTGTACATGCGTACACGTGTTGCCAATAAATAGTAATGCATTGTGCTACAGTCCCAATAGAGTTGAGCTGCCTGAGGGCGACGGCCAGACGTACGAGGACTGCGCAATTTACAGTGGAAGCCTCTTTTAGGAGCACTGGATATAGCAGAAATCCGCACTCAACAGGCCACAGGAGGACTCAACACGAGCCGACGCACATATCTTTTTGTCACTTAGTAGTCGGCTCATATACGTAAAAAGCCTGCTCTTATAGGCGGCTTCCACTGCACTGACAATTTGGAGTTTTTGCTGAAATTATGAGCAAATACAAAAAAACAGGACTTTGAAGCACCTTCATATCCCGTTTTTTTTTATCCCGCTTGGCCCGAAAGGGCAAACTGGAATCACCATTTTTTTTTAAAAGAGAGAGAGAGAAAAAATGCCGGAATCCAAGGTACTGTTACACTCATACACACACAATCAGCCGTAGATGTCATTTCGCAGCCAACAACACCAGGAAATTACCATTCACGCGCTTCGCCGAGGACCTTGCGGTAATTACGGGCCTTGCTGAAAACCGCAGAACGAACCCTGTGCTGCACCGGGTGCGTTTTTTCCACGGGGCAAAACACGCACCAGACGTCGTCGTTGTTGTTCTTGGCAAAGACGAAGATGGAGACTCAGTTTTGTGACGTATCCTCCGCTGATTGTTGGTGCAACGCTGATGGATGATTGGCAATGTGAGCAGTCAGGGGGGACACACACACACGCCCGCAAACAAACAAACAAGCAACTTACCTACAGTAATTTGTGGCCAAGTCAGCGGATGTCTGGATTTTCTTCCTCGGCAGCGAATCGGAATAGGCTCCAGCACCTTCCAGAGGCGCCCGTAATTAGTCTCATTATGACAGTGAGTCATTAGGCAAGGCTAAAGAGCTCGTGACGAGAAACTGACGGTTCTACCATGTCTACAACTCCTCTGTGTCACTAAGATCGTCATTGGTGTGTCCTGAGCCAACAGTTTCGTCGTCATTGACTCGTCCTCATCACACTCAACTCGTTCGTGACAAGCGGACTTCGGAATTATAGGTAAAACATCAACAAAAATGTGTTCAGCACCTAAAATTCCCCTGTTGAGAACCAAAAAAATTGGATAACGAAAATTGAAAAATCTAGGAAGAAACGCCACAGGAGGAAAAGTTTAGAGGAAATTGAATGTTAGGGTGCAAAACCTAAAATGCAACTTTCGTCCTCAACCGTAGATTGCTAAAATTCTTTGCCTGAGTCTACTCACAGAACTCAAAGTAAAAGGTTAACACCGACATTTTGACAAATAACCACATGTTACGGTGAATTATATGAAAACTTCACCCCTGCAGGGTCTACATAGTCAATAAATGGGTCTCTCATTCTCAGCCCAAAAGTTCATCGTATTGGGCATGACAGTAAAAGTGGGTGCCGATAATGGGTGCCATGACTTCCTCTTTTAACTCAAAATATCTAGCTACTTCCCCCTCTAAAAAGTGACCTAATCTAGAGCAACAATCGCTGATGAAGAGTGATGAACCTCGCACACCTCGAGTGCTGGAACAAATAATTGCACTGAGCATTATGATTCAGTGATTGTGCTCATCATACATTCAAAAATGAGCGGCTGAAAATTGAAAATAAATTGTGGGGTGTTACAGATGTGATGGGAGGGGTGCCTGGTATTTTCCACCTGTATAATAATGGAGGAAGTGGCAGAAGAAATAGCGAGTGTGCATTAAAAAATTGCCACGAGAGACAATCTTGGCAACGTGAGTGTGAGATGAGACTTTAGTTTCATCCCATACGCGCATTTGCAGTTGAGGGCCTAAACAAAAGGAATGATGTTGAAATTACTAGCAATAATGCTGATAACAATTGATAATAAGCATTATCGGTCTACTTATGATAGCAGCAAGGACGATATCATAGTTGGGAAAGTGTCACCAGCAAAAGTCCAAGAATGAGGGCGTTCAAAAGTGTCCGTACGGAGCGTCTGTTGAAGCTCACTCACATATGTTAGGTTATTTAAACAGTAAAGTCCTTAGCAGAAACTTTCTCAAAGGCACATTTCTATTCAAAAGAGATGACGCAGGAGATTCAAATGTAATCTGGTCATTGCTCAGACCAGTCACTGTTACCCCATTATAGTATGAAAACATTCCAACTCAATTGTACGTACGTACAGGGTGGGCCAGGAAGATTTGCAACATACTTGAAGAGGAACTCGTTCTTCACCTACAACAACAGTGTTGCCAACTGGCATTTCGCAAAAGCGGCATTTTTAGAAACACTTTGACATAGTCCCACTTTGTACTGTTTGGCATGCTTCGAACGCCGAGGCCTCATATTGCGAACCTGGCATATCTTTCGGACCACTACGGCATATTTTCCTGGTGTGAGCCTGGCAACCCTGGTGTACAATACAGGCGCTTACAGGCGGACTCAAAAGTATTTTGTCACACCGCGAATGTATAGTGTTGTTGGTCTAGGTCGGCGACGCAGCCTCCAGCAGCCAATTTCACCTAAAAGTGAAGTATACAAGTTTAAGTGCTAAGGCCTCGTGACTTTCAAGGGAATAAAGAGAGCAGTATGAAGAAAGGTTTCATTTGCGACTATCGCACATTTCTTGCTGCTTACTCATTCGCAAAGTTGCTCTTGTACAAGCAGCACTTTTAAGTGAATGCAGGGGTCCAGCACTAGACAGACTGCCAGTCCTATTACTAACAGTCCGCGACAGCAGTGAGGGTGAAAAACTAATGACATATATCGGCATGTTAACATGCATGAGAAGGGCTTAAAATGCCCCAAATAGGGGAGTGTGAGCATTGCATAAGTCATGTGGACTGATATTCACCATCAGAGCTTTTCATACCTGACCCTGAGGATACACATTCATCACCAATGTCACAGTCCTCCTCGTGCAGGTTGTTGATCTCCTCAGTGTGTTCATCATGAAACACTGTATCAATGACTTCCGATACACCTGCCAGATTGACACATGCGGAGGTCATACCAAATACATATAAACTCAGCTTAGGTCAATTTTGCAGTCAACTCCATATACTCTACTAAACGAGGATGGATGCCTTAGTTTTTATCTTAGTTCTGTAGTACGTCCAAGTTGACATCAAGATCAACAAGCCACGTCCATATGTTCTACACAACTGTAACATCTATCCTATCTCCGAACTTTGTTGATAGGCCCTGACACTGGCTCACCCATCACATGAAGTTCATATCAAAATCATGTGAGTCACAGATTTATGTTAATCGATCCCAAGACAGATAGATCCCTCACATGAAGATTTTAGAAAAGTCATATGGGATACAAGTCTGCTCTGTAAATTCTGGCATGGTTGATGGGCGCACAAAACTTGGAACGATGAGCTCAAATTTTAGTTGGTGGCCGTAAATATAAGGAACTGGACTTACTGAAATTTCCAACGTTTAATTCATCACTTGTCTTAGCCCCAGCCACTAGCCTCTGTAGGTAGGTGTGCAGTACAGTGGCAGTCTCAGCAGCAGGAGTGAGTCCTGAAAAGTCAAATACGAGTCAAGTCGGGCCAGGCCTAAATATGACTCGCGCCGAGTCAACCTGATTCGACTCCATCACTAGTGCCCACCTTGGGCAGGGATGAGTTGCGTGGCTCAACAGAATTTGCACGTGGCCAGTATGGTCAGTAGTTGTTCCTATTATCTATGATACAGACGACTCCAGGAGCTTCCAAACTAGTGCGCAATGTCTGAAAGTCAAGGAAAAAGTAAAGGCAACAGACCCATTTTTTTTCGCACCAGGCCCAAAGAAATCCCCCCACCATCGACAGTTGATACAGCTGCAGGAAACGTCATTGTCTTCCAAAACTGCCAGACACTGCAAAAACTTATTCGCTAGTATTGGATTAGAGTGCTGTACAATGCGAGATATAATTCGTAGCCGCTTGACAAAAGTCAGTTAGTTGTATTTAGATTCAAACTAAGCTGAGCGCTTAGTCATGAATGGAGATACTGCTGTGGGGTGATCTTTTTATTAACTTATGATCTTGAAAAGCACCCCAAGATCTCGAAATTAGAGGGCTTTGGGAGCAAGTTGCTTCTGCTGCTGCACTGAATATAGTCATTGGTCCACTGAGCTGACCCAGCAGCAACCTTCAGTGTGGCTGCACAAGCAGTTTATAGCCAGAAGGACCTTTTTGAGGCATTAAGACAAATTTTAGTACTGGTGAATTAAACTTGTTCCAGATTCAGAAGAACTCCCCAAGTTCCGAACAAGAATCTCTTGGTGTTGTCCCCAGACTCGTGGGTCACCATCATATTCTCCTTCTCGTACCGATTGTACGTACTGGTGGGGGACGAGGTGGACTTGCGGTACCCGAGGGCGTTGACAGTGGCCTCCGTCTCCGGGAACCGTTCCGACAGTCCCTGATCGGTCCCGAGATCCATCCTCTTGGTTTGTTCTGACACCTGTTGGTTTTTTTTTGCAGTGATTTGATTCTCCAGTCTAAATGTCATCTGCAATTGCCCCTGATCTTCATGCTGACGAAGTTGGAAAAAGGACTTATCTGAATGACATTAACAGGCTTCCACTGTCCCAACAGATAGAAATCGACAGATTTTCGTTCAGTTTATCCTGAGAGCCAAAGAGAAATGAAATCGGTGGTAATTCCGCCTACAAGAATCTCTTTCTCATCTTTTCTGATCCCAAGCGCACGCACGAAGAATTCAGCTGGTCTGACGTCGGCCGGCGCCTCGGCCGCCGGCGCCTCCTCCTCGGCGTCGTCCACGCTGTCCTGGGACAGTTTAAGCGTTCAGTCAGGCAGTCACAGTTTGGCAGTCGAGGTGGCATCATCTCTTACGCAAGAACCATCCCCAGAGTGGCCGCAAGTGCGTGGTACGTCGAAAGTGCCTGACTTTCTGTTCTGGAGAGATAAAGAAAAGTATTCATAGCTTAACCAACGAGAAAGAAAGAGAGAGAAATCTTTGTCAAATCCACCTCCCTTTTTTTCTCCTCTGCAGAGAAAATTCCTGCTCCTCTTGAACGTACAATTTAACAAAGAGAAAATCGAAGTTCGTCATCTGGCTGAGCCAAAAAATCGTGCGTCATCCTGAGAAAAAACCCCGATGCTCTTGCATCAGTGTAACTTTTGGCATATTTTCTTTCTTCCCTCTCTCCCTCTATTAATGTCGGATAAATTATGTCATTAAGAGCACGAAATAATAGGTGCAGACGCTAAATGAGCCTGTGAGGCTCGTCATTACCTACTCACAGTCGACTCTCGATGTAACGGATCCTTTTCGACGGCAGGATAAAGAACAGTAGAATTTCGATTTAACGGATCTCGATATCGCCGCGTTTATTTTTAGTACTAACCTTTTATTTGCTCCTCTATATACCTCATCTTACAAGAGAGGCCCTCGCTTAAAGTGAGGTCGGTTGTAGTAAAAATTCGGATATAGTAAGCAAAGTCGGAAGTCCCTATGATTGATGTAGTATTTTACCTCGGATGACTTAAACACCTGATGGTAAAGAAAATGTGGCTGTAGAAAAGGGCCAGACGAGTTTTAAGCTTTTGAGAAAATTAAGGTGAGACAAAACCCCTGTACTAATAGCTCAGTGTGCCAGAATGCTGACATAATTCAAAAATATTGTTTACTAAACCTCGGATCCGGTAGACGGTTTTCCCCAGTTGAAGTAACTAAAAATAATACACAAAAGAGAAAAATCTGTTCTGGAGTAAAAAGTAGATCGTACCGAGTTCCCTTAAATGGCGATTTCATTGTACTTACAGTAGCGTCCTCAGCAGAAGAAAATTTGTCTTGCCTTGCGTGAAAACCTTTTGTGTCATCATCAACCGCTGCCAGGAGCAGGAGCAAGACGAGGAGGAGAAGTCTGCAGATATAGTTTTTAACCCTTTTAACCCTTTTTAACCCTTTTCCCCCCTCCCCCCCCTTGCTTTCAGGTACGCGGAAAATGACGGTTCGTGGCTGAAAAATAAAAGGGAAGGGAAATTCGTGACCAACCTTGGCTCATCAATGACGGATTCCGCGAATGATTTCTCGCCTTCACCGGAGTGCTAAAAAATTCGCCGGCCGAAGAAGAAAGAAAAAAGGAGAAATTTTGATGTTTGCCTTCGATCGTCAGCGCTGACGAAGAAAGTTCAGTTCTTCAGCCCCCTGCGTGTTGTTCAGCGGCGTCGATCACCATGTGGAGGACGTTTTGCTGGAGCGTCCTCGTCTTGGCCATCGCGGCCGCTCAGGAGGGAAGCGTCTCCCTCTCCTCCTCCTCCAGGGTGAGAAGAGTCACATTTGTTGAGTATTTCAATGTTGTGCAAGACACCAAAATCGCACACTCAGACCAGGAACCTGCGCAGAAATCAGACGCCAAAAGCAACAAACAGTCGTAAAGATTGATGGACAAAGGTTTTATCTGACAATGACAACACTTGAAATCATCCAAATCCTCCTCCCAACCGTGAATTGTGGGCCGAAACTCCTACGTCTTTCTTGAAGGCCGACCTCACAAAGTGCATGATCAGTTTTTGCTTGAAGGACTGTGCTGACTTGAGCAGGACGCAGAAACAACTTCAAAAATGTCAAGCTGGGCCTAATTTCTTTAATGCCTAAAAGTATCCAAGGTTTGGCCTCGGAGCCTCAAGGCTTGTGTCGTATTTAACGATGACTGACTAGAGATGTGTCGGACTTTTTTGTGTGATGTGACGTTTTTCATGAACGCGTCACAATTTATAAAGACATACGCGAAAAATAATTATAATTAAGTCTCGCGTACATGAATTTCCCCTCCCCTGCCCCCGGGGGATCTGGATGAAGTCGCACATGGGGATCTGTGCTACGTTGACGTTGAATTACAACACAAAAAAATTGGAGCCAAGGTATTTTTTAAGCCTCATGCGGAGAAGAAGCCCCAGATCATCGTGGAAGGTGACCACCACGGCCTTGAAGAGGTTGTTTGACCAAAGTTTGCACCTGCGGCACTTCAGGGTGCCGCGGTTGATCAGGGTGATGTCAAACTCACGCCAAAATGATGCAGCAACTAGAAAATAACTCAAATATCGATACCAAAAAAGGCGAAACTTTTCCTGGGGGAGTCAAACTGCGCGTGATCATTTTTCGTGGGAGTTCGATCACGTTGCTACTGTGGCTTTGTTCCTTGTCTGACGAAAAATATTTATTCATTGAACTTGTACAGCAGATATCATGCAACTCTTTCTGTCAGTAGAAGAACAGATAACAAATATTTTAGTTTGAAAATACGTTTCCCGCCCACCTGGTGTATGCGACCTTCTACTTATCTCGAGGCATCATTACGTACTGTTATTATTACCATTATTGTCCTGCGCTTCCTGCAAACTCCGTTGAGTCGAAAGAAGGACTGTACGTGACGTGCCAGAGTTTCTTCCATCACTTTACACTCAAGTCAGATCTGTTTGTCAAACTGAACCTGCACGTCCTAATTGCTCAATTGCCATTTTCCTGGCTTGCCAAGAGAATAGAGCCAAAAACTTTCGCAGTTATAATATTGCTTGGTTAGAGTCGAGTATATCATAAGACTCGACATAGCTGTCAGGCCTGACTTTTAGGAAGAATATTAAAGACAGAGTGAATGCAGTGTCTCCAATGTAACCAGCATGAATTAAGCCATTGTCGTTTATACTCGAAGGTATATTGCTGCTCAGGTGAGAAGCGAACCTCTGAGATGCATCTTGGTTGTATTAGGGTCTTGCTTATATAAGAAGTTGTTTATACGGTGTCATAACTTGGAGATTTGACTATACTTCTTTCTTTTTGACACGTGCGTGTTAGAGGGGGTAAACAGTACTGTGGAGGTTATTTATTTTTAACCTTTAAGGCAAGATCGCTGGAGACAAACACACACAGGTGCACAGATTAGGACCCTTTTTTGGCTTCCTTTCTTGTGCCGTGAGCTAAGGGTATGAATTTAGGGGTGCGAGATAGATAAATCAGGTCTCCGCAAAAAAAAATGTGCACGCATGCGAATATGTGTACATAAGAGCTGCTTACGCATGCAAGACGTGATCACGCTTCTAAATGAAGAAGACTTTCTGACTCTCTCGTGCCTGTGCGCAATATAGGCCCTGTAGGCCTGTGTCGCACAACGCGACCACACGGCATCGGCGTAATAGGCCTACATCTTGCAGTACGTTGGCGCCTACACGCGATATAGGCCTGTGTCGTACAGCACGTACACACGACATAGGCCTATTAGGCCTGATGGACACTCAACAACAGCATCACTTTTTTTTCTCCAAAGGTCCTAAACACGCACACACACGATCATTTTCGACTGAACAATTCTCTTCCTCCCACGTAATGACTGAGCTCAATGACCGCTTATAGTTGAGATTTTTGTGCCCTTTCAAGTGTTACGTCTGGCAAGATTAAGTTCTCGTCACTACTTGGTACATATTTAGGTCATAACTGCCAGAGACCACTGAGTATCAGTTTAGTAACGTTACTTCAAGTATGAGTTAGTGTCGGTGTCCAACCAGGGTGGGCCGAGATTTGCAACTTATTGTGGAAGGTAAATTACTTTTAGCCCACTCTGTAAGGCCTGAGTGCTTCGTCTTTGCCTCCATGGGAACGTTCACAGGCTTTCTTTCCTTGTGAGTCCTTCCGTCAATGGATTCAAAATTGCTGTGTACAGCAAGTATATGGGTGAATTTATATTATGTATATACATATATTTTTAAATGTCGGTAATATGCACCACCATACTGTTGGAAGCTCACAAACACATTGTTCACTACGTGCACAAACCTATGCAGTGCAGTGAATTGGCAGCAAATAGACTAAATTTGGCTCGACGCAATCTCGTCCTCAGACACGCAATAACTTGTGATCTCCTAAAATAGCCGAGGACAAGACTAAAATTCTCAAAGATCCCGACAGAATCTTAAAAAAATTTGTCATTTAAAAAAAAGTAAGGTGTCCAATTGAACGCAGGTTCCTTAAACAGAGTTTTGCCTGTGTAGCATCGAGTCAACGAGTGCGATATGGCAGCACTGTCTTAAATGTACCATCGGCCAACGAGCGGGATGAGTCAAATGAAGATGCTGTCTGTGCCAACGTTGTGCCCAAGTTCTACCCCATGCACTAGACTCAGGGGTCCTTCGCAAATAGTTACTCTTTTAAAATAAATGTCTTGGCAGAAAGGATATCTTTTGCCACACCCTCTACTTTTGGGTCCATCATTCATTCCGAAGCCTTAAATATTCCAGGTGAATTTATTGGAACTGCTTGGGCAGGCAGCAAATGCTGAAGACTTTAAACGTTCTCTGTCATGCAATAACTAACTAAACTTGACACGACTGAGCTGCAACCAGAGTGCGACACCTTTCGACCAAGAAGCTCTTTGTCCCGCACCAATGAGAACGAGAACTCCCTCAGCAAAGTTATCGGTTGAGAGCAGCTCCTCTTGCTCAGTGTGGCATGCAATTGGGTGTCCAGAGCCCAATCGTGACATACTTGACCTCGGTTGAACTGCTATCAAAGGGTTAATCTCTGTACAGAACGCTAGGTACAGTCAATTGAAGCTTGCTACTTTTTTTTGCCCAGTTCCGCCGCTCCGCCAGTCCTCAGGAGTTGTTCCGCGACCACGTGACCCCCTCCGATGGCGGCAAAGTGCCCGAGGCCGCCCACTTGAGGGCCGAGCTGAACAAGATCGACTCCTTGGGCCTGAAGGAGGCCCAGGCCCAGAGGATGGCCGACGCGCTCAAGGACACCCCGCTGCCGGACAAGGTCTCTCCAGGTACCTACTACGGCCAAGGAATTCCGCCCTCACATTACAACAGTAAGTACTTACGTACATGCTTGAGAGTTTTCATGCGCCCAACCTGTAGACGGAAGTACCAGGTTTATCATTCCCAGTTGTACACCAGTCCACCAGTGGGCGCTGGAGTCGATCCAGTGAGGCTCATTGTAGTGACGAAGTGTAGCATGAATCACGTGAAAAAGTCCACATGAAACAAACCCTTTGGGTGAAAATCACCCAACGCTCTAGAAGTTGCGCCATCTGGACGACTTCTTCATTGTGCTACAGCCCCATTAGGAGTTCGTGGCAGAAATCAAACTGCAACGTGAAAATGCTCTGACTCCTTCCCAGCCCAAAAAAGTCTCGCGTACAAATATCACTTGCTTTATGCGAACGTTCAGTGTCCTTTAGTGGAATTCCTTTTTCGTGACGTCTGCTATAGCTCTAGGACTGGACTTATCTCAGTAATGTCAGGTATGCACCTGGTGTCCCATGAGTCGTTGTGCACTTTCTGTAGATGTGGGACTACAGGTAAGAAAGACAATTCAAAGGTCAAAGCAAGGTCAGGCGGTCAGGGGTGTGAAGGTATGAGGGAGTGAAGTGGAAGCGGGATCTCCTGCAATGGTTCAAGGGCTCCAGGCCTATATTTCCGACAATTGGCAAGTTCAGTCTGTCACTCCTCCTCCATCCGGATCTTGTCGCCGAAGTGCTTGTTCATGAGGGGCTCCTGTCCCACCCTGCATGACTTAGTGACGCAATGCTACTTTGACAGGCAGACAGAAGGACGCAACCGGCAGCAACCCCCTCGGGATCGGCGGTTCCGAGCTGAGGCAGTTGTTGGGCTCCTTTGACGAGGACGCGTTTCCCTTCAACCCCATTTTTGACTCCCACAAGCTCAGTGCCGCTGGAGATGTCAGCGAGAGCAACGACATCACCAATGACTTTGACCTGCCAGACTTCCTTCCCGACGCTCCAGTAGAATCCAAGTCCAAGCCCTTGTCTAACTTTGGTGATGTAAAGCCTGATCTCCTTACAGTCGATCCGTATCACAAATTCGCTCCATCCTACGAGTCCACGTCCCACCCCGACCCCTACGGACCGGTCCACAACGATCCCTATGATAAACCAGATCCTTACAAACCTGTGCACAATCCATACGAGGACCCGTACAAGCCACCCGTAGTCCATGACAGCTCGTACAAGCCGCCCGTAGTCCATGACAGCTCGTACAAGCCGCCGATTCACGACTCATACGGTCCACCGGTGTCATACAAACCCAAGGGTCCGGTGCTGCTAGACAAGAGGCCGCACGAGGTGACCGAGATCAAGTCACTGCCGGTCTCGGTGGACCAGACGTACACCAACTTTGACTGCCGGAAGGTGCCCTATCCGGACAGGCACTACGCAGACCCAGATGCTGGATGCCAGGTGGGGTCACACACCTGTATTTACTTTACGGTGGATACGTACATATAAAATTAACTGATTATCTTTTGCTCTCTTTGAAGATATACCACTTCTGCCACTCCAACGGCAAGCAGGACACGTTCCACTGTCCCTACGGCACCATCTTCAACGAGTACCTCGGCACTTGTGACCACGACGAGGCAGTCTATTGCAGATCCTCAGAGGGCTACAAGCAACCTTCCCATAGGCCATACCATCCACCTGGTAAGGACTTTGCAGTGTAATTGGTGAGCTCGCTCTAGCACATTGATTGCAGCTCCCCACAATGGCTATGGAGAACCTTCTGGCTATCATGGAGTCAGTCGCTACAGAAGTCTTGCTCCCCGGCCCAAGTACAGGGAGCCCACTGGCTCGTACCGACAGCCAGGTAAAGATATGATGACATCTCCCATGCGTGCACACAAAGGTTCTTGCTCTTACAGCTTATCCCAATCCTTCTGCACTTCACCCTCTGGAAGAACCCGCTTACCGACGTCATCCAGGTCGCAGTCCCGGACCACTTGGAAGGCCAAATCCTTACCCACAACTGCATCCAGGATTCGGTTCAGCCTTCACCTTCCCACAGTTTGGTTCCTCTCAATTCTAGACAGAAGATAGCAAGAAAAATAGGCATGCAGTTATCGCTCAATCAAGGTGCTGAGAAAAGAAATGTCAAGCTCAGCAGTACGGTCGAATGTTCAACGTGGCCCTATTTAGCTTCCCTTGGGAAAAGATGCGCAGATCCATCATTTGGGCATCGTCTAAGGCGATGCTGACTTCAATGGAAAGCTCGCCATCACACTGTTAGGACAGCTTTTATGTAAAAGTATATTTACATATGACAGGGGGTGACAAACAATAGAAAAGCCATCAATTTAGGACGTTGTGGGACAGAAGGGAGAATCAGTTACAGTCTTATTTTCTAAATCACCACAGAGCCGTGAGATAAGAGGTCAGTGGCCAACAAATTAACAGCTGCACTGACATTCTAAACTGGGTTTTAAACAATACTGCTTCTTATAGAACATGGATGTTTGAATTGTGAAGCTTTTTGTGTTTAAAATGTATGCACTGGTTTCTAAAAGAATGACCTTTCATCTTCTACTTCAACTTAGGGTAATGTTCCCAAAAGTGTTCAAATTGAAATTCTTTTAAGCTAAAAGAAGCCTTCATTAGTTGAAAGGTTCTGTGTATGTCATTCTTCCTTGATTGATATGGGTTACCCTGCTGTAAGCATCGCTAAATGTCGATAGGAAGCTAAATATGGGCCATCTGTACTTTTCTAGTGCTGTACTGTGTTGTTTGTGTTCTTCTGTTCTGTCTGTACTTTACTGTGCTGTGTGATGTACTGCACTGCACTTACAACATGCAGTGCACTGTTTGGAGAAGTTCACCCTCACACTCAGTGCTGCACACCCACACTCACACAGTGATTCATATTTCGTATCCACTATTCCTTATTTGCTTACACATAGCCTGAAAGCATTAGGCCTCTATGAATAGTTTAGGTATTTACCTATTTATTGCCCTTGAAACATTAGATGAGGTAATAATAAATCTGACAAGATATGATGACCGGCAATTGATGAAGTCAGATCACATTTCAAAAAATTCGCATTTTGATTGTTGCTACGATTCAATATCACAGAGACTAGAATGGGGCCACCACTGCTTGCCAGTGTGATGCCACTTTGAGCTCTCACTGCAACATTTGCAATCAAAGTTAGAGTCAATGTACTCTTGATTCATTTGTGACAGTAATTATTTAATGGGAATTTTTAAAATATGACCTCACCACATCAAACCTGGGATTTTGCCTCTCTGATAAAGACCAAAAGTACATGGTGTTACACATCTTGGGAAAGTTACTGATGAACGTAGTATGTGTGACACTTGAGTTTTAAGCCAATTCAATGCTGTTTGAATTTTCCCCATGCACGATGAAGATTAGATCTCATTGTTCTCAAAATTATAGTCACAGCAAAGAGCAAAGCACATCTCCAGCTTCATGGACAAGAGCAAAGTTGTGATGTGGGTGGCAAATGGTCGATTTTCTCAGACTTTTACCAGGTTGTTTGCGTCTGTTATCCTCCGCACTTCATAATAAGCAATAATCCTGATCTGAAATGACAGCTAATTAATGTAGTTCTGAGTAGTCCATCTGGGTTTCTACTTAGGGTAATTGAAGCAGGTGGTCTTGGCCAAGCACAAGACCAGGGTCTAACTTACAGCACCATATGGTACTAACGCCTCTTCACCTGGTGTGGCCTCTCACTCATTGATGTCCATGCACTTTCCCGTGTGGACATTCTTGAGGAATTCCGGCTGGCGGGCCAAGGTGTCCGGACACTTCTCACAGGGGTGACCCCAGGCAACTCCAATAGCGGCACAGCACAGTTGTCCGATGCATGCAACGCCCTCAAGTTGGCCAGTACAGAGGTCATTCTCGGTTTGTCTACAGGTGGATTGCCTAGTGAGTTAACCCTTCCAGTTATGATATAAGCATAAGTGCCTGCACTGGATAGGTGTACTTCAGACTGGGGTACATACGCTGAGGTCCTCAGTTAATGTTGAAATGCGACGCATTTTACCTCATACACATTTGGCTGTACCTTTATTTTGGCACAAGCGGATATTGAGTTTCAACTCAAGTCACCCTTGAAGTTGGAGATTAAAGCTGCGTGGACAAGACAGGTACGACTGATCACTCACAAAAACCAGAGCAAGCACGTAGGAAAAAAATATAATGCATTTTTTTCTGAATTATGACAAAAAGTGGAAAGTCATCATCGGGCACTCAGGACAGACACTGTCCGGGAAAGATAGGAGACAGAAAGCACAGTAAACATCATACTGTACAGGGTGACTGGACAAAATTTAGAGCAGTTTTAAGCTTAAATTTCCTGCCTCTTGTAACAAAACAATGTGTGGGCGATGATTGCAGCTGAAGGCTCACAATATCAGCTGTCATTTTTGATATCAAATGTTTCAATCTGGTGCATGGTGTCCTCAGAGCAAACAAAAAAGCAAAGAGTGGCTAATCAACTTGACATGCAAACAGCCCCTAAGGAGATCTCCAAAATTGTTGGCGTCTGCCTAGTCTCTGTCTACAATGATCAGGCAGCCAAAAACATTGGCATGGGTATTATGAGGACCCTGAGAGATGACTTCTTGACCAAGTTCAAAGCCAGGATTGAGGCTGATCTCACCATCTCAATGCGCCAACACTCCCAAGTTGCCCTCTCAACAATCCGGGCAGCCAGTGTAATTGAGCACTGATTGACTCACTGCAAGATCCTCCTCAATTGGATGAAGTGCACACCCCACTTTCCGAAGGTCAAGATCTCTTCAGACAAGAAGATCTTTGCAGTTGATCAGTCCTATAAGCAGTGCAATGGCCATTGGATCCCTACTACTTCAAAGGAGGTCCATCGGATTGGCCACACTAGACACCCATCGCAGGTAATGGTCTTGGGTGTGATCTGCTCTGATGGAAGGAAAATGCCGACATTCTTCGTTGATCCTAAAACCGACTTTGACCAGCATGCGTACTACAGAGTTCTGAGGTAGTCTGTCTTGCACGGGCTCTAGGGCAATTATCCAGCTGTCGAGTGCGTATGGCAACATGACAGTGCAAGGCCTCATACAGCAGCACCATACACGAAGTTTCTGGAAAAAACAATTCTGACTCCTGGCCTACCAACATCTGGCCACCATTGTCCCAGGACCTCCATCGACTGGACTTCTACTGATGGAGTATCATTGTGCGTGTGTCCAACCTCAACAGCGTGGACTCACTGCATGCTGCTATCTAGCAGACACACCACACTATCCCCTCATGTGGGATCAAGATGGCGTGTGCCAAATTCCGGCCCGGGCAGCAGGCAGCTATCATGGCAAACGGCTCCTTCTTGGAGTCGTTTGCTCCATTGGGCCTCCTCCTATGAGAGGTCAATATAGTATACTAGCACTTTCGCACTACCCACTTCGTTGGGTCGAAAGGACGGCAATATTATAATTTGCTATGAGAGTGGCTGTCCGTCTGTCTGTATTCCACACCACACGCTTCGTATCCACCTGCACGCTCACCACGCGCTTCGTGGCACACATACTTGGGACCCTCGCCCTTCATGTATTGGACTAGAGCTGACGTGCTACCCACTTCATTGGGTACAAACATGTAAAGGGCTGTCTGTGTCTCCCATCATACCACTTGCTCACCACGTGCTTCGCACTCACCACACGCTTCGCGCCACGCAAAAGCTGGAATTGGCTGCGTAATGTCTTGAACACAGATTTCATTACAGTCCGAACAAAACGACGGGGTGACGGGACGGCTGCATTTTCTGAGACCAGCGATCTGGACCCATTCTCTCACTACTCCTGAGACCAGTGATCAGGACTGCATTCTCTGCATTCTCTCGCTCCTTCTGAGACCAGCGATCTGGACTGACCAGCTGTGGATGACTGCACTGATGATCGGCACTCCACACCAGCAAATGGAGTGAAGATTGCACTCACCAACACGAAGCGAGATGTCCCAACTGTCGTCAACACGTTTCGTTTACCTGTCAAATTGTCACCCCGTCATTGACCTGGGGACTCAACATTGTGTCCCAGGATCACACTTACACGTTCCACATCAAATTTCCACTCCAACATGCTTCAGTACAGTGTTTCAGGTCTCGTCATGCTTGACGCATTTACTTACGGCAAGGACTTTATAGCTAGCACATGACACCCACTTTGCTGGGTGGGAAAAGTACCTCTGCTCAAGTCCCCCAAGACCCCCCCCCCCAATTGGCAGAAACCAGGCGCGGTCAGACAGACACACACAGACAAGGTACATAGAAAAAGATGCGTATGTAGTCCCCATGTATGTAATAAAGGCGTATGTGCTAAAGGCTAAGACATGCAGACGCACGCACGCACGTACAGACACACAGAGTACATAAAGTGCTAGCGCTTTATATATAAAAAATAGATGACCATGGTGAATGTGCAGCAAGTCCACAGAGTGTAGCGATGTGTATAGCATCTGGCATAACTTGTACTCAAATGCTCACCTGCCCATGAGAAGGGTGGTGTTCAGCCAGGCAAGGAAGACAGCTGCGGCGCCTGAGTGCGCCGATAGCGCCGGGACGGCCATTACAGACGCCAGGTAGACGAAGGACAAGACGATGAGGGTCGCCTCCAACCAGTTATCCTTCTCCTTCCTCAGGTAGGCACTCCCGCTGAAAAACCACTGCAGCAGCTCTCTGCAGAGGAAGACGAGGAGGAGGACAGAGGTGGCGTTGTACAATACCCGGAAGGCCATGACCCTAGTGGGTGTGGAGAGGCAGCCTTGGACCTCGTGGCTAAGCTCATGGTCTTAATAAAAAAGAGATAGTCCTTCAGAAATTTCGTGCAGATACCGTAAATTCTGCATCAATCCCTCCCTCTTTAACAGCCCCCCTCTCTAATCATCACAAGGAGGGGCCGAAAAATGATCACCCCCGCTGTGTACATTGGTATATATATAGCCCCCTCCCCGTATTTATCCCCCGGGAAGGAACTAACATCATGGTTCCTTCTCACCTCTGTTCTCTATTAATACTTAACCATAGCTCACTCATACTAATGTTATACAGTAGCATAACTTATACATTGTTACACTAATGTTATTTTGCGTCGTATAAGACTACACTGAATTACACTGAACTCGGCAAAAGATGCGACTTTGACCCAGACTGACAAAACTAAAAATAATCCCCTTCTCTTTAATGGTCTCCCCTCTCTAATTATCCCCCTACAAGACGAGTTTGAAAATAAGCCCCCATGGGGCAAAGCAGGCTACGGCAGATGTGGAATTGCCTAGACAAACCTGGAAAGAAAATGATATCCTCATGCTTTGCTTTTTCCTTCCGGATGGAGTTGTTACAGTGAGTGACGAGGTAGGTGTTGTAGCAGGCCAGAGTGGTGAGGACCACGGTGAACAGGAAGAAGAAGACGACGTTCATGTAGAAGTAACTCCTGGTGAGCGTCCACTTGAGGTGCAGATAGGCTTCAGACAGCGGATGTCTCAAGAGCTGGTTCAGGTGCAGATAAGCCTGTGGTTGGAATTGATTATAGCACAATTTCTCAACTCTTTCAGTGATCTGACTTGCCATCTTTGCGTGAGCCATCATCTCATTCGCCTCCGCCCCGTCAATGCTACCGCCTTCTTGGTCAAAGAGTTCCAGGTTGAAGACCAAGAGTTGACTTTCTTTACCCTCCAGAGTGAGCAAATGGTCAAGGAGGACTTTTGCACCCTCTGGATTGTTGGTCAGGAGGATTTCAAAGGCTGACAGTTGGTCACGCTCGCCCTTGGAGGCGTTGCCCGAGCACAAGGCGAAGGGATCGGCGCCGCTGTCCAGGAGCACCTGCAGTTTGAACATGGATGAGCAGGACACGCGCTACTGCGTCCGTCGCGGTGGAGGAGGGCATTGAGTCTCCTCCCGCTGACGACCACGATGTTCGCTTGCCTGAACAATCTCCGCACTCCTGGCCAAGTGCAGCGGTGTCTCAGCGTGAGAGGGAGCTTTGCCTCTGACGTTGGGGTCCGACCCGAAGTCAAGTAGAAGTTTGGCGTGCGTCTCCAGCGCTGCCCCAGCGGCAACGTGGAGGGCAGAGTAGCCGCGGTCGTCGCGGGCATCATCCACGTCGTCGAGGCCAACTGACAGGAGTAACCTGTGCAG
>JAAUXU010049501.1_pt1 | contig 26332 bp, 28 predicted proteins | sample 7278151 | NCBI WGS metagenome assembly JAAUXU01 (sample SAMN14350113, study PRJNA611818) | marine sediment metagenome | isolation source: surface marine sediment (1.8m) | place: French Polynesia: Moorea | collected 2018-08
CCCCCCCGTCGGTCGGTGAGAAGAAGACCTTTTTTTGCCCCTTAACCCTTTTTTTGCGCGTTGTCTTGATTGCGGCAGCAGCGGCTGGAAATTAATGTCCCGCCCGTAGGCAGTGAAAAACAAATCTTCCCCGGGTCTTTTTATTTGGGTCGTCCCGGTCAGGAATGCTCGATCTGTCCTCGCTGAGACGCCCACGCACGCCAACTCCTGGAATTTGCATGCACGCGCTTCAAAATAGAAAGTTTTTCCTCCATCAAGAAGCCCCCATGAATTTCTCAATCTCTCGTGTCACCACGTCCACGTCCACGAGGTACTTGTGCTGACTCATGGGAAAGAGGAGGCTCTTTTTTCTTTAAAAGGTGGTGCAACCTGCTTAACAAGCGCCTGCGGCCACTATCAGCGTGGGACTAATCTTCATTACACAGCGATTATAAATGTCGCTTCTCCCTGCATTTCCTCCATGTCTCTTAATCTTCATTGCAAAGAAAGTTCATGTTGGCAAAGAGATTGCGTCACGAGACCCTACAGATGTCTGATGCTTTTTTTTCTCTGCTTCTTGCGGTACTTTTCCTTCACTCACACGTTGGCAGCAACATGTGTGAGAAGCTGGAGAAGAATTGAGGCGGCGGCGGCGACGACGACGACGACGACTTAACGGTGTCTTGGGCACTTGTGTGAACTGTCGAAATTTTCACCCACCAAAACTCCCCCCTCCCCTCCGGCCTCTGCTACGTGTACGACGTCAAGCCTATCTGCACCTCGCATCTCGTCACAATCTCTGTCTCCTTCTCCTCCGCGTACGTATTGCAGAATGCCTTCGCAGAACGCATGAAAAATAACGTCTCTCGTTATGCGGAGAGGCTCATTATCGAGATTGCAAAGCAGCGTCTTCCTCTCGTGATAACGAATCTTGAGGCGTGACGTGGGAGGAGGGGGTGTGCGCCAGGAGGCGTGGCCTTCGTCTCTCTCGGGGATTCTGGAGCAGGAAATCATCTGCGTTGTCTTCTTCTTCCTGGAGAAAATCATGTGCATTTATGTGCATGAGCATTAGGGATGAATATTGGACCAGCCGAAATGTCAAGTCGAGTCAGTTTCGAGTTCCGGGATGGGGTGGGGTCGATTCGATGACGATTCTGCGATACTCGATCGAAATAGATAGGGAAAAAGTCATCATCCAATCCATACGAGTCAGAGATCGATAGGAAGATGGAGTCTTAACTGCCAAACTCGAGTCCCCCTTGAAGCTATCCCTAATCACTGAGCACTCACACTCGACCCCCCAAGCAGTTCAACGTCCTCCCTCCGTGCGCACGTTCCGCGGTATTTCCAGGTCGAGGTCGTCGCTACTTCTTGAGGCTGGATGCACAAAAAGGAGCTCTCATTATCCCCGCCGAACTGACGGACGTGAGGCTTGCATTTTTATTTGCAAGTGAGTGAACAGCACAGTTGAGTGGAGGAAATGCGCTATGAAAGTTGAGTCTACTGCTAAGCTAAATTAGCCAACCTCAAACGAGCGCGCGCGCGCGTGCGTGCGTGCGTGTGTGTGCGAGATGCCCGCGAAAATGCCTCGAGCGAGGTGGTTCAAGTTCTTCTTTCCATTCTTCTCTGCGGGGGTGAAAATCGATATACGGTACATATATAGATAGATACTTAAAAAAAGAGCTGCCTTCTGGCGGGGTAAACAAGAGCCTCTCAGGAGTCTTTCCGCTTTCCACCATCGATAAATCATTCACAGGTTTCACTTTTTTCCCTGACAAAATCTTTCTTTCTTGCTTGGCGTGACGACTACCAAAAGCACTGATTTCCAGAAGTACAAGTGGAACTTCCTCGCCCTCTCCAGACTGAAGAAGATCCGATGACATCCGTCTGTGGCGCTGCTAGGAAAGGAGACTCATGGAAGTTCCAGACAAAGAAAACTGGCCTACATTTGGCCATGGCTATCATTATGTACGCAAGAATGTTTTGTGTACACACAACATATGTAGACGTGCACTCAGCATGGCTGGCATGCATACACGGACCAAGAAAGGAAATGAGTACTGTTATGTGGGCCGGAGCAAAATCTCAATTTTAGGCTTCCGGATGAGATTTGTGGATGTAAGAAGAATCTTTGTGCCAGTGCTTGAGGAGACCGATTCATCATCATTACGGGAGGATCGAGGAAACGTGCGATCAAATCAAGTTGTTTCTCCTGTCGAATGACGACCAAACACACTTGAAAGGAAATCTCCTCAGCTCCTCCAAGGCCTGGGACGGTGCAACATTTCCAGACGGCGTCGATGCACGCACCAGATAGCACCAGGATGAATGAGGGGAGTCGACGCTGGGCGAGCATGTCGAAGTCCAGCAACTTCAATTACTTCTTCTTCTTCCGATAAGACAACTCGACCCATTTAGGATCCCCCCTCCCCAGTGGGTCCAGCCTTGGGACTTCTCTCTTTATATCGCCCATTCATGGGTCCAAGTCAAATCAATCTCTCAAACTTTCTCTCCTCAGGAGTTCCTTGACCGGCGCGCCCGGAGACCGCCTGCTGCACGCGTGGGTAGGGGGAAAGAGAGAGAGAAGCTCTTTAATTCCAGACTGCAGCGCAACTAATTTTTAATCTAACTCAGTGCTGCTTCCTGCCAAACAGGTCCGGTTAGAAAGTGTAGCAAGTTCATATTATTTCTGCCCACGTTTCTCTCTCTATGGACGGACAGTAATTGGCCGGTCATGTTCTGCAGCTCAGTTTTGCTGACCCCCACTTAGTTGTTGGGGGTTTTTCCCCCTCCTCCTTGGACTAAAGTGAAAATTACCCACTCCAATGAGGGGAGTGACGGAGGGAGGGAGGGAGGGAGGGAGGGAGGGACGAAGGGAGGCTGGCCGGGCGTGACGAGCGCTGGATACTGTTTTCGACGGTGCTTTTGCGTGACTCGCGTTTAAAAAAAGATATTATATAAAAAAGTAGCAGTGGCTTCCTCGTCACACGTAAAAACAAAGTTGCAACATGAAAAGAAGCGTCAGTCCTACGTCTTCCCACCAACTCCCCCGGTCAGGGAGGGACGGGAAAGGAGCCAGGCACGGACATCAGGGAGGAGCTGTTCAAAATGTTCCTCTCTGACCGCGCTGATGACGAAATTATTCGTGCAGAGACTTCTCTACCGAGGAGGGAGGCCAGGAGGCATTTTTGGCTCACCTTCACGTGCATGCTTAACACACATCAAAGAAGAGACAAAGGACGTTCTCGGGGTCCGATCTTTTCCGGAAGCGTCCGGGTCATCCATCAACGAGGACAAATCGCTTTGATGGGACGACGACGAAGAAGAAGAAGAGGCGGTCGCTGGAAGAACATGCACAGATCTATTTTGCAAAAATGAGTGGACAGAGGCCGGAATGCAGAGACAAAAAGTGGCCCCAGTGAAATTCATCCCTCCCCCCCCCTTCGTGTAATAATGATGAAGAGGGATTGCCAGAAGTGGGTAGGGTAGCAAAGTAGCTCGGGGGAAACAGAATCATCTCGGCTGTATGCGGAGGCGTCGCCGCGGGCCAGAATATGCGCGCGAGTTTCACTTTCGTCCTTCGGTGGCACAAAAGAACAGCCAATGTTGCTCGGCCGGACAGAAATTTCTGTTTGCTCAAGAGCCCTCCTTATACGCGCAGAGTGGAAAGTTTTGGATCGACTTGCGCGTGTCATCTGGCGGGTTCGGGGTGCAGAAGTACTTCTGGGACGGCGCAGCTGACTTCATCTCGTTCCCCGTTAATGAAGGAGGCATCGGGAATCTCTCTTTTCCCCCCTCCCCTAGAAAAAGTGGTGACTGAGCCAGGGGCCCTCGTTGGACGGGGCCACGCGCCTGTCGTCACAGCCCCCAAGGAAGTTTCACTCGTGCCAGAGGTTTTACAACGCGAGGTCAGGAGCAGCCCCGAGCGAGGCTGCTGCTTGTAAAAGGGTCCTTTGTCGATTGCCAGTCTCGTGTCAAGTTTCCTCAAATTTGGACGTCAACTCTGCTACTGAGTAGGCAATTTTTGGCTTTTGTTCACTCAGGCAGGACACTCGTTTTTCTCCCCTCTCATCACTGTGACTCCTTCTTACTCAGGTCAAGCGACTCTTTACAACTCGACTTTATGAGTGCAAAAAGTGTCTTTTACCGCGCCCTGACGAAAAACTTTCAAAATTGGCCAGAAGCATAAAAAAGAACAGCTCAACTAATTCCGTGACTTGAGAGCAGTGCTCTTAATTGATGGTCAATATAACGCGCCAGCTCTGCTTAGCTCTGCTTAGCTTTGCTTAGCTTTGCTTAGCTTTGCTTAGCTTTGCTTAGCTTTGCTTAGCTTTGCTTAGCTTTGCTTAGCTTTGCTTAGCTTTGCTTCCATCCTTGCAATGTCAGCTGGAAAATATTCCCCTGGAACCTCCAGTCAGTCCCTGCCCCAGGCAATGCAAGTGTACAGCAATGATGCTATCTGCGAAATAGGATCCAGTTTTGGGACACTGAAACTTTCACCTATAGCTATATTTTTAGCCTTATCGAGATGGCCCAAGCTGCTGCTCTGGCAGCTCCATGAAATATGAGCAATTTCGACACCCCATTTTCAGTCGAGGAAGTTGTCAGCGAGATGCAAATCTCCAGCGTTATTGATGAATTCCCCCCTTGATGCGAGTGGAATTCCTATGGAGGAGGACAAGTGATGGAATCTTTACGCCTCTGTCATCTTTTCCGGCGGAAATCCTATTTGCGGCCAAAGTTGCGCAACCTTGGTTACTTTCCCCGCATGGTTTGCATATCCGCGGTCAGCGCAGCCGCTCTGTAATTTGTCAAACAGTCCCTGAGGTTCCTTTTTCCCCCTCTTTCCGGCGAGAAAACCGTCGGAGAAAAACTTTCCCCAATAAAGATGGAAATGAAATGAGGCAAAAAGAAAACTGCCGGATTTGCAACTTTGGCACCCAGGTAAGGAAAAGCCTGAGGTAGAGAAAGAGTTGACGCACGCGCGCACACGGAGAATTCCATTGATGTGCTAACAAAACTGCCCGGGCAACTTTTACTTTTCTCCTCCTCGTCTGGCTGGAGTAGAAGTGCATCTTCTTCTCCTCCTGCAAGCCAACGAGCTCCGACGGGCGGCCCCTGCAGGACGCTGCTGCCTGGGAGAAATTCCGCCACATTTCCGGCCACGGCGGTGTCGTCCGTCCAGGGGTCGTGGTTGCGGAAGTGGCGGGCCTGGCTGACGAGGGCCGAGACGTTGTTGGCGTGGCGACCAACACGAAAAATGCAAATTGTCACCCTGCAGTGATGAGAGAGATCCGAACCCTTGAGTTTAACTCTCATTATCTTACCTGGGCGCATTTTTGTTCTTGCTCCGAGTCAAAAAGTCTGAGCTCGGCCTACAAGAGAGAGAGATGATAATCAATCAGTCAAATTCGAGGGTTGGAGAAAAACAAAAAAGTGCTCGAGGCAGAAGCAGCCCTAAACGATGTTGAAGGAACAAAAAGATCGGACTTTCTTCCTCACAGTTATGAAGGCAAAAACAGCTGCATAACTGTAGTATCTATTTCTGAGGATGCAACGGTAATAACTAATGATGGACTAGTAACAACACAGGTGGGAGCAAAAAAAATAAATAAATAAAGTGAGCTTTAAGAAAAATGTGTCGAGTGCAACGTCATCTTCTTACTGCTACTCGGTTATTGGAGGGGAGCATTTTGAACAGACATTCTTATTGTATCGCACTGGAAATAGGATTGAACTCCCACAAACACAGATGTTACTGAGGTAACTACTACAGCTGCGTGTAGGATTTGATCCAGCCACAAAGGTGTCACTGCAGTATTTGAACAGGTATTGTTGTTATCGTCTAGAGGATTTTGTTTTTCCAGGGGTGTTATTCGTAAAGACAGGGACCGATTTTACACCGAAAAAAAAAAGTTGGACCGAACAAGAGAGGTTATTTATTGTCGTGAGCTGCCACGGTGCATTTGAACAGGCGTTATTATCGTCATTATCATCATTATCGGTGTAGCTTTGTTTGGCTTTGGAGAGAAAGTGAGAAATGCACTTCTGACCAGAGAAATTCGATTCCTTCGCGGTGTCTTGAAACACAACAAGTTACAAAAGAGCCCTCACAAATGTAAACCAAGGCTCACCCGAGAATGGCATAACACGCCGAAGACGAGCACAAAGAACTCTCCTAATGGAGGCTTTTACCATTTATGTCTACACGTCGGTCTGGGGACGCCATCTGTGAGGAGAAAAGGTTGCTCAGTCATCCCCGTTAAACGACGTGTTACAAAATGCTGAATGGGTACGAGAGATAAATCGATTTCACCTCTCTTCTTTCCCTCCTCTTTTTCAGTTAAGCAACTGTGAAAGGTCGTTGGAACAGAAGACACGACGAAGAAAGGCCGACGGAAGGGTGAGAGAACAGGTACGTGTTCAGGCTGGCCAAGCTCGTGTTGGCCGTGTGCTTCAGGTCAGCTGAAGAATCCGTCGTGTCATGAAGACCACCCATGACGACTTTTTTTTTATATTTTTTGCCGAGATTTGTAGCATAAGGAAGTTTTGATTGCGTGCCTAAACCACTTATAATCGATTCTTACCTTTCTGTCATTAGTCATCTTCTGTAATTTCGCTTTGACTCGCCGAGAACATCGATTGTTCATGATTCGGATGAAGTTTACTACAGTAGACGTTGACCTCGACGCCAGCGTGCTGGAAGAAGAGGCTATTACATATCAGGCGAGCGCACCAACGTGCCTAACTGTACCTTGGTATGTTCATGACGCGTAATTCCAGCTTTTGTTCGTTCCGAGCAACATTAGAGCCGGATAAAAGCGCGCTATTTTGGCCCGACTTTGAGTGACACGAACAAAGTCATCGGGGCTAAAAAGTGGAATCCTTCGCGCTGTCGCGCAGTAAAAAGTAAGAAAAATAAAAAAAGGGGGTCTGAATACTCGACCTCTTCAAGGCTCAGGGCGTTTTTTTGTCCATCAGGGGCTTTACAACGACTTCCCCCTTAGCAGATAAGCGCGCTCACACACGGCGATGGCCTCAAAAAAGTTGGCAGCCCCCAGAGCGTGCATTCTTGAGCGTGCAGCATCCGGGCGAAGCTGCGCTCGTGCCTTGCAATCGTACCGGTGTGACTGCGAAAGTGCCAAATGGTACAGCCAGGACGAGTTGATGTAATCTGTATGTCAATTGCACCGCTCGGAGTCGTCCCGGTTGTTCAGGCCAGCTGGCCAGCAACTTGACTGTAGAGATGAGCAGACTTGAAGAGTGATCCTCTGGGTGTCAAGTCTGGTTCCCGACCAACTGGGGCTGGGGTCAAGGCAGAAGAGATCACTCTCAATAAAACTGATTCGTTTCAATGAGACAAGTCTGAAAAAGATCAGCTGCCGCTGTCACTTCAGTGTCCGTCAGATAGATCATGTCAAATGGGGGTGGGGGGGTTCAGGAGGGCCCTCATGCACTCATACCGCATTTTGGCTCAGGAGTTTTTGATCTTGCGAGGAGATGAAGGTGGAGAGCTTCCAGGGCCTTGGCACGCCTTTTCAAGACCAGGTGCTCAGGAAGCTAGAGAGAAGTCTATGGATGATTGCCATCCTGGAGCATCCGAAAAAGATTACTCTCTACTTGGAGTAGAAGCACTTCCACGTGAGTCAAGCCATGAATAGTAATACGCGATTCATTGTCCTCAAAGCAGAACTATGGAGCGTCGCTTCAACTCCAAGATTATCCTGTCGTGCAAAACGCCCGACCGCGGTCATGGTCTTTGATCTCATCGCCTTAGGTGACAAGGCCATGCCTCCAATTTTCCTAGACGCTGGTCCCAGGATCACTGAGATGATCTACCAGCGACAAATCTTGATGCCAGTCTTGGAGTGGCTCAAGGAGGTCTATGAGCCGCACGACATCTTGTGATTCAGCAGAATGGGATACCAGTGCATTGGGCGCACAAGAATGGCTGAAATTGGCAGAAGGAGCAACTTTCTGGGCGTTGGAGACATGGCTGCAGACTTGACCCCACCCAATGTTGGGCGTCGCGTCGAAGACCAGCTTCGTGCCACAATGCCAAGGTCATGCCGGGACCTCCGTCAAGGGTACCTAAAGGAACATCTTGACTGAGAACTTGTGCCCAAGTAGGCCGGGGTCAGTGGCTCTCACTTTGAGGACGCGCCACATTTGGAAATACAGTCAAATCTCACTTGAACGATAAGTCTCATCTGACTGATACGATATTTCTCCCGCAGACAAAAAACTTCAGGATGAAGTCTTAGCATATTTTTTGACAAAAAGAAGAAATTTGGCCCAACAGCAAACATTACGCTCTGTCAACAGGTGAAGCCGTGAAATAAGAAGCACTCTTGAATAGGACCCAACTTAAGAGAGTCGATACTCTCAACAGCGCGATTACAACAGGTACCTTTGAAGGAGCATAGTCAGGAATGACTTTACCATATGCATCGAAGGCTCTTGCACAAGAAGTAGTTCAATTGCAAGAAGCACTCAGGACATAAGACGCCAATCTCGAGTCTTTTTCTACATATCACCGGTTGACTGCATTTATACCTCGACGTCTTGAGTTTCACATTGACAATGAGCTCAATCGAACGCTATTTCAGCAATATCGCTCGAGTCAGACTCGACTGCACGATACATGAACACCACACCTATCTGCCTCCCCCACCCCACCCCCACCCATTGCGTCACGGCACCCACGAGCGGCGCCGGGCAAATATAACGATAAATATGGTTCACCCGGTGGCGAAAGAGGCAAAAACGGCCATCGAGGCTCACCCTGTAGACGTGGTTTTACTTCCTAGGTGAAGGTGAAGCTTCCTTGGAAAGTACGTGCGTCTCGTACGCGTCGTTCACGCCCACCCTTTCAGTTTTGCGGGAATTCGTGACTTCTTTGATGAGCGGCAAAGTGAATTTTTACGTCGCCCACGTTCCTAAGCGTGACTTTGGGTGGGAAGGAAGGAAGCGTTTGAAAGACCCATAATTAGTCTGATTGTTTAGCACCCAAAAGGACACCCACGCAAAGTTTGCTTCATCGCACAGAGAAAAATTCCTCCCCTGACCTTTCTCGCAGCTCCACCAGACTCAGCTCCTGAAGCAGCCTCGTTTTGTCTGACAAGGAAGTGCTTTGAAGCTCCAGCTCCTCTTCCTGGAGCCTCCGTTCGCTTTCCTTCAGCAATGAATAACATTGCGACAGGAACGTTACAAGGTCCGCGTGCGTGGTTTATTCTTCATCCTTCTGCCTCACTTGTGTTAAGTCATGCGAGCAAAAATGTGAGGGTAGAATTCATCAGCAGGTGAAACCACCTGCCTAAAGTTGAACAGGGGGGGGGGAAGATGTCAAGGATGCAGGTAAAGATGCAAAATCCCCTTCTAAATGTCAGCTTGGCGATCAGAAAAAGAGGGAAGCTCATCAATGGAAGTCGGAATTTTTGGCAAAAAAACAAGCAAGTGAAGAACCTGAAGTGCTGAAGTTGAAAAAGTTCGAACCAAGCGTAAGATTGCAAAGAAAGATGAACAAAAAGGAGCCCCCAAATGCAATTTTTGGCCAAAATTCTTCAACCAAAGTTCCGGCCTCCACTAATTAATAACGTTACGCAAAAGCCCTTTGAGTGAAGGCGATGACGTGCAAAAAAGGGGCGCTGCTTTCATCTTGGCGGCCGAGAAAGAAGCGTTGTCGTGCGTGGACTGAAGCAAACGGTGATTTTGCTTGCCTGAAAAAAAGTCATTGGGCTTTTCTGTCGTCCGCAGGCTTCTTCTCCTTGTGCCGGTCGTGTTACTGGCTCTTCCTACGGCAGTCGGATGCTGAGGCGCGCGCAGAGCGTCGATGTCTATCAGGCGCAGCTCGAGGAGAAGGACAAGACCATCGAGGCCCTCAAACAGGCTGCCAAGGTGACGAGGAGGCATTTTTTTTTACAGGGTGTAGCAAAGCTTTGAAAGTTTTATCCTTGCATTTCAAGGAGCGTGATTGGAAGCTGGAAAAACTCCAGCTCAACTTGCAAACTTTCAAGAGCGTCGGATCACTCAAGGTAAGGAGTCAGCGTGCCTGAGCACAGCAGGCTGTACGTGCTGCACATGGGTAAATGTGGACGTGGTTATCCTCTAACTAGGATTCCGCCGTATTCTCGCCCTACTACAACGAGGAGCTCGCCTCTAACGCCTCCGGGACAGGAGCCGCCTCCGGCAACAGCAACAACAACCGCGTGTGCGACTACACGACCTACATGCAGTTGCTGCAGGAGAACGCGGAACTGCAGCGCGCGAACCGCCTGCTCACGGCGCTGACTTCGTCGTCCAAGTCGTCCTCGCATTACGAGTTGCTGCAGACAGAGTTGCGCGTGGCCGAGGCGAGGACCAAAGACCTGGAGGCGATGCTGCAGGGTCAGAACGTCGACCTCACGTTGGTGGAGGAGAAGAGGCATCTGCAACACCTCAACTTGGCGCTCTCGGAGAAGGTCTCCGCGCTTCAGGCCAGAGAGGCTCGAACCCTCAGCAGGCTGCACGACGTCAAGGAGCAGGCGGAATTGCTAGAATTCAGGGTCCTCGAGCTGGAAGAAGAGAGGGAGAGGGTATGTGAAGCACCTTTTTGTGGTGATTTTTTTGCCCATACGGTACAACCATGTACTTGTACATGGGTACATGCACGTACACCTTGTACATATTCCATGCTTGCAATACGGTACGAGCGAAGGATGCACAAAGTGTCATTCATACGTCCTGTCTGCAGGCAAAGTCTGAGCGCTCTGAGAGAACCGAGTGCTCGCTGGACTCTGGATGCAACTCTTCCATTGCTACGAATGAGGATCCCTCCGAGAGATACCAGGACTTTAGGGTGAGTTCAACACTCACGATGACTCACATCATGGAGATCTTCAGTACACTTAGAACGAAAGAAACCTCTCCCAAACTTGTCTCTTCTTGCTTGCTTCGTAGAAGGAGAAGGTGACGGACACGAAGCAGAAGCTCCAAGCCATGGTGTCTTCCGTGACGGAGGCTGACGACAAGTCGTTGCTGCTGCAGACGGTGGCCCTCTTTGAGACGCTACTGGTAAAGATTCACGCGTTGCAGGATGAGAACGACGCACTGAAGGCCCGCGACTCCATCGTGCTGTTGGAATTGGAGGACGCCAGGAGTCATCTGGATCAGGCATCTCAGGCAAGGCATAGTCCGCGCGTCCGGGTCGTTCGTTGCATCGTTCTAATGGATGTTGCTTCCTCAGGTCACAGAATCGCTGCGCTCAGAGAATCACGTCCTGGCCGACAAGGTGGCCTCCCTGGAGAAGTTTTCAGCCCACAAGGACGGCATGCAGAAGCTGCACTCGAAGGTGGAGCATGTGCTAAAGAAGCAGCTGGCAGATTTGAGGCTGCAGTTCGACTCGTCGGTGCAGGGACGCCAAGCAGAGTCGGAGATGTGTGAGGAGGCAATGGAGAGGTCGTCCTTCCTCGAGAGGACGGTCACTGAGCTGACGGCGAAGGTAAACAAACTCGCCACGATCAGGAAGTGAATGATTATTCCTGTCGAGGAAAAAGTAGATGAAAATGCATTAGGGGAATTCTGCCTTGAGCAAAAGGCTTCGCTGGGTGGTCTTCTTCTTCCTCCTAACCTCTTTTTCTGACACTCTCAGGTCATCGCGGTGGAGGAGGAGAACTCGCAGCTGAGAGATCAGCTCGCTACAGCTTTGGGCCACCTCGACTCAGACTTCAACTCCTCCCCTGAGTGTCAGACCAAGGTAGGAGGGCTGTCTATACTTCACGCACTGTACTTTAGGACCTAGGAACGAATGCATGTTGTCTTGCAGGGGCGACGTGACGTCGAGCCTCATGAGCGTCAGCACAAGATGACGGGATCCTCGTCGGGCGTGTCTTCCGACCGCGACCTCAGCGACAGCGAACACGAGGCCGACATGCCCAAGCTGGACAGAGGCATCTTCGAGGGTCTTCGCAGCGAAATCGGGACTCAAACTGCGTCCGCGGACAACAATAGTAGGCTCGTTTCCAGCGAGTACGCGGGCAGCAGCTGCGACGAGCTCGACGACTTGAAGGAGGAATGCCGAGAGCTCGTGTGCAGAAAGAACAGTCTGGAGGATGAAATTGAGGCTTACAAGGGCGAGATTTCCACCCTGCGTCAGGGGGTGTCCGTTCCCAGTGAAAAAGTTGCCAAGTTGGAGAGACTCGAGTTCAGCCTGCGCAACCAGCTCAAGGAGTGGGAGAAGAAGTACCGCGGACTGTACCAACATAACCAGGCCCTCTTGGAAGAGAAGTGCGAGCTTGAAGAAGCAGAGAACGACAGTCGTCTGAAAGCGCAAAGGTGAGTACTGGATCAGTATGACTGGAACAAGTACTTGATATGGGCATCCCTGGATCCTTTGATCCACTTGACAACCACAGAGTTGAGCACAGTACCGCCTAATATTACCACAGGTGAAAAATCCAGGTACAGTCTTCGAAAATTCCCGTTTGCACTCCGTTTAACGTGTGTTCTTTCTCTTTCGTAGACTTGAACACCAGTACCGCGTCTCTGTAGAAAACAACACCTTGCTCAAAGAGGAACTCAACTTGGAGAGGAAGAACCACGTGATGCTTCAGGACGAGTTCACCGAACTCCAAGGAAGGGAGTCCGACTTGAAGAACGAGACGGCCTACTTGGAGGCTCTGGTGCAGCGATACGAGCAGAGGATCTTCGACCTGGAGGAGGTGGAAATGGAGCTTCGATACAAGCTGACTTTGCTGGAGCAGGCGTGCTATGCAGTGGCGCTGGTTCATGCCTTCTCTCGCCATTCTCAGTTAGGTGCAAGGAGAGCCTTGCCTTTGGTTATTGAGTTCACGGATAAGGAAACGCAGACCGGGCTTGACTTGCAAAAGCTGGTGGGCGCCAATAAAAGTCGACTCCAGGATGCTCTCCGAGATCTGGAAACAGAGAAGAGAAGATTAATCAGTGAGGGCACTGCACAAGGTCAGGTTTTAGTCCGAATAAGTCAGCTTGAGAAGACCGTAGCCAGGTTATTGGACGAGACCCGAGCGTCTCACGAGATTCAAGTGCCAGAAGTCATTGGTCAGCAGGAGGAAGACGGAGAACGTCTGGAGGAGGAGGACGACTCCTGTTATCAGACGAGTAGCGTCTCGGTGGTGGAGGGTGAGAGCTCGTCATCAGTGATGCTTCTCCAGACCGAGCTGAGGCAGCTCCAAGAGAAGGAGGCTGCGTATAACAAGACGATCCAGGAGGCCGATGCCATCCTAGCCACAGTGGGCATGCAGTTGGTGGAGCAGCAAAAACTTAATGCAGATATGAAGAGCGAAATGGACAAGCACGAGGAGCTGGTGGCCAATTTGGGCCTGCTGAGGAAAGAGTGCGAAGATTTGAACGAGGAGTTGGCGAGGCTGCGAGTGCTGGAAAAACGTCTCACCGACATCCAGCAGACGGAAGAGTTCCTGCGTGGCAGAGTAGACGAGTTGGAACAAACTGAGCTGTTGCTCCGAGACTCGCTTGCACAGTCAGAAAAAGCAATGGTCGAGAAAGACAAGGCCCACACGGTCCGTGTCGAGAATCTCCAATCGGAGTTGGAGGCACAAAGAGAGGTGGCCAAGATCGCCCGTGATGACCTCGAAAGACAAAACACCTTAAAAATTGAAGTGGAGTCGAAGCTGAGCGAGGTTGAGGTTGCTCTGGAGAGCAAAGCGTCAGAGCTTGAGCACAATGAGACGTCATTCCGCAGCGAGGTGAGCAAACCTCCCAGCACCATTAAGCAATGCAGCAGCACCGCCAATAATAGCAACCTGTTGAGAGTAGCATCGAAAAGCAATTACTGCCTCACTCGCTATAGAAGCATGCGAGACCACACGGGCAGATATTTCCTCGTCGTGAACATTTCGTAGGCCGCCAGATCGGATAAAGGACCCCGCAATCCCCTAAAATTCACCCCCTTTCCGTAACATTCATCCAGTCCTATTATATAGTCCTTTTCTCCTATCCCCATTTAACACACTATTTATAGTCTTCCTGCTCTGTCTTTCATGGAGGTTCCGCCGCTCCTTTTGCTGGTAAGAAGAACTTGGACTTGCCTGCATGCTGCAATTTCAGTACTGTAATACTCAAATAATAGACAGGAACGCATGTGGCGATTAAACCATAATCGACCCCTTTAAAGCATTTCCCTAATTGTCACATCAGAACTTTGTAACCTTTTCAACTAATTCTAGTTGCAGAAGCTTCGCATTCAACTGCGACTCGCCAACTCCCAGTTAAGAGACTTGGATGGAGTGAATTCACGCCTCAGATCCGAAATGGCTGCACTCAAGGTACCAGCGGATGTTGAACATGTTGGACGTGACGGTGAAAGTCTCGTCTCTCCCTCACCAAAATAGGTCGCTTTGTCTGCGAAAGAGGATGAGGCTGAGCTAGCCAAGCAACGTGAGGAGCAAGCAGTCATTCGCTACAACATGGCCATGACCGAGAAGGAGGAGAGCGTGAAGGCGGAGGAAAAGAGGCTCTCCGGCGAGGAGCTGAACATCTTGGCAGAGAAGGAGGGCGGAATCATGAATGTCACTCGTGAAGTTCTACTCACTGCTCACGAGATCAATGTGAGGTCACTGGAGATGAGAGCGCACAGACCTAAGCCTAAAATGATCACTTCTCTCAGGATTGCCCCAGGTGCAAAGACACGCACGCTCCAAGGCTCGTGGAAGCCGCTTCCCAGTTACAAACGCTCTCCAACGTCATCTGCGGGCAGTTTGAGTCTACCAATTTGCCACTTGACTTACTCAGGTGCGAGAGCGAAGAAAACATAAAGGATCAGTATTTCCTATCCTCCATCACAAATGGTGAGCATTGACTGAAGTTACACTGAGTAAGTATGAACTCCTCTAATGAACTTGGTGTTTTTCATTGCCTGCAGTGTCGGACTTGATGCCCTTGGATTCGGCCGAGTTCGGCTTACCCAGCATCAACAGCGAAGCCGACAGCAGCGTCTACTTCTCGTCCGCTTCCACGACCGCTGCCTCCGACATTCAGGCCAAGCTCCAGCAAATGGAAATTGAGCTTAGCATCGCCGGTCAAGAGAGTCGAGACTTCCAGAGCAAGTTATTGGTCATGGAAGATCAGCTCTTGGCCAAGGTAAAAGAAATCTGGCGAGCATGGAGTGCAGCAGTCACTGCAATCCTCCGTCATTTCAGGACGAGGAGATCGACTACATGAGGAAGGCGAACCGGAAGATCGTGGACGAGCTCGCAAAGCAGAAAGGCAACTACAACAACGCCGAGCTGCAGCAGAAGTGTTCCACGAAAGACTTTCTCATTAAGACGCTGGTGGACGTGCTGAGATCGTGCACCGACGTTAGGACATGTGCCATCATCAGACACCTACGAGAAGCCACCTACAAGCCATCTTATGTCAGGGACCTCGACTTCAATCTCGAGTCGCTGTGCAGATTCGTCGAGGCCGGCGCATTTTTGCACCAGCGGAAGAGAAGCGGCGAGAATCATAGGCTGGTGAGTTTCCAAGGATTCTACAACATAAACAGGCTTACCAGACTATTGTGATCTTCCATTTCAGACTGATTCCGAGCACTCACCAATCCCTCCTCGGCTCAATGCTCAGGTGGACCCCACGTTACCGAGTCCCCAGGGGCTCAAAATCACCCGAGTGGTCGGTGAAAGCAGCCTCCTTCTCGCTTGGGTTCCTCCAAAAGACAACGATGTCAAGGGATACACTGTAAGTGATGCCACGGATGGGGGTGACGTTGCAGCATACGCAGTGATCACCAAAGTCATTGTGTTGTGGCCCGTTGGAAGACTGTAACTTCCACTTTCGCCGTGCCAAATCGCGAGTTATAGTTGAGGAATGGAAAAAAGAGTTTCCTGGGTTTTGGAGACAGAAGTGATGACTACATTTGGTCGCACCCAGGGGTGAAGCAGCTTCAGACACACAGCGAAGACTGCCAAGTCATCATGGACGTCGTGAGACCCCCAAAATGCAAGGCTCAGACTCCACAAATCTCTGTAGGCGCTGTTACTCCAGAGGGTCAAGGGGAACTGCGATCCAATCTCGGAGCAATGTGTATTACGTACGTAGCAAAGGCTCCTTTTTTTGAAAAAAAAAACTAGAGCAAAGGCTGCGATCCTCTCATCTGCGCGCATATGTACGCACTGTACTTCGTGCTCTCTCTACGGTGATTCAACGCATGCAGTCTCTTGTGATGCGAGGTGCAAAATGTAGGTAGGTGTACTTAGGGATGCTGAGTGCAATTTTTTCTTCATGAAGAACAAGTTTCAACGGCAAAATGCACCTTCGTACGTAGAAAGTTGAGAAGATCTGCAACAAACTGCACTCGTGTGACCTCAGTGTGAGTGGATTTCTTTTTTACCCTCCAGATATACGTAAACGGTGAGCCGAGGCAAAACGTCCGCAGCTCGACGCGTACGAAGGCGCTCGTGCACGGACTCGCCCTCGACTGCGAGTTCGTGTTGAGCATCGAGAGCAGCAACGGCGACAAAAAGGTCTCCAAGAGGAACAGCATTTCTTACAACCCGGTCTTATTGAAGCAGCTGGCGAACAAAAAGCCGCCACCGATACCCAGAATCGAGGACGATGCTACGACGAAGATAACAGTGCTCTAGTCAAAGATGTGTATGATAACCCGGCCTTTTATATTATTGACATTACTAACCTACAAATCATGTTTGCATAAACTAAAGCTTTATATTACTAAGAGTTTTTGTCACTGTCAGATTAACCGACCGGTAAAGAAATATTCTTATTTTTTGTTATGGGCACATTATTATCCAGAATGTTCAGGGCAGCCAAGACACTAAAAACATTATAACTAAAAAAATCCACCCTGATTCGAATTTCATGACCATCATGGTCAAGTAAATTGAAAAATGTTAAAAGACAAACTTACTCAATTTGATGTGAAGCATAATCTTTATTCAGTCAATCCTCGCTCGCACTTGTTCAGGTCACATGACCTCTGAGTACCAGTGATACCAGGTGGCCTAGATGCTGGTCTTCCAGGATGCTACTGACTTGCAGGAAATGGGCAGAAGTGCAGTGCGATAATGGACTTGGGTCTACTTGGACCAGTGAGAAAGCCATTTGCATCTGGCACATGGTGATCCACGGCTTCACATTGTAGGTCTGATTGACCTGTTGAGAGTTAATGAAGTCATGATCTTGGACGGCAACGGGAACAACACTACACCGAGGTCCTCCTGCTCTCCATGCAGTACGTACATCTACTTCTCATCCAGCTTGCTGGAGGACCTGCTTGGATTTCGCCCAATCTTCTCCCTTGACAGCCTTGACAGAGGCGTTGGCCTCAACTGCTCACGAACGTTCTCTTCTGCGACGTGACTAGGAATCGCCTCCATGTCTTCGACGTCGTATGTAGGCCACGGTCTTACAAACCATGGTCTTACACCTCATGCCTTAGTGATGGCAGCCCTCCTACATCCCCGCGAGGAGCAATTTGGCTACCTCCTCCTCCTCCTCCTCCTCCTCCTCGAGTGATCTTACCGTTCTCTGCATCCACGTCACTTTCAATCATGTCATTGTCGGGAGAAGTAGAAAAAGTTACCAGAACTAGGTCATTGTCTCACCGAACCTCACCATCGAGTTCGTCCCAGACAATTTGGATGAATGACTAAAATACTTTGCCTGGCCCCCGCTCTGTAGTAGGAAGGGCGTAGGCACCATCAAAATGCTCTTTGCTCCTTCACCAGCTCTGCCAAGAATACGAGTCCTTTCATAAGGTCTATTTAATGTTTTCCTTGAATGACTGAGATTTCTGGATATGCAGAGAAATTGTTCATTGAAGCAGGACGACGACGACGACTACGTCGTCGACGACATTCACCAATTCACCTGCTTGAGCGAGGGGGAAGGAGAAGAAAGTCTTGCGTGCCTCATTGACATCAGTGAGCTGAGAAGCGATTATCGATTTCCCTTTAGTCCGCTTACTCGATAATTTCCATGCATGTCACAAGATCCTGAGTTTCAAAACCAAACTTGCTTGAACCGAAGAAATGCTTCTAAAACATTGCAATCATCATATACAAGCACGGAGATTCCTTTGCTCCTGCAGCAGTCACCTACTAGGGCTTCTTCCGCGGCGTGATCCAATTTCGAGGCATCTCTGCTTACAACACAATCTCTCCCTCTTTCTTTCTCCCCCTCTCTCACTCTCACACGCACTTGCACAGTGAACGACGATATGGTGGCCGTCGTCCCGCACGTGTACGCACTTGAGCTGCTGCTGCTGACGGCGACGACGACGACGGCGGCGACGACGACGACGGCGGCGACGACGACGACGGCGGCGACGACGACGACGACGACGACGGCGACGACGACGACGACGACTGTTGCTCCCTCTCCACGCACGCACCCCTGCTGGCAGCACGACATCAAGCTGTAACAGCAGGAGGACGACTGAGGCTGCTAAAAGCCTTTGCCGATGGGGAGATTGAGGAGAGCCTTCTTTCTTCACGGGATTCTCACCTGTTGCAACGCAGGTGGCAAAATCAAGTGTGTTCGCTCGTACGACGACGAGGAATTGGCTCACGTGCGGGTGATCCGCGTGGATGAAAATGCCGCCGTGTATGCATTGTGTCCCGACTTTGCGGTGGCTTCAAGGACGAGCTTCTTTTCCGCTCTCTTGACGCGATGCCAAGACTTCTGGTCCGCGCCACTGTGCACGACGACCACGACACGATTGTCGACGACCGCCTCATGTCGTCCGAGCCCCACGTCGACGCAGAGCAGCCGAGAGGGGGAAAGAACATCCATCACGAGTCGTTGCAGCTCATTGAGGAACCAGCATTTTCTCACTGCACTCCACGTCTGCTACGACGTGCGCGTGCTGCACCGACGTAACGTACACCACGTCATGCGAGGGGGGGAAGGAGGTGCGCCTGCCGAAATTGGTCGCCAGATGGCGGCGCAGTCGAACCTTCCGGTTGTTGTTGCGAATTCACTCGTCAAGAACAAGTGGAGCAACGCAAGACGGATTATGAGTTACGATCCGGAGTACAGTTGACGTTTAAATTAACCGTGATCCTCAAATGACGACTCTTTCGGTGAACACCAAAATTATACTGAATGAGATTGGCCACGTTCCGATTGAGATTGCTGTTAGTTAAGTGAATATCGATTATTAAGAGAGAATAACCCAGAGATCTTGAAACGTGTAATACTTGTGACTGTTTTAAGGAAGAAAACAAACTTGTTCTTGGACGAGAAGCGACCATGCAAATTCTACTGCCTGCTCACTAAAGGTCCTTTTCCACAGATTTTTTTTTACTTCTCTCACTGATCTCTAATGGAAAAAGTAGGGATGGATCGGGCTGAAGAATGACGGGCTTTGGGCTATTGGTGCTCACGAAAAGTCTGTCCCATTTTCAAGCTCGGGCTCTTGTCAGTCTTGACGAAAACGCCTCACATAATTTTTTTGCAGTTCTTGTCTCCGGGCTCAACATTTGTTGAATGAAGGTCTTCCATCCCTATGTACAACATTCGGTTGAGATTATTCGTAAGGCTGTTAAAAAGCTCGGGCTCCTCCGGCTCGGGGCTCAGTCCGATCTAATGCCCAGAATGGTGGAAGCAAATGTGTCCATAAAAAGAGGGTACATAGAGTTTCTCGAATGATTATAAAGCTTTGTAAGGTTTTTATGATTTAATGTTTTTAAAGCTTAGTTAGGCTTTTATGATCTTAATGATTTTAAAGCTTTTTATAGAGCCTTTCAAGCCCTTATTCAGATTCAAGACACTGACTCAAATCGAAGATACTCCGGCTACAAAATAAGGTTAATCTGTTAAATGAAGCTGCAGCATCAGTGTTGTTGAGTAGCACTTTGCACGAAGCAGTTTATGTCACAAGAAATGTCAGCAGGATGTTGAGGAAGCACTGGACAAAGAAGGTGCCGGCCGGACCGCCATCAGCATGGGTATTGTCCAGATGAGACAGGGTGCAAGACGTGACGTGTTTGCGAGTGATGGCTTTGAAGCTCGAGCCCAGACAAAAGTCAACAGTGCTGAGCTCGTCTGGACTCGAGCTTGGATCCAGCACCAGTGTTGACCTAGTGCAAACAATCGTTTCAACTAGAAAAAAAAGGACGTGACAAAAAACCTCTCGAGTCTAGAATGTACCCATACAAAAAAGTTAGGCCGGCCCTAAAAATTTCCTCTCCACCGAGGGGTTGGAATTGCATTTGTAAAGAAAAAAAAGTAGAAATTTTGGATTACCCCGTTGACATTTTTTTTTCAAATAAACGCCTTGATCAACATTTTTGGTGGGTCAATCCTTGTTTTCTTTCGTCCATAGGCTGGCTGAGCTGGCTGAGCTGGCCCGCGCAGATGACTGTGACCACCACGAGGAGTAGGGACTTGGTGAGGAAAACCGAGATGTCCGTCAGCCAGTAGAAAGACATTCCAGAAAGCTCCACGGTAGAGGTAGAAAGAAAGGAAGGCAGATGCCAGCGACATTGCTCAGGTAACATTTGAGGTCGGCAGTCAAGTTTCTCAACCATTCCCTCCTTGTCTGTATCCCCTGAAGTCTGCCTGGGTTTGCGTGAGCGCTGAGCAAGCAGTTATCGAAAATCAATGCATTGCCGTGTTCCGGACCGTGTTCCGGAGGAGCAAGAGAGAGATGAGGGAGAGGAGGATTGCGCAGTTTGCGGAGGCTACCTGAGATCATTTTTGCGAGCGGTCGCTCGCTCGCTCGGAGGCCGCGCGTGAAAAAGAGTTGACGTTTCACGGGGCCAAGGAGGGGACCTCGGGGGCCGACTCGGCCGGCGCGTGCGTGGCAACAACGACGCAACAAGCGATGCTCGCCTGCTCCGCTCTCACCGGGCGCTCGCTCGTTCCTTACCCGCTCGAACCTTCGCTGAAGCCGCTGCCACGAACGAGGGAAGGAAAACTGAACGAGGCCCAGCGAAACCCCACACGTCACTCTGCAGGGAGGAGGGGAGCTTACGAGACATCCGATATCCCATCCATCCGTCTGATCCGTCCAGCGTGGCCGATGGCTGCCTAGTTCGTCACTGGCGCGCGGCTGCCGCCATGAAGCCTCCGGCCCCCATCAGAGGCGGAGACCCCACGCTGGCGCAGTCCGCCACCACCACGGCCGAGGAGGAGTTCATGCAAGTCTTGGACGAGATGAACCGCATCTGTGGCGGAGAGGGACAAGCAGGCGAGATCGCAGACACGTCCAAGGCAGCGAACTGGCCGGATGCAGCAGCAAAGTCCTCCGCGGCCGTGGCGGCGGTGGCCGCGGCGGCGGCGGCGGCCGCGGCATCGCCGTCACCTCCGAACGCCGCCCACTTCGATTCTTCCATGCTGTCAACGTCGCCGCTGGAGCCGCTCTTCGGAGCGGCCTCCGCGGCTGTAGTCGAATCTTCGTCATCTCCAGACAACTCTCCAAAGAATCTCGAGCCCAAGTCATCAACCTCGTCGTCCTCCCCAAGCGCAGCCGGAGGCAGCAACGCTAGCAGCGGCGCTGCTCCTTCTGCGCTTGCGCAGGCGGCGGCCGCGCGTTCCAGACACTGCAGTGCCAACTCTAGCCTCTCGTGCGTCAGCTTCGACTCGGCCATAGGCGACGTCTACTCCACGCCGCCGAGGAACTCGTGCGAGTTCGACCAGGAGGTACTGGAGCAACAACAGAAAGTCACAACGAATGCTCCTCCTCCGAGCCAAAAGACGCGCAAGCAAACGGTTGTGCACCCAAATCGGCGAGTCGTCCGTCCAGCACCCTACGAGCCGCCGCTTCATTTGGACCCAATCACCCGATATCACCGCCACGAGGTCGAACTGGTGTGCATGGATCTGATGGGGCGCTTCCAGCACGCCGCCACCGTTCACCCCAAGCGCCTGGCGCGCTCTTGGATGTCCGACGACGCCGACCCACTCCTAATTACGACGCGCCTACTATCGGACTCGCTGGCGAGACTCAGGCTCTTCTTGTATGGACTGGATCCCATGTACTGGTTGTGCTGGGCGGACCGCAACGCGCTCTACTCGGCACAGGTTTGCTCCGTCGCCATCCTGAAGGCGAGCGTGAGCGCCAATCTCTCTACCTTGCCAGCAGCGTATCCGCTGCCTTACGGCGAATATCTCGGCGACGTCGAGGCGCTGCATCTCATCCTGGCACACGACCTCTACAACGAGCTGAAGTCGCTGGTCGCGCAACTCCAGTGCCTGACCGGCGCCACGGACCTGCCCGTGATGTTACTGGTCATGATGGTCGCGTTCTTCGTGCCCCAGCAGAATCTACTACAGCCGGAAAAGGTTGTGCGGGTGCACGACTACTACACGCACAAATTACAGGTGAGTTGAGTGGTTGGTGGTAGTAATCGTGACAGCATCTGACGCTTCAAAGAAGGAAAGAGATGACCCTGCTGATGAACTCTTCTTCTCCTGCTCCTTGTATAAGTGTCTTATTGCCTTCTAATCCACTTGCTCATCAAGGGTCGCTCAGGTCGAAAATACCTGTTGCGTGGTCAAAGAGCCCACGTGTTCAACTTCACGTCGTTTCCAAACATTTCTTTCCAGATGTGATACTTATAGCAAATAATAATAGCAATAATGATGAAGGGGATCTTGCGACTAAATAATGCACCCAGGCTTTCTAACCAAGTTCACGATTGGCCCCTCAGTGCGTCATGCTACAGCACTGCTACACATTTATACCGTTCGTGGCTTTCAAGGCCTTACTTACGCTTTCAGGCCCTTTCCTTCGATTGAATCCTCATGAATATTTTAGGACGGAAAGCTGCAGGAGCCTCTTCGTCGTCGGGACCACCGAAACTAATGTCTGTCTTCATTCGTCCGTGCTAATTCTCTCTAGAATTTCTAGTACCAAATTGTGCACTGGGTTCTTTTTTTCTTTCATCTAAACACGAAGAAAGGACGACGCTTCTAGAGCGTGATATTATCGATTTGGGGTTAGTTCCCATCGAAACTAGGCTAGTGCACTCATACCTTATTCTAGTCAATTTTCTCACTTGTCAAATCTGAACTTAGGCGCAAATGCCTCCCAAAGATTTTTGTGGCTACATCCAAGTGGTCACTGGTCCATCTCCTCCACCTTTTATCAGGATATGCACTTAAAAGTAGGACTCTTAAAGAGATATCGCATTTCATGTCCATGTCCGTCTATGCGTGTACTTCGTCCTAGGGGAAGAAGGCTCTTTAAGAGCTCCTTTCAGCGCTGCATTAGTAAACTATCTTGCAGTCGCGTAGAAAGGATCTGAATGCCAGTGCAAGCAAAGGGGTGGGATTTTGAACAATGACGTCCATCCATTCAGCACTTGTGTGCTTTTCTGTGACTGATGTGACCTTGTTGCAGATCTACCTCAGCGTGCGCTACGGTCCCTGCTCGAGCCAGAGTCTTATGTCTTCGATCATGTCGGCGGTGTGCAAAGTCCGTGACTTCAGCCGGCGGCTGCGGGAGTTCCTCACGGATGTCACCACGTGCGGCCTGCAACAGCAGTACGAGGCCGTGTGCGAGAACATCGGACTCATCGCATTCCTGCTGCAGGCGGAGCCGCTGCCGCAGCCGCAGCAGCCGCAGCAACAGAGTGATAAGCTATTACTGTCTTAGAGAAAGAATGAGAGAAAGAAGTAATATATTTAAAAGAATATATATGCAACGCATCAGTCAGTTGAGCATGGTCCTCTTGTCGTAGATGTTTTCCCTCTGCCGGCTGACTGCCCGCTGTTGTTACTCCATCGGCTGAAGGACGGATCCGTAGCTGGGCGAGGACAGGGGCGAGGAGTAGCCGCACAGGCTTATTTGCAGTAGCACCGACGCCAGTAGCAACAGTAAGATTAACGAGGTCTGTGGGACTCACCTCTTCAGTGCTATGTTGCTGCTGACAGTTGATCGCCGCCTCTTGCACACCCAAGGCTCCAGCGTGAGGAGAAAGACGGCGTAGACCAGCAGGAGGGCCTGAGTCGTCAGCACCAGTGACACGACGCCGAAGATGCCGGACGTGTTCCTCGTCTCATACGTGCACTCGCAGCGGGCGCACGCGTCTTCCTGGACAACGTTCTTGCAGAGACATTTTTCTGGGGCCAGGTTGAGCCTGACGTAGATGGGCCTCAGCTTCTCGGGACAGACGCACCTGTAACGTCCGTCCTGGTGGTCGCCAAGGGCAGAGGCAAAGCTGGAGGAGAAGAACAACAACGATGAAAAGACGAACATGTCGAGAAGACCAACGGCAGCAAGGCTTTCTCTTCTCTCGTAGTTGAGGTCCCTTCTCCCGAGGGGGCAGCAGGGTACAAGACATTGCAATACAGTGGCGACCTCTGGATATCGTTGTGCACTTTCTTAGGGACCTTCTAGTGCGAAAACTTTTTTGCACACAGAGACTTTTGCACTTCTTACATCCGTAATATGTAACGAGGATACTCACTTGAAGGGGTGCATTTAATCAAGTCATGAATGGAGGAAAACTGTCTGAAAACTTAATGGGGAGTGTCAAAGAGCATATACAGTGCTCTTTCGTTGTAAGATCCGTGTTGGGATCTGTCAGTTTTGATCGCATGAGGGAAGTGAGTTTACATTAGAAGAATATGTTTTGAAGTCGTTTTTTAGTGTTCATCAAATTTCCGAAGTATCTGTATCCAGGATGAGCTGTTTCAGCGTGCTAGTTGAAGGCCTCTTCCACATCTTTTTTTCAACGATACAGAGGTTGCTGAAGTCAAAGATGTACATTTTTTGTGTTCGGATGGCTGCTGTTATTTGTGGGCCTGCTGGATGCACTTTTTCAACCTCCCCTTCAGCTCCTCCTCGTCCAGAAGCGGCTAGTACATTTCCCTCGACGTCGTCGCGACGGGCGTTGCGGTGAAAGCGTTGTCGTCAAGTGCAACTGCCCACTCATTGAGACAGTCTTGGTCAAAAGGAAGCTCCAAAGATCGTTGTCATCATCCGCTATGGCGACAACAGCCTTGACTTGCTCCTCCCTGCCAGAGACTCCCACATGCCTTCGGGTACATCGTAATAGCATCTTTTGCCCGCATCCTCCCAAGAGCCAAGACACGAACGGCATCAGGAAGTTGCTTTTTCCGCCAGATCGGCTCCAGTCCTCCTCTCATCCTCGTCCATTGCATGAAGAGCAGACCACTTCTTTCTGAACAGGGCTTTCGTCTGTTGAAATGTTCCAGCATCAAGTGGCTGTGAAACAGACGTGTTTGGTGGCAGAAAGTCATGACAGATGTTGCTGAGTTCGAGCTGAGGGTGGACACTGCATTTGTCCGCCAACAGAGGAATCTTCTTCTTCCGCTATCGAAATTCCTCGTTTCATTCCGCAGCCCATTTGGGGAATAAGTGGGCCGTCATCCACGCCGTGAAATTGGTCTGGTACTTGCCTAATACTTCCTTGGCCTTCAATGTCCTTGAGGAATAATGGCTCCTTGGATTTTCCAATGCGAGGCAGTCCTTTTCTCACCAGCCGTTAAGGAGCAGAAGGTCCTCTCCTCGTTCCTCTTCCTGACTTTCTTGAAATTATTCTTGAAAGCCAAAAAGTTGTGTGTGTGACAAAACTGGAAAAAAGACCACTTTTGACTGCCTTCCACACATCCTCGTCTACGAAGTCATTTCTTAAGTCAGCGCCACCACAGTCGTCCACCAGTCATCCCGTGCCATGACGTCTGCGTCCTCGCCTCCACTAACCTGCCAGCCCTCGGAGGTCTTGAACTCATTGTCCCCTAGCTTTTCAGGCGCTTCTTTGGCATTCTCTGAAAACAATGGACCTCGCCAGTCATGGCGAGCTGGTTGACGTCGCTGATGAAGTTCATGACCTGTCACGCTCTCTCTTGGCCTGATTCTTCATGATGTCGTTCTTGGACTCGTGAGTTGAAGAGCCGCATTTTCCTGGGACATCTTCGGCAGCGCATCAAAGTCGTCCAGCAGCTTCTCTTCAAAAGAAAGGATGTTTCGCCCCGATTTGTTCTTGGGCGCCTCGGCCAAGGAAAATACGCGGAAGTGATGAGGACAAAGAAACGTATTTTTGTTGGTTTTTTGTTAAGCAATCCCCGTCATAATTTGGGTCACTCGACCGACCCCACCCCGAAATTAATGCCCCCCAAAACACGGTCTCTCATCTTTTTTGCTCATACGACGTGACGGATGCGTTCCCAGTCCCATTCTCCACTGGTACTATCGCATTGGAGATCGCTCCTTTCCCTTGGATGGGAGCAAGATTTTTTGCTCCTGCTTTAAAGAACTCCTGTTTAATGACACATGTACGTCCTGTAATCAATTCTTGCAGTGAAAAAGAATCCAGTCAGTCATTGTTTCCCTGTTTTTCTGCTTCCTCCAGAAGTAGGACGAGGCCCTGGTGGAAGTGAGCACATC
>JAAUXU010080666.1_pt1 | contig 26330 bp, 23 predicted proteins | sample 7278151 | NCBI WGS metagenome assembly JAAUXU01 (sample SAMN14350113, study PRJNA611818) | marine sediment metagenome | isolation source: surface marine sediment (1.8m) | place: French Polynesia: Moorea | collected 2018-08
CTGGCATTTGCTCCGTAGCAAAAAAGTTGCTGAGTGAGCTCCCCCCCCTATGTTATGCCCCCTATTCCTCTGATAACGTGCAGCATGCTCTATGCAGTCTCCATGCTATATGCCGTCCACGCACTGTGTCCTCCATGCGCCCAAAGCCATCATCCCGAGTTAGAAAAAGTTGTACCTCAATTTTGGCCTCAAAACAGCCTCAAAGTTCAGCTCTAACTCCCCTAATTGAATGGCCGGGGAAAAGTAGTGACTGCAGACCCAGTTTGAGGACGATTGATTCAGCGGCGAGAGCGCCAACTCTGCTACAGACAGACGGACTGACACGCAGACATTGCCATTATATACCGGGTTCGTCATATATCTCTGTGTGTGAAGCCCACAGCACAAAGCTGGCAAACCCACCTACAAAGACGCCTGGCAATCCGGTCGTTTGATCAGCTGATAAACAGTGATCGGCGCCTCGCTCTCGCTCTCTCGGACGTGTGTGTATCTGAAGAATGTGCGCACCACTCACCTCTCAGTAAAAGAGATTCAGATCGGTCCAACATGTGCTTTTTTTGCCTCCCTGAAGATGCTACCGATGGTGTTCTGGTCAAATTAAGACTCAGGGTTATTCAATATCAATTGAGCCTTTATAATTTTCTAATTAAATATCAAATTTAGGCTCATCAGAGGTGGCAGTACTACTGCTGTTGTTGCCAATCTCCAGGATGTTGTCAATCAGCAGGTGGCTGTTGAAATATGCCGAAAACTTTAGGGTGGGTGCACAGAGAACAAAGGCCCACTTTGTACGTGGTTTTGAGATAAAAAAAATGTGGTAATATGTGTTGATTTTGATGAATTTGTAGTGACTTTAGTGACAAAAATCATACCAGCAACCTCGTCACACTACATAATCTGCCAATATGTACTAGACAACTTTTGTAGACCTCAGACATCCTGCTTCAACTTTGTTTATGTTCATGCTACAAAGCCATACTATAAAAAAGGAAAGCTGAGGTCTCTCCCAAGTGTACGTACAATAATATACCATACATTCTGAGCTAAACTTAGCGTGGCCTTTTCTAAGGAGGCCTACGTGGACTCACAAGATAAGAGGACGCACCCTGTATATAGATTCTTCTATGGCAGGAAGAGCACCTAATACGCTGGTGGTTACAATGTCAATATTTATGATTTTTCGATGTGACCAATCTATACGTCATGGTTGAGAAGCCTGCAAGGAAAGCGCAGAAGAAATTTGAGGTCTGTGGGTCCTTCCCCATTGGGAACCATTGCATATCATCTTGCGGCATTGACATGATCATCCCTGCTTGTGCGCGTGCAGGGATGAGTTGTCATCATGCATTAAAAATTAGACCCGAAACTCATTTAATGTAAGCAACTGGACACTTTGTCGCAACTTTTTCTCTTGCAGACTGTCAATTTCAAGCTGTAAAGTACTTTTGTGAGCAACACCTCCCCTATAATCACGCTGAAAGAGATCGACTGGAGAAAGGGAGCAATCAACCACTTATGCAAACTTCTACTTCAATAGCATCCCGTAGAAAGAAAATAGAAGCCACAAAGGACAGCTTTTTCTTGCCTGTAAAGATCCGGCTTCGCGGGCTCGACTGCAGTTTGTGTTTACCTTTGTACGTCAAATGCAATAACAGCGAATCCGGAGAAATTGAGAATCTCGGAGAAATTCTCCAAGGAATTGACATCTACTGCCCACTTTTCGTAGGAAACTTGGACATTGTCCATGGGCCCTACCTAGAATTGCCGAAAACTCCTTATTGACAATTTTTCTGTCCAACATATGCAAGTGGCCCAGAGTGTTTATTTGCATAGGATGCATGCTGCATGCAGGGTCTCGGGACAGACAGAATTGCATTGAACTGCATGGGACAATAAGTCTTTGAGCCAATATGATCAGACCTTATGATGAACAGCAAGCTTCTCAGTCACCCTTTGTCATCGAGCCATGACAAATCAAGGAGGCTCAGTCAGATTTTTAAGGGGAATGCCAGCAATGAGATCCATTCAGAGAGACCTTTTTTGCTTCTTTGAAGGCGAAATCGAGGTTGACGCTGAATCAAGGCTGATAAAACCGCCCTAATAATAAAGCACAGACCGCACAATCTCCTTCAAGTCATCGCAATGCAAGTTTTATTACCGGGTTTGTATACAGTCCTGAAGTCTGGTTGGTGATGCTGCAAAGCCGACAGTCCTTAGGGTGCACCCACACTTATCGTACGTACAGCACATTTCCCCACAAAAAGTGCATGAGGCAATGGGTCCCGACTTACAGGAGCCATGATGTCATCGCAAAATGGGACACTTGTAAAACATTGTGTAGAAGAAAGAACCTTTACTCCGCAGAAAACTCACCAAATTGGAGCGATTTAAACCAAATCTTTTTTTTTCCGCGTTACGTTTGCAATGGGAGCAGCGATATCGTCGAGATCGCTGAAGCGTTTCTTCTGCCTGGCCAGAGGAAAATTACTTCTGGCGTACCAGATCATTGAAAACGTATGGAGCTGCGATCTAGATTTGCACAGCCAAAGCGTGCAACTCGTGCAGTTCGTGTCGATGTCCATGTCTGCTCGCTCTTAAAGTGGACGATACAGGGGGGAAATGAGCTCTACGACTGGACATTCTGATGGCACCAACACTGAAGGCATGCTGATGTCAAGTACTTCATGTCGGTACTGCCATCTGTGTGATATGCTCCATTTTGGACCAGACGACTGCGCAGAGATGCCTGAGGTTGCAGGATGTCAGGAAAAGTTCACCTGCCGAGGGTATTCTATCACAGGGGTACATTAAAGTATTTTCTGTCATTAAGGGAGTAAATTACTTTAATTGTTGACCAATTTCTCATCACATCTGCTCACCCCGATGGCCTGTCTTCATGATTTTAGAGGCGTTTCTCGGCCTGCTTTTGTTCTATGCATCAAAGAAACCCATTTGCGAGCAGAGTTCCCACATCTACGTGGATGTCAGTCAAACTCTCCTCGGCCTAGGAGGTCCGAAACCAACTTTTTCTCTCCTTGAAAGGATGGGAAACCAGAATAAGTGAAAGAGTTCAATGGGCATTGATGGAAGCAACACTTGTGAGCTTTGTCAAGAGGGTTCTGTGATGATGCGATAGTGGCTTATTTATGTGAATTCATACCGACCATAAAGAGACGTTGTAAAGTCAGCAGGAGTTTAAAAAGTCCAACTCTGAATGTCAAGAATAATAATTGGCCAATGCAGAACCTGGAATGACGTGATAACATCTTAATTCGATCTGATCTGCGTGTGAGTCAAAGAGAGAGCGAGACAGGGGAACACTTTTTGAGCCCCCCACCAGAGAGGACTAGAGCGGATAAGGCTGTAAAATGCAACCACCAACAGTACAGAAGCTCCAAGGCCATCAAAGTTGTAACTTTCTCATAGGACAAGAAGAACAGTGCATGTATTTGTGTAGGCACAGAACAGTTGGATTCGCGTGTGAGTCACGAAGAATGTCTGCTACGACGCGCGTGAGCACACGATTTGAGCCTTTTGGTAGGGAGCAGCATCCATTGAAGAAGCACAGCCCCAGCAGAAAAGCACTGCACACTGTTTAGCACGTGAGAATGGCCAGTAGTTATTCATTCAGTATCCAGACAGTATCTCTGAAGGCCATCTCAATGAGGCTCTAGTGTGATGCATTGTTTCTCTCTCAATCTCCCTCAATGGACACTTTACTTTAAGGGTGAATCTCTCAGGCCTTTGCCAAATTTGGCACCAACTTTTTTTTAAGCGCCTCATCCAAAAGAGGAGAAGCGCTTGAGGTCATCCCAGGAAAAGAAGACTCATTTCCTATATGTACATGTCGAACGAACCTTGTTAGACAGGACCCATTGGCACAATTGTCTCAGACTTTGGTAAGTCAGCGGCGATGCTGAGCTCAAAAGACCTACAGCTGATGTCCCTGTGATCATCTCTGTTCAGGCTGCAGCTACGTGACTGCCCACTGTGGACTCCTGACAGTAATGATCACTGCTGCATTGCTAAGTGCTTTTGCGCCGCCGCCGCCGCCGCCGCCGCCGCCGCCGCCGCCGCCAGCACCAGCGCCAGCGACGTCATCGTCGTCGTCGAAGGAGAAAAAAGAAACGTTACAAGATTTGCTTAAGGTACGAGGGTTTTTTTCTCTGCGAGCAAAATTGCAAGGTCAAGGTCCAATTCTGCGTGACGGGCAGAAGTCACCCATTCTCGGAAAAAAATTGGCGTGCGCGATCATGCCCACTTACGACGCCTGCGTGCTCAAATCGAGCGCGCGCCTGCGTTTTTTTTTCTCCGGACTCTTTTGCTTCTTCCATTTCTACTTCTTCTTCTCCCCTCGCTTAAAACGAGACTCTCACTTTTTACGTGGCGAGGAGAAAATGCATTGAAAGGGACGTCTCCTTGCATTTATCATAGGTCTAATAATACTTGTGCTAAACTGGCTCAACGATTCTGCTTGGCCGAAACCATCCTTAAGTTCTTCATGGCTGCCACGGGGAGAGGGGGGACTGGTTCATGAATAAGAGAGGCGATTACTCAAAGCGCAACAAATTTTAAATTCAAGGATGTCACGTAGTAATTAATAGACACAGGAGTCAGGTCTCGTACGTACAACTTGGGGGAGGGGGAAACCCAAGCTCGTTCGGTATAGGCAAGGACCCATATTGATGTCCTCTGTACGCACGTAAGCATAGCTGTAAAATACCTATGATAATGTTGCACATTATACAGGTTTTCGTTGTTACAGTCACTTGATACGGTGAACCTTATGCTCGATCAGAAAAATGATAGTTAAGAAGAAGCTGTAAAAAACCGACGGGGGAAGAAAGAAAAAAAATTGCCAGCTGATGTTGGATCAAGCATGCATGCTTACTTACTCATACACACACACGCACGCTCGCGCGCGCGCGAGCGCGCTGAGTGGGAGTAGTCATAGTGGGAACTTTTAACCTGAACAACAACAACAACACCCACACGCTCGCCTCGATGTTGAAAGGCATTTCCTTTCGTGTGGATGTGATAAAACTCTTAGCAGCATTTTGCAGATGCCAAACGTACAAGAATTAATTAAAGTTTTGTTTAAGGAAACACCTGTGTTATCAGTCAAATGGTGAAAGAAAAGAGAAGCTCCCTTTTTTGCCGTGTTTTTTCCCAGTCTGTACAGCTTACAAATGTCTTCTTCCCTTTCCTTTAGGAAGTGTGTTTTTGCCGTCATCGGTCACCCTCCTGCTCATCCTCCCCCATCTAATGCATGTCCTATTGCAATTAAAAATGCCCATCCATCATGCACATGTGATTCAATACCCTAAAGGAACAAAGAGACATATTTTTACACACACTGAGAGGCAGAGAGCATCAAGAAAACTTCTCCAAGGCCACATAAATTGAGCAGAATCGTACATTGCCTTTGTCTGGCATAGAAAAAAATTCCTCGCCATCCAGCAAAAAAGAAAGAAAAAGTAGCATTCTTTCTTTCTTGGGCACGCACACACGCGCACACGCACACACACACGCATTTTGCCTAGAGGTCAAGAGGCTTTTGACTCCAGTGCAACAACTGTGCAGGTACAACCCAGTGAGGAAAAAAAGTCAAATTGAAAAGAATCTTGAAGGTATTCATCTAACAAACCCTTTTTTTGCGCTGCACCAACTCAAAGATGCTACTTAGCGAGAAGACCGTGAAATCGCTTTGAAAAATGACCCTCAGGCTGCTGTGTTAAGTGAAGTGGATTTCTGGTGTAATGAGTGCATTTATGAGCACGTCGGTTGGTGCACAGAAGCTTCTTGCACCATTGTTGTTGCCGTCTTCGTCCCGTCCGAGGTCTGGAAGGATTGTTTGCACACCCGTCAAGTGCTAGAGACAAAAATATCGTGGGAGTTCAGGTCGAGGATGCAAATATGCAAAAGTTCAGGTGCATTCTGCGTTATCTGATTAGGATCTCTCTCCCTCTCCTGCTCATACGCTGATAGCATGATTTTTCTCTCTTCCAGGGTGCATTCCATACACTGTCATTGTGACACACACATTAACATGTACACAGCATAGCACAGATACGCACGTGCAGTACACATGCGGACAGACGGGCGCGCACACGTCAGTGAGTCCGTCCAGAGTCACCAGGCCCAGCCGGGGACATAGACAGCGTCGAACGTGTGGATGCAGGGTACAAAAGAGGCGGGAAAAAATTATTAAAGGAAATTTTTGTGCCTAAAAAGACGAGCAAACACGGAAGCTTTAGCATGATGATTGGGGCGGGCTCATCAACCCTTTTTTGCCTCCTCACCCTGTACGCGTTCGTACTCGCTTTCCTGGCCTTCAATTTGCCTCTGCTGCCCTGGCCCTGAATGAATATGGGGAGGAAGAGGGGGGGGGGGAGATGCAACGTACGCGCGCACACGCACACGGATGTGCGCGTGCGATATGCAAGATTTCTTTTATTGGTGCCGCATCACTACTCTTGAGGGGGGCAAAAGATTTGCATTGTTGCTAGTTATATTGCGGAAATAAAGAGGCAACAGGGTACAAATGATCTGTTAAAGCTGGCAGCAAGCATTTTTCAGCTCCTCCTGCTGTTTTCTTGGTGTGCAGCTTATATCAGTACTCTCATAAATATACTAACTTTTATGTGGGGTGGAATGACACAATCGTTTGAGTCGGACGTCCTTGCACTGCTCAGAGTATCATGCTGTAGGCCTTTATAATATGAATACCTGATGGGTAGAGGCACCTACCGACTTTTTGTGCTTGGACGTGCGAAGTGAGTTTTACAGACTGAATATCACATCATTGAGGCCTGCCAAAGTCAACCTGAGCACATTTATCAGTGGAGAGAGTCTTGTCTTACAATGGATGATTGATGTAAGGCCGTACTTGTGGCCGACTCTCATGTCAGTTGCTAGGAAATTAAGCTTTAATGGAGGCTTTTTTATGAGCCAACCTTAGAAATTGTAGGAACTTATCGGTTGTTTGATTTCTCACAGGCAGTTAAACTAATCGCACCTGCCTGCTACAGGTTGCATAAGTTCATTTGCAACTTTTTTTCAGATTTGAACTGTCAAAATTTGTGAGAAAACGCTGTACTTCTCTAGTCAAAAGTTTCACCTTTTTCTTATCAGTGTGTGGTGTACCACTTTTATGGCATTAGGGAAGCTGGGCAATGGCATCAGCACGCACGACATCGTCACCTAGTTCATTCCACACTTTACGCTGCTTGGCAGACTTACTTTTTTTTTTTTTTTTTTAAAAAAAAAGACATTTGAGAAATAATCCCCATGTTCTACTCTTCAACACTCATGCCAAGGAAGCGAAAAAATATACTCAGAAATACATACTCAAAGATAAAACTACAAAAGGTTGCAGCATAACTGAGACGACCCGTAGATTAGATCATGTGCATACGCAAGTTAGTCAGAGGCCTTGACCATGAGTCTCATATCCATGAAATTTCTTCTTAAATCACTCTTCCACTGTACTTGAATTGGCCATATCTTTAAGTAACGTACGATAGGAAAAAGAGGCACAAACGGCCGATTTTGTGCTGAAAGGCCCGAGTGAAAAGAACGAAGGAGTTTTGGATTGCACCGTTTTCCCCCAAGGATAAACCGCATCTCTTCATTTTACAACGAGGAGAGAGAGAAATGGCCCCATGAAATCTGTCTTGTTTGTGTGCATCTTTCCCCGTTAATGTCCAGCCATTTATTTCCTATGGCAAAATGTCAGCAGGCAGAACCCGGTTTTTCCCGGTTTGCCTTCAGAAAAAAGAACCTTTTTTCTCTCTCTTCACCCCCCTGGTCAAGGAGAGAATTATGGGCAAGGTCTGCAAGGACCACATGGGGAAAATATGGATGCAAAACTTGGCGGTGACGCAAGTGAAGCGACTCACAAGAGTGTGAATGCACTCCCCCCCCTTCCCCCCCCCCCCCATGAGCGATGGAATGATCAAGCTGCATGTGCTCGGTTAATCATCGTGTGTCGATGTTACTTTGTCGTCCACGCTGCGTGTGCGCATTTCTCATCGTTGCTTCATTTCTTTCCACCTTCCTTGGAAAATTCCTCGCTGAGAAAGTCCTTGCCTAAGTGTCTGTTTTGAGTGGAGGGTCCTGAATTATCTGCATGGCAAATTGGCATCTGCACGCGTCATCGCTTAAAGGCGCGTCCACCCTTGCAAAACTTCGCCCTTGCCAATCGAGACCAGGGGAGGGGGGGCAACGTTCCCAAGTGTGAACCCCACCCTAAGTTCGTGCAGACACAGATCTGGAAAGGGACGAGTCTGGGTTTTCTTCTCATTTTTGTTCTCATTCTGAGATTAAAGATCGAGGTAAGAAAAATCCTTCTCACTAAACTGAAGAAGTCAAGGAGACAGGAAAAAAGACCCATTGGTAGCAAAACTTTTTTTTTCTCTTCATTTCTTTCCTTTTTTTGTGTCTGGGACCTCTTGGTCCTCGACAGGCATCACCCTTGACCGCAGACCCCTTTTCGCCCTTGTTCCGCGTGCAAAAATTATGCACACACAAGCACATATAAACATTGCTAACAGGAGAAGAATGAATGCTCACGGTTGGCTGATCCAGAGGACTTGCTGAAAGGGTTTTGTCCCAGGTTCACTCATAGTATACGTACGGACAAAGTCTTGACCTTCATCCGGCCGGTTCAATGGTGATTTAGTGGGGAGCGCATTTCCAGCGAGATTTGTGGTCTAGGCATAAAATTATGCTTGTACGCATAGTTTCACTAATGGTGCCGATTGGTAAGGTACTTTTTCAACGCATTCGCTGTCACCAGGCCAAGTCCAGGAAATTAGTGCCAAATATCTGCAATTTTGGGGCGCGGAAGAACAGAGGAATGGTTGAATGTGCGAAAAGTTACGCTGGCCAGGTCAAAAAAGTCCCAATTGAGCTGTGGAGGCGTTTTCCCATATTGCTGGCCCTGAGACCACCTGCCACTGTAAAGGGATCGATCTTTCACACAGTCAGATCTTATCGTAACATACATAATAAGCATAATTAACTTATAAATGAGCTATTCATAAATGAGCTCCTGCCCGACCTGAGCTTTTGGGGGGCTGCTCAACTCCAAGTTCAAGAGGTTAAGAGCGCGCCTCATTCACAGAAAATTAATTGTTCCATCAACTCTTTACAACAAACTCTTAGAGGGAGGAGGGAGAAAAAGCGAACAAGGTCAGGGTTCAATAGACTAGAAAAGCAACTCATCTCAAAGTCTCTACCAAAAAAAATCTAGTTTACACTTGGGAAGGGTACAAAGGGAGGGGAGAGAGTTTTGCTAAGGCCAATAGATCATCGTAGATCGAAGCATCTTTGCCAAGAACATCGACAACGCCCCAATTGGGGCGTTTTTCGTCCTCGTCGCAGCTCTCCTCTTTGACCCGGGACATGAACTTCACGTGTTTGCAACGCCAGGTTTCTTATCCATCGTCGGAGCTTCTTATCCTTTGCCTTAAAGAGACGGAAGCGTGATGAAGACAAAAAAAGACTTGTTGCTTCTTCTGCGTTTAGCTGTTGAGCGGTCACGGCCCCCAAAAGGATGAGACTTTGCTTTCAACGAATTAAGGTCAGACTCCCTGCTGGGAAAAATACCTGACTTTTTGCTCCGGCGTCTGAGCTGGAGCTAAAGTCTGCGCGTCTCTATCAGTGAACGTGCGCGCGTCCGCGCGTGCGTCCGCACGTGAGTGCGTAGATTGCACCTGTACGTGCAGGTAAGAGTAGCATTTGGAGTAAGACCTCTGACGAACATTCTTACGTACTAAGTGCTAGGGTAGATAAGACAGACTGCACCAGGCTCATATCGCCACGACCCCCATCATGAGGCTCTGCCCGATGCTTTTGCCGGACATTCGCTACTTTTCGTCATGTGTACGTGTCTGGTTATTGGGCAGAATTTCCGAAGTATGAACCTCCCTCCCATGGTTGGAAATGCTGTAGTACTGCTGACTGCGACAAAGGAAGTCCCTTGGGAGTGTATGTGTCAAACTTTTCCGTTGAGAAACAGTGAAAAATTTTTTGGAGCAACATAATCTGATTGTGCATGCATGTTCACATGTATTAATCAGAAACGAATGGCTCCTTCCGAAGGTATTTCTCATGACAGAGATTGATTTTGTGACCTAAAAGAATAAACGATAAATCTGACAGTGGAAAAAAGTGACGCATCGAAGTGGACTCTAGACAAAATGTGTTGGGTCATACACGGAGCGGAGGAGCTGCACGTGACAGACATCTTCCGCGCGGCCCGAAAGTGTTGCAGCTCTTATCAGCAGTACGAGAACTGCAACGACCTCGAGTCCGCAAAGCCCTTCCACCTCCACAAGTAATGATTGTCCATGCAGGAAGCAGCTGCACGAGCAAATCTCACGCATGTTCCGCGCGCGGGGAGGAATTTCTGTTATCGTCGCGACTACTTCGGGATGGTCAAGGGTTCGTCCGCAATCTGGCTGATTGCGACTGTCCGCTCTCCCCCATGTCCGCCCCCTGCATCAACGTCTGCCTTATCATCAAATCACTTTCTTAATAAATGTAGCCTCTTGCGTGCGCATGAGTCCAAGACAAAAAACCAGTCTGCTGATTAATTTTGAAGACGATCATTATGCATGCTGATGAAATTGTTTAAAGGAAGTGTCTACCCCCCCCCCCCCTTCCCGTGCACACTCAACACCCCCCCTGGGAACCCGCGTGTCCGACCTGAAAATGCGCAGCCGGAAACTTCAACCCGTTGATTCAACAATGTCTCCCCCTTTATGGGTCGTGAGAAGAAGATTCGCGCATTAGAACAGCCGGAAGTGAACTGCTTCACACAATCTCGCGCGCACACGCACGCACGCACACACGAGATTGGAACCTTTTATTACAGAGATTTATGGGTGCTGGCGCGAACTCGATCGATTCGATTGCGCTTTATTATCGATTCGAGCAGGTAGGGGACGATGGGGTGAAAACTTCTCCTTGTGGGTTCTCTCAGGTGCCAGCTGAAGTGCGTGATCACTGACTCCTGGTCCAGAAGTTGTCTGCCAGGACGACGTCCAAAAAGTCAATAACACTTTTAACCCCTGTCGGGTCCTGGAACGAGTCGAGGGCAAAAAAATAATTTTTTCTCACTGTATCTTCTTCCTTTGTCGTTGTGCCAAGTGCCAAATCTGCTCTACCCCACTTGAAAATTAAATTTGCATGGAGCATGAATTCTTCTCGGTACGTACGACGAACGAGTTTGGTACGTTGTCTATGGACGAAGCCTCTGGATCATAGGTGAGTGCTAATCCCAGTATTGCGCTGAAAAAGCCAGGTGATCCCGCTAATGAAGGATTTTCTTCCTAATCCTGGTGCGACTTCTTGTATAAATCCCATGATGAAACCGTGGTCGCCACAGTGTAATTGAGCTCTGCTTGCCTCTCTTAGGGTTTAATCTCCGTAAGAACAAAAGTTGTGCTCTAGCTCACTCATCCTGATCCTTCCCACTACCCTGTAAAGCTCATACAGATAGTTGATTCTTTGGTATAATATTATTGCAACATTGGATGACTTGGGGTGGATCCACACGATCCTGCACAATCGCACAGTTGGCCTGAGTCATGATTCAATATTTTGATAGCATGGCTGCACCTTTAGATCAGGTTATGAGGTTACGGTTTGCGAATGAATTTCGATATTGAGGGTAGCTCATCCCACGAGGATTTGAATGTACCATGTAGGTACGCACATACCTACGCACGTCTTCTATAGGAAGAAGTCGGTACAGGGTGAGCAAACGAACTGTGCAACTCATTTGGAAGGTGGAGAACAACGCAGGTCAATTGCGAATCTCCCTCGTCCACCCTGTGCGCGCATACGTGCACCCCATTACATATGGACGCACGTACGTCCCCACAAATGGAACAGGCCAGAAGCACCTATTGTATAATCTCTTCTGAAGCAGGGCAGACGTCCACTACAAGGCCAGACTCGTCTCCCCGCCGTTGGCTCATCTTCTGCTCATTTCTTCCTGCTCAATTTGTTGGGCAGAATTTTGCGCGCACGAAATGGGGCATGAAGTTGCATGAAAAATGATGCCAGGGTAGTAAAACAGTCCGTTAAAATCTCCCCCTCCCATTTCCCAGGACGCTAATGGCTCATGGACGCGGAAGATGGAGAAGGAGTGAAGGATTTAGAGGTGGGGAACCAGCGGCCCTTAGTTTGTATTCAAGATCCTGGGGAAAAAGGAGATATGCAAAATCATTCGGGATTAGGTTAATCCTTTGAGTGTAACACGAGGTCTGCTATTAGTCACTTGTAAACAAGGAAGGAACTTGACGTCCTTTCTCTTCATGAATGTCAAGTCTCTCCGACAGCAACAACAGCCAGAGGTGCTGGATTGCGCTGGTCCACAAGGCTCAGTTTTTGATGTTCCAATCAGATCTACTTAGAGGACGCCTAAAGGCCTCTGTCGAGATAGGAGATGTCCTCACTCACTAACGTCACGGTCAAATCTCAGGTAATCTTCGGCCTCCGTCGCACTGAGTGGAACTTCGAGGAAAATCCCGCCGTCACTTTTCAGGACGGACTTCCTCGACGTGATGAATTTCATGTCCTACGGTACTTCTTCTTCTTGGCCTTAATTTTAGGTGGCCGCTGCTACCACGAACTCACTCCTAAGGCAGAGATGCCGTCCATGGTGCCTGGAACACCAAGGGCTGGAAACTTGACCAATAACGACGACCCATTTTTGGGCCTCTCCTTCCTCAATGTCTGGAAAATGATGGAACAGACTCTAGCAGAGGTGATCTAAAGCAATAGCTCTTAATTGAGATTGAATAACGCCCGGATAGCAACACTGGATCTGCCCTGTACGGGGGGAGTCTGGAACGTCGTGCAAGAAACACACATGTCATGAGCGGTCAGTGCTGATCTCCAACTCTGCCCCATCTCTGTGCACGCGCGCGCCTTCTGGGTACGCGCTAGTCTTGTTCAGATCACTGACGTGACCATAAAGAATCTCTGCTTGAAGATCCCCACGAGCGAGGGTCAGTCGAAGGTCGCGCAACCCTTTGGCCCTGCTGCGCGTCTGCGTCTTCACCTGCTCACATCACACAATGATAATTGATTGGGGCACATTAACTTTATGTGGGGCTAATGCATGCTATGTGTGTGCGGCGTGCTGCGTCCCCGCTATGGCCGACGTGATCTACTGCGTGCCAGACACATATTGTACGTGCATGGATGGGCCTGTGGCATAGACAGTACGTGGCGTCTGACGCCAGTAGAGTCTTATTCGACAAGTGCAAGCGCACCCTTAAGTCCCGGGCAACCACTATCATGCACGCATCTGACCAGGAATTGGCCTTGGTTGAAATTTAATCAGCAAAAATGAGGGGCAACAAAATTCAATGTTGTTGAAGCTCTTTTCCTCTTCCTCTGTATCGCATGAATGGGCCTCATAATCCCCGTGGGCCCCATGGAGGCAGGCCCACTTCACTCCTTTCTTTCTTTTTTTCTGACGATATTGGTAGGGCGCGTTCGGAATTCGTGCTGCCATGAAGAATGCTTCAATGACCGAATGTGGAGGAAATGTAGACGCCGCCATAGGCATACTTTTGTGGCCCACATATTACGTAGGCATTTTTGTCAACCGATCTTGACTGTGTCTTCCACGTCGATGAGCAAAAGACGACAATACAGGAAAAATGACTATGGAAAAAAATGAAAAGATGCGCGTGCAAAAAGTCTTCACGCGTGAATTCTCATTTGTCAATCTCATTTCCCCTCCAAAAAACCTCACCTGTCAAGATCAGTCTGATGAAGATTTGGGGCGTTTGTCGCAAAGTCAAAGTCTCTCAAAATCGAGGCTGCCTGAGGAAAAGTAGAAAAACACTCGTGTGGAACCAGCGAACAAGCCCTTATCCCAGCCCTCGTCAGAGTCCACGTACCCGTATGCATAGGTCCTGCGTCCATGTCCACTTAAGGGTGGGTGGGTCTGCGCGCGCGCATGCAAAGGCTGTATCGACTGACCGATAACTCAAAAAACGGTCGGTGGAGTCTCCTCAAAGAATATGAGGCGAGCTTGGGTAGGCAGGCAGACCAATAGTCCAATGCTGGAATTCGCTCATACAATGCATTCGCCGATTTTTACCAGGTGTGCCCAAAAAAGGGCCCAATGTAATAATAGCAACTACACATTTCCTCCACCTCCTCCTTCCACGCGTTTCAAACTCAGTGTGGGTGGGCAGATTCGCTCAGTTGGGAGCTGCCGGAAAGTGAGTGAAAAAAATATGAGCATGCCCAACAGCCACCATTTCCAACATTATTCACTTCCGGAAAACGCTAAGAGCAGAAAAAAAGGAAGAAAGACGAGGGCTGGGCTCGCATGGCGGAGTCATCATTGCTGCCTTACAGGCGAAGGAGTGATTTTTTTCCAGGGGATTCTAGGAACACTAGCAGGGCACTGAAGCTCCCCCCCAAAGAAGCTGAGCTTCTACAGCTCCATCACCATCTCTCTCACCCTTCCCCCCCCCCCCACACGCACACTCCAGATTTGGCTTTGTACGACACCGAGTGCCAAGAACACTGCAGATATTCAATTAGCGGAACGATGATAGATGTGGCAGCGTCCTAAAACAGCAATTAATAATCTAAAGCATAGAGAATGAGGAGAAGAAGAAAAGGGTTCCACCAGACAGGCATGCGCAGACATGTTGTAAAACACAATGATTACGACGTAAATTTATGAGTGAGTTAAATTCATAAATGTAAATAAGATGGTGTAAGATTCTTCGACAACTGTCTTCATCGGCCCTGTGGTGGGCCCTTAATGAAAGGGCGAGCACGATACGGAATCTTTTTTTTCCCATCTGTCCACCAAATAACTGATTGCCAGACAGCTGAGCAATTGGTTGCCGGAGCCGTAGGATTTTGTTACTTGTGCAGAGGCTTCCAGCAATTTCATAAAAGGCTTATCATTTTTTATTCTTTTGTCAAAAAGCCGGGCAATTTGAACAATTTTGTCCTTCCAACTGCATGAAATACACTACCTTTTTTCCTCTCTTTTTTTTGCAAAAAAACAACAACTGTACCGGGTAATTTTCCTCCAGCGGTGACCACAGGCATCTCAGTGTAAAATTTCGAACTTACTTGGATTCTGTTCTACCTGGTTGAGATAAGACTCCGTCTTCTCTCTCGATTTCACGTCGTGTCATTGCTCTTGGCTCTTGAACTTGAGTCGTGTCTTACTGCAAATTTAACCCAAGACATTAATTCTCTCTTGGCACAATTTTTTGGACCGCCCATGGCCTCTTCTTCCTCCCTCCCTCTCACCTTGGACTACCGAATAGGAGGAAGACATACAAAAAAATTCTTTTTCTCGAAAGTGCACGTGGCGAATTGACACATTCAGGCTTTTATTCTCAGAAAAATATCGAGCCATCACTTCTTAGAAGGCTGGAGGAGATGGCTGAGACGTACCGAACCAAGTGTGAAGGGATGCATACATCTGCTACATGCTACATGTTACGTAAACATGGAACAGTACGTACTCATACATCCCAGGCCGGTGCCAATTGTACGTGGAAGAGGAGTGCTTGTCCGCATCTCTCCTGAAAAGATGTGAATAAAGCATAGAAGGGGTCCTGCCCATAGTGGGTCAGATTCCGCCCCCTTCCCCCCTGATTGTCAACAATGGGTGGGGCCCAGACAACAAGTTTATTCAGCGAAGCTTACTTAATAAAATTTGCTTTATGAGCTGTCAGGGGTCCACCGGAGGGGGTAAACCACCAAAAAAGGGTGACCACTACAGGAGAGGGGGGGTCAACAACCCTGCCAGGAAGCCAACTTTAGTGAAGTGAGCTAGTCCTTGGGATGCTAGAAGGGGGGGGGGGGAGGGCGAGGGGGAGTGCCTTCCCAAGAGGGGAGTGCCTGCCCAAGAGAGGTGAGAGATTGCGGAGGTTCCTCCACTAATAGTGGTTCCCTTGAATTGTTGGCACCTCCCATACTTGTCCATGTCCGATGTGACCAAATGGGCTTCAGTAAGATTGTCACATCCGACGTCAAGGCAAAGTCAATATTGATCTTGCCATTCCACACCTCGGAATCTTATGAAAATAGGAAAGAACTGGCTCATCCCTCCTGCGTGTGAGGTTTTTGACACATATCCGGGATTCACCCGTAGCAGTCGTGAGCAGGCCCATGTAGGCCTTGCCTCTGCGCCAAATCAGTTTTTTTCAACACAAATATACTTGAACTTCCGTCTTCATCTTTAATGCAGAGGATACGTGTGGAAAATTGGCTGGCGATGATTTGTTCCACTTCTGCGGTGTCTGTCTGAGCCAAATCTTTGTGCCGAATGCCTATTGGTGCAGAATCCGCAGCCTCACACTCATCACATGCATGTTTTTCGACACAACAGTGACCATGGAAACGTTATGTGCGCATTGGTGTGTTATGCATACGCATTGTTATAACAAAACCGCTGTAGACGGCATCACTCGAGTGTCGCCATAACGTGACGATCCATGGATGCACCCTAATAATTGTGATTTCAGTAGTCCGCCTACAGTATATAAGCTGACGTGTTACCTTGGCACCGTGAAATCTTTTATCACGTGCTTGGAAAAGGGAAGATGGCAAAGGTGGATATGGGGACGTCTGAACTTGATATAAAAGACTTTTTCCTAGATAATGAATCGCTTGAGCACTGGCCTTAAATGACGCTATTAAGGCCAAGTTGGCAGGCAGAACAATGGATGCAAATTCAAATACCTTTTTAAGTCTCCCAACTGCCATTATTCAACCATTCACTCTTCTTGGTTCCCCATTTTTTAAGCTAAAGAAAATGGTAGGGGTTATAGTCTTCCGGCACGGCACGCAGGCCCATTGTTGGACCCAGATCAGTGTAAACATCGCTGGATGCACTTCAGCGTGCATCCACTCTGCCCCTGACACTCAGTACTCGTGTGCAGTGGATTTGCTGGACATATCGATGGAGTAATTTGTTGACCACTTCGACTGTTTCTTCGAGTCACCAGTCAACTTCATAAGCAACGTGTGCGTGGCTCATCCATCTGGTGTCATTCGTGAGGCCAGAGTTAAAAGAGAAGTCGTAGAGAATCCTTGCAAAAAAAGAGCACTTTATTAGGAGGTGAGTTACCTTCTCCTCTTTGTCGAAATTCGCATCCTGGTAGAGTGCAAGATGCATTTTCCTTTTTTCAAAATGGCCTTAGAAGTTAGTACCTCTCCTCTAAAAAAAAAAGGGTTGTTCTCGCTTTTTCTGCGAAGCGCAGCTGAATGCAAATCTGGACAATAAAAGCAACTCCCACGCATCCTCTGGGGCCAGGATGGAAGGAAAAGCATCTTGATCATGCGTCATTGAGGCGTGCAAAAAGTCTCCTTCCCATAATTATGTCACGGGGCTGTTTGTGCTCATGGAGGCGGAGGAGAAATGATTAATCTGCGTGTGAGCAAGCACCAAGGAGCAGATGGAGGAGGAGAAGACGAAGAAAATGTTTCTTTCCTCCTTCGTTACTCTTCTGGCTGCGATTGCATTTTCCTCTACTTTTCGGCATCTCCACACTTTGAGTCACTCGAGAGCCCTTCTTGCTCATGCCCGCGCCGATCGCGGATGCCTGCATAACACGCTTTGCACGTAGGCGTCGCACGTCGGGAAAATTCATATTTGTAAGTGTGTGCACACACCCTCAGGTGCATACTCACTCCAAACTTTTCACCTCAGCTGCGGGATGAACGCGTCGCACACATGTGCCAGGCGCACCTACGTGCGTGCCTTCTTCGCATGTAACCGTTGCGTCGTCCACATCTTCTTGGTCTCGGGGTGTCCGTGATCGCCCTTGGACTGCTTTCATGCCTGGAAATTGAGCAGCACCACAAGTGGCCATTTCCGCCGCCACCGAGCTGATCGAGTGAGGAGCGAGTTGGAAGTTGCCATATCTGTGGCTGTGGTATCATCCTCCCGTAGCACCAGTGAAAAGCCCAACGAACTTTGAGATGTGAACGGAAGATTTTAGCACCACGCGTGCTGTGCGTTCGTGTTCGTACCAACCAACCAACCCTCCCGATGATAAAGTCCCGTGTCAGTACGTAAAAAGAATAAAAAAAAAGAGTCAAATCCCGATAGAATCAACATTTCTTGGCTCGTGACGCTCACCTGATTCGCGCACCCGATGATTCCCATCTTCTTCAGGGGGGTCACCTCCTCCTCCTCCTCTCAAAAAGAGTCGGGGCGCATTTTTGGTAGAAACTTCCGGTGAGATAAACCTTTTTTAATCCCCCCTTCGGTCATGCTCTTGCAAGTTATTAATAACTCGTTGATTGCCTCTGAACATGGTGCTTTTTGTTGCCCTCTGAGCCTGCGCAGGTCAGCAATTTTTTTTAATGGCGCTTGCTGATCTTTAGCGTGCATTACCAAGTCGACCAAAAAAAAAGGCAGCAGCGTGCACATGTGCAAGCGCTCGGACGTGGTCGAAAGGGGTAGCCTAGGCCTACCCCAAAAATAGCACCAAGGTGTTTTGAGGAGGAAGAGGGCGCGAAAAAAGGAAAAGCAAATAAAAAGGCCTGATTGAATGCACGAAAAGCACTTGGCAGAAAAGAGTTATTACGAAGAAGAGTTGTTTTTGAGGTCGCCTGAAATGAGGTGAACATGACCCCTGAATGCAGTGACTCGGGGTAATTGCAGCCAGCTGTAAAAGAAACGTTGATTAAAAGAAGGGGGGAGGTGAATGAGAAAAAAAAGGAGTCGAAAATGCCTCGATTAAGAGCGCCTCACAGACAACAACAAACAAACAAAAAGAGAGAAAAAGTAGTGGGATGAAACTCAAGGCGAGGTCACAGGAGGAGGCGATTTAATTAAGAACTTTTTCCACGTAATCTCCTCGTGCATGTGAACAGATCGTAAGTACAACTGTACACATGTGGTGAGAGTACAGTACAGTTGGCAGTATTTTTTCATATAATAGTGTTGAGCGACCGAACGATGAACATAGTTTTGATACAAGCTCCACCGACACACCTGCGACATTAACTTTCAATGAACAATTTTAGAAAGACGACTGCGAACTGTGTCAAATGTGGCACCGAGAGTATCTTGAGGAATTTCATTCCGCGCCTCGGTGGCTTCCACCAAGGGGGGTGACACATATAGACACACACACACACACACACACACACACATATATATATATATATATATATATATATATAATACATATACGGAGTGCACATATTGGGCTGAAGGTCTGACTTGGCAAGGCCGCACTGGCAACATTTTGTCATGGCAGCTGAAGCCCCTCAACAAACAACTGCTGGACCTCGGGACCTCACTTCCTGATTGGTTCAGAACAATATGAACAAAACACATGTTTCCAATGCAGACATCATCAAGTGCCACGTGTGATAAACAGTAGGTACAATTTCCGTCGGAAAAAAATGGCAGCCCTGTTTTGTGTGGGGCCCGAGAGCAGGTGTACAACACCCTCAGACGTCCATCCCATCTACAGGGACACTATGGAAGGCAAGCGGATCACAAAACCTCGAGTGATTGGGTGATTTTCTCGTCACTTTGAAGAACTGTGAACTATAGCACAGTAGCATGTTCCGTCCAATGAGCTTACCTGGTCCTGAAACTTGGAGTGGAAGTCATGTTCGAGGAAGATATGCCATTTCTCGAAACCAATTCTCCAACCAACAGAACACTGTCTCTTACGAGCACTGAGCAGACTAGAGGTAGTGGGTACAGCGCTGAAAACACTACACACATGGTACAGTTTGATGAATTGCACCAGAATTCACCCAAAGCTCGTAGTTTCGACATTCGTCTGCTTCCTGAGCGTTCCTATATATCACCTCCCCTCTCCCACCCGATCGAGTTTGTAAACATTTTGTTCCCCAGGACTGAAGAATTGTTTACAAACATGATGATGCAACCACGCTGAATGAGTTCTCTCCAAATAACCATGTCAGCACTGATCAAATGAGCGAGTTTCCAAACTCATGCAAGACCCTGTGTGAAGTAGGTGGAGGACCCCCTCCAGTACTGCAAATACTAGAAGAGAAATGGACTGCACATCTCTTCCAGCGCTTCTTCCACGCGGTAAATTCAGTCGTCCATGTTCATATGACAGGCATGGGTGCGTAACGTAAGTAAACAACAAAACACGAGCAGTACGTGTGAATGAACCTGACATTTTTAGTGGTCTGATCGGCGATGTTGAAAAGGGTAAGGTCTCCCACATGAGTTTCCTGTGTTGTACGCACATATGTATGTACACATGTTGGAGCAGGAGGGAGAAGGGGGTTCTTTTTTTACATCTCACGCGTGTGCCATCGACGTCCCGCCCTCCTGTCGATTGGTGAATTTATTTCGAAGCCGCGAAGAAGAAAGAAGGATTCGCGCAGGCGTTCGTGTTTTCTCTCTATAAACGAGCCACGAAAGGAGCGAGAGAGAGACATTAGCATAAAGTTTGGAGAAGTCAGAAAAAAGATGTGCAATGTGTAAATAAAAAAAACACGCGCAGATACATTAGGTGCCCATTGTTTTTTGTGGGCAGCGATGATGAATTTTGTCCGCATTGAAATGTTGAATCGCTATCAGCTACGACCAAGCTATGGTCAGCCCACACTCAGACGTCATCAGCCACAATGTTCATTGCGAATTTTTTCCTTACCAAAACACACTAATTGTAACACAACCGGACCAGTTTGGTCGATCTTCAACTGTGGAGGCCGTAGCAGCTCGATTCTTGCCTCATCTCTCTTACCTAAGGAGGTGCAATTGTCTAGTTCTGCAGCTTGCGACAAGCATACATACAGTTAGACCCCAAAATATTCCTAACACCTCTTCGTATTCATTGCAATTGCAGTCGTCCGACTGTTTTATCGCAACTTCCACTATAACGTGTAGGAATGTACAAGTGTCCAATGCTCAAAAATGGTTGTCCGAAAAGCATAAGGCTAAGATGGCGTGCGAGAAGCCGTTTTTGAAGGGTGATCACTGATCAGTACTTGCGCACTGCGGATGAAGTTGCCATGAGCACTCAACGTCCCTCGAAACTGTGCGTTGAGGTCGGCCTTAGGGACAATAGATCTTTAAGGGACACCCATAGCTTTCCCATTGCTAGTCAAACTTCACGCATCTTGTGGGGAGTATATGTCGCTCATGTTTATAAAGAAGCTCGAGGTGTTGCGAGTACTGCACACGGCAAGAACTCTTCGTAGTCTTCCTGCTGGGGGCGCGTCTCACGTATATATCAAATATGCCATATCCATATGCAAACGCTATGCTAAATATGACCTGATTAGGTCATGAAGGAAGACCCTGCCAGATTTTGAGCATGTAAGTTCCTAACGAGCACCCTGATATTCCTTAATGATAGTGCATAGATACATCACAGTTGCATTTCCTTATTAAGAGCCAGCCCGACTTTCGACTACGCCTGATCCAAAGTTGCGTGACAAAAAATCCGTGACAGGCAAATGCCCCAGGACAGGGAAGCTCATTGCACCGAAAATCTTAATACATACCTGCTTCTATATTTTACCGTCAGCGCAGTGGAGCAATTAAAAGTTGAGCCTCCCCGACAGATTAGGGGGAAGTGGCCCAAGACATATTAGTGCGTCGCCCACCGAACAAGTCATCATCAAGCGTGGTCTGGAGCTGCATCTGCTGTGTACAGGACGTAGTTAGTAGAAGTGCAAACACTGCGTATAGTGGATTTAGCGTTGCACTTGGAAAAAAAAACCCAAAATATGCACTGTACAAGTCAAAAAAGACTGCCTGAAAAAAGCCCCCCAAAACACAGAGAAGGATGATCTTATCTAACGGACGTCTTGTGCAGCATCTTCCGGCCGAGCAGCACGTCCTTGTCATTAAGGATACAATTAAGAATGATGCCCCCCAAGATGTCCATTAGCTAGAAAGATATGTATCTGTGTGCACCTCTGATGGCTGCAGGTGCTGCACACTTTGATCCTGCCTCAGTCAGTCACTCAGTCAGTCAGCAACATGACTTCGTTCTGGGCCGTCACAGCCTTGTGGTCGTGCGTACAAACAAGAGGAGGCTTTCGGCAACATTTCAAAACCAATGAAATATTTCAAGTGTTGTAATGAGGGGTCCCTAAGCATTTTTCCGTCCAGGAAATTGGCGCGAAGAAGAAATTGCCCCTCGTTTCAATACGACCGCAGCAGCAGACTCAAAGTCATTAGCGTCACTTTTGCGTACGAAGCCACAAGCCCAATCTCTTGCCTCCAGTTAGTGATCACAATAGCTGGGTCCTAACTGCAAATTACCTGTCGGAACAATACTACTCCCTGACCTCTTCTCCAGAGTGTGTCCGAAATGGGCCCTTGTGAGGCCCTGGGCCTGCTGCCGAAGCATTCTTATTTCTTCGTGCGGAGAAGAGACAGAAAAGATGTGAATCTGAGCGTCGTCGTCGTCGTCGCCACCGCCGCTGCCGTCGCTGCCGCCGTTGCCGCCGCTGCCGCGGCAGTCGCTGCCGTCGTCGGTCGTTGTGAGAATTCGAGAACTCGTGAGGAAGGCGGGAATTTCCGCCATCGCATTTCTTCTGCGTTTGGAGGTGTTGTTTAAAGTCAACGATGGCGGCGGAGCCAAAATTGTCAGTCACTCCCGCCCATTCAGTTCGCACAATGGGCAGAAGAAGGAAGAAGAAGATGGGTATTAAGGAGATTCCAACAGCTGTTTCATTCCTCCACTAGACAGATTTTTTTGCAGTAAAAAAGTGCACTTTGTACACTTGTTTGGTTGAGTAACTCTGACCGCTCGAATGGCTAACGCATTTTTTGCAGGCAGGAAGTTAATGAACTGAAATTCTTATAACAATGGTTTTTCCAGCTCGAAAATAAAAAAGCCTAAGTATCATTCGAGCATCTTGAACACTTTTTGCGTGTTTCAACATGGAGAACATGTGTAAGAGATTGGTGTTGGAACAAAAGACCATATATGCCTACTCAGTCGAGTAATCCCACCAGGTTTCATCTTCTGACGCCGAAGTAGGACAGCATGAGGCACGCGGGGTCGCCCCCGACGCTCTTTTATCTCGGCGTTCTTTGTGACGCCCGAGTTGTTCCGTTGGAAGCGATTCATGGCTTTGCTGATCCACAGTTTTCACGCGAAATCGCCCGAACAAACAAAGCCGCCATTTGGCGCAAGGAGAAGCGAAATCGAATTTTGGCATCTGAACTAATTTTCTAATCTATAAATCATAGGATTGCACGTCTCTTGTTCTTGACCCAGTGAGTGCCAAGAGTTGATTAAGCGTATGGTCAAATAGCCTTGACTTTTCTCCTTGGTCGTAGACTTTTTTGGGGGGAAGGGAATTGTTGGGGTGTCTTTTTACACGGCATTGGGCAGCAAAACAGTTCATTTTGCACTTATTGGCTCAATGGGCATCTATCAGCTCCTTCAAAGTGCCCCACTTGGCACTTGAAATTGGCTCTCTTGGCATAAAATTAGCTAACTGAGTATCAGAATACTCATATGCAGTGCATAAGATGGGTAATTGCTTGTGGGTAAACCATTATTATCTTTGCTGCCAACGGTGTGTGCTGAGAATAGGAGCAGGCTAGGCCTCAAGGCAGTGTAGCTCAATGTCCTCCTTCAGATTGAAATTGCTGGGCAAGCCAGCTTGTGAATCACCAGAAGCCTCACCCCTATGCTGATTTGCCAGCACATTCCAGATTGAACTGTGGGTCAAGTAATGGTGGTGGGACAGACTTTTTGGGGCCTGGCTTGAGCTAAACAGAACTGAGGCTGAGCCTGGTCAGCCCTGGCCAAGCCCAGCTAAAAAAAAGCTATTTCCAAGCCAGGCTCGGCTGAGTGAAGAAGTGCTATTGTTTTGGACCAGGAAAAGTGAACAGAACAGTTATCTCTTTTCCTATAAGCCGGATCTTCTGGGCCTAGATTTCGCTGGGCCTTGCCCATCCTGCCATCATCAATAAAAGCAACTTGCCCTGAAGCAGAAGAAACATTACAGGTGCTCTGGTCTTGCTCATTCTGCACTCATCAGCCAGTAATATATTTTTTCTTTGCTAAAAGTTTTGTCAGTTGCCCAGAGAGAGAGAGAGAGCATAATGCATGCCGAGTGAGTCCCTTTGACGCCAAGTGGGCCAATTTGATCCTGATGAAGCTGACAGATGCCAGAAAGTGCTAAATGAGCCTGTTTGCTGCCCAGTGCAGTCTAGAAAGACACACGGTAAATCTTTTCCCGTGGGCTTTTTCCACCGGTTCACTTTCCGAAACGACGTCAACACTTCTGAACTGTGGTGTCATCACCATGATTACAGAATCCCGATCACTTCAGAAACAACAGGGAGACAAAGCAGAGACTACACTTAAGTCACCTGAACTTTTGTTCGGAAAAGGCAAGGTAGTGGAGCATTTGAAAGCCCATTGAAAACCTCGTAGAAGCTGAATTGGGACTCAAATAGACACTCATTTTACATCATACTTAGCCTTCAAACTTATACGAAACTAAATGAGCACAGAGTAAAGATTCAAAGCTTTACTTGTGTTAACTTTAACCTATTTACTTTGAACAGTTGTGATTTACTATGATTTTACAATGTCTATACGACCCCTCAATTTTTTGTCAAATAACCTTCCAAAAATGGACAAGAAACGAAAACGACACAGGATGCACCTCACAGTGCAGAAGAAGGCTTTAAACATGTGGTTGTGCTGGAGGTGTTGACTAGCTGGAAATCACGGTCAACAACGTAAGGATATCACCTTAACTAATTTGACATAACAACCACCATAAGGATAGCCAACAAGTAGCTAAATTTCTCTTACCTTTTGTGCATACTTGCTCCTTGGGAGTTATGGTGTGACGAATACTGACTTGTTTTTTTTCTTGCTTTATTGTCATGACCATAGAGAAGAAAAGAGAAGGGCCTTTGGCAAGTGGGCACCTGTACAATGTACAATTGCACATTGAGACAGAGGAACTTTTACTGCTGCCCCCAGTCAACGAAGCTTCTTCAACAATGTTAAAGATTGCATATACTTATCATACCACTCAATTAGTCATTGTATAAGTCATTGGTGCTTAATCAGAATCACCCGGCAGGCAATGTTGCAAGGCTGAGGCCTGAACTCAGCAAGCAGCCTTGTCATGTTCGTACAGGCAAAAGCTTAACATTGCAAGTTTCTTCACAGACATACAGAGTTGACCACCTTGACTTTGGTACAGCTTTTTTTAAAGCATGTTCTCATTAGTGGTCCTGATGTAGCTGCAGAAGGATGAGAGTGGGATAAACTCTTGAGCAGTCTTCTGTAGCTTTCTCAGGTCAAGCTTGAGCGATGACTTACAACAAGTATTAAAAGTTGCAAAGGAAGTCGCAAGTCAAGCACTAAATCACCATAGCACCATAGCTGACAAACTGCCAGATGTGTAATTAATCGCCAGGCCTGGTCACACTGTCACCGCGCCGTGGACGAGATGAAAAAGCCGAAGAGAGAAGAGGAAATATTATGCCCCTTGGAGTGGCACAGCTGAAACAAATGGTCAGCTGTTGCTGCTCTGAATGCCACTTCAGCCAAAATTAAACATGGTCGTTCTTTTCTTTTCTATGGTCATGACTTCAGAGAGGAGATGCCGAAAATGCTTCATTTTGTTCTGGACTGCTTCAGTCACCGCACTGACTACACTGAATAGAGTCTTGAGATGACACTGAGATTATCACATAGCTCCCTGAAGTGCGGTCAGTGTAGTGACGAAAGAAGAGAGGAGAGAAAATAAGTATTGTCACCATCTGTACTAGTGAGCAAGTACTTTTTCAGCCAATTCTAAGTCATAGACTTTGCAAAATAATTTGCTTTTCATGGATGTAAATCTTACTTTATTTTGTGCCCTAATAGCACAGGTATGAGTCGATTTCTTTTGAAGCTCATTCTTTTGAAACTAATTCGCGCGCATCCTGTTCGTGTAGCATGTGTAGAAAAATACCACAATAGTTCGTTGATGGTGTAAACTTTTCCTGCGAGCCCGTTCATACACGCGTGAAGGAGGGATTTTGTTCGCCGAAATGTGTCCGTGACAGCGCTCCTTAAGGGAGATACGCGTGACGTAAGCACACGCTGCACTCTGTGCACATGTACATATAATAACGTAAAGACAGTGCATTCTGTTTTGATAGGCAAATGCGTTATTTTTAGATATTTCATGATTGAATAGGTGTGAGGTGCTGAAACTTTACTCAGCACGGCTGTTTTATCTTGGAAGTTGATCTGTGACAGTTTTCAGACATGATCTTCTGCCTTCTACCTGCCTGCAAGCTTGATCACCGCCTTTACCCCATTATCTTTTGA